>ERZ1032895.45-NODE-45-length-36613-cov-5.368346_pt1 | contig 36613 bp, 35 predicted proteins | sample MGYA00516687_ERZ1032895 | MGnify/ENA primary metagenome ERZ1032895 (study PRJEB33719, sample SAMN04261600) | wastewater metagenome | biome: rural village; feature: latrine urine exit; material: soil | place: El Salvador | collected 2013-01-14 ... | reverse complement strand
AGACTTGTGGAAAACTTTTCCTGAACATGGAGTTATCCACAAATAAAATGACACACCCTTATCGTGTCCTACCTACATGATATAGAGCGAGATAAGATCTTTTAAACACCATTAAAATATCATGGAATCCTTGAATTATGGCGAGTTTCGCGGTAAAATAGGGCTAATAACTACTTCTACTCAGTCACACAATGACCACCAGATTTTTTGGACTTCTGCAGATGAAAGGACACGGTTATGGATATCCCACAGATCCTCCCGGATTTGGGTTCACCCGTGTCCACGCGGCTGTTGAATCTCGACGAATTAGAAAACGCATCTCAAGGCGAGATCCTGCACGCCGCCGCAGTTCTCATGAGCACGGCTTCGCAACGCATGGCCGACCCAGCTGCCTACAACGAAGTCGCCACATTTCATGATGCCGCTGGCGCAGATTGGTCAGGATTTCAAAGCCAACCCGAGCCCCCACCACCGTCTGTTGAAGGCCTTGCCACTACGACAACGGAGAGAACCGAGCAGTCTGAGCATAATCTGGACGAAGCGCTCCCGGCGCCTATTGAACCAGACAATTATTACGACTCTTTGCCCGCAATGGGCAATATGCTCAACCAACTGTCCAGATTTCATGCGAGTGTTCTGACCCAGTATTCTCGCTATCTTGAAGCATCCATGGCAGATCAGCGTCGGTATCTTGGTACGCCACGAAAGACTAAAGATTTTCGTGATGTCGCTGACTATTTGACCACTACAATGCACATTTCACGTAGCACTGCTCGGAAGATCATCCGACGTGGCAAATACCTGGCACATCGTCCCGGGCTGCACCCCGAAGCGCCAGATGCCCAACCTGTCTTTGGCCAGCTGGCTGAGTCCATGGCGAATGGAAATTTGTCGATCGAAAATGCCGACAAGTTGATCGAATTTGACGAAGAATTGATCAAGTACTCGCAGCAGACGCATCAGCCTCTAGAACGCAAGGACCAGGTACTAGAAGTCTTTGAACCGGTGATGGTCGAAACCGCAGAATCAGCGACTCCTGACGAGCTCGGCAAGGTCAAGAAGCGTTGGCTGGAAGAATTGGCGCACTGGATCTGTCCAGACGGGCCCTCCCCCTCACGTGCATTTGCAAAGGAAGCAGATAACGCCCTGAAATGCCGTGACCAAGCCGATGGCAGTGCGATCTTCTCCATGCACGCCACACCAGCGGTCAGCGCCAGCTTCAAGAATTGGATGCTGCAGCAACTAGATTTCGCAGGTTCTCCAGTGCTCATCTCGGATGAAGCCCTTCAAATCTTACATTTCCTCGCACCGAATACAGATGGCGCGACAGCGGACGATACGGCCTCCACCGAGTCGAAGGATGGTCAAGGCGAGACCGCAGAATCGCCACGACCAGTCCCTCAAGAACCATCGCCACCGGCACCTTCACAAACGTCGGAAGAGACTGAAGACGATGGGCAGGTTCTCACGATCCCAAGTGCTTGGCTTGGTCCAATGACCTCTTGGGACACTTCACCTGATCCAACACAAGTGGTCGCTGAAACCTCGGAAGGCACTCCGCTTACCGCTCGGGATATGAATTTCATTGAGGAACTCACCACCGGACAAAAAATGGGTGGCATCGTCTTGAGCCACATGCTGGCCCTATTGAGCATGGATCCTACTAAATTGGGAGGAAAGAAAGCCCACGGCATTTCCGCCCAATTGATGATAGTCCAAGATATTGAGACTGCTCACCACACCCTTGGACTCGGTATGTTACCGAAGGCCGCCCGAAGACCCTCGGGACCCGACGGGTATCTGCCGCCGGTGATTAAACGGCCCAACCCCGATCCTCCAGACGAACCAGAGTGTATTGATAACCCATATCAATACAGTCGACACGTCCCACCAGACTCTGCCCTGGGTGCCGACGACGAACCTGTCTCCTGGACGCCGTATCAGTCTGAGGCGGTGAACATCGGACCCGTCCATCCAAAGGATGTAGAGCTGCTGATGTGCAATGCCACCCTCTCAGGTCAAATCTGGAACGGCCCCGATCAGGTGTTGCAGGAGAAACGAGCGCAACGACTGTTCACCGCAGCGCAACGCCGTGCCATCCTTGCTCGAGATAAAGGGTGCCAGGCACCCGGCTGCCCAGTCCCCGGGGCGTATTGCGACATCCACCACATCAAAGCCTGGGGGAATGGCGGTCCCACAGACGAAGACAATGGCATCGTTCTCTGCCCTTTCCATCACGATGCCATGCACCAGGGCCGTTGGATTATCCGAAAGCACAACGGGCTCACCTTCTTCCAACCGGCGCGTTGGATAGACCCGGACCAACCACTGCTTCGCAACGCCTACTGGAACTCATAAGTTAACCCAGTACTGCCACAGGCATCCGAAGAATACCTGTGGCAGTACGAACAAGCAGAGGTTAGTAGCGGTAGTGCTCTGGCTTATACGGGCCAGCCACATCGACACCCAGGTATTCAGCCTGTGTCTTGTTTAGCTCGGTCAAACGAACACCCAACGAGTCCAGGTGCAAACGCGCCACCTGCTCATCCAGCAGTTTCGGCAGTACATGCACACCAATTTCGTAGGTCTTACCGGTGATCGATCCGGCCCCACCTTCAGCATTGAATAATTCGATCTGCGCCATGACCTGGTTGGTGAAGGACGCCGACATGACAAACGACGGGTGACCAGTGGCATTGCCCAGGTTCAGAAGACGACCTTCCGACAGCACAATAATTGAGCGCTCGTTCTCGGTGCCCTGATCGAAGATCCACTCATGGACCTGTGGTTTGATCTCAACCTTTTTCACCCCGGGAACCTGAGCGAGACCAGCCATATCAATTTCATTATCGAAGTGACCCACGTTGCCGACAATAGCTTTATCTTTCATGGCTAGCATGTGCTCAGCCATAATGATGTCGCGACCACCGGTGGTGGTGATGAAGATATCTGCGGTATCTACAACGTCTTCAAGACGCGCCACCTGGTACCCGTCCATAGCGGCCTGCAGGGCGATGATCGGGTCGATCTCTGTGACGATCACTCGCGAACCCTGACCGCGGAATGCCTCAGCGGCACCCTTACCGACGTCACCATAGCCGGCGACGACGGCGGTCTTGCCGCCTAACAGCACATCGGTACCGCGCATGATGCCATCCGGCAGCGAGTGGCGGATACCGTATTTATTATCGAACTTCGATTTGGTGACCGCATCGTTGACGTTGATGGCGGGAAACAGCAGCTCGCCGTTTTCAAACATTTGGTTCAACCGCAGCACACCGGTCGTGGTCTCTTCCGTAACCCCACGAATATTCTTGCCGATACGGGTCCAGCGCTGCTGATCTTCCGCCAGGGAGTTACGCAAGGTTTGCAGGATGACCTTATATTCTTCTGCGTCATCCTCGCTAGTTGCCGGCACCATGCCCACGGCTTCGAATTCGGTACCCTTATGGACCAGCAGGGTGGCGTCGCCACCGTCGTCGAGGATCATGTTGGCACCCAGGGTTGGGTCTTCTTTGGCGCCTGGCCACAGGAAAATCTGTTCGGCGGCCCACCAGTACTGCTCCAGGGTCTCGTTTTTCCAAGCAAATACTGGGACACCGGTTGGTTTTTCAGCGGTGCCGTCTCCCACGACGACGGCTGCGGCTGCTTCGTCCTGGGTAGAGAATATATTGCACGAGGCCCAGCGAACCTCCGCACCCAAGGCGACCAGCGTTTCAATGAGCACAGCGGTCTGAACGGTCATATGCAGCGATCCAGCAATGCGTGCGCCAGCCAGCGGCTGCGATTCGCCGTATTGTTCGCGCAGTGCCATCAGGCCTGGCATTTCATGTTCAGCGAGGCGGATCTGGTGGCGGCCAACTTCGTGAAGTGTGATGTCGCGGATTGCGAAGTCGAAGTCAGCGCCTGGGACGGTAGATTTATTCGAAAAAGCCGGGTCGACGGCGGGCGAAGTAGTCATGGCAGTTAACACTACTGCCTCACTGCCCCACCACCAGTTGAGGTGCAACGGGGCGTCACATAATTGAGCAGCAGCTACTCGGGGCGAACCAAACGTAAACCGGCGTGGTGTTCGGGCAGTGGACTCGGACGAGTGGGTGCCACGGAGCGGTCCACCGGCTGGATGGTGCCGGAACTGGCATCGGCCGGGGCTTCGGGCAGCTCGGGTGCGGCGACCGCGTTGGCAACGGCCAGCAGATCGTCGTCGTCGGTCAAATGTTCGGTCAGTTGCAGAAATTCCCACCCCACCGGAGCGGTGAATTGTTGAGCGTGTTTGGCACACAAATCATGGGCGTGCGGTTCGGCGCGCTGTGACATGGGACCCAACACGACGGTCGAATCAGCATAGTTGAAGGTCAGCGTTGCTGCAGCTGAATTGGAGCAAGCGGTTTTGGTGCAAAGTCGTTGAGTTCCCACAGCGGTTCAGTCTAGCGTACGGGTGGCAAACGGGGTTGTTAGTCTTAGGGTGTGGCTAGATTCTTTTCTCGCGATCGGCACGGGCGGCGACCGCTTCCCGCCGACGGATTTGACCGAGCGCTGGGGATTGCCCACCGGTGGTTTTTGGATCGGGTGGGTGAGGTCGCCACGATCCAGTATGTAACCGCACCGGCCGATATGGACTGGTGGCGCAAGGACACTACGCCTCCGCTGATTACCGGTGGGATTGGCGCATCGGGGCAGGTCGCGCTGACACTGCACCGCAAATTTATTGAATTGAAATACCCTGACGACGGGTTACTACCCGAGCGGCTCTATGCATTACTCATCACCGAATGGGCCGAGTTGACCGGCAAAGATGTCTCCGAGGTTGATCCTGAGTTTTAATACCCCAGGCGCACGGGTAGGCCCGAGCCTGTTGCGGTGACCGAGTTGACTGGCATCGCCGAGATCCCGGCGTCGGAGGTGGTGACCACGCCGACGTGGACGGAGCTTGAGCCGGTTTCTACCAGGTAGGCCGTCGCGTTGGCATCGGTCAGCGTGACAGCGCTGTTGGCGGCGAGCTCTTGATCACGGGTCTCACCGATATCCCCGTCGGCATTGATCGGGGTGACGGCGACGGTTGCATCGGTGTCCGAGGAGAGCACAAGTTGCGATTCGGCGCCGCTCAAAGCTGGCAGCGCGACCATGGTTTCACCGCGGATCGGGCGGGTGGCCGACTGGTAGGCCGTATCGACTGCCGCAGTGTTGCCGGTGGCGTCTTCATTATCGGCGGCCGGGTTGAATGCTAGAGACGTGGCCGAGGCGAGGATATTGGCATCAGCTTCAACGGCCACCGCATAGGTGCCCGGTGCGACCCCGGATAAATCGACCGTTGTGGTGGCTCCGGGGGCAAGTTCTACTGCAGAGGCTTCGGCCGGAATGTCCACGGGCCCATCGGGTCCGCGCAGGGTAATCGTGGCCGAGGCGGCGGCTCCGGTGGAGGCCAGGTGCAGTTGCGGGGCCTGGCCGGCCAGACCAGAAGCTTCGGAAATATCGGCGGCGTCGTCGTCAATGACGAGACCGGGGACGACGAGATTGGTTCCCGTGGCGGCCGGTTGTAGCGTATCGACGCCGGCCGGGACGATCCCGTCGAGACGGTGCTGCTGGATGCTGGCGGCAACCGGGCCTCCCGAGGTCGAGATCCCAATGGCCACGGATTCTTGGCGCGGGGCGAGACCGGCCACCAGGATCGAGGTGGTCTGGCCCGGGGCCAACACGATCCCGGAGGCGCCCGAAGCATCGATGCGTCCGTCGTCGCCGAAGACATTGAGATCCACGGTCGAGTTGGTGGCTGAAGGATTGGTGATCGACAGCACGGCGGTGGTGCCGGTGGTGGTGATTGCGCCGGTGAGCCAGTGCTGGTGGGCGGCCGGGGTGCAGGCGCCGATGGTCATGCCGGCCAGGTCGCCGTCGGTGGCCGCGTATTGTGCGGTGGCGGCGGCCAGCCCGGGGTTGCCGCCTACGGGTTCCACGGTCAGGCCGATGGGTTGGCCGTTCCCCGCGGGGTCGGTGATCGCATCGAAATGGGCAAGCTGGCGCACGGTGCCGTCGTCGGCGGCGGTGGCCGGTGGGCCCTGTTGGAGTTCTTCGTCGAGGGTCTCGGTGATGTGTTCGGTTGATCCGGGGCCTTCGGTGCCGGTGGTTGCGGGGAAATACGAAATGCCCGGGATGGTGCCGGCCAGGTCGGATCCGGCGGCGACCGTCAGGGCGGTTGCGGCATCCGATGACAGCGGCGAGAAGTCCACGTCTTCTTCGGCACCGGCGCCTTCGGGGAGAATTGGGGCTGCAGGACACACCCCGACCACCGGGGTTGCGGGCAGTTCGGCGGCTCGGGCGGCGGTGTCCATGGCCGGCGGGGTGGGTGACCACAGGCTGCCGGCCACGGTAACCGCGGCGACGGCGGCAACGGTGCCCAATCCGAGCACTGCGGCGGTGCGTTTGGATAAACTGGTGCGCTCTAGGCGGCGCAAGGCGGCTTCACGACGCCGGGCCCGTTGCGTGGTGCCGGTGTCGGGTGCCGGCTCGGTGGGTTGCACGGCGGGCTGTGGGGCCGGTTTCTGGTTGTTGGTCATGCAGCCTCCCTTGATCGACGACGCGCGGGCGTCGGGATACCCAGCAGCAGGGTCACAATTGCCACGATGCCCGGGATCCACCACAGCCATTTGCCCGCGGTGGGCGCGTATTCCATGGTCAAGTTGCCACCGGAGGCGGGCAGTTCAAAGGCCTGGACCCAGTCGGGGTCGGTGGTGGTGGCCGTGAGTTCTTGGTCATCCACGGTAGCTCGAAAGCCCGGGTTGGCGCGCTCGGCGAGCACCAGTTCGCGGCCCTCGGGCCCGTCGGGCAATTGCACGTCAATCGAGCCATCGGGATTCGAGGCCACAATCGCCACGGTCCGATCATCTGCCACGATCCGGGCCCGAGCCGTTGCGGTTCCGCGCGGCGGGGTGGCGCCTTCGGAAGTCAGCACCTCAACGCCCGGGGCCGCTTCTTCTGCGACCCCGTCGGGCACCACGCGCCACAGCCAACCGGCCGAGGAATGTCCTACGGCGGCGAGCCCGGGTGCGGCATCAATGCCGGCGGCCAGGCTCGTTTCGGTGCCCGCCGGGTCGGTAAGCACCACATATCCGGCACCCAGCGCATCCAGAATGGGCCGGGGGTCGGCGTCGATACCGGTGGTCAACTGCGCAGCGACCGTGCGCAACGCATTATCGGCGTCGTCGGCACCCGCCGGCTGCGGGGTGAACAGCCCACCGGCGACTGAACGCGTGGTCCAGGTGCCGGTCATGTCATCAAGCATTGTGCCCTCGCCCGAGATCAGGTGCGTGCGGATGCCCTCGGTGGTGCGGGTGATGACCAGGGTGCGGGTGTGCAGTTCAGACAGCGCAGCATCCACGGCGGTGGCCGGTAGGGAGCGTTGGACGACGCCGGTGACCGTTGGGATGCCCGTGAGGTGTTCGTGCCCGGCGGCGGTCGTGTCGAGTTGCTCATCGGTTGCGGCTTCGGCGGCGGCGACGCCGCGTTGGTCTTGAGCTTCGGTGCGCGCCTGGGCCAGGGTGTCGGCAGGCACCATGCGCGGGGTCAGCCACAACCCGGCGGCAAAAACGCCGGTCAGCGCCAGGATGGTGGTCACGGTGCGGGCGGGCCAGCCGGCGCGCACCCGGGTGTGCTGGGTGGTGGTGCGCAACTGCGATTTGGCAACGGTTAGATAGTTGACGCCAATTACCGCGGCAACCAGGAAGCCCAGCCAGGTCAGCGAAACCGCCGGAATGGTCGAAAGTGCCACGGGGACGCCGGTCTGGTCGATGGCGAAAATAATCGCGGCATTCAGGGTGCCCATCGCCAGGCCGACGACGGCGGTCAGCATTCCGGTGCGGGCCAATCCTCCACCGCGGCCGGGTGCGATCGCGCCGATAACGGCCATGACCACTAATGGCACGGCGATGAGGCCGGCGGCAATACCGGCCCACGGGAAGGCAGGGTTGACAGCATCGAGCCAGGGCAGCTCGGCGAGACCGGCGTCCAGGGCGATGCGGTGCGGCAATCCCAGGACTTGTTGCCAGGCCGGGGCCGGATCGTAGCCGGCGGGTGCGCCGGGGTCAGCGAAGATCGCGCGCAGGTCGAAACGGTGGGTCACCATGGCCGGCAGCAGCGAGGTCAGCGCCAGCAGCGGCGTCCACCAGAGGGTTTTGATCGTGGGGCGCAGCACGCTACAGATTGCAATGATGCCCAGGGTCAGCGGGAGGACCATGATCGGGGTGACCGCGGTGATCACGGTCAATAAGATCGCGACCCAGGCGGCTGCGGTCAGCGACGTCGTCGCGGTGCCATCACGCAGTTTGCGGCCTAAACGTACGGGGCGCGGTGTGGCGTCATCGCGCAGGGCGCGGAACAGTTTGATGTCATCGGGCTGATACCCGGTCGCCCGGAGCAGCGCGAGAACGAACCAGGGCAGCACCAGGTGGGTAATGACGCCGTCTAGGCGGCCTTCGGACAGCGCCGTCAACAATGCCGGTGCACCCGCCCAGACGAATCCGGCGGCGAAGCGCACATAGCGAGCAGAGGTCACCGCTCCGGCCAGCGCCCAGGCGCCCAGCGCGGCCAGCGGCAGGGCCAGGACCCATAGCCACACGGTGACAGCCGACGCATTTGTGGACAGGCCAAACAGGACGAGCAGCCAACCAAATGGGCCGTCGTAACCGGGCGCGCCGGCACCGGTGAGGCTCCAACCGCTGGCGGCTTTGGTTGCCAGGATGCCCAGGTCACCGGTCACCGGCAGCAGATTGCCCCCGGCCAGGGCCGGGACGCCGAGCAGGTGGCGTAAGCCCAGCAGTGCTACGGCACCCAAGATAACCGCCAGCGTGACCGCACCGGTGCCAACCCAGTTGCGCTCGGGGGTGGCGAGTTCATCAAAATCGTCGTGCCCGCCGGTGGCCTCTTGGGGTGTGACGGATACGCCGGTGCCGTCACCAATCACCCGGTCGGGTTCGGAAGTTTCTAATACTGAGCGCCGGTAATCACGGACTCGTGCCCGCGATGGGCGGAGTTCTTCGACGGCGTCGAAGGGTCGGGTGCGAGTTGTCGCGGCGGCTTTGCGAGATTCCAACAGTGGGACGACGCGTCCCAGGGTGCGGAACATCCCGGCTGCTTGAGCGAATCCGGTGGCCGGGTCTTTGCCTACGAGGCCCACGACGATCCGGCACAGCGCCGTGAGGATCCCCCACAGCCAGCCGCCGACCATCGACAAAATTCCGGTGTGTTTCAGGCGCAACCAGCTAGCGGCCGCCCAGCGATCCGCGATGTCTTCTGGCTCGGGGTGGGTGGGGTGTTGTACCTCGGCGGCGGGTACCACGGCCACGCGGTGGCCGGCCAGCCGGGCACGCCAGCATAAGTCCACGGGCTGCACAGATTCCGGGGTGTGCGGGTCAAAACCATCCAGGGCCACAAAGACATCGGTGCGCACTAACATCCCGGGCAGCGACACGGCAAATGTATCGGTGCGGTGGTCGTATTGGCCCTGGTCAAGTTCTCCGGGTTCGATCATCGACAACACGTCGCCGTTGTGGGCGACCGTCAGTCCGACGTCGATTAATTGCCGGTCAACCAGCTGTTTGGCCCCGGCGATGGCAACCGAGGGCGAGATTTCTACGGCCTTGAGTTGTTCGGCCAGGGCGGTTTGGGAAACCACCGTGGCCTCGGTGATAAACCAAGCCCAAGACTCGGTGCCTGCTCGTTGGGCCGCGGCCTGGGAGGTTTCTAGAATCTCGGCCAGTGCTGCGGCCAGGGAGTCATCCGAGTTGTGGACGACGTGATGGGGGGTCACCCCGGCGGCGTCCATGAGCCGGTTGAGGTTACCTAGCACCGCAGGCTCGATGGTGGAGCCGGTGACCACCACCGCGGCATCCAGCCCGACCGACCCGAGGAGGGCCGAGGTGAACACTTCGGTGGTAGCGTTTGCGGGATCTTCTAACAGGAATATCCCAGTGACGTGGTATTTAGCCAAGAGTTATGAAGACTTCTTCCGCAGACGACGGCGTTCACGTTCCGACATGCCGCCCCAGATACCAAAGCGTTCGTCATTGGCCAGCGCATAGTCCAGGCATTGTTGTTTGACCGGGCAGGCACCGCAGACTTTTTTGGCATCGCGGGTTGAGCCACCCTTTTCGGGGAAGAAGGCTTCGGGGTCGGTCTGGGCGCACAACGCATCGGCCTGCCAGGCCAGCTGGCCGTCGTCGGCGGTATCACCAAAACCGGGCAGGGTCTGCCACAGGTCAACGGATTCGACCTCAACGGGAGCGGGGATTCCGGGATGCAGTGCGGTCACCGTCGCTGCGGGAGTGGTATCGGATTCGATCTCAGTGATCGCCTCGTGAGCCGCCAGATACGCGGTGGCTCGTTCGTCCAATGGTGTCAGTTCTTGACCGGCGCTGGGATCGGCGGGATCCACAAACCAGTCAACAGGAACTTCACGTCCATTCCGAGTAACGGATGGGCTGTCAATCCGGGCATGCTCCGCCCGTTGTGCATTGTCCATTGGTTCCTTTCGCGCACTTCCACCTGGGCATAGCTTAGCTGCCCTACAGCATGGGTTTCGTTTTATTTGTGCTGATCGTTGTGGTGTGAATGATCAAATCTACTCGACCTAATTACACCGGTGTAACTCGACTTTAGTCAAGCCTACAGCGGACGCAATCTCGAGCCTGCCAGGGATTTCCCAGTGCTTGTGAGGGTCCAATCCACTTGTAAAACGTCATGATGGTGCGCCAAGCGGTCGGAGTTCGTAGCCTAGAGAACACCACCATCGTTCGTCAAAGGAACCCATGATTTCGCTGCGCTCGCTTTCCCCAACCGATCCACTGGAACCCGGTGCTGATTTGATCGGTCACCTGGCCGCCTCCCCGCAACCCGCCATCATCCACTACACGGGCCAAGACCGCATCGAACTTTCCGGTCGGGTCGCCATCAACTGGGCAACCAAAACCACTCACCTGATCGACTCCTACGGTATCGCCTCACCGGATGCGATGGTGGTTGATGTCCCGGTCACCTGGCGTGCGGTGGCCTTGGTGCTCGGAGTCGCCTGGTGCGATGTGACCTGCGCCAATGACGCCGACGACGCCGCGGCCGTCCTGACCGATCGGCCCGAAGACTATCCCGCAGCCCCCGGTGAGATCTTCGTCACACACCGGCACGATGTGGATCCCGCACTGATCGACCTCGACGACGAAGTCCTCTCCCACGCTGATCAGGCATTGCTGCCGGTGCCAGATATCATCGGCAACGCGTTGACCCAGGATCCCACTCCGCCTGAGGCAGATGTTCGCTCGGGCGGCGTCGTGATTGCCTCGAGTGACACCCGGTTGAGCCCGGGGTTGTGGGCGGTCATGGTGGACGCATGGCGTCGCAGCACCCCGGTGGTCCTAGTGGATGACGCTGCGGCCGACCAACGTGACCGCATCGTAGCAACCGAGCGCCTCGGAGCACCCGTCAAGCGTTAGGTGTGGGCTAGGTCCCGGTGCGTTCTTGGGGTTCGTCGCCGGGGCGCGATTCGGGTCGGGACTCGACTCGCGGTATCGCCCCGGTCAGGATGTCTTTGTCATGGATGGTTGCCGGGTCGGCTTCGATGGCTTCGGTAAACACCCAGAGGCGATAAGACACGAACCGAAAGATCGTGGCAAAGCCCAGCCCGATGACATTGCCGAACAGCACCATGCCCCCGGCAGAACTGATGCCCAGCAGATATTTGGCGACGAACACGAATCCGGCTTGAATGCCGGCACCGATGCCGTTCATGACCAGAAATAACACCAGTTCCCGCATGACATTGGCCTGGCGACGATTCCGGAATGTCCAGTACCGGTTGGCAACCCAGGAAAACACCGTGGCGACGGCGGTGGCAATGATCTTTGCCTTGACCGCCGAATCTTCCATCGGGCCGGTGATCAACCACAAGAAGATCCCGGTGTCGATAAAAAAGCCGATGCCACCAACGACACCGAATTTTGCGACTTCACGCCACAGCAGTCTGACGAGCGCGACGAAGCGATCTGTGAGCTTGCGCAACATCGGTCCTTTCGTAGCGGGCGTGTTTTGGTCGAAAATACTCTAGCCGGTGCAACCTGGAAAATGCTTGAACCCGAAGGGTTATCCCGAATTGCCATCCCGCGGTCTGGCAGGCGGCCTTCGTGTCGTCCGCCGGGCAGCGACCGCGCGGGCGAAAAATCCAAGCTACTGTAGAAGGGTGACTTTTCCAACTGTAGGTGTAGTAGGCGGCGGCCAGTTGGCCCGAATGATGGCTCCGGTCGCGATCAATCTAGGGATCAAATTGCATGTGCTGGCCGAGGCAGATGATGTCTCAGCCACCACGGCGGCCACGTATACGGTCGGTGATTACACCGACTACGACACGCTGGCGGCTTTTGCCGAGACCGTCGACGTCGTCACATTTGATCACGAACATGTGCCCACGCAACACTTACACCGCCTCGAAGACGCCGGCGTGAAACTTGCTCCGGGCCCGGATGCGCTGGTCTATGCCCAAGACAAACTCGTCATGCGCCGCAAGATGGCCGAACTGGGCCTGCCCCAGCCCGACTGGCGAGCGGTCACCACCTTCGAGGAACTGGTGGCAGCCGGTGATGAGATCGGGTGGCCGGTTGTGCTGAAAACCCCGCGCGGCGGCTATGACGGCAAAGGCGTGTGGGTGTTGGACTCGGCTGCCGAAGCCCGGCAGGCCAAGGCCTGGTTCAATGGCGATCACCCCGCCCTGCTGGTCGAGGCAAAAGTCGATTTCCGCTCCGAACTGTCGGCTCAAATTGCCCGTTCCACGACCGGTGAGGCCATCACCTACCCGGTGGTTGAGACGATCCAGACCGACGGGGTGGCCGATATTGTCAAAGCACCAGCCCCGGATTTAGCCAAGGCAACCGCAAGCGCGGCCCGCCAGGCAGCCGAGACGATTGCGCACGGTGTGGGTGTCACCGGCATGTTGGCCGTGGAGCTGTTCCATACCCCCGACGTCGCTCCCGGATTTATGATCAACGAACTGGCCATGCGACCACACAATACCGGGCACTGGACTCAAGACGGGGCGGTCACTAGCCAGTTTGAACAACACTTACGCGCCGTGCTGGGCCTGCCGCTTGGCGCAACCGATTCGATCGTGCCCTATACGGTGATGAAAAACTACTTGGGCGCCGAGAATCACGATCTCTACGGGGCATTTCCGTTGGCGATGTCGAAGTATCCGGCCGCTAAAATCCATGCCTACGGTAAATCCGTGCGTCCCGGACGTAAAATTGGACACGTCAATGTTCTAGCCACCGACGGCGACCTCGACGCGGCGCTTGCGGCCGCGATTGATGCGGCAGAAATTATCCGTCACGGCACAACCGAATACTAAGGAGTTTTCCCATGGCAGCAGCACAGGATACCCCGCGCGTTGGCGTGGTGATGGGCTCGGACTCTGACTGGCCCGTGATGCAAGCGGCCTCAGAAGCGCTCGACGAATTCGGCATTGCCCATGAGGTCCGAGTCGTTTCGGCCCACCGCATGCCCCACGAGATGATCGAATACGGTTCCAGTGCCGCCGAGCGCGGTCTATCGGTCATCATCGCCGGTGCCGGCGGAGCCGCCCACCTGCCCGGAATGCTTGCTTCAACCACCGAGCTGCCGGTCGTTGGTGTCCCCGTGAAACTCCAAGCGCTCGATGGCCTCGACTCGCTGCTGTCGATCGTCCAGATGCCCGCCGGTGTGCCAGTCGCAACCGTGTCGATCAACGGAGCCCGCAACGCCGGACTACTTGCGGTGAAGATGTTGGCGGCAAATACCGACGACGACGCCCAACGGTTGCGTGACCAGCTGAAAGCCTTTGCCGCCGACCTCAACGCCCAGGCACAGGCCAAAGGCGAAAACTTGAAGGCTCAACTCACGTCTACCGAGATCCGCTAGACTGTCTCATTCGGTTTCCGATTCTTTCTTCCCAATACCAATCGAGCAGCAGTGACGAACTCTTCGACAACGCGCAGCAAGACCGAGCGGCAGATTCGCCTAGAACTCAACCAGCGACTCCGCCAGCTCGAATACGGTGGTACCGGAAAAGATCCGCTCAAACACACCGCCCATGGCACATTCAGTCAGCGCACGACCCGCGCGGTGTTGCTCATCGGTCTCACCACGTTTGTTCCCGGCGGTGCTCAGTCGGTCACGGGCAATCACCGGCTCGGCCGCATCGGGTTGACCGTCACACTGATCAACTGGGGGCTGATCGTCCTCACGATCCTTGGGCTGCTATTCGCTCGCGACTTCACCCTGTCGTTAGCGTTCAACCCGTTCATCCAGTCGATTGGGATTTTCTACCTGGCCGCTCTTGCCGTCGGATGGCTCATTTTATGGTTAGATACCGCGCGCATCATCCAGTTCGTCAAGCTCAAATCCGGGGCGCGGGCACTGATCGCGGCCCTGTTGGTGGTCGCAACCCTGCTGACCTCTGGCCTAACGGCCTACGGGGCGTTTCTTCTCAACGCCTCGACCTCATCGCTGGGGTCGATCTTTGGTTCCGGTCCTGCCGTCGACGAATCCGATGGCCGCTACAATATTTTGATCATGGGAGCCGACGCCGGTGAAGGCCGTGCCGGACTGCGTCCCGATTCGATCTCGGTGGCCTCAATCAACGCCGAGACCGGCAAAATCTTTTTATTCTCGATCCCGCGCAACTTCCAAAACGCACCCTTCGCATCGGATTCGCCACTCTGGAGCGTCTACCCCAATGGGTACAGCTGCGGGGATAACTGCATTGTCAACGCCCTCTACACCGATGTGACCAACAATCATTCAGACTTGTACCCTAACGCCGAAGATCCGGGTGCCGAAGCCATGATGGACGCGGTGTCGGGTATTTTGGACCTGGATGTTACCGGCTACGTCATGATCGATATGGCCGGATTCAGCGAGCTGATCGATGCGATGGGCGGGGTGACCGTAACCACCGGCGGGTGGACCCCCTATCGCGGAGTACGCCCTGATGGCCAGTGGGGCAACGCCTGGTGGGAGCCCGGCACGCACACGTTTGGTGGCGACGACGCGCTGGGCTTTGCTCGGTCGCGTAAATGGTCGTCCGACTACTCGCGCATCCGGCGCCAGCAGTGCGTCCAACAAGCCATGCTGTCGCAATTCGATGTGCCCACGCTGCTGACCCGCTTCGAATCGATCCTCGGGGCGGGCGAACAGATGGTGGAAACCTCGATCCCGCAGTCCCAGGTGGGCAGCTTCTTGAATCTCGGGGCCAAATCGCAACGCCACGAGATGGAACGGCTGACCATTGGGGCGCCAGACTTCGGTGAACAAGGCGAACAATTCTCTACCTATCCAGACTTCGATGCGGTACATGCCCGCGTCCACGAGATGTTGTCTGCCGACGGGACTCCGCCGTCCGGAGCGCACATTATGCAACCGACCCTAGGCTTATATCTGCTGGACGCCACGGACAATGACCCGACCGCCAACTGGGAACCGGTCCCGACCCAGCCTGATGGCAGCGAAATTACCAAAGAATATCTGCAGTGGGCCGAAGATACCGGACAAACAACCCTGCTGGATCACGCCGCAGAAACTAACCACCAGTGTCATCCGGGCTAGGATCATCAAAGAGAAGAAAGGCCAAACATTTGACCACTTTTCACCCGTCCGGTGTACAACACGCGCTCTACCCTCTCACAGCTCCCATCAAAGATTACGCATGGGGCTCCAAGACTTTGCTGTCCGAACTCACGGGAGCACCCGCCTCGGAGACCCCGCAGGCCGAGATGTGGTTCGGCACCCATCCGACCACACCGACCCTGTTAGCCGATGGCACCGCGTTAGCCGAACTGGTCGATCTGCCCTATCTGGTGAAACTACTCGCCGCAGCACAACCCCTGTCAATTCAGGCGCACCCAACCCGGGAGCATGCCGAAGCCGGTTTCGTGGCCGAGAACGCCGCAGGAATTGAACTGTCCGATCCCCGCCGCACCTACCGGGATCCTAACCACAAACCCGAGATGCTCATCGCACTGAGCGATTTCACCGCGATGGCTGGATTCCGCGACCCCAAGATGGCCGCTGAAACCTTTGACCAACTGGCTCAGCTGGTCGACGACACCGAACTGGCCGGTCTGCTCACAACAATGGCCGATCGGTTGCGCAACGGTGAACTCAAAGAGGTCTTTGCCCAACTCGTGGACCCGCACGGGCCGTTCTGGCAGCCCGATGGCTTCACCGCGCAAATCTTCGCCGCAGTCCAGTGCAGCAGGACCGACGATGAGTACTTAGTCAACGCGCTACAAGCCGCCAAGATCCACCCGGATGATCCAGGTGCCCTGGTCGCACTGCTGATGAACCTCATCACGCTCTCCCCTGGCGAGGCGTTATTTGTTCCCAGCGGTACCATCCACGCCTACGTTGCCGGCCTTGGCCTAGAGGTCATGGCCACCTCCGATAATGTCATTCGCGGTGGTCTCACCGTCAAACACGTCGATGTCGCCGAGCTGGGCAAAGTCGTTGATTTTACCCCCGGTGCGCCCCCAATCATCACCCCCAGCGTGCGAACCATCGACGACGTAACCGTCACTCGATTCACCCCGCCAGTTAAAGACTTTGCTCTGACCCGCTACGACCTCCCAGCGGGCACCAGTCTGACGGTGACCGCTACGACCCCGCGCATTGCGGTAGGCACCAGTGGCACCGGCGCACTGACCTCAGGGCGGGACAGCGCGATCATCTCTCCAGGAGCCGGCATCTATATTCCCGGCGATGTGCACAGCCTAGATCTTCGAGCCGGCGACGAGGACGTCACCATCTTTCTTGCCAGCCAACCCTAGGCAGTATCCAAAGGTCACGTCGGTCGGCGGTTTGCGATGTCGAACGGGTCCCGGTGAGCATAAGCAACCGGTACCACGCCACCGGACAATAGTAGTTGATGTGACAATCTTCATGGCCACCCGGGCGCGAAGCTCATCGCGCCACGCTTGACTGCAATCCTGGGCGAGTTACCCTAAGGACTAGCAGCCGTTTCATAACAAAATAGGGGAATCATTGCACAACATTATCGACTCTGATTTGGATCCAACAACACGTCGTGCCGCCATTGTCGCCACGATAGCGGCCAGCTGCGTGCTGGCCTTGGGTTTCGCTTCGATCCCCCAACTGTGGTACTTGCTGGCCATCAGTGCTGTCATCGTGATCGTCACGTTAGCCACTGGACCAAAAATCGCGGCCGTTTCGGTTGAACTGCCTTCGGTTATCATGACCATCGTGCCAGCCTTACTGGCGCTGGTTTTTCGCGGCACGTCACTGGTCTGGGCTATCGTGCCCGTGCTGGCATTCGTCGTGGCGGCAGCCGCCTGGATGCTGGTGACCAACCAATACACCGAAACCACAGTTGAAGAGATCCCTGAACCCGAGATCGGACAACCCGAACAGTTGTCCCAGGATGACCTGGCTCCGAAGCGGGAAGAAAAAACCGCGGTCACCAACGACGAATCGTCGGCAACCGCGGCGTAGAACGCTTTAGTTTTCTTTCTTCCATTTGGCCGGACGGTGCTCGGCCTCAATGGTCCGCACCGTCCCGGTCTGACCGCGCATCACAATCGACTGGGTCTCAATCCGGTTGGAGAAGTACCGGGTCCCGCGCAGCAGGTCCCCATCGGTAATGCCGGTCGCAGCGAAATAGCAATTCTCGGTAGACACCAGATCATTGGTGGTCAACACGGCGTCTAAATCATGTCCGGCATCGATCGCGCGCTGGCGCTCTTCGTCATCCACCGGAGCCAGCCGACCCTGGATCATCCCGCCGGTGGCCTTGATGGCACACGCGGTAATGATGCCTTCTGGTGTCCCGCCGGTGCCCAGCAGAATATCGACGTCGGTATTGTGACGTGCTGCAGCGATACCGCCAGCCACATCGCCGTCCATAATAAATTTCACGCGCGCCCCGGCTTCCCGGATTTCTTTGACCAAGCCGTCATGGCGTGGACGGTCCAGCACGCAGACGTTGAGCTGGGAAACCTTCTTATCCAAGGCTTTGGACAGTAACAGCAGGTTTTGTTTGACCGGCAGCCGCAGATCCACCAGTTCGGCAGCCTCTGGGCCGACCACCATTTTTTCCATATAAAACACGCTGGAGGCGTCATACATTGACCCGCGTTCGGCCACGGCCATGACGGATAGTGCGTTGTTGTAGCCCATCGCGGTCAGCGTGGTGCCATCAATCGGGTCCACGGCGACGTCGACACTCGGGCCCAGACCATCACCCACGCGTTCGCCGTTATATAACATGGGGGCTTCGTCTTTTTCGCCCTCACCGATCACCACGGTGCCATCCATGTGCACGGTGTGTAAGAAGGCTCGCATGGCGTCGACAGCGGCGCCGTCGGCAATGTTTTTTTCACCAAAGCCAACCCACTCAGAGGCAGCAATTGCCGCAGCTTCGGTCACTCGGACCAGTTCCATAGCCAGGTTGCGGTCTTGGGTACCGGCACCTTCAACTTGCTGGGCCGACGCTTTTTTCGTCATGTACGTACTCCCGAAAACTTGGTGGGGTGAAGGAAAAATTTCGTTCCTAGTCTATCTGAATGTCCCCTCGAGCTTATTTGGTGGCACAATAGGGGCGTAGAGTTTTCAGTTTTGTGTTGTTGCAAAGGAAAAAACATCACTACCAATCACGACCAGGTCGACGCCACCCCGGCCGAACCACAACCCTTAGAGCCTGCGCCGAAGCCAAAACTGACCAAAGCGCAGAGCGATCGGATGAGCCAAACCGCCAAGGCCATGACATATTCGGTGTTGGCCACACTGGCGATCGTCTTGGCGTTTATGGCGTTGAATCCGCGGTCCAATAACGAATTCGATCCGGGTGTCGATGTGGCCGCAGCCCAATCCGAAGTGGCCAATGTGGCGGCCTTTACGCCGGTCAGCCTGGACGTCCCAGACACGTGGCGAGCCAATTATGCCCGCTGGAATTCGGGTTCGCTTGATGAGGTTCCGGCGTGGAATGTCGGATATCTCACCGACCAAGACGAATTCTTTGGGGTCTCCCAAACCGCCAACGCGACCAATGGTTGGATTCGCGATAAAATCAAACCCGCCGGCGACTCCACGATGATTACCGTGGCCAATCACGACGTCGAACGCTGGGTCGGCCGCGATGAACACATCTATCTCGTCGTCGAATTTGACCAACCCGACACCCCGAACACGGATCGCCCAGCTGATGCAATCCAACCCACGGATACGATGACGCTGATCATTTCCGGTTCGATGGATGAAGAGACCCTCCAGCAACTGGCTGCACAACTGATTACGCAATACCGCTAGCAGCACCGCCCAACACCGCGCACTACACGACTGTGTGCTCAATCGAAGGAGCCCCGTGCCAACCACGCTGACACCCCAACAAGCCTGGGCACTACTCAAAGCCGGCAATCAACGGTTTGTCGACGGGACAGTAGACCATCCACACCAAGATGCCGGATGGCGCGCCTCGTTGGAGAATTCACAGAGCCCGCACGCCGTGATTTTCGGGTGTTCCGACTCTCGTCTTGCCGCTGAGATCATTTTTGATGTGGGGCTGGGCGATGTTTTCGTCGTTCGCACTGCCGGTCAGGTCATCGACGACGCCGTCTTAGGCTCGCTGCAATTTGCGATCGAGGAAATCGATGTCCCGCTGATCATTATTTTGGGACACGATAACTGCGGTGCGGTAACCGCTGCCGTCCAGGCCGTTGAGACCGCCGTCATGCCCAAAAGTTTTATGCGCTCCCTGGTGGAACGCATCATGCCATCAGTGATGGCAGCACGGTCCAAAGGCGTCACCGATGTCAATGGCACCGTGAAAGAACACACGGACCAAACCGTACACCGAGTTGTAGAAACCTCCTATGCGGTGGCACAAGCGGTCAAAGAGGGTCGCACCGCCGTGGTAGGAGTAACCTACTCGCTGTCCAATGGCTCCGTACAAATCGGTGATATTTTAGGTCCGGTGAAACCCTGACCTCCTGGCTTACGACCAAGCCGAAACACACATAACCCGGGGGTATCCCCGACCTAGGATGAGGATTATGACAACGAAGTCTAATGATCAGCAATTCCGTATCGAACACGACACCATGGGTGAAGTCCGCGTGCCCATCAACGCCCTGTATTCGGCACAGACCCAACGGGCAGTAGAAAACTTCCCGATCTCCGGGCAGGGTCTTGAACCCGCGCATATCCACGCCCTGGGCATGGTCAAAAAAGCCTGCGCTATCGCCAATAATGAGCTGGGCGTCATCACCGATGACCAAGCCAAAGCCATCACCGAAGCGGCTGATGAAATTATTGCCGGCAAACACGATGACCAGTTCCCAATCGACGTCTTCCAGACCGGTTCGGGCACCTCATCGAATATGAACACCAACGAGGTCATTGCCACCCTGGCAAACCGCGCACTAAAAGCTGCCGGTTCCGAAACCACCGTGCACCCCAATGACCACGTCAACGCCTCTCAGTCCTCCAACGATGTGTTCCCAACCTCGGTGCATGTGGCCGTCACCAATGCGCTGATCAACGACCTGAAACCAGCCCTGGCATACTTGGCTGAATCATTAGAGCGCAAAGCCGAAGAATTTGCCGACGTCGTCAAAGCCGGCCGGACCCACCTCATGGATGCCACCCCGGTCACCATGGGTCAAGAATTTGGTGGCTACGCCGCTCAGGTTCGTTACGGTATTGAGCGCATTGACGCGTCCCTGCCACGTGTTGCTGAGGTCCCACAGGGCGGTACCGCCGTTGGTACCGGGATCAACACTCCGATCGGATTCGCCGAGCGCGTGGTCGAAGTCCTTGCCGAGCAGTCCGGTCTGCCGATCACCAAGGCCCGCAACCACTTCGAAGCTCAAGCCAACCGTGACGGCCTGGTCGAGGCCTCCGGCCAGCTGCGCAACATCGCGTATTCGCTGCTGAAGATCAACAATGACCTGCGCTGGATGGGTTCCGGTCCGAACACCGGCCTGGGTGAACTCTACATCCCAGACCTGCAGCCAGGTTCTTCGATTATGCCCGGTAAGGTCAACCCGGTCATTGTCGAAGCTGTGTCGATGGTATGCGCCCAGGTTATCGGCAACGACACCACCGTGTCGCTATCGTCGACCAACGGTGCTTTCGAGCTCAATGTCGGTATCCCCGTGATGGCTTCCAACCTGCTGGAATCCATCCGCCTGCTGGCCAACTCGTCGCGCGTCATGGCAGACAAAATGATCGACGGCCTGAAAGCCAACGTCGAGCGCGCCGCTTTCCTCGCCGGTGCCTCCCCGTCAATCGTGACTCCGCTGAACAAAATCATCGGGTACGAAGCTGCCGCTGAGATCGCCAAGCACTCGGTGGCCGAAAAGATCACCGTGCGTGAGGCAACCATCGCCCTTGGCTATGTGGAACGCGGCGACATCACCGAAGAACAGCTGGATGAAGCCCTCGACCCAATGTCGATGACCCGCCCAAGCTAGTCTCGTTCTACTCCGACGTTGTCCCCGCCCTGTGCGGGGACGACGCGTTTAACGCCGGACTAGGCCTCGGGTGGATACCAGCGGTGTAATTGTTGAGTCACTGGCCCGATCAACTGGGGCGGTGTCAATCGCATACCAACGTTTCGGAGCCGAACGGCCAGCGGATTCGAGGCTTGGGCGATGCGTGCCATCAGCCTCGACTGTCGCCACAACCGGGTCGTGCGAGGACGTCGCAGCCGAGCATATCGTGCCAGGGCGCCGTCAATGTTGTGTGAGCCTGTTTGGCTGAGCAGGATGGCTAACGTGACCGCATCCTCGATGCCTTGACCTGCCCCCTGTCCCAGATTGGGCAGCATCGCGTGGGCAGCATCGCCGATCAATACCGTTTGACCCCGGGTGAAGGTGGATAGCGGTTTGTGGAGATCGTAAACGTCATGACGCAGAACATCGTCTGGTTCGGTGGCTGCGATGCACTCTGGGATCGGGTCGTACCAGTCGGCAAAGGAGTCGTTGACCGCCTGATACTCGTCGTGAAAGGTGGTGTTTGCTGGCACGGTGCGCGTGCCAAACCAGTACAGTTTGTTATCGGGCAGTGGTACGAAGCCAAAGATTTTGCCCCGACCCCAGGTCTCGGCCGCGGTGCCAGCGATATCGACCGGCTGACTTGTGACGCCGCGCCATGCGGTATATCCCGAATAGTCAAGGCCGGTGTCTAATCCTAACCGCAGGCGGTTTTGGCTGCGCAGCCCATCGGCCACCACTACCAGATCATAGGTCTCGGTCGTGGTTGCCAAGGTGAGACGCGGTGATCCGTCGACATCGACGGTGGCCTCGATACCGGTGTGCACGGTACCCGGCGCGAGGCTGCGCAGCAGTTTCTCGTGCAGTCTGACCCGATGCACACTGTACAACTGGCCGATGGTTTCTTGCGGCATACTGGTCAGCCATGTCCCATCGGGTGTGCGTTGGCCCGTTCGCAGCCTTGGTAACGAGTTATTCGCAATGCTCCGGATCCGTTCCCCCAGCCCGATGGCATCGAGCGCAGCAAAAGCGTTACCGAATAAGGTTAGACCTGCTCCTTCGACGTTGGGTTCAGCACGGCGCTCATAAACGCTGACGTCATGGCCCTCGCGCTGGAGACTATATGCTGCGACCAGGCCAGCGATTCCGGCCCCGATGATTCCAACGCGCATCACGGGCTCCTTCGCGTCAAAAACGATACTTCTAGGCAGTGTAGCGCTCCAGGCACTACATGAGCAGCACGACCAAGCAACCGACGAGCATCGCGGGACCAAAAGCGATCCGGGTCGATTTGCTCGCGCCCCGGAACGCCACGAGGTAGACCGCTTGGGCTCCACCGATAACAAAGGCCAGCATGAAACCTGCGATCAGTGCGTCAACACCGAGAAAACCCGTATACAGTCCAAGCCCGGCTGCTAGTTTCACATCGCCCATACCGATCCCGGCGCGAGTGACAACATGCAAGAAAAACATCGCAGCACAATAGGCCACCGCACCAAGAAGTGCCGGGAGCACTCGGCCGGCTAAGACCGAATCACTCGTAGCTGTCCATGAGCAGGTGAGCAGCAAGAGGGTCGCGCCGATAGCGAGTGACGCCGTCAAGATATTGGGTAGGCGGTGTTCGCGCACGTCGATGATAAACAAGATGGCTCCGTAGATACCAAACCATGCCAGTGCAGCACACAGACAGATAACAGGAAAGAGCTCGGTAGGAGTTCGGGCCAGCTCTTGAGCCAATAGATCGATCACGTCAGTAACTGTAGCCAACGTGAGCGTTCAACAGGGAGGGGCTAGACCCCGGTGTGGATAACCTCTTCTAGGAACCGAAACGGCGGTTGCGGGTCGCATAATCGCGCAGAGCCCGCACAAAGTCGACCCGACGGAATGCGGGCCATAACGCTTCACAGAAATAAAATTCGGAATATGCAGACTGCCACATCAAAAACCCTGACAACCGTTGCTCCCCCGACGTACGAATCACCAGGTCGGGGTCTGGCTGACCTCGAGTATAAAGTCGGTCTGAAAGAGCTTCGACGTCAAGGCTCTCAATGGCCTGATCAAGGGTATATCCGGCATCAGCTGCATTGCGGAGATAGGACTTGGTCGCATCCACAATCTCTTCGCGCCCACCATAACCAATGGCAACATTGACATGCACACCCTGGTGATCTTTGGTTGCGGTCGCCGTCTCGGTCAGTAAGTCAGCCAAATCGGAAGGCAGGATGCTCAGATCGCCAACCGGGTGGACCTTCAACTGGGTACCATCGGCAAGTCCAGCACCGAGCTGGCGCAGCGTATTAGCGATAATACGAATCAGTGGTTCCAGCTCGGCTTTATCGCGGTTGAGGTTTTCAGTCGACAGCATGTACAGCGTGACCACCGGGATATTGAATTCTGCAACCCAATGCAAAAATTCGTGAATCTTTTGGGCACCGACTTGATGCCCATAGGCAGTTGAGGCACCCGTTTGTTTTGCCCACCGACGGTTGCCGTCCAGCACCACGCCAATATGTTTCGGGAGCTGATCGGGATGCAAGCTCCGAGCCAGACGTCGCTCATAAAAGCGATAGACGACGTCGGGTACTCGTGGCGTCCGATGTGGAGACAACACCATGCGCTGTGCGGGCCTAGTCTTGACGCCCAGAGTCAGGCTCTTGGGCTTCTAGAGTTGGCATATCGAGATAGCCTGGATACTTTTTGCGCAGGATCTCGGTCTGGCTGTGGCCTACTTCATCAATCTCGGAGCGCTGACGCTCTTCTGCGGTCAGGTGTGGTTGGTTGCGTTCCACGAGCATGTCTTCTGCGGTGGTAGAGCGCAGTTTCACTCGACGGATTTGGCGGACCATGATGCGGAACACCACGATGGCCACGAGCACGAACGCGAAAGTGGCCAGGAAGCCAAGAATGCCTGGAGTGACGTCTTCTTCACGCAGGCCTTCACGGAGTACAGGATCTTCAAGGCCGGCATTGACGACGCTGGTATAAATCGAATAGAGCATGGTGGTCTCAGTCTAGCGGGGTGTCTCGGAGCCCGGCGAATAAATCATCTTCGGGCAGGCTGGTGGGAACTTTGGAGTCGATGAGCACATAGTCTTCCCATGGCCATTGCTCACGCAGGATCTCATTTGGCGTAAAGAAAAATGCGCCGTGGGTGTCGACCTGGGAGCGGTGAGCGCGTAGGGCGGCGTCTCGGTATTCCAAAAACTTGCCTGCATTAACTTGAGTGGTGACCTGGTGCTTGGTGATACGCCAGGCATCCGGGTCGTCTTCGCCAGCTTCTACCCTGTCGTACCAGGCGATGCGGTCGGCATAGGGGGATTCTTGTCCGCTATCTAGCAGTGCCCGATGAACTGCGCGGAACTTATCAGGGTTAAACGCGCGATCGTAGTAGAGCTTAGAAATCTCCCAGGGCTCCCCTGTGCCAGGATACGCCTCGGGGTCGCCGGATTTTTCGTATGCTTCCATCGAGATCGCGTGCGTTCGCAGGTGATCGGGGTGTGGGTAACCACCAATTTCGTCGTAGGTGACTAACACGTGCGGTTTGAATTCCCGGATCAGACGCATCAGCGGTGCGGTGGCGTCCTCTAAAGGAATGTCAGCGAAACAGCCGGGTTCTAGATGCGCCATCGGGTCATCACCTTCTGGGAAGCCCGAGTCGCGGAAACCTAACCAGCGGTGCTCGATATCCAGAATCTTCGCTGCATCTACCATTTCCTGATATCGGACAGCCGCAATATCTCGTTGCACCCGAATCGCTTCACCATAGTGTGGGTTGTTCAAGTCCCCCATCGCACCGTCGGTCGCGGTCGCCACCATCACTCGTGCACCGGCGTGTACGTAGGCGGCCATCAACGCCGCGCCTTTCGAAGCTTCGTCATCGGGGTGAGCATGCACGGCCAACATGCGCAATCCAGTCGAATCGGGTAAGCCCGGATCGGAGATGTATGGCAGCTGTGGATCGGATGACATGACGTGGACTCCTTGTAGACGTGCGTTGTCGTGCTGACGGCGGACACAATTCGGACCGAAGTACCGGCTGTATTAGGCTAAAGCTCGACATGACTGCGAATCCGAACCAGGCGACACCTTCTGCCGACAATAGTGTAGCGACCAGGTATGGTGACACCAAACGGTTTCACCTTTCCAAAAAATCGGGCCGTATCATTGCCATTATCGCCCTTATCGCGGCCATCGCAGTGACCTTCTGGTTCGCTTTTTCTTCCAGCTCAAGAATGTTGGCGTTTAAAAGTGTCGGCTATTCGATCGAGGACGAAACCCACGCGTGGGTCGAATTTGAAGTCACGAAAGAACCAGAAGCTACCGTCGCCTGCGCTGTTCGCGTGCTGTCTGAAACCGCAGCTGTTGCTGGCTACCGCACGGTGGTCATCGGTCCTGATGAAAACCCAGAGGCCGCTGGCAAAGATTTGACGAAATACTATGAGACCTCACTGCGCACTGATCACCTGGGCGCTTCGGGTGAAGTGGATACCTGCTGGTATATCGAAGATGAAGAAGCCCCGAATATTTCAAACTTCCGCGATTACTAATCTCGACTGAGGGCTTCGGCTGCGCGCATCAATACTTGATTATGTCAACGCGTTCGGTGTTATGATGAGCCCGGTATATTCCAGAACTGTCGCCCCGTCTGCACATATATGGTGCCGCGGGGCTTTTAGTTTGATGAATCAAACAAGTAAGGAGGCCGGTATGGCCAGTACTCATGGCACACCTTGGTTGACCCAAGAAGCGTACGACCGGTTGAAAAACGAACTCGATCACATCTCGGGCCCCTACCGCCAGGAGATCGTAGATCGTATCGAAGCCGCCCGCGATGAAGGCGACCTCAAAGAAAACGCCGGCTACCACGCGGCTCGAGAAGAGCAGTCCAAGAATGAAGGACGCATCCAAGAGCTCAAAGCGTTACTAGAAAATGCCGAGGTCGGCGAATCAGCGGCCGATGACGGCATCGTGAAGCCTGGAATGCTCGTAGAGTGCAAACTGGCCGGAAACTCCATGAAATTCGTTCTGGGATCCCGCGAGATCGCGGAAGTGTCTGATGTGGAAGTTTATTCTGTAGCTTCACCGCTGGGCTCGGCCATTGAAGGACACAAAGCCGGAGACACCGTGTCCTATAAAGCTCCAAACGGCAAGGACATCGAGGTCGAACTGATCTCTGTCGTACCCTACACCGGCTAAAATCACGACGCTCGCTCGGCTGGGTACAAAACTTAACAACTCATCACCACAGGTGGTTTCCGATAATTGGAGACCACCTGTGGTGCATTAAAACCGAGTTTTGGTGTTAGCCTGGGACTGTGTTGAATATCGAAAAATTCCTGCTGCTCACCGCTCCCCATCGGTCCCGAATCACCGGGGTCGAATCGTTGTTTGTGACTGCACGAACAGCGCTGACACTCTTGGAGTTCGAACGCACCGAAACGGTGCAGTTCGTGGCCGCTGATGCAACAAAAGCCTGGGATCTGACCAACCCTCTCATTCGGGTCGATGACTCGCATACCCCCAGTGCAGTTGGTCTCAACGAGGTATTTTCCAACATCAACAAATTCCATAACAAGCAAGTTTCTAGTGCTCTGGGCAATAAAAAGCTCGACCCCGTAAAAGGCATGGAAAAGGAATTTGCTCGACAAGGCATCTTAACCAGCGATTCCGGACACTACCGGTTGGTCGCCACCGACGCTTTGGAACGTGTGCAAGATGATCTCGGACTGGCCTTGCGCGGTCAACGCACCGTCGGTCAACAAGATCGCATCCTGCTCGAAGTGATCGAGGCGATCAACGCTTCGAAGCTCCTGCTGGGTTCTCAACGCCCCGGGTGGTCGATGGCTGAGTTCAGTCAGCACGTCCACGAGTATCCATCAGGACACCCGGTGGTTGACCAGTTGGCCAAATCGACATCATCACTGACCGGGCTGATGGAAAAATCTAAAATGGCTGCCCTGTCGGAGCGATCAGCAGCTTAGTGCTGCACCATCGCCTCATACCCAGCTTCATGCAGCGCAGCTAATATCTGCTCCGAATGATCGCGCCCGCGGGTTTCCATATCGATCGTGATGTGGACGCCGCCCATGGTCAATCCGGCCCCTACCCGCGAGTGATCCACGCGGGTCACGTTGGCGTCGTTCTCAGCGATAATTCGCGAAATGGTCTTCAGTTCGCCCGGACGGTCACGCAGCGGGATCTTCACCGTCAAGAACCGACCAGCGGAAGCCAACCCGACCTGAATGACCTTGAGCATCAGCATCGGGTCAATATTCCCGCCAGACAGCACTGCAACGATAGATTGGGATTCGATACCGACTTCTTGCAGTTTGCCAGTCATCAAGGCGGCCACGGGTGCAGCGCCCGCCGGTTCGACCACCATCTTGGAGCGCTCCAGTAAGAACACAATGGCAGCGGCAATCTCATCGTCTGTTACGGTGACGACCTCATCGCAAAGTTCTTGGATGACGGCAAAGGGCACATCGCCTGGGCGTCCGACAGCAATACCATCGGCAATCGTTGCGACATTATCCAGCGTGACCGGCTTACCAGCCACCAATGAGGGTGGATACGCCGCTGCTTTTTCGGCCTGCACACCAATCACATTGATATGACGACCCTGGCGACGTGCATGTTCTTTGACCGCAATGGCAACACCAGCCAAAAGGCCGCCGCCACCAATACTCATAATGATCGTATCGACATCAGGCTGTTGTTCAAGAATTTCCAAACCCAACGTGCCCTGTCCCGCGACAATATGTGGGTTGTCATACGGGTGGACAAAGGTGGCACCGGTTTCTTCGGCATAGCGTGCAGCCAGCTCCAGCGCTTCATTGACATTATTGCCGGCCAGCACCACCGTCGCGCCATGATCTTGAGTCGCCTGAACCTTCGGCAGTGCAGCACCTAACGGCATATAGATCCGGGCATCAATCCCAAGCTTCGATGCCGCCAGAGCAACACCTTGGGCATGGTTGCCCGCGGAGGCTGCAACAACGCCCTTGGCTTTTTGTTCTTCAGTTAGCGACGCCATGTGCACATAAGCGCCGCGCACCTTGAACGACCCCGCACGCTGGAGGTTTTCGCATTTCAAGTGCACGGTAGAACCGGTAATTCGCCCCAGCGCACGCGAATGATCCATCGCTGTTTCGGTGATGACGCTCTTGAGCGTTTCGCGGGCTGCTTCAATATCTTCATATCGAACGGCTGAGGAACCGGTTTGGGTGGTTTGCAACAGTTTCTCCTGCACAACGGTGGTCGTCTGGTAATTCGCTCTGGTGGACGTTCTATGGTTTTTGGCTTGCGGGTTCAGGTGGTGCGCCGGGTGGCTGCTCAGGTTCTGGGTCAGGATCATCCAGCCACGGTTTCCGTGATAAGTATTTTACAAAGTCGTTGGCGAACGCCAGGATCGGCACCGCAAATACCGCCCCAACCAGACCTAGGGTGGCGATACCCGATGAGACAGCCAAGAAGACGGCCAGCGGGTGAAGATTGACGGCTTTGCCCATGACCAGTGGCTGCAGCACATTGGATTCGAGCTGTTGGACGGCTAAGACTACCAGCAACATCAGTAGCGCATTAGTCCAGTCGTTAGCCACAAGTGCCAACAGGACAGCGACAGCACCGGTGAGTACTGCACCGACGATGGGTATGAAAGAGCCGAGGAAGACTAATACGCCTAAGGGCATCGCCAATGGCACCCCGAGGATCCAAGCCCCCAGGCCGATCCCTAGAGCATCAACGAACGCGACGAAAATCTGCACCCGCACGTAGGAACCCAGGGCCCCCCAGCCGGCATACCCTGCACCATCGACGGCCCGGCGGTGGTTGCGCGGCACAAAGTTGAGGAGAAAGTCCCAGATCTTGGGGCCGTCTTTGAGAAAGAAGATCAGGGCGAACAGCGCCATGATGATGCCGGCACCAATGTTTGTTGCCGTCGATCCAAAGCCCAGGGCACCGGAAAGGATTGCTCCCGAGTTGTCTTGAATCGTCGACGTCAGATCGTTGAGGAGCTCTTGGTAATTGAACTGTTCAAAGGACACACCCCACGACTCGATGAGCGCAATGAAGTCACGGACACCAGCCGACACGGATGCTTGCATCGTGACAAAGCCCGCAGCAAGTTGCTGGCCGGCAAGCGTGAGCAAGGCGATAACGACCAGGACCAACATCAGAGTAAGTGTTAGAGAAGATAACACGGGGGGAAATTTGAGCTTTAATAACAAGCGGTGGGCCGGTTGTAACAGGGTCGCCAGCAGTGCAGCGATCAAGAGGGGGATAATCAGCAACGATACGTGCGACAGCAACCAAATCGCCACCGCACTCATGGTAATGATGAGCAGCACCCGCCACGACCAGGCCGCCGCGACCACTACACCGTAAGGTACGTCTTCAGCGAGCTTTTCTTTGACGCGCACCGAAATAGGGACTTGTGGTTCTGGTCTCTCGGCTGGGCTGTGCCCGGCCGACGATGGCGATGAGGTCGTCACACAGTCTCCTTACGTACAGCTGCTTGTCTAGCGTAGTCGGTCACCTGCGGTTTTGACGTTATATGCCCTTAGAATACGACGATGGCCGGACCATACGGTCCGGCCATCGCGTCTGAGAGGTTCGAGGCTAGTCCTGACTGAAGATCGCCAGAATGCGTAAGATCTCGACGTACATCCAGATCATAGTTGCTGCCAAACCGAATGCCGCGGTCCACGAGTAACGTTCTGGGGCGCCGGCACGAACACCTTCTTCGATGGCAGTGAAGTCCATGACCAGCGAGTACGAGGCCAACAGCACCGCAATAATACCGATGGCAATACCGAGCACACCGGAGCGTAAACCAAAGGCACCATCGACAACGCCGGTGATCATCAGCACGAAGTTGACCAGGCTAAAGACCAGGTAGCCGACCATGGCGACCAGCACAATGCGGGTCATTTTGGGAGTAGCGCGGACCTTACCTGAACGGAAGAGCGCAAGGACGACAGCGAAGACCGACAGGGTCGCCAGGATCGCCTGGAATGCTACACCGGGTGCCATCGAGTCAAACATTCTCGATAACCCACCCAGGAAGACACCCTGGGTGGCTGCATACACCGAGATCAATGCTGGCGACGGCTCACGTTTAAACGCATTGACCAAACCGGTGACCAAACCGATCAACGCTGCACCAAAGTACAGGATCGGGTTGAAAACTGTCCAACCGACAATGGCGCCTACGGCAATGAGTCCAAAAACAACAGCGGAGCGGTTGATGACCGAAGCATAGGTCATCCGACCGGTATCGGCCGGGGTGGCCGATGGCTGCTGGTACATATTGGCCAGCTGGTCTGGGCTCATGCTCTGTCCGGCGCCAGCATAAGCGTTCGAGCTTACACCTGGCTGGCCTGCGTAGCCGTAAGGCTGCTGGGTTTGACCCTGCCGAAAACCAGCATGTTGTTCCTGTTTCGCGCGCTGCACAGGGGCTTGAAAAGCTTTAGATCGAAATACGGGGTTGGGCATGCCCATCCTTTCTCATGGTTCCCACCGACAAACAGTCATTCAGTGGGCATATCTCATCGGATTCCAGCCTAGTGCCACAAGGTCGTCATTGCACGCCGTAAGAGCTATTTTTGCCAAAAATTCACATTGTGCAGCCCTACTTGTGAGGGCAAAAGACCCCGTAAGCTGGTGGCGTGACTATTCAAGAATCTTCTGCACAGACTCAGCTGCCCGTTCGGATGCTGCACGATCGCATTCTTGTAGAACCCGATGAGGGAACCAAGGAGCGTCGCTCAGCATCGGGCATTGTCATCCCCGCGACCGCGGCCATGGGCAAACGCCTTGCGTGGGCAAAAGTCGTTGCCGTCGGCCCTTCGGTCCGCCAGGTGAAGCTCGAAGACACCATCTTGTATGACCCGGAAGACCGACACGAAGTAGAAATCGACGCCACAACGTATGTGCTCGTGCGCGAACGGGACCTCCACGCCGTGTCTGACCCACACGGGACTCAGAAATCCCAGGGCATGTACCTGTAACTCAGGTTGTTGCTATGACGAATCACTCCAGCTCAGATTCCGAGGATCAGCATCCACGCGACGATGATTCGTCAGCTGAATCCGCTACCCCTCCCCCGCCACCTGAAAAAGGTCAGGACGACGACGTCGGACTGGCCACCGAGATGGTGTTTTCCGGTCACCAACGCGAGCAACTGCGCAACGCGCCAGATTACGAAACTTTTGAGACCGGTGTGCTGTCCTTCGACGATGAAGAGCTCTACCAGGATGTAGACCCGCCGGAAGATGCCAAGGATCGCGCGCACACAGAATTGAACATCACGTCCGACCATTCGGATACACGCAACGCGGCCCGATCGGCTCACTTTCAAAGTGCCTCAGCTCGTTTCGAGCCGGGAGCATCCACCCAGGATGACTTCGGAAACTACCACGCTCAGTCTTTCGATCCGAAACAGCAGCACTCGAAACAACCAGGCACCACAAACGAGCCGTTTGCGCTTGCCATGTTTATTATCCTGACCCTGGTTGGTTTAGGCATCCTCGGGACCTTGCTGTGGCTGGTCTACCGGTTGATCACCGGGGCTTAACCAACGAAAGGGCTGCCACTTGAGCTTTGAGTGGCAGCCTGTATTGCATCGCAGGGTTCTATTTGCTGTAGTTGTAAAATCCCTTGCCGGTCTTGCGCCCAAGCTTGCCGTCCTGAACGAGCGAGGACAGCGTGGAACTCACCTCTGGGACGAGATGGTCATCAGGTTCTTGTGCTGCAAGCTCTTGGATACCCAGGTTGATGTCCAAGCCCACAAGGTCCATCAGGGTGAAGGGGCCCATCGGGTGGCCGAGCCCTTCTTTAATGGCGATATCGATATCTTCAATCGAAGCGTAACCCTGTTCATACAGGTGCAGCGCTTCGCCGACAATGGCCATGAGTACTCGGTTGACGATGAATCCGAAGATTTCTTTCTCGACAACAACCGGGGTCTTACCCAAGGCTTTGGATAGCTCTAACGCACGGTCCAGGGTTTTCTGAGCGGTGTGTTCCCCACCGACAACTTCTACCAGCGACATTTGTAAGACCGGGTTGAAGAAGTGCACGTTGCACACGCGTTCCGGATGTTTGAGTCCTTCAGCAAGCTTCGATGACACGATCGACGACGAGTTGGAAGCAAGAATCGTTTCTGGCCCGGTAATCTCATCCAGCTCAGCGAAAAGATTACGTTTCACCTCAAGGTTCTCGACGATGGCCTCGATGACGAAAGAAGAGTCCCTGACTGCGGCATCACGATCAACGGTGAATGTGAGGTTCTGGAAGCCAGCGTCGACGGCTTCCTGGCTCACACGTTGCCGTTCGACCATGCGGGTGGTGGATTTGGTCAACTGCTCGCGAGCGTTGACGAGAAACCGCTCCTCAACGTCCACCAGGTAGGTTGGGAAGCCACTCATGGCTGCGACGAAGGCGATTTCTCGACCCATCGTCCCACCACCGATAACCGTGATTGCAGATTCTTTCATAAGACTACTTTCCTATCCTGTTCTGTTCGATACCTCGACAGATCATTCTATGAATCGATTCCGAATACAACGTTTCAGGAGCTGAAAGCTCACGGACCACGAGGATGACTGGTGACCAGCCGTTTTAGCAGTGGATTTTTTGAAAAGACCGATCATTCCGCACCGTGTTGTCTTAGATATGTTCGGAGATCCTCTGGAATAGATGCTGGGCGGTTATCGCTACCCACGTAGATATACACGACCCGTGATTCGCACGCTAAAAGACCACCCTGACGTGCCTGCTCATAAAGAACAAAAGAGCTGTTGCCGATCTTTTCCACAACGATTTCGATCTCGACGTCGGGTGTCAGAACCAGTTCCCGATGAAAGGTCACTGTATATTCTTTGATCATCAGCGGAAGCGGGTTGTCAGCCTGAGGAGCCAGGAACTTTTCAACGAGATCATGTCGCGCTTCCTGGAACCAAGCTGGCAATACTGTGTTGTGAACGTGCCCGGCCGGACCGAGATCATCAATGCGTGGTCGGATGGTAGCTGTAATCATAATATTCCTTGTGTGTGCGTGCCCAGAGTCGCCGTCCTGAGATCGCATTCTAGCTGCCTGATTCGCTTGTCAGTGTTTTCTTCAGCCGTTTCACTGGAGCAAACAGGATCCATGCCACGACCGTTGACGCGAGTAGGAACGACAGGGCCCACCAGGGAAAACCTGCGGACAGACCTTCTAGGACGTCATTCTGGAGTTCTGGAGCAGGGATTCGCTGGTAGTTCACCGTGTTCCAGCGCGCCTTCACATAGTCTCGCTAAGCACTGTCCGGTTAGTGTTGAGCCAAAGACCTAGACTGGTCGCGACAAACCTGAGCCACTACAAGGGGATGCATAAATTCAATGTTCGATGCTATACAGCAGCACCTCATAACGAGGGAGATCCCAACAGAACTCACGGAATGGGTCGCGGAAAACGCCCAAGGGTTTGACTCCGGGAGAATAGAAGTTCGCAATGCGCTCTTCCGCCTTGCTAATTATGGCATTGTTGATCTTGGCGCCCCCGCGAATCACGAAGGTCAACTCCTAAACCAAGCCAGTGCCATCGAACAGCTCGCCCGCAGGTCTTTCAGCACCGGTTTCGCGCTGTGGGGTCACAGAATGTGTGTCGAATTTCTTAGTCTAGCCGGTGGGTCCTACGCGAAATCGGTGCTCCCTAAGTTGCGTTCGGGTATTACGCCTGGTGCTTCTGCCATGGCACCGGGTTACAAAGCGCTGGCGGGAGCTGGGGATCTTAGTCTTCGGGTTGACCGTGATGGCCGTGGTCAGTTTCGAATGTCGGGCCGGATTGCCTGGGCTTCGAATCTGTATTCGGATGCCATCGCCATAGCTCCCGCATACGGACCTGATGCGCCTGCAGACGCAAGCGGTGCGGAGGGCGGCGTCGTCGTTGCTTTACCGTTGAACAGTCCAGAAGTAACGATAGGTCCCGAACTTGAGCTCCTCGCAATGCGTGGGACGGCCTCAACTTCTGTAGAACTCGAGGACGTTGTGATCAGCCCTGATCAGGTACTCACCACGGATTTTGTGCCGTTCTTGCAACGTACGCGCCCAACGCTGAGTATCTTGCAGGCCAGCTTCTGCCTGGGTTTAGCTACTACCTGCTATGGGCATGCCGTGGAGAATGCTACCGGAGTGAATGCGATTCTTATGCCAGAGGTCCAACAGCAGGGTCGAATGCTTGCTGAAACAAAACAGCAACTGGCTGTATTAGCGCAAGCAGTTGGGACTGCTACCCCATCCAAGCCAGTGGATGTTCTATCGATGCGGTTGAACGCCGGGCGGCTCGGCATGGAGCTTGCCGCACTGGAACTCAAGACTGCGGGTGGTAAGGGTTTTGTCAGCACCTCAGATACGAACCGGCGGTACCGTGAGTCGACGTTCATCTCGTTGCAGTCGCCATCGGAGGCACAGTTGCGTTGGGAGCTTGAGCAGTTGCAATCGTAAATAACTGATCACGTTGTCTGCGGTCAGATGTGGTTATGATTCCTCCTCATGACTAACGAGCCTTATCAGCTTCGGGAGCTAGCTTCATCGGTTTAACGCCGAATGTGGATATTCATCATTTATCCACAATGTAGCCGGCGGGGCTTATCTTGTCCTAGCCAATGGTTATTAATGATCTATAGGCCGGGCGCCAAGGAGCACCGAGCCACAGACCAACGACGATGGAGAGAAAAGCTCGATGACCACTTCGACCATCACCCAAGCAGAGCAACTCGAAGCACTGCGCGCCAATTTGCGTGACCTGATCACAACCAGTGGGAAAACACTCCAAGACGTTATTGACGAGACCGGTATTCCTAGATCCACACTGTATATGCGGCTCAACGTCGAAGGCTCCGCGATCGATCTGAACGAAGTCCACAAAATTTGGACCGTCTGCGGCAGGCCTGGCACAGTAGCGGATCTCCTGGCGTGAACCAGATGAGCATGGGTCTGGTTCCGCTGTAGTTGTTGCGGCGGGGCCAGGTATGTTGCTGTCGAACAGATCAATGTGGTCACAATGAGCCCACGAAATGATCCTTATGGAAACAAGAAACCCCTTCTGCCGCGAGATCGTGCGGCGGAAAGGGTTTCGGTATTCGGTGCCTCCGATGGGACTCGAACCCATAACACAGCGATTTTAAGTCGCTTGCCTCTACCGATTGGGCTACGGAGGCGAACATTTAGAGTTTAGCGCATTTGCTACCGATGGTCACACTTTGCGACCGCTTGTCGCTCACGATAACGGTCCGCCGGTAAAAAACCAGCGGACCGTCGTCGTAAGAACTACAGCTTAGGTGTAGTTCCTTGGGAGGTTGTGAACACTCGCGGTAGGAAGAAGACCTCCGGTACAGATGGGGTTTACCACAACACTCATCAACCCGGAGGTCTTCATGTCCCACCCTAATGCACCCTTGACTCCTGAAGGACGACGACGGCTTGCGGTGCTGATCGTCGACGATGGTTGGACGATTCGTCGCGCGGCCGAACGCTTCCAGGTCTCACCGGCTACGGCCTCGAAGTGGGCCAGACGGTATCGGGCCGGTGACCCGCTGACGGATCGCTCGTCGCGGCCGCATGCCTCACCCCACCGACTGGCTCAACGCAAGGAGCGGCGCATTGTCGCGTTGCGGTTTACCCGTCGCTGGGGCCCGCATCGCATTGGATACCATCTGGGCATCGCCCGGTCCACGGTGGGCCGGGTGCTGACCCGGTACCGAATGCCACGGCTGGCCTGGTTGGATCAAGCCACCGGGTTGCCGGTGCGTACACCCGCCCCCATCCGTTATGAGAAGGCCCCACCCGGTGAGCTGGTGCATGTGGATATCAAGAAACTCGGCCGGATCCCCGACGGCGGCGGCCACAAAGTGCTGGGCCGTGCCGCGGGTACCCGGAACAAGACCAGAACCGCCACGAACCGCCGGCCCGGGTATGCCTACATCCACAACGCCGTCGACGACCACTCCCGCTTGGCCTACAGCGAAATCCTGACCGACGAGAAGAAGGAAACAGCCGCCGGGTTCTGGCAACGCGCCAACGCCTTCTTCAACGCCGCCGGGATCACCGTGACACGAGTCTTG
>ERZ1032895.43-NODE-43-length-37149-cov-14.173883_pt1 | contig 37149 bp, 31 predicted proteins | sample MGYA00516687_ERZ1032895 | MGnify/ENA primary metagenome ERZ1032895 (study PRJEB33719, sample SAMN04261600) | wastewater metagenome | biome: rural village; feature: latrine urine exit; material: soil | place: El Salvador | collected 2013-01-14 ... | reverse complement strand
GGTTCCTGCGCTCCGTGCGCCTTGTGCTTGAGCCGCTCGGCGATTTCTTCAGCGCCTCCTTAGCAGTGCTTTCTTAACGGCCTTGCTCTTTTGCTCTCTGTCGGAGTCATTGCGCATTGCACTCTGCAGGCGACAGTCATACAGTTGTTTGAATTATTGTCGCAAGCGAGGCACAACAACGTGACGACGTATCCCCATTTGTTTCGCCCCCTGACGCTTGGTCATCTCGAACTGCCGAACCGTGTGCTGATGGGCTCCATGCACACCAACCTGGAAGAGGCTCGCCACGGCTTTGAGCGGCTTGCTGCGTTCTATGCCGAGCGCGCCCGGGCAGGGGTGGCGCTGATCGTTACCGGCGGCATTGCGCCCAACGCCGAGGGCGCCGTCTTTCACGGTGCGGCGAGTCTTGAGCGCGCCGAGCAGGTCGCCGATCACCGCAAGATCACCGAGGCGGTGCATGCCGAGGGTGGTCATATCTGCATGCAGATCCTGCACGCCGGTCGTTACGCCTACTCGCCGGCGCTGGTCGCGCCTTCTGCCATTCAGGCGCCGATCAATCCCCTGGTGCCGCGAGCCCTGACTGCTGAAGAAGTCGAGCAGCAGATCGAAGACTATGTGCGCTGTGCTCGACTGGCTCGTGAGGCCGGCTATGACGGCGTCGAAGTGATGGGCTCGGAGGGCTATCTGATCAACCAGTTCATCTGCCTGCGCACCAACCAGCGCGATGATGAATGGGGCGGCGGCTTCGAGAACCGGATTCGTTTCCCGGTGGAGATCGTTACGCGCATCCGCGAAGCGCTGCCCGAAGACTTTCTGATCATCTTCCGGCTGTCGATGATCGACCTGGTGGAAGAGGGCAGCACCTTTGATGAGGTGGTGGCGCTGGGCCGGGCCATCGAAGCGGCGGGAGCCGACGTCATCAATACCGGCATTGGCTGGCACGAGGCGCGGGTGCCGACCATCGTCACCAGCGTGCCACGGGCAGCATTCAGCGAAGTGACGCGGCGCATGAAGACTGAGCTCAGCGTGCCGCTGGTCACCACCAACCGCATCAACATGCCCGAGGTTGCCGAGCGCCTGCTGGCCGAAGGTCATGCCGACATGGTGTCCATGGCGCGCCCGTTCCTGGCCGACCCGGAGTGGGTGGCCAAGGCTGCCGAGGGGCGTGCTCAGGAGATCAACACCTGTATCGCCTGCAATCAGGCCTGTCTGGATCACACCTTTCAGGGCAAGCTGACCTCGTGCCTGGTCAACCCCAGGGCCTGTCATGAGACCCAACTGCTGATTACCCCTGCCGAAACCCGTCGACGTATCGCCGTGGTTGGCGGTGGTCCGGCGGGGCTTGCCACTGCCGTGACGGCGGCTCAGCGGGGCCATGAGGTCACGCTTTTCGAGCGTCAGGCGCAGCTTGGCGGCCAGTTCAACTATGCGCGTCGCATCCCCGGCAAGGAGGAGTTCGACGAAACCGTGCGTTACTTCCAGGTCATGCTGGATAAGCACCGGGTGAATGTGCGTCTGGGTATCGAACCCTCAGTTGCCGAGCTTGCTCGCTTCGATGAAGTGGTCATGTCGACCGGTGTGCGGCCTCGCCGCCTGGAGCTGCCCGGAAGCGATCATCCCAGGGTGATGTCGTACCCCACCGCCATCATGCATCCGGAACGGGTTGGTGCACGGGTGGCCATCATCGGGGCGGGCGGCATCGGTTTCGATGTGGCCGAGCTGCTCACCCATGCCGGACATCCGGCGCTGAATATCGAGAGCTGGTGCGATGAGTGGGGTGTCGATCTGAGCGTTGCCAAGCCCGGTGGCTTGAAAGCACCGCAGCGGCCTCCCGTGCCGCGTCAGGTGAGCGTGCTGCAGCGCAAGACCAGCAAGCCCGGCAAGGGGCTCGGCAAGACCACGGGCTGGGTGCACCGGGCGTCGCTCAGGCACCGTGGGGTAGAGCTGCTGGCGGGCTGCGAGTATGTCGGCATCGATGACGAGGGCCTGCATATTCGCATCGACGGCGAGCCGCGCCTGCTGGCGGTGGACACCGTGGTGGTCTGTGCGGGCCAGGAATCGGTGCGCGATGGGCTGGAAGCGCTGCGCGAGGCCGGCGTTTCGGTGCACGTCATTGGCGGTGCCGATGAGGCGGCTGAGCTTGATGCCAAGCGGGCCATCGACCAGGGCATGCGCCTGGGGGCGTCGCTGTAGCTTCTGCCATGTAGTCGCTGCTAAAGAGAGCCTGGCCGGATTGCCTGCCAGGCTCTCTTTCGGCTACCCGCTTTTTAATCAACTTTCCTCTGTCTGGCTCTCCGCTCGACTCCTTATTTTTATTAATATCTATATTAATCATCGAGATAAGAACATGGAGTGGCTTTTGCTGAAAAGGCACTGCCTGGCGTTTCTGTTTCCGAGAGGCTTCTTGCGTTGAACCTCCATTAGCTTGTCGACGAAACGGATTGAAAGGACTGTGTTCTTAATATGTACCAGCATCGTGCGTTGAAGGCGCCAATATCGATATCCGCTCATGCACACTACGCTGAAAGCAACGGCCTGCAGGCATGATGTTTGGAAGTGTCAAACCGCCAACAGGTTTGACTTGAGCTTGAGGAGACATCGATGGGTATTTTTGACCATGTACAGGATCGTTATTCGCGTACTCGCCAGGAAGAGATGACCCTTCAAGAGTACCTGGAGCTTTGCCGGGAAAGCCCATCGGCCTATGCCAGCGCCGCCGAGCGGATGCTGGAGGCCATCGGCGAACCCGAGGTCATCGATACGGCCAGGGATCCACGGCTGTCACGGATATTTTCCAACAAGCTCATTCGCCGCTATCCCGCCTTTGAAGAGTTCTATGGCATGGAGGAGGCGATCGAGCAGGTAGTATCCTATTTCCGCCATGCTTCTCAGGGGCTTGAGGAGAAAAAACAGATCCTCTACCTGCTGGGCCCGGTGGGGGGCGGGAAGTCGTCCCTGGCCGAACGTCTCAAGTTTTTGATGGAGCGTATTCCCTTCTATGCCATCAAGGGCTCGCCGGTGCAGGAGTCGCCGCTAGGGCTGTTTTCACCCGAAGAAGACGGTGAGCTGCTGGAGAAGGAGTACGGCATTCCTCAGCGCTGTCTGCGCAACGTGATGTCGCCTTGGGCCGCCAAGCGGCTCAAGGAGTACGGCGGAGATATTTCGCAGTTCAAGGTGGTCAGGCTCTATCCTTCGCGCCTGAATCAGATTGCGATTTCCAAGACCGAGCCCGGTGATGAGAACAACCAGGACATCTCCTCACTGGTGGGCAAAGTGGACATCCGCAAGCTCGAGCTTTACTCCCAGGACGACCCCGATGCCTACAGCTTCTCCGGAGGCCTGTGTCGAGCCAACCAGGGGCTGATGGATTTTGTCGAGATGTTCAAGGCGCCGATCAAGGTGCTGCATCCGCTTCTCACAGCGACCCAGGAAGGCAATTACAATCCCACCGAGGGCATGGGAGCAATTCCCTTTGACGGTATCATCCTTGCCCACTCCAACGAGAGTGAATGGCAGGCGTTTCGTAACAACCGCAACAACGAGGCCTTTCTCGACCGGGTCTATATCGTCAAGGTGCCATATAGCTTGAGAGTCAGCGAAGAGGTCAAGATATACAAGAAGCTGCTCGAGCACTCCTCGCTCAGTCAGGCGCCCTGCGCACCGGATACGTTGAAAATGCTGGCGCAGTTCTCAGTGCTGTCGCGTCTCAAGGAGCCCGAGAACTCCAGCATCTACTCCAAGATGCGGGTTTACGACGGTGAGAACCTCAAGGACACCGACCCCAAGGCCAAGTCGATTCAGGAGTACCGCGATAGTGCCGGTGTCGACGAAGGCATGGACGGGCTTTCCACGCGTTTTGCGTTCAAGATACTGTCCAAGGTATTCAATTTCGACAATGAAGAAGTGGCGGCCAACCCGGTGCACCTGCTCTATGTCCTCGAGCAGCGCCTGGAGCAGGAGCAGTTGCCCAAGGAAACCTTCGAGCGCTACCTGCGCTACATCAAGGAGTTCCTGGCGCCGCGCTATGTGGAATTTATCGGCAAGGAAATCCAGACCGCCTATCTCGAGTCCTACTCCGAGTATGGCCAGAATATCTTTGATCGCTATGTGACCTATGCAGACTTCTGGATCCAGGATCAGGAGTACCGCGACCCTGAAACCGGCGAGCAGTTTGATCGTCAGTCGCTCAACGAAGAGCTCGAGAAGATCGAGAAACCGGCGGGAATCTCCAATCCCAAGGACTTCCGCCACGAGGTAGTCAACTTTGTGCTGCGGGCGCGGGCCCAGAACAATGGCATGAATCCTGGCTGGCAGTCCTACGAGAAGCTGCGTGGCGTTATCGAGCACAAGATGTTTGCCAATACCGAGGAACTGCTGCCGGTCATTTCCTTCAATGCCAAGGCCTCGAGTGCCGATCAGAAGAAGCACGAAGATTTCGTGGCACGCATGGTAGAGCGCGGATACACCGAAAAGCAGGTGCGCCTGCTCTCCGAGTGGTATCTCAGGGTGCGCAAGTCGCAGTAACCCGCTCGGGCCGGCGCTGTCCGGCTCGCCGGGCCTGGCTTCGGGGAGGTACCGATGAGTTATTTCATTGATCGACGTGCCAATGCTCGCCACAAGAGTGCGGTGAATCGGCAGCGCTTTCTTGATCGCTACCGCACGCATATCAAACGCTCCGTCGAGGAGGCGGTAAACCGCCGCTCGATCACCGACATGGAGCGCGGCGAGAGGGTGTCGATTCCGGCCCGGGATATCTCCGAGCCGGTCTTTCAGCATGGGCCTGGAGGCAAGCGCTCCATCGTAGCGCCCGGCAATCGCGAGTTTGCCGAAGGGGATCGATTCAAGCGCCCCGGCGGAGGCGGTGCTGGTGGTGGCGGTGAGGGTGGAGCCTCGAATCAGGGCGAGGGCATGGAGGATTTTGCCTTTACCCTGACCCGGGAGGAGTTCCTCGACTTCGTGTTCGACGGCCTTGAGCTGCCGCACCTGGAGCGCAAGCCGCTGGCTGACCTGGATGATTTCAAAGTGGTTCGATCCGGCCTGAGCCGCGACGGCGTTCCGGCGCGGGTCAATATCGTGCGCTCCATGCGCGAGGCCTACGCCCGGCGCATCGCCATGCGCGGACCGATTCGTCGTGCCCTGCAGCTGGCCAGGGAAGAGCTCGAGGCTGAAGAGCGCAAGGATCCGGCGCTGCGCAATCCGGTGCGTATCGATGAGCTGAAAGCCGAGATCGAGCGTCTGGAAAAGCGTCTGGAGTCGATACCCTTCATCGACACCTATGACCTGCGCTACAACCATCTGATCAATCAGCCCCAGCCATCCAGCAAAGCGGTGATGTTCTGCGTGATGGATGTCTCGGGCTCCATGACCCAGGCCCACAAGGACATTGCCAAGCGCTTCTTCCTGCTGCTCTACCTGTTTCTGGAGCGTCATTACGCCAAGGTCGAGCTGGTGTTCGTGCGTCACCATACGGCGGCGAAAGAGGTCGACGAGGAAGAGTTTTTCTACTCCCGGGAAACCGGTGGCACCATCGTCTCCAGCGCCCTGAATCTGGTGAGCGAGATCATTGACGAGCGCTACCCACCGGGGCAGTGGAATCTCTATGTGGCCCAGGCCTCGGATGGCGACAACTGGGACGATGATTCGTCCGTCTGCCGTGAGCTGCTGAATCGCTCGCTGATGCCAAGGCTGCAGTACTTTACCTATGTTGAAATCACCCCGCATGCCCATCAGGCGCTGTGGGAGGAGTACCAGAAGATCGAGGCCAGCCATGGTGAGCGCTTCGCCATGCGCCAGATTGTCGAGGCCAGTGACATCTATCCGGTATTCCGTGAACTGTTCCGGCGCCGCGTCGTGATCTGACGCGGTGCTCAGGAGGTGACATGAAGCGTCGCAAGCCCATTGCTACCGGTTCGGACTGGAACTTCGAGATTCTCGCGGCCTACGAAGCCGAAATCGCTCGCCTGGCAGATGAGTATCGCCTGGACACTTACCCGAACCAGATCGAGCTCATTACCTCCGAGCAGATGATGGATGCCTATGCCAGTGTCGGCATGCCGGTGGGCTATCACCACTGGTCGTTCGGCAAGCAGTTTCTGGCCGTGGAGCAGGCCTACCAGCGCGGCCAGATGGGGCTGGCCTATGAACTGGTCATCAATTCCAATCCCTGCATCGCTTACCTGATGGAGGAAAATAGCCTGATGATGCAGGTGCTGGTCATGGCCCACGCCTGCTACGGTCATAATGCCTTCTTCAAGGGCAACTATCTGTTCCGTACCTGGACCGATGCCTCGTCAATCGTCGATTACCTGCTGTTTGCTCGCAAGTACATTTCCGAGTGCGAGGAGCGCCACGGTGTCGCTGCCGTGGAGCAGCTGCTGGACGCCTGTCACGCCCTGCAGAACTATGGCGTTGACCGTTACAAGCGGCCTTCGCCGCTGTCCGCCGAGGAAGAGATTCGTCGACAGCAAGAACGTGAGAGCTATCTTCAGTCTCAGGTGAATACCCTGTGGCGCACCATTCCTGAGCGAGCGCCATTGCCTGATGAGCAGCTCGGCGAGGCGTGGCCGGATGACCCGCTTAACCTGCGCGCCGGCGGACGCTTTCCCTCCGAGCCCCAGGAGAACCTGCTGTACTTCATCGAGAAAAATGCCCCTTTGCTGGCCCCGTGGCAGCGCGAGGTGGTGCGTATCGTGCGCAAGCTGGCCCAGTACTTTTATCCCCAGCGTCAGACTCAGGTGATGAACGAGGGGTGGGCCACGTTCTGGCATTATACGCTGATGAACCGGCTGTACGATGAAGGCCTGGTCGATGAAGGGCTGATTCTGGAGTTTTTGCAGTCGCATACGGCGGTGATTCAGCAGCAGCCGTTCGACAGTCCTCACTATGGCGGTATCAACCCCTATGCCCTGGGGTTTGCCATGTACTCTGACATCCGCCGTATCTGCGAGCAGCCCACCGATGAGGACCGGCGCTGGTTCCCTGATATTGCCGGCAGCGACTGGCGAGAAACGCTCAACTTTGCCATGCGCAACTTCAAGGACGAGTCCTTCATTCAGCAGTTTCTTTCGCCCCAGGTGATCCGCGATCTCAAGCTGTTCGTGGTGGTCGACGATGATCGTGATGACATGCTCGAGGTCAGCGCCATTCACGATGAGGACGGCTATCAGCGGGTGCGCGAAGCACTGGCGGCTCAGTATGCGCTGTCGATACGCGAACCCAACATTCAGGTGCATCTGGCCAATGTTCGCGGCGATCGTTCGCTGATCCTTCGTCATATACAGGATGACCGTCGGCCGCTGGGCCGCAGCGTGTATCCGGTGATGCGCCATCTCTATCAGCTATGGGGCTTTCCGGTGCGGCTGGAGTCAATGGAGGGCGACGAGCTGGTGCGAAGCTATCACTGGCCGCTGCCTGAGGAAGAGAGGTAGGGCCAACTCTGCGTGAAGAAAACACTGAATAAATGCCTGCGCGTCTCAATCACTGCGTTGCGCGGTGCTCGAAATCCTCACCTATACCGCATAGGCTCCGGTTTCTGCGCTCCGTGCGCCTTGTGCTTGAACCGCTCGGCGATTTCTTCAGCGTTTCCTGAACAGAGATCCTGGGCTTGAAACAAGAAAACCCGCGATCAGTGATCGCGGGTTTTGCATTGCATAACATGAGCTCGATGCAGCTATCAGGGCTTGTCCATCAGGGCTGAGCGGTCCAGGACTGACACCAGCCGGCCGGCTCAACGCTGTTCTGCGGGAACAGCTGACAGCCGTTGTTATCGGCCGTGAAGAACATGCAGTTGTCGCACCGCTCTCCTTCTTCATACGCCGGATGGTCTGCTGCTTCGCTGGCGTCCTTGACGTAGTTCAGAGCCTTTGCCTGATCGGCGTCCGGATCCAGCGGCGGCAGCTCCTGGGCGAAAGCGTTGCGTGACAGAATGCCTGCGCCCAGCGGCAGGGCAGCGATGCCCAGCAGGCTGTTACGCATGAAGTTACGACGGCTGTTGTTAGCCATGTTCTCTCCTTATCGTCATCACGAGTCTTTGGATGTTGCCAGTGGCCGGTGATCCGGCCTTTCTTTTTTCTGTGCTGCTTTCACTATTGGGGCCTTTCCGTGGATTAGCAAACCCGAACCATCAGACCCTCTTTGCCAGTCTCGGGTTCCCTTATGTCCCATGGTTACCATGGTAGCTGTATTCTCTCGGTTGTGGCCAGTTTCGCGAATATCTCTTCCACAAGCTGTCATGCTGAAGTGGCAGATTCTTGGAGACCGGTCGGACTGGTATACTCTTGCCAGCTCCGCCAGTTGGCCGCAGAGGCGAGCTGGCCATCGACTCAATGGAGGTAGTCCCATGCAGAATGCCGTGATTCTGATCAACACCGAGAAAGGACAGGTCAAATCCGTGGCCGAGCGTCTTGCCGAAGTGGATGGCATCTCCGAGGTGTTTTCCACCTGTGGCCGCTACGACCTGGTCGCCATTGCACGCACCAAGGACTTCGAAGGTCTCGCCGAGCTGGTGACGGGGCGGCTCAACGAGGTAGAAGGCATCCGCGAGACCGAAACGCTCAATGCCATGCAGGTGCATTCGCGCCACGACCTGGAAACTATGTTCTCCCTCGGCTGGTAAGGCGATGCCGATACGCATTGCCTGCAAGGCGCTCTATGGCAGGGAGATCGGGGCATGAGTCGTCGGCTGGCAGTCAGAGGGAGGCCGCGCCGAGGCGCAGCTGCTCGCCTGCGGCAGCGGCTTGTCCGCCGCGGGGCCATCGCTCTGATCTTCGTGGTTGTCGGTGGCGGGATGTGGTCGCAGGGAGAGCATGGAATTCGCGACCGCATGAGCTGGATGGGCGTGCCCGAGCGCGGCGATTCCTGGCTGGCGTTGCACCGCGTGCTGCGCAGCGACGGCTACCTGGTCGGCTGGTCGGATCTGAGGGTGTCGCCATTGTGGGTCAGCTATGAGCTGACCCCGGTCCGCTACCCTGATATAGCCCCGCGCCCGGACTTCAAGCAGGACTGGCGCACGCTGTGGCCGGTGACGCCGACAAGCTATCGCCATAGCGGTTATGACCGCGGCCATCTGGCACCCAACTATGCCATTGCTGCGGTACATGGCCCCTCGGCGCAGCGGGCGACCTTTCTGATGAGCAATATGGCGCCGCAGCGTCCGGACCTGAATCGCCGGCTGTGGCAGCGCCTCGAGGAGGCGGTGATTGACCACTTCGTGCCTCGCTTTGGCCGCTTGCAGGTGATCACCGGCCCGATCTATGAGGAGGATTTCATCGAGGGTGCGCTGGTACGCGTTGGCTGGTCTGAAGTGCCGAGGAAGTTCTACAAGATTCTGGTGGTACCCGGCGAATCACCCCGAGTGCTGGCGTTCGTGATGCCGCAAGATGTCCGCGGTGATGAACCGCTGAGCAACTTCGTGAGAAGCATTGATGAAGTAGAGGCGCTGACCGGGCTGAACTTCATGCCTCAGCTCGACCCGTCCCTGGAGACGGCGCTGGAGACTGGCGTGAATACCAGCGGCTGGGGATTGGAGAAAGTGGCGAACTTGCCGGGGAGGTTTGATTAATTCCTGGAGTCGAGCATTTTACAGGCACAAAAAAACCGCAGCGAGTGCGGTCTGGCTCTTTCATGCATGACGCGTTAATGGTGCCCAGGAGAGGACTTGAACCTCCACATCCGTAAGGATACTAGCACCTGAAGCTAGCGCGTCTACCAATTCCGCCACCTGGGCGAAACACGAACGATTCGAGCTGATAAAGAGCGGTGATACCTGATCGATACGACGTTTTAAATATGGTTTGGAAACATCGAACGATGGTGCCCAGAAGAGGACTTGAACCTCCACGTCCATACGGACACTAGCACCTGAAGCTAGCGCGTCTACCAATTCCGCCATCTGGGCAAGTGGCGCGTATGATACCGAAATACGCCCGGCGTGCAAGCCCTGACGGCGTGCACGAGACGAAAAAATCGCAGAAAACTCGCCCGCGCACGATCAGGATGGTTGGGTGCAGCCATTGGCAGCGGTATACTGCCGCCATGTCAATACACCAAAACTACCAAAAACACTGCCTGCGGCGCTCTGGCGCCACGCTCCATCTATCGTCTCCTACCCTGTCAAGGATGCCACAAGCATGAACTACTGGACGCTCGAAGATGATGCGTACGCCAGCCGCGAGGCCCATAAATACGATAATCCCGCACCGAGTCGCGAATACCTGATGGCTCGCCTGGAGCAGATTGGCAAGCCAATCACTCATGAAGAAATGAGTGAGTTGCTGGGGCTAAAGGATGAAGACTTGCAGGAGGCCGTGCGTCGTCGCCTGGCTGCCATGGAGCGCGACGGCCAGGTGCTGCGCAACCGCCGCGCCGCCTATGCGCTGATCGACAAGCTCGATCTGATCAAGGGCAAGGTGCTCGGCCACCGCGATGGCTTCGGCTTCCTGCTGCGCGAAGATGGTGCCAAGCCCGACCTGGTACTGCCGCCGCGCCAGATGCGCCGGGTATTCCATGGCGACTATGTGCTGGCGCGGGTCAGCGGTCGCGATCGGCGTGGCCGGGATGAGGCCACCATCGTTGAAGTGTTGGCGCGCAACACCCAGACCCTGGTTGGCATCTATCGTGCCAACACGCCGGAATTCGGGGTGCTGATCCCCGAGAACTCCCGTATTACCCAGGAAGTCATCATCCCTCACAGCGCCACCGGGGGGGCAAAGGATGGTCAGGTCATCTCGGCAAAGATCGTCAAGCAGCCCGAGACCCGAGTGCAGCCGGTCGGCGAAGTGGTCGAGGTGCTGGGCGAACGCATGGACCCGGGCATGGAAGTCGAAATCGCCCTGCGCAGCTACGAGATTCCCAGTGAGTTTCCGCCTGAGGTGCAGGACCAGATTGCCTCCATGTCGTCCGAAGTGGCAGAAGAGGACAAGCTGCACCGGGCCGATCTGCGTGACATGCCGCTGGTCACTATCGATGACGAGACCGCCAAGGACTTCGATGATGCCGTGTGCGCCTGGAAGACCAAATCCGGCGGCTGGAAGCTGGTGGTGGCCATTGCCGACGTGTCTCACTACGTGCCTATCGGCAGCCCGCTGGATCAGGAGGCCATTGCCCGCGGCAACTCGGTCTACTTCCCGGGGCAGGTGGTGCCGATGCTGCCTGAGCTGCTCTCCAACGGGCTGTGCTCGTTGAATCCCGGTGTGGATCGCCTGGCACTGGTGTGTGAGATGAATATCTCCCAGGCGGGTGCCATCAGCCGTCACCGTTTCTATGAGGCGGTGTTCCGCTCCCATGCGCGGCTGACCTACAACAAGGTCGCCGCCATCCTCGGAGACGAGGGGGAACTGGGCGAGCAGGGCGACGCCCTGCGCGAGGAATATCGCGAGGTAGTGCCGACGCTCGAGCACTTGCACGGGCTGTACAAGCTGCTGCGTGAGGCCCGCGGCAATCGCGGCGCGTTGGATTTCGAAACCACCGAAACGGCGATCATCTTCAACGACGAGCGCAAGATCGAAAAGATCGTGCCGCGTACCCGCAACGATGCTCACAAGATCATCGAGGAGTGCATGCTGGCGGCCAACGTGGCCACGGCACGCTTCCTCGACAAGCACGACCTGCCTGCGCTGTACCGCATCCACGAGCGGCCATCGCCGGAGCGCCTGGACAAGCTGCGGCTGTTTCTCAACGAGCTGGGGCTGTCGGTAGGGGGTGGCGATGAACCCACGCCGCAGGACTACCATGACCTGACGGAAGCCATTCGCGACCGGGATGATGCCGACATCATCCAGACGGTGATGCTGCGCTCGATGAGCCAGGCGGTTTACTCGCCGCAAAACGAGGGGCACTTTGGTCTGGCCTATCCGGCCTATGCCCACTTTACCTCGCCGATTCGCCGCTACCCAGACCTGATCGTGCATCGCGCCATTCGCTCGGTAATTCGCGGGCCGCGCCAGACCAATACGGTGTTGCGCGCCGAAGGTGCGCCGGTCGAGCCGCCCAGCAGCTGGTGTCCCTATACCTTCGAGCAGATGCTGGAGATGGGCGAGCACTGCTCGATGACCGAGCGCCGTGCCGACGAAGCTACCCGCGACGTGGAAAGCTGGCTCAAGTGCGAGTTCATGTCCGACAAGCTGGGCGAAGTCTTCGACGGCACCATCGTCTCGGTGACCCAGTTCGGCATCTTCGTGCGGCTGGACGAGTTCTATGTCGAGGGTCTGGTCCACGTGACCTCGCTGCCGTCCGATTACTATCACTACGAGGCCGAGAAGCATCGTCTCAAGGGCGAGCGCAGCGGCATGAGCTATCGCCTCGGCGACGGCGTCACCGTCCAGGTGGCCCAGGTCAACCTGGACGACCGCAAAATCGACTTCGAACTCATCGGCGACAAGCCAAGGCCGCGTCGCGCGCCGCGCAAGAGCCGTGGTGGAGCAAAAAAGCCGGTCAAGAGTGCTGCCACAAAGAGCGATGCCAAGAGTAGCGCCAGGGGCGGCGGCAGCAACGCAGCCAAGGGCGACGACAGCAAGGACACCAGGAAACGCTCCGGACGTCGCCGCGGCATGCGCCGTCGCTGATTCGAGGTCGCTGTGAAAGACAAGGACACCAGGAAGAAAGCAGCGCCGCGCCGAAGGACAGCGGGCAAACCTTCTGGAAAGCCGCCGAGGCGGTCATCCGCAAAGGCGCCAGGCGTATCAACGCTGGCGGTGCCGGGCGGACTGGAGGCGGTCTACGGCGTGCATGCCGTGGCCGCGCTGCTGGCCCGCGGTGAAGTCCCGCGCGAGCTGTGGGTGCAGGAAGGCGACGCCGGCAAGCGGCTGGCCGAGCTGGTTGAGCAAGCCAGTGCCGGTGGCGCGCGAGTTCAGCATCAGCCCCGCGAGGTGCTGGATCATCTCTCCCAGGATGACTCCCATCAGGGGATTGTGGCCTTCTGCGCGCCGCTGGCCTTCGAGGCCGAGGCGACGCTGTGGCATCGCCTGTCAGGCTGGTCCCGTGACGAGGCGCCGCTGCTGCTGGTGCTGGACGGCGTGACAGACGTGCACAACTTCGGCGCCTGCCTGCGCAGCGCGGATGCCGCTGGTGCGCACGGCGTGGTGGTACCCAAGGACCGGGCCGCACCGCTCAATGCCAGCGTGCGCAAGGTGGCCTGCGGTGCTGCCGAGAGCGTGCCGGTCTACCAGGTGACCAATCTGGCCCGGACGCTGACGCGCATGAAGGAGCACGGTCTCTGGATCATCGGCACCGCCGGCGAAGCCGAGGCGATGGTCTATCAGGCCGACTTCACCGGGCCCACGGCGCTGATCATGGGCGCCGAGGAGAAGGGCATGCGCCGCTTGACGCGAGAGGCCTGCGATGGCCTGGTCAAGTTGCCCATGGCCGGTCAGGTATCGAGCCTGAACGTGTCGGTGGCCACCGGTATCTGCCTGTTCGAGGCGGTGCGGCAAAGAAGTATCTGATCCGATCAGGGCAATTGCAGTTAGGTGCGACGAGGAGCGCCGGGAACAGGTCGAAGAGGGGGTTCTACGCCATGGATGGCGTAGATAGCGCCCAGGGACGGGTTTACAGCGCCCCCTCGCAGACCTGTTGCCGGATCAGCTCTGAGTCACAAGATCAACTGCAATAGCCCTGCTGAGCCAACGCTATGGCTTGCAAGCGTGTGCCGAGATCTATAAGATTCTTGCGCCCGTTCGTCCTGCGAGTGGGCATTCTTGTCTTTTTGGACAATCACTCCTTGCTTCCCCTGGAGCCCATGTGGCCACCATCGGAAGCTGCCAAACCGCAAGGAGCATCCATGCGTCATTATGAGATCGTCTTCATGGTCCATCCGGACCAGAGCGAGCAGGTTCCTGCCATGGTCGAGCGCTATACCAGCCTCGTCACTGAAAATGCCGGCACCGTGCATCGTCTCGAAGATTGGGGTCGCCGTCATCTGGCCTACCCGATCAACAAGATTCACAAGGCTCACTACGTGCTGATGAACGTCGAGTGCAGCGGCGAGACCATCGAGGAAATCGAAAACATCTTCCGTTTCAACGATGCCATCATTCGCAGTCTGGTCGTGCGCTGCAAGGAAGCTGTGACCGAGGCCTCGCCGATGATGAAGCCGGCGGAAGAAAAGCGTCCGCGTCGTGAAGACAAGCCGCGTACCGCCGAATCTGCCTGAGTTTTACCATCGCACGTTTGAAGGAGTCATCCCATGGCACGCTTTTTCCGTCGCCGCAAGTTCTGTCGTTTTACCGCCGAAGGTATCAAGCAGATCGACTACAAGGATCTGGATACTCTGAAGGCTTACGTCACTGAGACCGGCAAGATCGTTCCCAGCCGTATCACCGGGACCAAGGCCCGTTATCAGCGTCAGCTGGCGACCGCTATCAAGCGCTCTCGCTATCTGGCCCTGCTGCCCTACACCGATAGCCATCAGTAAGCGTCACGCGTAATGCTGGCCATCGCTCGTTGGGCCATGCGCGGTACGCCTCAGGCGGCCCTGGCTGCAGCTGCAGCCTCAGCGATCCCGCTGCTGTTCTGGTTAGGGGGTGCGGTGGCCGGGCTGGTTGTTCTGCGGCGGGGCATGGCGCCAGCAGTGCCGGTGATTGTCGCGGCCGCCGTGCCCTCGGGCTGGTGGTGGCTGCAGGGCGACGTCATCCCGCTGACCTCGCTGCTGGTGGTGTTGCTGATGGCAGTGGTGCTCAGAGCCAGGATGCGCTGGAGCGAGGCACTGATATTTGGCGCAGTTGCCGGGTCGGTGCTGATCCAGCTGGGCGTTTTCATGCCGCCTGGTGGGGTTGCTCCTGTGCTCGAACTGTTGCGCCAAAGCTCGCCAGAGGTTGCTTCACGGCTCACCGAGCTCAGCGGCGAGGGAATCGATCTCGAGCTCTTTGCCGCGTTGCTGATCGGCGGCGTGACAGGGCTCATGGTCGTGCTGGTGGGTGTGGCAAGTCTGGCGCTGGCACGCAGCTGGCAGGCGGGGCTCTACAATCCCGGTGGGTTTCGGGAAGAGTTTCACGCTCTGCGCCTGGCGCCTCGAGAGCTGCTGCTCTTGTTGACAATCGGCATCGGTGCCAGCGTACTGGGATTTCCCGCGCTGGGAATGCTGATCGCTGTACCGCTGCTGGTGGCTGGCATTGCGCTGATACATGGTATTTTCGGACTGAAGGGAATAAACGGGCTGTGGCTGGCAGCGCTCTACATATTGCTGATCACCACCTGGCCCATGATTCTCATAGTGCTGCTTGCGGCCCTGATCGATACGTTCGTGGATTTTCGCGGACGACTCGGCCGCAGCGACTGACAAGAGGTTAACGAGATGGAAGTCATTCTGCTCGACACAATTGGCAAGCTGGGCGATCTGGGCGACCAGGTCACCGTCAAGCCTGGCTACGGCCGCAACTATCTGGTGCCTTACGGTCTGGCCGTGCCGGCCACCAAGGACAACATCGCCGCATTCGAAGCCCAGCGTGCTGAGCTCGAGGCCCGGGCCGCGGAGCGCAAGGCCGAAGCCGAGGCGCGCGCCGAACAGCTCAATGATATCGAGCTGTCGCTGGTCGCCAAGGCGGGTGAAGAAGGCAAGCTGTTTGGCTCTATCGGTCCGCGTGACCTGGCCGAAGCGATCTCCAGCACCGGCATCGAAGTGGGCAGGCATGAAGTGCGCATGCCCGAAGGTCCGATTCGCCAGACCGGCGAATACGACATCGACCTGCGTCTGCACGCTGACGTCGAGGCCGTCGTGCGTATCGTGGTGGTGTCCGAATAAGGCCAGCACCCAGCGCCAGACGCTGTTGGAAAGGGCACGGGGCTCACTCCCCGTGCCCTTTTTGCTGTTCTTCTTTTTTGCTGTGATACCGATGGGTCTCTCTGAACTGATAGAAAGCTGATTGAGAGCGTGGCGAGAGCAGATCGACAGCCGTGAGTGCGTCACGTTTTTACGGAAGAGTGAGAGAGCCCTGGCCGCTTGTTCGGGTAGAATAGACCGCTCGGCATCGCCGCAAGGGTGGATTGTGGGCGCGGGTTGGCAAAGGTGAATGGACAGAGGTAGTTGAATGAACGAAGTGATCGAACATGATCGCGAAACCGCTGCGCTGAAGGTGCCGCCACACTCCCTCGAGGCCGAGCAGTCGGTGCTTGGCGGCCTGATGCTGGATAACCAGGCCTGGGATCATGTGTCCGATCGGCTGGTGGCGGATGACTTCTATCGTTATGAACATCGTCTGATCTTCAACGCCATGCTTCAGCTCGCCGAGTCGAGCAGCCCTCTGGACGTGGTGACGCTCTCCGAGGCGCTTGAGGGTAGGGACCAGCTGGGCAGCGTGGGCGGGCTTGCCTATCTGGCGGAGCTGGCGCGCAACACGCCCTCGGCCAGCAATATTCGCGCCTATGCCGATATCGTTCGCGAGCGTGCCACCCTGCGCAAGCTGATCCGCGCCGCCAGCCAGGTTGCCGAGAGCGCCTTCGCGCCCCAGGGCCGCAATGCCGATGAGCTGGTCAACGAGGCCGAGCGGCTGGTGTTCCAGATCAGCGAGGAGCGGCCCAAGTCCGGCGGCCCGATCGGCATGAGCGAGCTGTTGACCCGGGCGGTGAACCGCATCGATGAGCTGTTCAATCTGCAGGGCGAGATGACCGGCCTGTCGACCGGCTTTCGAGATCTCGACGGCATGACCTCGGGTCTGCAGCCGTCGGATCTGGTGATCATTGCCGGACGCCCCTCCATGGGCAAGACGTCCTTCGCCATGAACCTGGTCGAGCACGCGGTCATCTCCAGCGACAAGCCGGTGATGGTGTTTTCCATGGAGATGCCCGCCGAGTCGCTGATGCTGCGCATGCTGTCGTCGCTTGGGCGCATTGATCAAACAAGAGTCCGTACCGGCCAGCTTGAGGATGAAGATTGGCCGCGCATGACCTCGGCAGTGAACCTGCTCAAGGACAAGCAGCTGTTCATCGATGACACCGCGGCGCTGTCGCCCAACGAGATGCGCTCGCGGATACGGCGCGTGGTGCGTGAGCATGGCAACCTGTCGCTGATCATGATTGACTACCTTCAGCTGATGCAGATCCCTGGATTCTCCGAGAACCGCACCGGCGAGATCTCTGAAATCTCACGCTCGCTGAAGGGGCTGGCCAAGGAGTTTGATTGCCCTGTGGTGGCGCTTTCCCAGCTCAACCGCGCTCTGGAGCAGCGTCCCAACAAGCGCCCGGTGATGTCGGACCTGCGTGAATCCGGCGCCATCGAGCAGGACGCCGATATCATTGCCTTCGTCTATCGCGACGAGGTCTATAATCCGGATAACCCCGACAGCAGAGGGCTGGCCGAGGTCATCATCGGCAAGCAGCGTAATGGCCCTATCGGCACGGTGCACATGGCCTTTATCGGCAAGTACACGCGCTTCGAGGATCTGGCGGCGGACAGCTACAACGAAACCTTCGGCGGATAGCCGTTATCGCATTTCTCGACCAGCGGGAGGCGTCGTGTATTCGCCTCCCTTGAGTCTGATATCGTAAACCCTGACACTGGAGAATCATCATGGCTGGTGGATTCCGACGCGGCAAACGGCAGCGAGCGCCCAAGCTTGAGGCGCGGGGGCAGCTCGAGTCCATGGCTCGGGAAGGGCCGTTCAAGGAATGGCTCGGCATGCCCGACTTATACCGGCATCAGCTGGTGGTAGATGGCGAGACGTATAGCTACCAGACCGAGGAGGCCGAGTTGCCTGTGGCGGTGGGGGACCGCGTGGTCTTCCGCTACAAGGAGACCAAGCTTGGCAAGTGGGTCGACAGAAACTCCCTGGGCAAGGCGATCGACCCCTCCGAATATCAGTAACGGTTTGAAACGGCTAAGGAACTTTCACGCGATTATCTCGTCATATTCCTAACGCCAGTTCGTCATGCGAATGTCATCGCACGCCTGCAAACTGGCTCTACACAAACAAGATATAATAGAGAGAAAGATGGAGAGAGATATGGAACTCAAGGAGTTGAAGGCCTTTGCGGCCCAGAATGACAACTTTGAAATTCGCGTCATCAGCAATGGCAGCGGTAATTTATATCAGCTTGAACTGGAAGATGTTGAAGGCCAGCGGCATATGCTGACCCGCAATGACAAGCCTTTGCTGTTTCGAGCACCGGAAGAGGCCTACGCGGAACTCAAGCATGCCGGTATCCGTCATGCCTACCTGGTACAGCACGGGTTACAGGATGAAGCGAGCGGTGGTGGCGCCACTCATTGCCAGGATCTGCTGAGCTCGCGCATGCCGCTGGTTTTCTAACTGAGCTGTTCCCGCCCTTCTGAATTATCTGTTGTTTTGATCTACCTATTTTTGCGCCGAGCCCAGTCGAAAGGCTCCCGGCGCATACCCCGCCAGACGCTCTAGCCTTTTCTTCATACCTGCTTGCGAGCGAGTGCCTTGGCAATGTTGCCCGGCGCTTCTTGATCAGTATGGCTTGCTCGGTCATGACGCTAGTCACCCGAACAGCACTCGAGGAAGCACCCAGATGGTGCAGTAAAGACAAGCATAAGCGCGCTGGCAAGCTGTGCTACCATCTGCCCCACTTGTTTGTCGCTGGAGTCTCCTCACTGGGGATCCCATCCAGCGCACCGTCTGGAATACAGGAAGTCTCAGCATGTCCGTTTTCGATGAAGTTGTCGCCGCCGATCCCATGACGCCGAGCATGGGGCGCCCGACCCATGCCCCCGAGACGCATCCAGATGTTGCCCGGGGCAAGGTAGGGGTGGTCATCGTCAACCTGGGAACGCCGGACGCCACCGACTATCGGTCGATACGGCGCTATCTGAGCGAGTTTCTTTCCGACCAGCGTGTCGTCGATTATCCGCGCTGGCTGTGGCAGCCGCTGCTGCAGCTGGTGATTCTCAGCCGTCGCCCGTTCATTGCCGGCAAGGCCTATCAAAGCATCTGGAACGAGCAGCGCGATGAGAGCCCGCTGCTGACCTTTACCCGCGAGCAGGCCGAGAAACTCGGTGGCGTGCTTGAAGAGTCGCTGGGCGAGCGGTTCGAGGTGGACTTTTGCATGCGCTACGGCAATCCCTCCACCGATAGTGTGCTGCGTCGTCTGAATGAAAAGGGCTGCGAGCGAATTCTGTTCTTTCCGCTTTACCCGCAGTACGGGTCGCCAACCACGGCCACTGCCAATGATCAGGCGTTTCGCAGCCTGATGAAGATGAAGTGGCAGCCGGCGCTGCGCACGGTGCCTGCCTACTTTGCAGACCCCGGCTATCAGGCGTCGCTGGCGGCTTCGGTGCGCGAAACCTACGCGGCGGCCCAGAGTCGCCCCGAGGTGCTGGTAGCCTCCTACCACGGGGTACCGAAGCGCTTTCTTGATAGCGGTGACCCCTATTACTGCCAGTGCCACAAGACCACACGCCTGCTTCGGGAAGGGCTGGGTTTCGGTGAAGAGGAAATCATCACCACCTTTCAGTCCAAGTTCGGCCCCGAGACCTGGGTCGGGCCGGCCACGGTCGACACGGTGGCCGAGCTCGCGCGGCAGGGCAAGCGACATATCGCTGTGATCTCGCCCGCCTTCGCCTCGGACTGCGTGGAGACCCTGGAGGAGATTCAGCAGGAGATCCGCGACGCCTTCATCGCCGCGGGTGGAGAAACCTTCACTTATGTGCCGTGCCTGAATGCCAGGGATGATCATATTCAGGCCCTGGCGGGGATTGTCAGGCGCGAGCTGGCGGGCTGGGTATAGTCCGCCAGCCGCGTGGTGGTGTCACCGCCGCTGTCTCTGTTCCAGTTCCTTGCGCGTCAGCACCAGAGTGCGTCCGGGTTCGGGGTATGCCAGCGGCTTCTTGCCGACTTCCTCGTCATGCAACTCGATAGGCTCGCCGCGGGTCTTTTCGGTTCTTTCAAGCTTGAGGTGGAGCGCTGCCTTGCCTAGCAGGTGAGCGCTGACCGGAGCGGTGATGAACAGGAACAGGGTGATCAGTATCTCCTGCACTACCGGCTCTCGGTCCAGCACGCCGAAATACAGCATCGAGGCAATCAGGGTACAGCCAATGCCGGTGGTGGTGGCCTTGGTTGGACCGTGCAAGCGCATGTAAAAGTCGCGCATTGAGGCCATGCCCAGCGAGCCAATGAAGGCGAAGGTGCCGCCGGCCAGCAGCAGCAGCGAAATCACGGCCTCGAGAATCACATAGATGTTCATGTCGTCTCCGGCAGCTATTCGATGATATCGCCGCGTAGCAGATATTTGCAGATGGCAACGGTGCTGATAAAGCCGAGCATGGCGATCAGCAGCGCTGCCTCGAAGTAGGTCTTGGTGTTCAGCCACAGGCCCAGCAGCACAATCAGCGCAATGGAGTTCACGTACATGGTATCCAGCGCCAGAATCCTGTCCGGCATGGAGGGTCCACGCAGCAGCCGGTAGGTGTTGAACACTATGGCCATCAGAATCAGCGTGAGGCTGATACGCAGCGCAATGTCTAGCATTCGTAGATCTCCTTGAGCGGCATCTCGTAGCGCTCGCGAATCTGCTCGATCAACTCATCGGGATCGGGCGCATCCAGGGCATGAATCAGCAGGCTGGTATTGTTTGGGCGCACGTTGGTGGTTACCGTGCCGGGCGTCAGGCTGATGGTGTTGGCCAGCAGCGTGATGGTAAACGGCTCTTTGAGCGTCAGCGGATACTCGACGAACCTCGGCCGCATGCGGCGCCACGGGTTGATGATCAGCCAGGCCACGTGAACGCTCGAAGTCACGATGTCACCCATGACGCGCAGGATAAAGCGTATCAGCAGCCCGGGCCGGCGGATGCCGGGCTGAATATCCCAGAAGCGAAAGGTGAACAGCGGAATACTGATGGCCAGCAGACTGCCCAGCAGCAGCTGACCCAGGGAAAAGTTGCTCACCAGCAGCAGCCACACTGCCAGCAGTAACAGCGAGAGCAGTGGCGTGGGAAACCAGCGGGAGAACTTGGTCATGAAGCATCTCCAACGCCGATCTGCAGCGCTTTGATGAAGGCCTCGGGACTGGCGAGCTGCTCGGCAGTGGCCAGAGTGTAATCGCTGATCGGGCCGGCCAGCACCACCAGCAGCGGTGACAAGGCCAGCAGCAGGCCGAGGCCTGCCCATTGGCGGCGCGCCAATCGCTCGCCGCTGTCATCGCCGCCCTGGCTGCGCCAGAACAGCGTCGAACCGGCGCGTGACAGGGCGATCATGGCAGCCAGGCCGCTGATCAGCAGGATCGGCCAAAACCACAGCCGTTGGCTACCCACCGCCGCATCCATCATCAGCACCTTGCCAAGCGCCCCGGAGAGCGGCGGCATACCTACTACAGCAACTGCAGCAATGAAGAACGCCAGCGACAGCGCATGCCCCTGGGGCATCTGGCGCCCCCTGACGATACGGGTGCCGGCTTTGCCGCGCTGGACGCCGATCATTTCAGCGAGCAGGAAGAGGGCGCCGGTCACCAGGGTGGTGTGCACCAGATAGTAAAGCAGTGCGCTGACGGCAGGAATGGAGCCCATGCCGACACCGGCCAGCAGCGTGCCTACCGATATCAGCAGCAGATAGGCCACCAGCTGGCGCAGATCTCTGGATGCCAGCACGCCGACGGTGGCTACCACCAGGGTGAGCAGCGCCAGCCACCATACCCAGCCTTTTTCCAAGTTGGCCAGCCCGCCTGCAGGCTCGCCAAATACCAGCGAGTAGAAACGCAGAATGGCGTAGACGCCGATCTTGGTCATCACCGCAAACAGCGCGGCCACTGGGGCCGGCGCGGCAGCATAGGCCTTGGGTAGCCAGAAATACAGCGGCAGCATAGCGGCCTTGAGACTAAACACCACCAGCAACAGCAGGGCACCGGCCATGGCTAGCCCTTCACGCTCCACAGGCAGGTTGCTGATGCGCACCGCCATATCGGCCATGTTCAACGTGCCGGTGGCGCCGTAGAGCGTGCCCACCGCGATCAGAAACAGCGTCGAGCCGGCCATGTTCAGCACCACATAGTGCACCGCCGACTGAATGCGTGCCTTGCCGCCGCCGTGCAGCAGCAGCGCATAGGACGCCAGCAGCAGCACTTCGAAAAACACGAACAGGTTGAACAGGTCACCGGTCAGGAAGGCACCGTTGATGCCCATCAGCTGCAGCTGGAAAAGCCCGTGAAAGTTGCTGCCTCGCTCGTCCTCGCCGGCGCAGGCGAAGATCACGCAGCCCAGAGCCAGCAGCGAGGTCAGCAGCACCATCAGCGCCGAAAGTCTGTCCAGCACCAGCACGATACCAAACGGCGGCTGCCAATCGCCGAGGGCATAGTAGGTGATCTCGCCTCCCGAGGCGCGCATCACCAGGGCCAGCGATATCAGGGTCAGAATCGCGGTGCTGGCAACGCTGATCATGCGCTTGAAACGGATAATGCCATGCCGCCTGAGCAGCAGCGGCATCGCGGTAAGCAGCGGCAAGGCGACAGGCAGAACGGTCAGATGTGATATCACCGCTGGCGCTCCTTGCGAACGTCGTAGTCATGGCCGTCGACATGGTCGTTGCCCATGTCGCCCCGAGCGCGCATGGCCAGGATGACGGCGAAGGCGGTCATGGCAAAACCGATGACGATGGCGGTCAGTACCAGCGCCTGGGGCAGAGGGTCGGTCATGCCGCTGTTGTCAGCGTTGACCACCGCTGCACCGTCAGTCGTCAGGCCGCCCATGGAGAACAGGAACAGGTTGACGGCATAGGACAGCAGCGTCAGCCCGACGACCACAGGGAAGGTGCGCCCCCGCAGCGTCAGATAGAGACCGCAGGCGCTGAGCACGCCAGTAGTGATGGCGAAGAGGCTTTCCATCAGCTGTTCTCCTTGGCTGTGGTTGTGGTTGTGGCTGAGGCAGGAGCGGTGTCAATGGTGGCGTCGTCGGTGATGTCTTCCCTGCTCGGGCGATGTGGCGTGGTGATCTTGCCGAGGTTGGCCAGAATCATCAGGGTTGCGCCGACGACGGCCAGATACACGCCAATATCGAAGATCATGGCGGTAGCCAGTTCGATCTCGCCGATCAGCGGAATGTGCAGGTAGCCGAATGCCGAGGTCAGGAAGGGGTGTCCAAACAGCCAGCTGCCGACGCCGGTGAGGGCCGCCAGGGCCACGCCTGCGATGGCGACAGTCTGGTACTGGAAGTCCAGGCGCTCCTGGGCCCAGTCCACGCCGCGGGCGATATACAGCAGGATCAGTGCTACTGCGGTCACCAGGCCGGCAATGAAGCCGCCGCCGGGCTCGTTATGGCCGCGCAGCAGAATGAACACCGCGACCAGTATCGCCAGGGGCAACAGTGCTTGGGAGATGATGGTCAGGATCATCGGGTAGCGGTCTGGAGACCAGGGCCGGCCCTCGGCGTCACTGTGCGGCATGAACAGACGCAGGCGGTTGAGCAGCTTGAGCACGGCCAGGCCGGCAATGGCGAGTACGGTGATCTCGCCCAAGGTATCGAAGCCGCGGAAGTCCACCAGAATTACGTTGACCACGTTGTGCCCGCCGCCGCCGGGGACGCTGTTGGCAATGAAGAAGTCCGAGATACTCGATGTCTCGCGGCTCAGCACCGCATAGTTGAGGCTAGCGACGATCATGCCCAGTCCGCCGGCCAGGCCGATGTCGCGCAGCAGGCGGGGCATCGAGGATTCCCGCGGTGTCTTCTGGGGCAGGAAGAACAGCGCCAGCATCAGCAGGATCATGGTGACGACTTCCACCGACAGCTGGGTCAGCGCCAGGTCCGGGGCGGAGAAGCGGGCAAAGGTCAGCGACACCAGCAGCCCGACCATCGACAGCATCATCAGCGAGACCAGGCGGCGGCGATGCAACGCGGCGGTGCCCAGCGCGCCAAGCATCAGCAGCGTCGCGCCGGTGATCAACACGCCGTCTGTCGGCTGGTTTGGCAAGGCGCCCGACAGCGACGGCATGCCCACCAGGCCAATACTGGCCAGCACCAGGGACGAAAGCAGCAAGAGTCCCATGTAGCGCTGCAGCGAGCCGTTTTCGAGGCGGTTCATCAACTGCTGCGAGTGGCGCTCCAGGCATTGGACGCTGGCTTCGAACACCAGGCGTGCATCCAACGGCGCGAACTGCTTGAGGAAGCGGCGCAGGTGGGCGTGAAACAGATAGGCGGCGATGCCCACCGCCAGGGCGATCATGCTCATCATCAGAGGCACGTTGAAACCGTGCCAGACGGCCAGGTGCACCTCGATCGGCGTCACCAGTACCGCATCACTTGCCAGCTGGATCAGGCCGTCAGCCAGCCAGGGAAACACGCCGACCAGCACGCACAGCGTGGCGAGCAGCTCCATGGGCGCACGCATCAGGCGCGGCGGCTCGTGAGGTGTCTTGGGGGGAGGCTGGGTGGCCGGCTTGAAGAATACGGCGTATACCAGACGCAGCGAATAGGCCACCGACAGGATGCCGCCCAGCGTGGCCAGTACCGGCATCAGCGCACTGAGTCCGCCGAGCACCGGGGAGAACAGCGTCTCGGTGAAGAACATTTCCTTGGAAACAAAGCCGTTGAGCAGCGGCACCCCGGCCATGGCGGCGGCAGTAATGGTGGTCAGCACTGCGGTGACCGGCATCGCCAGGCGCAGGCCGCCGAGTTTGGACAGTTCTCGGGTGCCGGCCTCGTGGTCGATGATGCCCGAGCCCATGAATAGCGCCGCCTTGAAGGTGGCGTGATTGAGAATATGAAACATCGCCGCCACCAACGCCATGGGGCTGCCGATGCCCAGCAGCACGGTGGTCAGGCCCAGGTGGCTGACGGTGGAGAAGGCCAGAATGCCCTTGAGGTCGGTCTTCATCAGCGCAAACCAGGCACCGTAGAGCATGGTGGTCATACCAATGAGCGCCACCACGCTGCTCCACAGCTCGCTGCCGGCGATGGCCGGGTGCAGGCGCGCCATCAGGAAGATGCCGGCCTTGACCATGGTCGCCGAGTGCAGGTAGGCCGATACCGGCGTGGGGGCGGCCATGGCGTGGGGCAGCCAGAACTGGAAGGGAAACTGGGCCGACTTGGTGAAGGCGCCGAGCAGCACCAGCACCAGCATCACCGGATAGTGCGCATGACTGCGGATGATGTCACCGCTGGCCAGCACCACATTCATGTCGTAGCTGCCGGCCATGTCGCCCAGCATCAGCAGGCCGGCCAGCAGCGCCAGACCACCGGCACCGGTGACGATCAGGGCCATGCGTGCGCCCTTGCGAGCCTCACTGTCATGGGACCAGAAGCCGATCAGCAGGAAGGAAGACAGGCTGGTCAGTTCCCAGAACAGCCACAGCAGGATCAGGTTGTCGGACATCGCAATGCCGACCATCGAGGCCATGAACAGGATCAGGTAGGCATAGAAGCGCCCGAAGGCTTCATGGGCCTCCAGATAAAAGTGCGCGTAGAGCAGGATCAACAGGCCGATACCCATGATCAGCAGATTGAACAGCAGACTCAGGCCGTCCAGACGCAGCGCCAGGTCCAGTCGCAGTGAGGGCATCCAGGCAAGCGAGAAGCGCAGCGTCTCACCATCGACAAGGCCAGGCACCTGACTCAGGGTCAGCAGCAGCGCCAGAGCCGGCAGTATGGCCGTGGCCAGTGAGCAGGAACGGCGCCCGCGGCGCGCGGTCAGCGCGGGTACCAGCACCCCAAGCAGGGGCAGCAGGGTTATCCACAACAGTGTCATTGAATTGGTCATCCTGTGCGGGTCGTGTAATGGCTGATGCGCCGCATGGTCGGCATCGCATCTGAGCTTGGGGCACCCGGTTGTTATAGCTGCGGCCCACTCTACCGCAATGCGGCGGGTCTCTCGATGGCGACATTGCCGAAATGTGCCGACAGGGACGTTCTGTCAGGCTGGGATTCTGGACACTTTGCCGGTTGAATAGCAACTTTTCATTATCGGGCCTGCTCCGCTCGGCAGGTGGCGGTCGCGCATAGGCTTGGCAGCGGTGAAGTGCGATACTGAGGGCGTCGGTCAATCTGTGGAACGTCTATTCGGAAACGCCTATCTTGTCCTCTCCTCACGCCCATCGCCACGCTTCTGACAGTCGCGCTTCTGACAGCCACAACGGACTGAGCGGTTTCTTCAGTGTCTTTCGCTACAGCCGTCGCGCCCTGGGGCTGGTGTGGGATACCTCGCGCGGGCTGACCATCGGCCTGGCGGTTTGCACGCTGATTGCCGGGGTGCTGCCCGCGGTGGCGGCCTGGGTTGGCAAGCTGATCGTCGATGCGGTGGTGGCGGCCATGGCGCTGCATGCCCAGAGCGAGGAGGCGCTGACGCTTGCCGCCAGCTGGCCGGTGCTGCGCTATGTGGCTCTGGAGGCGCTGGTGGTCGCGCTGATTGCCCTGGCCCAGCGCGGCCTCTCGGCCCAGCAGTCGCTGTTGCGGGCGCTGCTCGGCCAGAAGGTCAACGTGATGATCCTCGAGAAGGCCGGCACCCTGTCGCTCGCCCAGTTCGAGGATTCAGCATTCTACGACAAGCTGACCCGAGCGCGCCGCGAAGCCTCGACTCGCCCACTCGCGCTGGTCAACAAGACCTTCGGGCTTTTGCAGAATGCCATTTCATTGGCCAGTTTCGCGGTGCTGCTGGTGCAGTTCTCGCCCTGGGCGCTGCTGATTCTATTGATTGGCGCGCTGCCGGTGTTTGCTTCCGAGGCCAAGTTCTCCGGCGATGCCTTTCGGCTGTTTCGCTGGCGCTCCCCCCAGACGCGCATGCAGATGTATCTGGAAACCGTGCTGGCACGAGAAGACAGCATCAAGGAGGTCAAGCTGTTCGGCCTGGGGCCGCTGCTTCTTGGGCGTTATCGCGACATCTTCGACACCCTCTACGCCGAGGATCGACGCCTGACGATTCGCCGCGACAGCTGGGGCTTCCTGCTCGGCCTGCTGGGCACCCTGGCCTTTTACGGCGCCTATGCCTGGGTGGTGCTCGCCACCATCGGCGGGCGTTTGTCGCTGGGAGAGATGACCATGTATCTGATGGTCTTCAAGCAGGGCCAGTCGGCACTCTCGGCGAGCCTGACCGCCATCAGCGGCATGTATGAGGACAACCTCTACCTTTCCAATCTCTACGAGTATCTGGAGCAGCCGGTCGCGCCAGCGACGGGCACGCTCACCGAAGGCGCCAATCCCGGCGACGGTATTCGTTTCGAGAACGTCGGCTTTAGCTATCCCGGCACAGAACAGCCGGTCCTGCAGGACATCAGCCTGCATCTGCGCCCCGGCGAGAGCCTGGCTCTGGTCGGCCAGAACGGCTCCGGCAAGACCACCCTGATCAAGCTGCTGACGCGACTCTATGACCCAAGCGAAGGGCGTATCCTGCTTGATGGCAGCGACCTGCGGGAGTGGGACGAGGCGACTCTGCGCCGGCGTATCGGGGTGATATTTCAGGACTTCGAGCGCTATCAGCTGCCGGTGGGGGAAAACCTTGGCGTCGGCGACGTGGAGGCCTTCACCGATACCCAGCGCTGGGAAAGCGCGGCGCGCCAGGGCATGGCGGATGAGTTCATCACCCGCTTGAAGCACGGCTATCACACCCAGCTGGGGCGCTGGTTCAAGGACGGTCAGGAACTTTCCGGCGGCCAATGGCAGAAAGTCGCCCTGAGCCGCGCCTACATGCGCGAGCATGCCGATATTCTGGTGCTGGATGAGCCGACTGCTGCCATGGACGCCGCGGCGGAAGCCCAGGTATTCGAGCAGTTTCGCCGCCACGCCCATGAGCGTATGACGCTACTGATCTCGCACCGTTTCTCCACGGTGCGCGCCGCGGATCAGATACTGGTGATCGATGACGGTCGCATCATCGAGCGCGGTAGCCATGCCAGCCTGCTGGCCGAGAACGGCCGCTATGCCCAGCTGTTTCGCCTGCAGGCGGCGGGCTATCAGTAGCCGCCCATGCCATCCATACCCATCATGGCGCCGCCCAGGCCGAACAGCATGCCGGCGATCATGAAGAGCACATAGAGCAGAGTCATGATGCCGCTGATCAGGAAGTAGGTGCGCAGCTTGCCCATGGTCTGCTTGATATCGTCCTCGCTGTGGTTTTCATAGCCACGCTTGGCGGCGCCGGCCGCCTGAAACAGGGCCACGCCGGCCCATACCGGTATCCAGGCGACCACCAGGCCGACGATCGAGATGGCGGTGAGCACGCCCGTCAGGATCAGCATGATGCCCAGCAGCTGCATCCAGAAGCGGCTGCGGTAGAGAGGCTCGATGATATCGCGAAGCGCGTAGGGGGAGGTGGGTGGCGCAGAGGGGGGCGCGATGTTGGAGTCCATGATGGCTTGCTTCCTTGATGGTGGGAACTTGATCGTGGTGTAGCCTGACTTTAGCAGCCCTTCACGAGGTTTTCTCATGCGTCAATGGCAAGAGCTAACGGTAAGTCCTGAACGAAAAATGCCGCTCTACTCCGGTGCAGATCGGAGTAGAGCGGCAGGATAGGCCTGGCTCTGGGCCTAGTCGTTCGCTCAGGCGTCGATGCGCGAGATGCGAACCGGCAGCCCCTGGCGGATGGAGGCGCCGCTGACGCCCTCAAGCCAGGTGCCGGCGACCTCGCGGGTCGGGTCGGCAAAGCCCAGGTCGTTGATGTTGATGCCGGCGCCGATCCATTCGCTCGAGGGCTGGGCCTCGCCGTCGATATGGTGCTCGCTGGCGCCAAGCTCGGTGTGGCCAAAGCTGTGCTCGATGCCCAGTGCGCCTTTCATCACGCCCCCGCTGACCAGCGCCAGGGCTGTCACTGCACGGCCAGGGCTTTCGATGCGGATGGTGTCGCCATGGCGGATACCGTGGCGGGCCGCATCTTCGGTATGCAGCAGCACCGGGTTGTAGGGCTTGATCATGCGCAGCCGCTCAAGGCCAATGGCATAGGAGTTCATGACGTTGGACTTGTACGAGAACGCCAGCAGCGGCCATTCGTCCTCCGGGTAGACCTCGCGCATCAGGCGGCCATCGGACATCTTGGCCTGCTGGAAGCAGGGCGTGCCGGAAAAGCGCTCGCCGGTCTGGCTGTGGCGAGCGGTACCCACCTGGGGGTTGTATACGCACAGCGGCTTTTTCCAGGCGTGGCCGAGCTTGTCATCCCCCTTGTAGGCCGCGCTTTGTTCCTCGAAGCGCCCGCCTCGGGCATACAGATAGGCCACCGGGCCGCGCTCGCTCTCCGGCAGGGTGCGCTCGAGTTTGCCGAGCAGCGGCTCCAGGCCCGAATGCAGAATGTCGCTGTCATCGGCCGCCGGCAGCGGTTCGCCCTGATAGGCGATGTTGGCCGCGGCGCGCAGATAGAAGTCTTCGGCGCGGTTGAGCGGGTGCAGCTTGCCGTCGGCACCGGGAATGGCGTTGTCGCCGAAGCCGGGCAGCCCCAGGCGCTTGGCCACCGCTATGAAGAACATCTCCATGCTGACCGGCTCACCGTCTTCGGTCTTTTGCTGGCGCGGCTCGACGATGGGCCAGCAGGCGGTGGTCATCTTGGTCAGGGTGCCGCTCCAGGCGCCGGTAAAGCCCCACACTTCATACATCACCGAGTCCGGCACGATGTAGTCGGCGTAGCGGTTGGTCTCGTTGATGAAGCCGTCGACGGACACGTAAAGGCCGAGTTTCTTCGGGTCCTTGAATTTCTCGATGATGGTGTCGGTCAGCCCGGCCTGGCCGTACAGCGGGTTGGCCATGCAGCCGATCACCGCCTTGATCGGATAGGGGTAACCGTCCAGCGCCGAGGACAGCTGCTCGGTGAGAATCGGCGGCGCCAGCGAGCGCCATGGCGCCTTGGCCGGGTAGGGATTTTCGCCGGCGGCCACCTTGCGCTGGTACTCCGAGGTGTTCTCGTAGGCGAAGCGGCTGCGCGACACAAACACGCCCTTGGGGCCGCGCTTGTCAGGGAAGTTGGCCAGATCGTAGCGTGGGCCTTCGCCTGCACCATTGAACTTGCCACCGCCCACGGCGGCACCGCCCTGGCGGTTGAAGCTGCCGGCCAGCAGATTGAGCATCATGATGCCGTAGGCGCTGTAGAAGCCGGTCGCGGACATCATGCCGCCATGGGTGTCGACCACGGCGTCGCGACCGTAGGCGGCGAAGCGCTCGGCGATATGCTGAATGGTGGCAGCCTCGATGCCGCAGTGTTCGGCATATTCCTCAATGCTGTATTCGTTGGCCGCCTCGCGCAGCTTGGTCAGGCTGCTCTTGACCTGAATGCTGCCCTCTGGGTCTTCGATCTCACGCTCCACGAACAGCTCGGCACGGTGCACCTCGGCGCTGGGCTTGAGTTCGCCATTGGCATCGACCACCAGCAGGTCGTCATTGTCGCTGTCGGCCTCGGCCTGGCCGATATCGGACAGGCGCAGGAAGTGCCCCTGGCGCGGGTGGTCGCTGGTCTCGATCACCAGGTGAGTGGCGTTGGTGTGGCCGTCCTCCCCGGCGGCCTCGGCGGCCTGGGGGCTGGGAATGGCCAGGTAGTCGGCGGCGTAGGCCTTGTTGGTCAGCAGCCACTGAATCATGGCCATGGCGAAGGCGCTGTCGCTGGCCGGAAGAATCGGCACCCAGCGGCTGCGTTCGCCGGCGGAGTGAGAGGCCGCGGCGTTGAGGCCCGGGTCGATGACGATATAGTCGAGGTTGCCTGTGGCACGTGCTTCGGCCAGCAGCCGGCCCTGGCGCTTGAAGGGGTTGCCCGCCTGGCTCGGCGCGGTGCCGATGAACAGCGCAAACTTGGCGTTGTTGTAGTCCGGCTTGACGTGGGCGTTCTTGGCCAGGTCGTCCATCAGCGCACCGGAGCCCATGCGAAATGACAGGCCGCAGTAGGAGCCGTGGTGGCCGTAGTTGCGGGTGCCGAAGGCGTTGAAGCCAAAGCGCTTGAGCAGCGCCGAGCGACCATAGTCGGTGGCTTCCATCATCAGCAGCTGGTTGGCCTTGGGGCCGTATTCCGGGTTGTCCGGGTCGATCAGCTCGTCGTGGTTGTGGATGGTGCGCAGGCCGTCCACCTGGCCTTCACCGAACAGATCGCCACCCTCGCAGACTTCTTCGATCAGCTGCTCGAAGGAGATGCGCTGCCACTGGCGATCGCCGCGCGGGCCGACGCGCTTGAGGCAGTCGGTGACGCGGTTGGGGCTGGTGATCTGGGCGATCATGGCGTTGCCCCGGGCACAGGCGGTGGAGCGTCCGGCCAGGCCCTGATCCTGGTAGGCGCTGACGCTTCTCAGCGCTTCTGCTACCGGCGTACGCATTGGCAGATGCGGGTCGGACGACAGCGGGTGGTAGGGATTGCCGATGGCGCGCAGCACCTTGTCGCTCTCGTTGTCGATGCGGACACGAACACCGCACTGGGTAGTACAGCCGTAGCAGATGGTGAAGGCGGTGCGCTGATCGGGATTCAGGGTCAGCTCACCGCTTTTCAGGTCAACCTGGTATTCCGGAGCCAGAGAGTTGCCATGAATGCGATGGGCAGGCTTCTCACCGGCGCTGCCGGTCACGCCCTTGGCCATCTTGACCAGCGGGCCGGAGTAGCCGGCAGCGAAGGTGGCCGCACCACCGGCAGCAACAGCACCCTTGAGCAGACGACGACGTGACTTATCCATGGCTGGGGGCTCCTTCGGATGAGGCGGAAGTTGAAGAGGCAGCGGGCGCGGCGGGATGATCCGCCTGCGGGTCATTGGAGGCCTCGCGCCAGGGCACGAACAGGTCGATCAGCAGCACGGCGGTCAGCCACAGGCCGAAGATACCGATGATGCCGAGCAGGCCGTAGGAGCCGAAGGCGACGTGATAATCATGGAAACCAGCGCTGTTGCGGGCGACGGTCTGAACGTTCATCAACACCACCCAGCGGAACATCCAGGCAACGTGCAGCGCCAGCAGGCCGAGTATCCAGCCCATGATCTTGCGACGTGCCGGCGAGCGGCGGACCACGAAGGCCAGCACGGCCAGCAGCACGCCGGCGATGCCGCCTTCAATGGCGGTACTGCGCCAGGCCGCGCTCTGGCTGATCGAGTCAAGCGCTGCGGCCACCGACCCCGAGACGGCATTGACGCCATCGAGGAACCAGGTCAGGGCGATGAAGCCGGCCACCACACAGGCGGCGACCATGACGAACAGCATCTGGCGGTTGGTGTCGGCGTTGCGCAAAGTGGAAATGCGGTTGAGCACCAGTATCAGACCGCAGGCGCCGATCACGCCGGTGGCGACGAACATCGGTGGCAGCCAGTTGGTGTGCCACAGCGGACGACCCTTGACGATGGCGATCTCGAAGCCGGTGTAGACCATGATGCCCAGTGAGGCGGCCAGTGCGCCCAGACCAATGACGGCCAGCACCGCACGCGGCGCCTGCCACTCGCCCCAGGCCAGCCAGCCGGCCACGCTGGAGAACCAGCCGTCATTCTGGCGGCTGCGCGCCTTGAGAGCGGGACGCCAGGCCAGCCAGGCCAGCAGCACCACGGCGCCGAGATATACCGGCAGCATGAAACTGCCCAGCGACATCCAGGACCAGGGGGTCGGGTAGCCGTAGAAGTGCCAGAAACGCAGCGGCTGGTTCAGGTCGGCCAGCAGGGCGACGGGGGCCACCAGGGTGGTGGAAACACAGGCCAGCAGGGCGATGCGGGCGGTGTTCATCCACTCCTTCTTGCCCAGGATCAGCCCCGGCGCTGCCAGCCACAGAGTCGAGTAGGACAAGGCAATCAGGAAGAAATACTGAACCGCCCAGGGGTACCAGGCGATGCCGTAACGCGGCACGACGACTTCAGTGACCAAACTCATAGCCCACCTCCTTGCCATCCATTCCCAGCACGTCCCAGATACCCGCCTTGGCGTCGGGGCGCGTGGTGAAGCGCTCGTCCATGCCCAGGTAGAAGACCTGCGGCAGGGTGTTCTTTTCCGGCTGCAGCACCATCAGCTCGCCGCGATGCTTGTCGATCAGGCGGCTGATCTCGCTGTCGGGGTCGCGCATGTCGCCGATGATGCGGGCGCCGCCCACGCAGGACTCCACGCAGGCCGGCAGCAGGCCGGCTTCCAGGCGGTGGGCGCAGAAGGTGCACTTGTCGGCGGTCTGGGTCTTCTCGTTGATGAAGCGAGCGTCATAGGGACAGGCGTTGACGCAGTAGGCGCAGCCAACGCAGCGGTCGCTGTCGACCACCACGATACCGTCCTGGCGCTGGAAGGTCGCTTGTACCGGACACACCGGCACGCAGGGCGGGTTCTCGCAGTGGTTGCACAGCCGCGGCAGCATGAAGGTGGCCACCTCATTGGTGCCTTCCTGCTCCACTTCGAACTGCGACACGATGGTGCGGAAGTTGCCCAGCGGCGCGTCGTTCTCGATATGGCACGAGACGGTACAGGCCTGACAGCCGATGCACTGGCGCAGATCGATGAGCATGCCGTAGCGCTTGGTAGGGTCGCCTTCACGACGTGGCGGCTGGTCGTTGATGCCGGCGCTGGCAACGCTGGAGAGCGGTATCAGAGCGGCACCCGCGCTCAGACGGGCCAACTGGCCGAGAAGGGAGCGTCGAATGTGGTCCATGGCGCCTCCGAGGGCTTGCGTGACAAGGGCAGGTCCGAGGCCTGCCTGAATAATTTTGGTCGTCGATGCCGTTAGCTTACGCGGAGTGCTTTTTTGAGGCTTGATTTCTGTCAAGGAACACGTGCAATAGGCTTAATGCCTAGTTAATCTTCGCGTTTTTGATCGGGATCGAGGAGCAGGGGCGGGAAACAAGGGCAGGGTAGAGCGGCAAGAGGAAAGAGCGTGAAGTGTGAGGAGTGAGGAGTGAAGCGATAGGGCAATGAAAAACGCCCCGCATGGGCGGGGCGCAGAGAATGTGGTGTGTCTTGTGTATCTCGTGGCGCAGTCTGGCATTAGCGGTTGGTGATCTTACTGGCTCATGGCGTCCTGCATGGCCTTCTGCATCATTTCCTCGAAGGTCACGGCGTCCTCGGGAAGACTAAAGATGCTGGCGTCAGGCGTTGCATCGGTCATCGAGATGATCAGGAAACTGTCTCCCTGGCGCAGCATGCCCATGCCGCGCTCTTCCAGCGCCTGAGCGATGGGGTCCGGCTTGCCCATCAGCGATTTCTGATAGCTGTGAAAGGCATCCAGCAGTTCGCGGGCCTGGGCGTTGTCGCTCAGCACGATGGTTTCGTCGTGGCTGTTGCCGCCGTTGTCGGTCCATTGGATGGTATAGATCTCGCCTTCGATACCGGCCACGGTCTCGGTGTCGCCGGTGGCTTCTAGCGACTCGAGGGTGCGGGCAGCGGCTTCGTTGAGTTGCTCGCCAGACATGCCCTCGGCCATGTCCTTCAGGGTGCTGAGGTCCATGATGATCTTCTGGCCTTCGGCCTCGGCGACCATGTAGCCCTTGTCGCCCTGCAGCAGCATGTAGCCTTCCTGCTGCTCGGGAAAGTCCAGGCGCAGGTTGTCGCCAGCCCATCTGACATCCATGTTGGTCTGACCGCCGCCTTCCGGTGACTCGGCCTGAATCACGGCCTGGCCATCGGCCAGTGCGGACAGCGAGACGGCCATCAACAGGCCGCCGACAAGCTTCTTCATGGGTAAATCCTTCTTCCTGTATGTATGGTCAAAGTTCAGTGATCAAGGTTTGTGGTTGAGCTCATGGCCACGGCGGGGCCGCAGCATGGCCCCGAGGGACGAAGAGATTCAGGAGAGCATCTGTTCAGGCTCAAGTGCCAGGCGCAGTTTTTTCAGCTCCTTGAGCGAGAGCTGTTCAATGCGCCCAGCCAGCAGGTCGCTGACCTTCTGCTTTGATACGTCGGCTTGCTTTGCAATCTCCTTGCTGCCCAGCTCTGATACAGCAACCAGCCGCGCCAGAGCTCGCATCAGGCGAGTACGTTGTTCAAGATCCCTGACATCAAGGTCAGGGCTGGTTCGGGGAGGGTCGGTAAGTTCTTCCGAAAATGAAGACATTGCCGTGTTCATGTGACTCCTGGGGGTGTTAGTCGATACCGACAGCATGCCTCCTTCCAGAGAATTTCGCCAGCTTTGTGCCATCAGTCTTGCCATGTAATATGGCTCTTTTTCGCGCAGCCGTGGTGCTCGAGGCGCTTGTTGCATGCTGTGTTCGACTAATGTTGTAGGTATTGAGCGTCGTCAATGCGGATGTGGGAGTTAGACTGCATGAACTGAATGTCGATAATTCGTGAAAATAATTTTTTTCGCAAGCATCCAGTTTCCTGAATGAAGACCTACGAAAGAGGGCTGCGATATGAATGATGAAACGACCAGCGGCGCGGAGCTGTCGCGAGTTCTGGCGCGCACGGATGTGCTGGCACTGGCCTTTGGCGCCATGATCGGCTGGGGCTGGATCGTGCTGACCGGCAGCTGGATCCAGTCTGCGGGCAGTCTCGGCGCGATTACTGCTTTCCTGCTCGGGGGGTCGGTGGTGGTGCTGGTGGGGCTGACCTACGCCGAGCTTGCCTCAGCAATGCCCCAGGTGGGTGGCGAGTTCGTCTACAGCTATCGGGCCATGGGGCACTTCGTGTCCTTCATATGCACCTGGGCCATTATCCTGGGCTACGTCAGCGTGGTGGCCTTCGAGGCGGTGGCATTGCCCACGGTGGTTGAGCACCTGTTTCCCAACTATGCGGTGGGCGACATGTGGACCATCGCCGGCTGGGACGTGAAGGCCACCTGGGTTGCCGTGGGCGTGGTTGGCTCACTGGTGATGATGACGATCAACTACGTGGGTGTACGCACCGCCGCGCTGGTACAGAAGGTAGTCACCTTGCTGATTCTAGTGGTGGGCATCATGTTCATCACCGGCGCCATGTTCACCGGCGATGCAGTGACCATGGAGCCGCTGTTCAATGTGAAGGAAGGCGTGGCTGGCGGCATCATGACGGTGATCATCATGGTGCCCTTCATGTTTGTGGGCTTCGATGTCATCCCCCAGGCCGCCGAGGAGATCAATCTGCCGTTCAAGGAGATCGGCCGGGTGCTGATGTTCTCGGTGTTCATGGCGGTCTTCTGGTATGCCTTCATCATCTTGGGCACCTCGCTGATGCTTGATCCCGAGGCGCTGGGGAAAAGTTCGCTGGCGGTGCCGGATGCCATGCAGGCGGTATTCCAGGCGCCCTGGGCCGGCAAGCTGATGGTGCTGGCGGGCATTGCCGGCATCATCACCAGCTGGAACGCCTTCTATATCGGCGGCTCGCGTGCGATCTATGCCCTGGCCGAGGCGGGCATGCTGCCGGCCTTCTTCGCCAAGCTGCATCCCAAGTACCGCACGCCCACCAACGCCATTCTGGTGATGGGGCTGCTGTCGAGCATTGCTCCCTTCTTCGGGCGTCCAGCGCTGGTGTGGCTGGTAGTGGCCGGCGGCGTGGGTATTGTCGTCGCTTACCTGTGCGTATCGCTGTCCTTCGTGCTGCTGCGCTGGCGCGAGCCGGACATGCCGCGTCCTTTCCGGGTCTATCGCGGCAAGACGGTGGGTACCCTGTCGGTATCGCTGTCGGTGCTGATGATCGGGCTGTACATGCCGGGCAGCCCCTCGGCGCTGACGCTGACCGAATGGTCCATTTTTGTCGGCTGGATGCTGTTTGGCCTGGTGCTGTATAGCTGGTCGCGCATGCGCTACGGCGTCGACTACACCGCAACGGTCATGCAGCGAGAGCTGGCCGGCCAGAGCCCTTATGAGGGGCGTTGATGCTCAGGGTGTAATGGCTTGGTAGCCACCGGCTAACCTGAGCGTTGGGTTGCTGGATAAACAACGGGAGCCAAGCGGCTCCCGTTGTTTGTTCGACAGACTATCGATAGACGAGTCTTCCCTTAGCTTAGTAACACCCCGAGACTCAGCAGCGCCATGATCATGATGATCAACATTGCCAGCAGCGGTGCGGTGAACTTGAACCAGCGGCCATAAGAAACCCGGCCCATCGCCAACCCGCCCATGACAATGGCGGAGGTGGGGTTGATCAGGTTAGGCAGTCCCGAAGCGGACTGAAAGGCGGTAACCACCAGGTCTCTGCCCACCCCGACGAAGTCTCCTAGCGGCGCCATGATCGGCATGGTCATCACTGCCAGTCCCGAGGACGAGGGTACCAGAAGCGACATTGCGGCTTCGATCCAATAGACCGCATTGATGAACGCCACCGGCGACAAGTCCTCGACCATTGACTCTGCCCAATAGATAAGAGTATGGGTGATATTGCCAGCATCCATGATCATCACGATGCCCCGGGCTAGCCCGGATATTGCACCGGACATGAAAAAAGCGGCTGAAAATCGGTTATAAT
>ERZ1032895.42-NODE-42-length-37277-cov-13.419483_pt1 | contig 37277 bp, 31 predicted proteins | sample MGYA00516687_ERZ1032895 | MGnify/ENA primary metagenome ERZ1032895 (study PRJEB33719, sample SAMN04261600) | wastewater metagenome | biome: rural village; feature: latrine urine exit; material: soil | place: El Salvador | collected 2013-01-14 ... | reverse complement strand
AATGGCCGGTTTCTGCTAGTTATCGTTTTCGTTCGATTCCATTTGCTGCTCGCGCAGCGCCAGCTGCCAGCCGCCCAGGTCCTTGTAGCGATTGACCATGGCGCAAAATAGCTCGGCGGTGCGCTCGGTATCGTAGCGGGCAGAGTGTGCGGCGCTGTTGTCGAACTCGATACCCGCCGCGCGGCAGGCGCGGGCCAGCACCGTCTGGCCGTAGACCAGGCCGGCCAGTGAGGCGGTGTCGAAGCTCGAGAAGGGATGGAAGGGGTTGCGCTTGATGCCACAGCGCTCCACGGCGGCATTCAGGAAGCCGTGGTCGAAGGCGGCATTGTGGCCGACCAGAATAGCCCGGGTGCAGCCCGTCGACTTGAGCGCCTTGCGAATGGGCTTGAAGATCTCGCCAAGCGCCTCGGCCTCGCTCACCGCCACCTGCTGGCGCAGGGGGGCGTCCAGGCGAATGCCGGTGAAGTCCAGCGCCGACTGCTCCACGTTGGCACCCTCGAACGGGTGCACGTGATAGGCATGGGTGGCATCGGGCATCAGGTTGCCTTCCGAGTCCATGGTCAGTGTCACGGCGGCGATCTCCAGAATGGCATCCTGTCGGGCATTGAATCCGCCTGTCTCCAGGTCCACCACCACGGGCAGAAAACTGCGGAATCGCTGTGCCATGAGTTCGCGGGTGGCCACCTCGCTCATGCACCTCTCCTTGTTGGGCATCGGGTTGTCTAGCGTGGAACGGCAAAATTCTACCAGCAATGGCTGCAGCCGTCCCGCTGCGGTATTCGCGGTCGTCCCGTCGCGTTATAATCGATGTTTATTGATTTCTCACAATGGGTTCTTCACAACAGGAGCGTCTTCGCATGTCCGAGGTCAAGAAGGTCGTGCTCGCCTATTCAGGCGGCCTGGACACGTCCGTTATCGCCAAGTGGTTACAGGAAACCTACGACTGCGAGGTGGTGACCTTCACCGCCGATATCGGTCAGGGCGAGGAGGTCGAGCCGGCCCGCGCCAAGGCCGAGGCGCTGGGGATCAAGGAAATCTACATCGAAGACCTGCGCGAGGAGTTCGTGCGCGACTACGTCTATCCGATGTTCCGCGCCAACACTATCTACGAGGGCGAGTACCTGTTGGGTACCTCCATCGCGCGTCCGCTGATCGCCAAGCGCCTGGTCGAGATCGCCAATCAGACCGGCGCCGATGCCATTTCCCACGGAGCCACCGGCAAGGGCAATGATCAGGTGCGCTTCGAACTGGGTGCCTACGCGCTCAAGCCTGGCGTCAAGGTGATTGCACCGTGGCGCGAGTGGGATTTGAACTCCCGCGAAAAGCTGATGGCCTACTGCCAGCAGCACGATATCCCGGTCGACTTTGCCGGCCAGAAGAAAAAGTCGCCGTATTCCATGGACGCCAACCTGCTGCACATCTCCTATGAGGGCGGCATTCTCGAGGATCCCTGGGCCGAGGCTGAGGAGGACATGTGGCGCTGGAGCGTATCGCCGGAGGCCGCACCGGAGACGCCAACCTACATCGAGCTGACCTATGAGCGCGGCGATATCGTCGCCATCGACGGGGAGCCGATGAAGCCCCACGAGGTCCTCGAGAAGCTCAACAAGCTGGGTGGCGATAACGGCATTGGGCGTCTGGATATCGTCGAGAATCGCTATGTGGGCATGAAGTCTCGCGGCTGCTATGAAACCCCTGGCGGCACCATCATGCTGCGCGCCCACCGCGCCATCGAGTCGCTGACCCTGGACCGTGAAGAAGCGCACCTGAAAGATGAGCTGATGCCCAGGTACGCCAAGGTGATCTACAACGGCTACTGGTGGAGTCCCGAGCGTCGCATGCTGCAGGCCGCCATCGACGAGACTCAGAAGAATGTCTCCGGCGTGGTGCGCATGAAGCTCTACAAGGGCAGTGCCACGGTGGTCGGGCGCAAGTCCGACGATTCGCTGTTCGACGAATCCATCGCCACCTTCGAGGATGATGCCGGTGCTTACGACCAGAAGGATGCCGAAGGCTTCATCAAGCTCAACGCGCTGCGCTTGCGCATCGCTGCTGGTAAGGGTCGCCAGCAGGACTGACGTCTCAGGAGGCCTGGCGGCCTCCGTCGCCCAACAAGTTGGCCTCTTACGAAAACCTGAGCTGTGCCACCCGAACCTGCAGGAGGGCAGCTCCGCTGCGCGCCAGGCGCCCGGGGGCTCGCTAATCTGCAATATGGCAGGAAAGCATAGGAGGTAAAGATGTTCGGTAAGCTGTTATCAGGGCTGTTCGGCGGCGGCAAGGCGGAAGGGAAATCCCGCGAGGGCGAGGCGGTGGAATACAACGGCTATCTGATTGTCCCCCAGTGCGAGGACAAGGACGGGCAGTTTCGCGTCAGCGGGTGGATTCGCAAACCTGCCGTCGAAGGCGAAACCATGCGTGAGCATCGCTTCGAGCGCTCCGACGTGATGCCCGGTCGCGAGGCCTGCGAGGAGCTGATGGTCAGCAAGGCCCAGCGCATGATCGACGACATGGGCGATGAACTGTTCAATGACGCATAAAGAGTCGCTGCCGCTGTTGTTGGCTACTCTCCTGCCTCATCCACGGTCGCCTGGTCAAATGCGCCCTGGCTGCCCTCAGGTGGTGCTGCCGGTAGCTCCATGACCAGACAGGCACCGCCCAGGGTGGACGCGTCTTCCACCCTTAACCGTCCCCCCAACTGAGCAACGATGCCGCGGCTGATCGGCAGGCCCAGCCCGCTGCCGCGGGGTCGCGGGCGCACGGTGCCGTCGCTTTGATATTGAATCTGGTGGAATTTCTCGAACACCCGCTCGCGTTCCTCCTCATCGATCCCGGCACCATTGTCTTCCACGCCCAGCCGATAGCCGCGCTTGTCCTGTTCGAGGAACAGGCGGATGCGCGGACGGGCGTCGTCGGAGAATTTGATGGCGTTGTCGACCAGGTTGATGATGACCTGTTCCAGACGATCCTGATCGCCGATCACCGTAGCCTCTGTCAATGTGATATCTATTTGCAGATCAAGGCCGGGCGTTTTCTGCAGGCGCGGCAGCGCCTCGAGGCTGTGATGGGTCAGCGTTACCAGGTCGATGCGCTGGGGGTTCAGCGTCAATCGGCCGCTCTCCAGCCGGGCCAGGTCGAGCACTTCTTCGATCAGCCGCGAGAGGCGCTCGCTTTCGCGCACCACCACTTCAAGAAAGTGGCTGCGCTTTTCTTCTGTCAGCCCGGGGCTGTCGCGGAGGATCTCGGCAAAGGCGCGGATCGAGGTCAGCGGCGTGCGCAGTTCGTGGCTGACCATGGCCACGAATTCATCTTTGAGACGGTCCAGCTCGCGCAGCCGTTCGTTGGCCGAGCGCAGCTCGCCGCTGATCTCTTCCAGTTCGCGGGATTTCTGCTCGAGTCGACGATTCATGGCGAGTATCCGCTGGGTGCTGTCGAGCATGCCAAGCAGGGTATCCAGGTCGGGCGCCTCGCCATGCACCACCGAATCCACCAGCACTCTGGCCGAGGCGTTGCCCAAGGCGCCTGCCAGCGCCTGTTCGGTGCGTTCGATCAGTTCGGGCGGGGCCGCGGCATCGTCATCGTCACGTAAGGGGTGATCGGCGAACACCCGCCGTGCCGCATCGCCGCCCAGGTAGCGCTCGAGCAGGGCGCGCAGGGCGCTGCCCGGGGTCTTGCCGCGAGGCAGGTCGCTCGGCACGAACTGAGGCGCCATGGCGCCGGTGAACAGCGCCGCCTGGGTGCGCTCCAGCGGTGAGGCCCGGGTAAACATAGAGACACCAAATAGCAGCGCCAGGTTGATGCCCAAGCTCCACAGCAGCGAGTGGCTGTAGATATCGAGTCCCTCGAGCCAGAACAGCGCCTGGGGCTTGAGCCACTCGATAGCGTAGGGGCCAACCTGGACAAAGCTGTCGTCCAGCCACCCCGAGCGCGCGAAGCCGGGAATCAGCAGCGTCCAGGCCCACACCAGGATGCCGGCCAGCATGCCCAGGCCGGCACCCAGCCGATTGGCACCGCGCCAATACAGGCCGATCAGCAGCGCCGGGGCAAACTGGGCGGCCGCCGCGAAGGACACCAGCCCGATGGTCACCAGGCTGTAGGAATCGCCGATCAGGGCGTGATAGCTGTAGCCGAGCATCAGAATGACGATGATGGACAGCCGGCGAATGGCCAGCAGCCAACGGGCCAGCACGCCGCTACCCGCATCGCGCAGCCAGCGTGAGCGCAGCAGCAGGGGCATCGCCAGCTGGTTGCTGACCATGGTGGACAGCGCAATGGTCTCGACAATCATCATGCCGGTGGCCGCTGACAAGCCGCCGATAAACACCAGGATCGACAGCGCCTCGGCACCGGCGCCCAGCGGTAGCGTCAGCACGAAACTGTCGGGGTCGCCGCCGCTGTCCAGCAGTAGGCCGGCCATGGCGATGGGAATGACCATCAGGTTGATGGCCAGCAGGTAGAGCGGGAACATCCAGGCGGCGCGATAGATGTGCCGCTCGTCGACGCTTTCCACCACCAGCACCTGAAACTGGCGCGGCAGGGTCAGAAAGGCCAGGAAGGCCAGCACCAGCATGCCGACCCAGCCGGACGCGCCGCCGGGCACGGCACCGAGGCCCAGCCGTTCGACCAGCGATGGACTGGCAGCGACTCGGGTGAACAGATCGCCCGGGCCCTCGAACAGCACGAAGACGGTAAACAGGCCCACTGCCAGGAAGGCGGCCAGCTTGATCAGCGACTCGAAGGCCACCGCAGCGACCATGCCTTCGTGACGTTCACTGGCGTCGAGGTGGCGTGCGCCGAACAGGATGATAAAGGCGGCGAGTACCAGCGCGACCCAGAACGACTTGTCGCTCCAGAAGTGTCCGGCATCCAGCACCAGGGGATAGTCAGGGTGGCCGGTCAGTATGGCGTGGCTTTCGGTGATGGCCCTGAGCTGCAGCGCAATATAGGGCGTGATGCCGATCAGCGCGATGGCCGCGACCAGCGCGCCAAGGCCGCTGCTCTTGCCGTAGCGGGCGCTGATGAAATCAGCAATTGAGGTAATGCGTTGAGCTCGGGCGATACGCACCATCTTGCGCACGATGATTGGTGACAGCAGCATGGCCAGCGTCGGGCCCAGGTAGATCAGCAGAAACCCCGGGCCGGCCTCGGCGGCGCGCCCCACGCTGCCATAGAAGGTCCAGGCGGTGCAGTAAACGGCGATCGACAGCGCATGCACCGTGGGCGAGGAGATCACCGAGCGACCCTGGGTGGCGCGCTTGTCCGCCCAGGCGGCGATAATGAACAGCAGCCCCAGATAACCGAAGGCGATAACCAGCAGGTTCCACTCGCTACCCATGCTGACTCCTCTTGATCACTCTTCCGCGTGGCCTTCAAGCAGCCAGGCGGCCAGGCCGATGACCAGCGCCCAGACCGCAAACAGATAGATGGGCAGCCAGATGCCGCCCTGGACACGGTCAGCCATCAGCACCAGCGGCGGGGTGAACAGCAGAGTGGCCAGGGCCGTCAGTCCCAGCAGGCGTTCACGGCGGCGGGGTGTGATCATAGGGCGTTGGCATCCTCACGGTCGAAGGCGCTGGCCTGCAGTGCCAGCAGCTGGGCGAGGGTGTCGATACCGCGTGCTTCGAGCCGCGGCAGTAGCGCCAGCCACAGCTCGGCGGTAACCCGGGCGTCACCAAGGGCGGTATGACGACTGCCTGGCGCGAAGTGCAGGTCGTAGCGCTCGGCCAGGCTGTCCAGGTCATGGCCATCCAGCCCCGGGTCAAGCGCTCGGGAAAGCAAAAGGGTATCGAGCACCGGCATGTCGAAGCGCAATTCGCTTTCGGGCGGATGGATCGCCAGCATGTCGAACGAGGCGTTGTGCGCAAGGATGACGGCGTCGCCGATGTAGTCGAAAAAACGCGGCAGCACCTCGCTGGCCTTGGGCGCGCCGGCCACGTCCTCGTCGCTGAGGCCGTGAATCGCGGTGCTGACGGCCGGTATGGGGCGGCCTGGGTCGATGAGCTGGTCGAAGCTTTCGCTGGCCAGCAGCCGGGCGTTGACCACACGACAGGCGCCGATGCTGATCACCCGGTCGCCACGGCGCAGTTCGAGCCCGGTGGTTTCGGTATCGAATGCCACCACTTCCAGAGCGCGCGGCGGGCAAGCGGCCAATTCGTCATCGGGGGGCGGCAGGTGGGCGATACCGAAGTCATGAAACTCGGGGCGCGCCATGCCTCGGCGCGGCGGCTCGACCAGCCCCGCCGAGGCCGGCAGGGGAAGGCGTAGTCGGGCATGCTGGCCGTCCGGGTCAGCCAGGCTCCAGGCGGCGCTGTCGTGCTGACGCAGGATCTCGTTGGCGCTGGGCGCCATGGGCAGCTGGGTCAAGGGGCGCTCCAGACAGGCATCCAGAGCGTGCTGGGGCAGCGGAATGCCCGACCAGCTCAGCTCCAGATAGGCGCGCCGTTCACCCTGGCGAAGCTCGCCGTCCAGGGTGTTCTGGCCGCAGTGCTTGGTCAGTGCTTCGAGCAGCACGCTGAGCACTTCAAGCAGGGCTGGCGCGTCGCCCTTGAACCAGCCTGGCAGGCCCACCGGGATCACCTTGGTCTGCTCGTGGCGCTCGTCCAGCGCTGCCCACAGGTCGTTGGACCACAGCGGCAGCAGGCGGTCTCCCTGGGCGTTGAGTTCATCCAGGCAACTGCCGAGGCTGGCCAGCTGCTCGGTCAACGCCTGGCTTTCTTCGCTCATGGCGGTGTCCAGGCGTTGGCGCAGGGCCGGCGGGCCATCGGCGGGCAGCTGGCTCAGGGCATCGGTGACGCTGCTCAGGTTGGCGCCGTGGCGGCGCAGCGTCGGGACCAGCTTGGCCAGTGTGGCCTTGGCGCCCATCTCGCTGCTCCAGCTCGCCGTGGCATCGATCAGCGTCAGCAGGGTTTCGCCTTCGCCACCGGGAATACGCCGCAGGCTGGCACGCAACCAGCGTTCGTCGAAGGGCACCAGCGCATCACGTGGGCTGCCGTCTTCTGGCAGGCGGTCCATGGCGTCGATCAGGCTGCTGGCAGGCAGCAGCGTCTCAAGGCGCTTGCCCAGCCCGAGCCCCGGGTGGCCGGCAAACAGCTGCTCCGCCGCCGGATTGAGCAGCAGTTGGCGGCGATGCCGGTCGCACAGCAGCAGCGGTGTGTCGAGCAACTGCAGCAGACTTTCCAACTGGCGGCGAATGCCAGCGGCGTGACGAGCGCCGTCTTCACGAGCATGGCGGATTTGCGTGCGGTCCTCACGCCAGGCCTGGCGGATGCGCACGAAATCTGGCCCGAGTCCGCGCAGCCAGCCTTCGGGCGGACGCTCGTCCTCGGCCTCGGGGTTGGCGACCAGCCGGGCAAGCTGGGCGTGGAGATGACGCAGCGGCGCAAACAGCTGGCGTTCCAGCAGCAGGCCGGTCAGCAGGATGGTGGTGCCGCCCGACAGGCAGCCAAGCCACAGGGCGATGCGGGAAAGCCCCTGGGGCTGGAACTCGGACTCCAGCCACAACGCAAAGATGCTGCCGCCGATCAGGCTGATGCCGCTCAGCAGCAGCCACAGGCCTACCAGTTTCTGACGCTTGGGAAGCCCCTTGCTGCTCATGGCGCCTCCTGTCCGGGATCGCTACCTTTTCCCCCGGCCAGCAGTGCCTGGACCTTTTCGACAAGATCACGAGTGGAAAAGGGCTTGGTAATGTAGTCGTCGGCGCCAAGCGCCAGCCCCTTCTCACGTTCCACTTCGCGACCGTGGGCGGTCAGCATGATGATCAGCGTGCTGGCATGGGCCGGGTCGGCGCGCAGCCGCTCCAGCACGTCGAAGCCGCTGATGCCGGGCAGGCTGATATCCAGCAGGATCACCTCGGGCGGCGCTGCGGCGACGCTTGTCAGCGCGCTTTCCCCATCCTCAGCGGTGGCGACATCGAAGCCGGCCTGCTGCATGAGAAACTCCAGGGACAGGAGAATGTTGGGTTCATCGTCCACTACCAGCACCCGGGTCATGGCATTCTCCTCGCGTAAGGCTGGTTATAGTTATAAGGCCAGTGATGGTCTGTTTTTGCTCAGTCTAGAGAGCCTGCCACCAACGGCAAAGACGACCTTGGGCCAAGCCGTAAGTCTGGCCTGAAGTGATCTGATTCGGCTCGATCAAATTAAGCACAGCATAGGAGTCGCGTGCATCATCTGGAAACTCGCGCTTGCTGCTAGGCGCATCTTATATATGCTCGTGCGCGGTGTGGAAGTGGGGGGTGAACTGCCGCAGGGCTGAGCCAGTTCGCCGAGAGAAGAGTATCCAAGCGTTAGACTAAGGTTTAGGGAAGCCCCATCGTCAGGGGATGGTGGGCTCGGGTTTTGAGTCGCATACTCATGGGCTGTCATGAATAAAAATCGAGACAAGGAGCTGCCGAATGAGTGCCATATTGATGTTGGCAATGGGGCTTAGCGGAATGGCGATGGGCTACTTCATCTACTCGAAGTTCATCGCCGAGAAGATCTTCCGTCTGTCGGATGATTTTCTCACTCCCGCCCATGAGTTCGAGGACGGTATCGACTTCGTGCCGACCAACCGCTATGTGCTGTGGGGCCACCACTTTACCTCGGTGGCCGGTGCGGCTCCTATCGTTGGTCCTGCCATCGCGGTGATCTGGGGCTGGGTACCGGCCTTTCTGTGGGTGGTGCTGGGCACCATCTTCTTCGCCGGCGTGCACGATACCGGCGCAATCTGGGCCAGCGTGCGCAACCGGGCTCGTTCGGTAGGCGCGCTGACCGGCGATGTGGTCGGCAAGCGCGCACGCAGCATCTTTATGATCGTGATCTTCCTGCTGCTGCTGATGGTCAACGCGGTGTTCGCGGTGGTCATCGCCGGGCTGATGATGAAGTTCCCCACCGCCGTGGTGCCGGTGTGGGGTGCCATTGCGGTGGCCCTGGTCATCGGTCAGCTCATTCGTCGGCGTATCTTCGGCCTTGGGCTGGTCTCGATCGTTGGCGTGGCCGCGCTGTATGGTCTGATCTTTCTCGGCCCGTCGGTGCCGATCCAGATGCCTGCCGAAGTGGGCGGGCTGTCCGGCAACGCGGTGTGGATCCTGCTGCTGTTCGGCTATGCCGCCATTGCCTCGCTGCTGCCGGTGTGGATGCTGCTGCAACCGCGCGACTACATCAACGGCCTGCAGCTGTTCATCGGCCTGATCATTCTGTATGGCGCGGTCGTACTGCTGAATCCCACCATCGTTGCGCCGGGCTTCAACAGCAATGTGCCCGAGGGTACGCCATCGCTGTTCCCGCTGCTGTTCGTGACCATCGCCTGTGGCGCCATTTCCGGTTTCCACGGTCTGGTATCGTCGGGTACCACGTCCAAGCAGCTCGACAAGGAAACCGACGCGCGCTTCGTGGGATATTTTGGCGCGGTAGGTGAAGGCATGCTGGCGCTGGGTGCAATTCTTGCCGCCACCGCTGGTTTTGCCAGCCTTGCCGACTGGCAGGCCATGTACACGGCCTTTGGGCAGGGCGGCGTCAATGCCTTCGTCGAGGGTGGTGCTTTCATCATCAATAATGGTCTGGGCCTGAACGAAACCACAGCAGCCACTCTGCTGACGGTGATGGCGGCGCTGTTTGCCGGTACCACCATGGATACCGGCCTGCGCCTGCAGCGCTATATCTTCCAGGAGTGGGGCGAGATCTATCACCAGAAGTGGATGAAGTCGCCGTCCATGGCCACGCTGCTGGCGGTGGCGTCCTGTCTGGTGCTGGCCTTTGGTGCCGGTGCCGATGGTTCCGGCGGGCTGATCATCTGGCCGCTGTTCGGTACCACCAACCAGCTGCTGGCAGGTCTAACGCTGCTGGTGGTCTCGGTGATGCTGATCCGCAGGGGTCGCCCGGTGTGGTACACCCTGGCGCCGCTGATTTTCCTGCTGATTGTCACTGTGCTGGCACTGCTGGCTCAGCTCAAGAGCTTCTATGATGCCGAGAACTACTTCCTGCTGGGGCTGGATATCGTGGTGCTGATTGCCTCGGTGCTGGTGGCGCTGGAGTGTGCTGCAGCCATGAAGCGCCTGCGTGAAGAGACCCGTGACGGCACCGTTCTGAAGGAGGATGCAGAGTGAGCGACGAGGGACGATTCAAGCGTTTGCGGACCTGGCTTGGCCAGGCTCGCTACTTCGCCGAAGAAGCCTATTCGGCCCCCTACCGAGGGGCCATCGCTCGCGCCCGCCGCGACGAGGATGACCTGTTCATGCTGCTGGTGTTTTCCGAGCTGATGGGCGTGCCCAATCCGGTGAGCTACTACACCCTGGAACTGCAGCCGCTGCTGATGGAGCGTTTCCACGACTGGCATCGACGCATGGGCATGGAGCATTCGCCGCTGGATGATTTTCGCTGCTGTTAATGGCTTGGACTTTACATCGCAGTAGTTCGTAAACCCCCTTTGAGGCCGGCGATTGCCGGCCTTGCTTTGTATACGGGAGACCATGATGGAGGCACTGCTGAATCGCCGTCTGCTATGGGTCGGTGGCAAGGGCGGGGTGGGCAAGACTTCGGTCTCGGCAGCCCTGGGTGTGCTGGCGGCGCGGCTTGGAAAGCGCGTGCTGGTGGCCTCCACGGACCCGGCGCACAGCTTGGGCGACGTCTTCGACCGCGAGTTGGGCGATCAGCCGACGCGCATTCTGCCCGGGCTTGATGCCATGGAGATCGACCCGGATATCGAGGTCGAGGCTCACCTGGCCCGAGTGACCTCGCAGATGCGGCGCTTTGCGGTGCCGCGGATGATGGATGAGCTGGAGCGTCAGATGCGGCTGTCGCGTCAGTCGCCGGGGACTCAGGAAGCCGCGCTGCTGGAGCGGATCTCGCGAATGATCACCGATGACAGCTCTGACTATGACCTGATCATCTTCGACACCGCGCCCACCGGACATACCCTGCGGCTGCTCAGCCTGCCTGAGGCCATGAGTGCCTGGACAGAGGGGCTACTGTCGCACAACCGCCGCTCGGAGCAGCTGGGCAAGGTGCTCAAGCATCTCATGCCGCGCAAGGGTCAGGATATCGACTCGCCGTTTGCCGATGACTCGGATCCTTCCATGGACGAGCTCGATGAGCGCAGCCGCGACGTGGCCGAGACGCTGCTGGCGCGTCGCCGGCTGTTCTACCAGGCTCGTCGACGCATCTCTGATCCCGAGCACAGTGCCTTTCTGTTCGTATTGACGCCGGAGCGCCTGCCGATTCTGGAAACCGGGCGGGCGGTGAAGTCACTGGAAGATGCCGGGATTCCGGTGGCCGGCACGCTGGTCAATCGCGTGCTGCCGGCCGAGGCGGGCGGTGATTTCTTCGCCGCCCGGCGCGAGCAGGAAGCGAACTATCTGGCGCGCATCGACCGCGAGCTGGCCGCCTGGCCAAGGCCGCGCCTGCCCTGGCTGACCTCTGACATCCAGGGCCTGGAGATGCTCGAAAAACTGGCCGATGCGCTTGAAGTTGCGCTAGAGGAGGCCCCTGACAAGCCCGCAGGGCGGTGATGAACGGGGCTGCTATCAAGGACGATAAACGCTAGTCGTGTTGTCCCGATGAACGGCTCGCGGCCAGCCTCAAGCGCAAGGCGAACAGTGCCATATATTCGCGCAGGGCGCGGCTGCTCTGGTGAAGGTGATAGGCGCTGGGCAGCAGCGCACGAACTCCCGCAGGCGGACGGCTGGCGAACTCGGTGGCGGCCGGTGTGACAGCCAGGCCCGCGCGCTCAAACTCACGCTGCGCCCGGGCCAGGTGCCAGGCCTGACTGATCAGCACCACATGCTCGATACCCTGGGCGCGCAGCATGTCGGCACTGTAGTCGGCGTTCTCGGTGGTGGAGCGGCTGGCATCTTCGAGCCAGCGCACCGGCACATCGAACACCTCGCGCAGCGCTGCTGCCATCAGGGTTGCTTCAGCATCCTGATGATCACCATGGGCATCGCCGCCACGGCCACCGCTGACCAGTATCGGCAAGTCGCTCTGGCGATGCAGCCAGGCGCCATAGGCCAGCCGCCGCCAGGTGGCATTGATGGGCGCATCGTTCCAGCCAAACTCTGCAGAACCCACGTTGCGACCGCCCCCCAGGATGACGATGGCCCCGGCTCCCTCCGGGGGCGTGCTGACGGGCAGCATGTCTGGGCTCAGTCCCTGGCGCAGGTGATAACTGGCAAGCGGTGTCGCCAGCGCGGCAAGGCTGCCTAGCCCAAGCACCATGAGGGTAATGCCCAGGGCAGCTTGGTGCCTCCAGAGCACAATGCCGAACAGCATCAGCAGGATATTGACCAGCGGCGGCAGAAGAAGACTCGCCAGTGCGCTCATTTGTGAGGCCCCTGATAAGGATGATGCGACCTGACTTTTCTCAATCACACTGTCTATATATCGGTCTTGTCCTTGTACTCGCAAAGGTCTTCAATCACGCAGCTGCCACAGCGCGGCTTGCGCGCCACACAGGTATAGCGGCCGAGCAGGATCAGCCAGTGGTGGGCGTCTTTGCGAAACTCCCGGGGGACATGGCGAATCAGTTTTTTCTCGACCTCCAGCACGTCCTTGCCGGGGGCAATGCCGGTGCGGTTGGAAACCCGGAAGATGTGGGTGTCCACGGCGATGGTGGGCTGTCCGAAGGCAGTGTTGAGCACCACGTTGGCGGTCTTGCGGCCCACGCCGGGCAAGGCCTCGAGGGCGGCCCGAGTGCCCGGCACCTCGCCGCCGTGCTTGTCGATCAACAGCCGGCAGGTCTTCATCAGGTTCTCGGCCTTGGTGTTGTAAAGGCCGATGGTCTTGATGTATTCCTTGAGACCGTCGATGCCGAGTTCGATGATGGCGGCTGGGGTATTGGCCACCGGAAACAGCCGAGCGGTGGCCTTGTTGACGCCGACATCCGTGGCCTGGGCCGAAAGCAGCACCGCGGCGAGCAGCTCAAAGGGCGTCGTCCAGTTCAGCTCGGTGGTCGGCTCGGGGTTGTTCTCCCGCAGGCGGGTGAATATCTCGTAGCGTTTAGCGGCGTTCATGTCTTTCCTTTCAAGTAATCCTTTCAAGCAAGTCAGCGCACGGTGCCGGTCACACGTACGCGTCGAGCTTCGCTGGTAGCTGGCCGCGCAGGGGCAGCCCGATGCTGCATGTGGCTGTCGATAAGGTTCTTCAGCGCGATCAGCAGCCCCGTGGCAAAGAAGGCGCCCGGCGGCAGCACCAGAAACAGAAAGCTGAGATTCGGGAAAACCTCCAGCCCCCAGCCAGCGGCCATAGGGCCAAGCAGCAGGTCCATGTTCATGAACAGCGTGCCCTGGCCGAACAGCTCGCGAATGGCGCCGAGCACCAGCAGCACGCTGGCAAAACCCAGGCCGGTCATCAGGCCATCAAGCGCGGATGCCAGCGGCGGCTGACGCGAGGCGAAGCTCTCGGCGCGGCCAAGAATCGCGCAGTTAGTCACGATCAAGGGAATGAAAATACCCAGGATGCCGTACAGCTCATAGGTGAAAGCGGCCATCAGCAGCTCGGCGCAGGTGACGAAGGCGGCGATAATCATCACGAAGGCCGGCAGTCGCACCGTGGCAGAGATGCGCTGGCGAATCAGCGATACTGCCAGGTTGGAGCCGATCAGCACCAGCAGCGTGGCAAGCGCCAGCCCCAGCGCATTGACCACCGTGGCCGATACCGCCAGCAGCGGACACAGGCCGAGCATCTGCACCAGCACGGTGTTGCGTCGCCACAGACCATCGCGAACGATGTCACTGGCCGCGGGGGCTTGGCTTATGGCGGTTGCCTGCGCCTGGCTCATGGCTGCTCTCCGGTGGTTGCCGAGACATCTGTCGCGGAAGCCGATCTCTGGGGCGACATTTTCTGCTCAGGTTGGTTTTCAGGATAGCGCTCACGATACCACTGCAGGCTGTCATGCACGGCCTGGGTCACGGCTCGCGAGGTAATGGTGGCGCCGGTCAGCGCATCGATACCGCCGCCGTCGACGTTTGTCGCCCAGCCGCCGGGCGGAGGCGCGGCGAGTGACAGGCCTTGAAACTGCTCGATCCAGTCACTCTTGCGCGCCTCGATGCCATCGCCGAGCCCCGGGGTCTCACGATGGTCGGTAACGCGCACGCCGCTCAGGCGGCCCTGGGCGCTGATGCCGATCAGCATGTCGATGCGACCGTTATAGCCCTGGGTGCTGATGACCGGCACCACCAGCCCCAGAACGCGATCGTCACCGTCACTGTTATCGTCAGCGATCGCCTGCCAGGCGGTGAAGGGGGCTGGCTGCCCAAGCGCCGGTTCCGCCGGCAGGATGATGGTGTGCTCCAGCAGTCTGCCATCGTGCCCTGCGGGGGCGACTTCGGCCACCGCCCGGTAGGCGCTGGCCTCGCGATTGGCGGCGATGCGCTTGACTGTCAGCGCGCGGGTAATGGCCACGCTGCTGATGGTGATAAGCGCAAATAGTGCCAGGCCAAGCCCGGCACGGGCGATGGCCTTGGCCATGGGTGACCGGCTGTCAGGCGGCTGGTTCGGAGGTGATATCATAGTCGCTCCTTGCCGGCCTCGGCGCTATGCCCATAGACCCTGGGCACGGTGTAGTAGTCAATCAGCGGCACCGCCAGGTTCATTAGCAGCACCGCAAAGGCCAGCGCATCCGGGTAGGCGCCGGCGCTGCGGATGATCAGCACCAGCAGACCGATGCCGATGCCATAGATCAGCTTGCCGCGGCGGCTGGTGGCCGCGCTGACCGGGTCGGTGGCAATGAAGAAGGCGCCAAATACGCTGGCTCCGGTCAGTAGATGAAACAGCGGGCCGGGCTGATGGCTGGGACTGGCGGCAAGCATCAGGCTGGCACCGATCAGCAGGGTGGCGAGCACCGCCAGCGGGATACGCCAGCTGATAATGCCCTTGGCGATAAGAATCGCTCCGCCGGCAAGCCAGGCCAGGGAGACCTGCTGCACGGCACTCAGCATGCCGTCAGGCAAGGGCTCGCCTGCCCAGAACTCCGAGGCCATCAGCCCCTCAGGCTTGTGGCTGAAGGCGTCCAGCGGCGTGGCGCCGCTCAGCGCATCGAGCTCAGCAAGCGGTATCCGTCCGGTCACGCTGGCAAGCGTTTGCCCAAGGCTCATGGCTTCGGGGCCAAACAGCCCGTCGGGCGGCAGCCACAGGCTCATGCGCGCCGGAAACGACACCAGCAGAAGCGCATAGCCGACCATGGCCGGATTGAACAGGTTATGGCCCAGGCCGCCATACAGGTGTTTGGCGACAACAATGGCGGCGATCATGCCGATGGCAATCAGCCACCAGGCGCTGCCCGGCGGCAGTGCCGCGCCCAGCAGCACACCGCTGAGCAAGGCGCTGTTGTCGGAGAGTGCAGGGCGCAGCGCCCGTCTGCGCAGGCTCAGCACCAGCGCTTCCAGCGCGACGCCCAGGGCGCCGGCGATGATCACATTGGTGAGTACGCCCCAGCCGAAGTGCCAGATCAGCATGGCAATCCCCGGCAGGGTGGCGATCAGCACCCAGGCCATGATGTTCGGCGTGCTTGTTGGCCGACGACGTAACGAGGGCGCGTCATTGACACTATCGGCGTGTAACAGGCTCATGGATTGCTGCTCTTTGTTTCGTTCTTTGTTTCGTTATCCGTATCGCTTTCTATGTCGTTCTCCATGTCGCGGGCCGCCGCCAGCTGGGCGTCGGCGGTGAGCAGATGTTCTCTGGCCGTGGCGGCACAGGTTTCCAGGTCGGCCAGGATGGCGGCGTCTTCACCGCTCTCGATGGCCCGAGCGAGGGTCCGCTCGGCCTTGCGCTGTGCCGCCTTGGCGGCGCTCTGAGCGATACGCAGGCTGCGCAGGTCCGGCTGTGAGGTCGCTTGTGGTCTGGCGTGCCCTGCGGCATCGTCGCTGCTGGCGATCAGCGTGTTGTCAGCTGTCGATGAAGCGGTCGGTTGAGTCGCTGGCTGATCGGCAGGGTGAGGTGACGGGCTGGTCGCCTTTTGGCTGGCAGCTTTCCTGCGCGCGGCGCGGCGGGCCTGCTTCTCGGCCTCGTCGCGGGCCAGCCGCGCCTGGCGAAACTCGAAGCGATGGCGGGCGTGGTCGGCCCGGGCCGCCTCGAGCCGCCGCGCGCGAATGACGTCCTTGGCGGCGCGGTAGTAGTCCACCAGCGGGATATGGCTGGGACACACATATTCGCAGGCGGCGCATTCGATGCAGTCGAACAGCTGCCAGCGTTCGGCCTTGTCATGCTCCTGGCTTTGGGTGAACCAGTAAAGCTGCTGGGGCAGCAGACCGACGGGGCAGACCTCCTCGCAGGCCGCGCAGCGAATGCACGGCATCTCGGGTGGCGGGTCGGGCAGCTCTTGCCGGGTGGCGGCGATCAGGCAGTTGCTGCCCTTGGTCAGCGGCGTGTTCAGGTCGGCCAGGGTCTGGCCCATCATCGGGCCGCCCCTGATCAGCCGGTGCAGGCGTTCGCTATCAAGTCCAGCAAAATTCAGCAGCTCGATGATCGGCGTGCCGATCCGGGCAATCACATTGCCGGGGCGCTCGAGCGCCTCGCCGCTCAGGGTAACAATGCGCGACACCAGCGGCGTGCCATCGCGCACCGCGTGCAGGGCGGCGCGCAGAGTGCCGGGGTTGTGGCACAGCACGCCGATGTCTGCCGGCAGCCCGCCGCTGGGCACCTGTCGACCGAGCAGGCGCTGGATCAGCTGTTTTTCGCCACCGCTGGGGTAGCGGGTGGGAATAACGCTAATGCTGACAGGAGTGTCCTGAGTTGAGCCGTCGTCAAGGCAGACGCGCAGCGCGGCCAGCGCCTCGGGCTTGTCGTCCTCGATGCCGACCACGATAGCCACGGCGCCGGCGAGATGTGCCACCAGCCGGGCGCCTTCCAGCACCTCGGCGGCGAAGGCGCGCAGGGTGGCGTCATCACAGGTGATATAGGGCTCGCACTCGGCGGCGTTGATGATCAGGGTATCGATGGTGTGGCGCTGCCGGACCCGGGCCTTGATCTGGGCAGGAAAGGCCGCGCCGCCAAGCCCTACCACGCCGGAGTGATCCAGCCTTGCCAGCAGTGTCTCGCTGTCGCTGCGTCTCCAGTCCAGCGGTGCAAGGTGCTGCCACTCATCCAGGCCGTCGGATTCGATCACGATGGCCTGGGATTCGGGCGAATCTGGTACTGGGGCGTCGATGGCGACCACCCGGCCGGACAGGCTGGCGTGCAGGTCGGCAGAAAGGGCACCGCTGGCCGTGGCGATGCGCTCGCCGCTGCGCACCCGCTGGCCGGGCGTTACGCAGGGTGTGGCCGGCATGCCGACGTGCTGATCCAGCGGCAGCACGACGCGCGCGGGCAGCGGCGCCCTGCGCAGTGGAATGTCGCGGGTGTGCGCCTTGCGTGCGGGTGGGGTGATGCCGCCGGGCATGTCGAAGAGATCAGCCATGCATGCGGTCCCGATCAGTATGGGCTGTGTCGCCAGCGCCGCCGTCGCTGGCAATCAGCGGTACGGCCAGGCGCGGCCGGTGGCCGGGGCCGGCAGGCGGCGCTGTCAGCGGTATCTGCTGAGGGTGCGGCAGCATATCGATGCAGTCTACCGGGCAGGGCTCGACGCACAGGTCGCAGCCGGTGCATTCGTCGATGATCACGGTATGCATGTGCTTGGCGGCGCCGAGAATGGCATCCACCGGACAGGCCTGGATGCACTTGGTGCAGCCGATGCACTCATCTTCGCGAATGTAGGCGACCATGGGGCCCTGCTGGGCGTCGCCGTCCAGCGGCTTGGCCTCCCGGCCGAGCAGCTCGGCCAGCGCCGCGATGGTGGCCTCGCCCCCCGGCGGGCACTTGTTGATCTCGTCGCCGTTCTCGATGGCCTCGGCGTAGGGGCGACAGCCCGGGTAGCCGCACTGGCCGCATTGTGTCTGGGGCAGCAGGGCATCGATTTTCTCGACCAGAGGATTGCCTGGCACGCGCAGGCGTTCGCCGGCAAGCCCGAGCAGCGCACCGAGTACGCCGAACAGCGTCACCAGCGCAACAATGGCCAGCACGATGGATGAGTCCAGCAGGGCGCTCACAATGAAACCAGGCCGGTGAAGCCCATGAAGGCCAGCGACATCAGGCTGGCGGTGATCATGGCGATGGCCGCGCCGCGAAAGGGCACCGGCACATTGGCACCGGCCAGGCGTTCGCGCAGGGCGGCGAACAGCACCAGCACCAGCGAGAAGCCCAGCGCCGCGCCGAAGCCGTAGAAGGCGGCCTCCATCAGGCTGGCGCTGCGATTGAGCGTCAGCAGCGCCACACCGAGTACGGCGCAGTTGGTGGTGATCAGCGGCAGGAAGATGCCCAGCACCTGGTGCAGCAGGGGGCTGGTCTTGCGCACCAGCATCTCGGTGAACTGCACCACCACGGCAATCACCACGATAAAGGCAATGGTGCGCAGGTAGGCAAGGCCCAGCGGCTCAAGCAGCAGGTGGTAGACCAGATGGCTTGCCACCGATGACAGGGTCAGCACGAAGGTGGTGGCAAGCGACATGCCCATGGCTGGTTCCAGCCGGCTGGATACGCCCATGAAGGGGCACAGCCCCAGAAACTGCACCAGCACGAAGTTGTTGACCAGCGCCGTGCCGACCAGAATCAGCAGAATATCGCTCATCGGGCCATTCCTGGCGGGCGCAGATGCGCCCGCGTGGGGTGATCAGCTGACGCGTTGACCCGGCTCGGCACCGGAGTCGGGAGACAGCAGGTAGATGCCTTCGTCATCGCCGGCGGCCAGCACCATGCCCTCGGAGACACCGAAACGCATCTTGCGCGGTGCAAGGTTGGCCACCATCACCGTCAGGCGGCCTTCCAGGGCTTCCGGCGCGTAGGCCGAGCGGATGCCGGCGAAGACGCTGCGGGTTTCGCCGCCAAGATCCAGCGTCAGCTGGAGCAGCTTGTCGGCGCCTTCCACGTATTCGGCTTTAGCAATGCGTACGATGCGCAGGTCGACCTTGGCGAAGTCGTCAAAGCCGATCTGCTCGGCGATGGGGTTGTCGGTCAGCGGCCCGCGAGGGGCGTCCTTGAGTTTTTGCTCTTCCACCAGATCCTCCTTCGAGGCCTCGATCATGGCCTCAATTCGGTCGTTTTCGACACGGGTCATCAACGGCTTGAACTTGGCGATCTCGTGATCCACCAGCAGCTCCTGGCGGCTGTCCCAGTTCAGGCTGTCGAGCTTCATGAACTCGCGGGCGCCATCGGCCATGGCCGGCACCACCGGCGCCAGATAGACCATCAGCTGGCGGAACAGGTTGATGCCCACCGAGCAGATGTCGAGCACCTGCTGCTGCTTGCCGTCCTGCCTGGCCAGCACCCAGGGCTCGGCCTCGGCGATGTAGGTGTTGGCCTCGTCGGCCAGCTCCATGATCCGGCGCATGGCGCGGCTGAATTCGCGAGTCTCAAAGTGCTCGGCGATTTCGTCGCCGGCGGCCATGAAGCGCGCGACCAGCTCGGGTTCGGCGCACTGGGCCGATAGCTTGCCATCGCCCAGCTTGTTGACAAAGCCGGCGCAGCGGCTGGCGATATTGACCACCTTGCCGACCAGATCCGAGTTGACCCGCTGGGCGAAGTCCTCGAGGTTGAGGTCCAGGTCGTCAATGCCGGCGGTGAGCTTGGCGGCGAAGTAGTAGCGCAGGTATTCCGGATTGAGCTGCTCGGCATAGGTCGAGGCCTTGATGAAGGTGCCTCGCGACTTGGACATCTTGGCGCCATTGACGGTGACGAAACCGTGGCAGTGCACCGCCGTCGGGGTGCGCAGCCCGGCACCGTGCAGCATGGCCGGCCAGAACAGGGCATGGAAGTAGACGATGTCCTTGCCGATGAAATGATGCACTTCGGCCTCGGAGCCTTCCTGCCAGTAGGCGTCGAAGTCGAGTCCTTCGCGCTCGCACAGGTTCTTGAAGCTGGCCAGGTAGCCGATGGGCGCGTCGAGCCAGACATAGAAATACTTGCCCGGGGCGTCGGGAATCTCGAAGCCGAAGTAGGGCGCGTCGCGGGAAATATCCCATTCGTTGAAGCCGGACTCGAACCACTCCATCAGCTTGTTGCGAATTGATGGCTGGACGTGACCGTCGTTGATCCAGCCCTCCAGGAACGCCGCGAAGTCGGGCAGCTTGAAGAAATAGTGGGTGGAGCTTCTGACCTCGGGGACGGCACCGGAGATCGCAGAGACCGGGTCGATCAGCTCCGCCGGGGTATAGGTGGCACCGCAGGCCTCACAGTTGTCGCCATACTGATCTTCGGCGCGACACTTGGGGCAGCGGCCCTTGATGAAGCGGTCGGCCAGAAACAGCCCCTTGAGCGGGTCGTACATCTGCTCGATGTCACGAGTGGCGATGTGCCCCTTGTCGCGCAGGCGAGTATAGATCAGCTCGCTGAAGTAGCGGTTTTCCTCGGAGTGGGTCGAGTGGTAGTTGTCGAAATCCACGCCGAAGTGCGCAAAGTCGTCCTGATGTTCACGCGACATCCGGTCGATCAATGCCTCGGGAGTGATGCCTTCCTGCTCGGCGCGCAGCATGATGGCCGTGCCATGGGCGTCGTCGGCACAGACGTAGTGGCACTGGTGCCCGCGGCTCTTCTGGAAGCGTACCCAGATATCGGTCTGGATGTATTCCAGCAGATGGCCCAGATGGATGGAGCCATTGGCATAGGGCAGAGCGCTGGTGACCAGAATCTTGCGCGGGGCGCGGGCAGTGTTCGACATGGTGACTCAGGGATTCCCGTGGAATGAAAAGGGGTGTGGTGCAAGGTCAACGATTGTAGCCGGCTTCGGGGCTTGCTGCATCCGGGCGCTTGGCCCTGGTATCAGCGCCGGTAAACGCCAAATCCGAGATGACCTCTATCGGCCAGATGGATGGCCTGCATGCGGCTCATGACGCCCTGGTCGCAATACAGCAGGTAGTCGCGATTCCCAGGCAGGCTGGTGATGCGCTCCAATAGCTCGAAGAAAGGAATAGCCATGACTTCGGCGCCCGGCACCTCCAGGGGGGAAGCGTCGCGCTCGGCCGGGGCGCGGATATCGATGATGCAGGGCGCGCGGCACTCGGCCAGCGCGGCGGCTGAGTCGATAATGTGCGGCTGAAATAGCGTGATGCCCTGACCTTGATTTTGCTCTTGGTGCTGAGCCGCAGCCTCGGGCAGGCGATCCACCCGGGTGATGACGGCATCGGCCAGCGCTGCTTCCAGAATGCCATGCGCGAGGCTGGCCTCGGCGGCTTCGACGTCGCTGAGCTTGGCGCTGATCTGGGGGCGCTTGGATGTCGCGCCGCAATACTCCGGCATGTGCTCGGCGAAGCGTGCGGTACCAAGCTCGCGCGCCGCGTCGATGATGGCTTGCTTGTCGTCGGCAATCAGCGGGCGCAGGATCGGCAGGTGGCTGGCGCGATCGATCACGCTGAGGTTGGCCAGGGTCTGGCTCGATACCTGAGCCAGCGCATCGCCGGTAATCAGCGCGGGAATCCGTGCCTGCTGGGCCAGCAGGCTCGCCCCGCGCGTCATCAGACGCTTGAGCACGACGCTCATCAGGCCGTCAGGGACATGGCGCTGAATATCCGCTACTACTGCTTCAAAAGGCACCGAGACGAAGCGCACATGGTGTGAGGCGCCGTAGTGACGCCACAGGTAGTGGACCACTTCGCGCACCCCGGCCTCGTGGGCAGGCCCACCGAGGTTGAAGAACACGAAGTGCGTCTTGATGCCGCGGCGCATCAGGCGCCAGGCTGCCACCGGCGAGTCATAGCCGCCGGACATCAGCGCCAGGGCCTGACCCTGAACGCCAAGCGGATAGCCGCCAGCGGCAGGGTGGCGTTCGCGGATCAGCTGTAGCCGGTCGTCGTTGATGGTGATCGGCACATCCACCTGGGGGTCGTTCAGGCTGACGCTGGCATCGGGGCTGGCAGCAAGCAGGGCCGCACCCAGGTAGCGCTCGAGTTCGGGCGAGCTGAAGTCATGATCTCGGCCGCTGCGCTTGACGCTGACCCGAAACCGCTGGCCGCCAATGGCCGTGGCCCACTGCGAGACAATACGCTGTCGGGTGTCCTCGAAGGAGTGGTAAGGCAGCATGTCGACCACCTGGACCTCATGGACGCCGGGGATGCGGGTCATGACCTGAGTGATTACCGGGTCCACGCCGGCAATCCGCACGCGCAGATGATCCCAGGCATCCTTGACCCGCACTTCGGGATCATGGCGGCGCAGGATATTGCGCACGTTGCTGGCCAGATGGCGAGTCATCTGGCGGCGCACCGGGCGAGACTTGATCATGATTTCCGGGGACAGCTTGAGCAGGTAAGACATACAGGGGCGTGGCCAGTGAAAGTAAGCGATCTATTCTAGCATCTTGAACTTCCGGCAGCCTGCATGCCATGCGCGCTCAGCACTCGAACAGACAGGCCCGCATTTGCGGGCCTGTCGATACATTCAGGGAGGGACTCTCAGGATGATGCTCTCAAGCTCAAGAAGATGGTAAGGCCCAGGTTCAGTACAGCGCCTGCTCCTCGTTGACCACTTCCTTGAGCAGCTCCAGGAACAAGCGGTCGGCATCGGAGTGGTCGGCGGGGTCCTCGGGAATGTGGATGCTGGTGGTGTCGGATATCTCACTGGCGATACGTGCCAGCACGTCCTTTTGATCGTCTTCGGCCAGGCGCTTCCTGGCCACCACCAGCGCCTGATCGAGGATCTTGGGGTCCTGCAGCAGCTTACGAATGAATTCGCGTAGCTCATTGATCACACGCGTTTTCTGAATTTCAGACGAGGACATGTCGTGCTCCTTGTGATTCGATGGCGGTCAGCTGCGACGATAGCACGTTTAACACTCTGGGCGAGTGTCTGCACCCGGTCCCTGCCATAGCTGCAGCTGCCCGAGCCAGTCAAGCTCGGTGGCAGCATCACGCAACGTTTTTGTTACGCTATCCAGACATCTGGGCGGCTGTGTCTCAGCCACAAACAGAGTGACGTCGATGGTTTCGTCAATATAGTGAAGGTTCAGGGCGATGCGCTGTTGCCAAGCGGGCTGAGTCTGCCAGACGCTTTCCAACTGGCGTTCGACCTCGTCGCGCAGCGGCAGGTCGGCGCCAATCTCGATATCAGGGGCACCGGTGTCGTCCTGGGGGTCGATATGGAAAGTGATGTCGGCAACCTGCGGGTAAGCTTGATAGAGGCGTCTGCAGACTTCATTGCCGATTCCGTGAGCTTCCGAAACCGTGACGCGGGGGGCGACCACGATATGCAGGTCGAGCAGCACGTCGCTGCCCACCTTGCGGGTACGAAGATCGTGGACGCCGTGGACGCCGGGCACTACCCTTGCCACCTCGAACAGCGCTTCCTGCTGGTCGGCAGGGAGGGCGGTGTCGACCAGCTCGCGGCTGGACTCCCACATCAGCCGTCCGCCCACATGTCCGATCATGACGCCGACCACCAGCGCAGCAACGGCATCGATCCAGCCGGCGCCGAACTGGGCGGCGACAAGCCCCACCAGCACGGCAACGGTCGAGAGCGCGTCCGAGCGTGAGTGCCAGGCATTGGCCTCAAGCAGTGATGAATTGATCTCCTTGGCCACGCGCAAGGTGAAGCGAAAGATCCATTCCTTGGAGAGCAGCGCCATCACGGCAACGGCGATTGCCCAAGGACCGGGCGCATTCAGCGGTTGGTGGTCAACGAGTCTTTCCAGGCTCGACCAGGCGATACCGCCGGCAAGGAAAATCATCGCGCTGCCAAGCCACAGGGTCGCCAGCGTTTCTATGCGGCCATGGCCGTAGGGGTGGTCGCTGTCCGGGGCCTGGCGCCCGAAGTGGGTGGCCGCCAGCACGAAGACATCGGTCAGCAGATCAGAGAACGAGTGGATGCCGTCCGCCACCAGGGCGGCCGAGCCGACCAGCCAGCCGGTGATCAGCTTGGCGAGACCCACGACAAGATCGATGCCCGCACCGATCAGGGTGACACGATGAGCCTTACGGGTGTTCATGGATCGCTGTTGTGCTGCTGCGTTCATCTTGTGCTCAGTCGTATTGAGGCTTGTCGGTTGGCACGCTCTAGCCTAGTCCAGCTTGGCCGCCTGTGATTTGACCGGGTTGGCGTATTGCGCGAGCCACAGCGGACGCAGCGATTCCGGTACGGCCTCGAGACGGGCCTTGAAGCGCGCCCGGTCGGCTTCGGTGATGCCGCGGGTGTCGACCAGCTCAGGGGCATCGCCCAGTGCTTCCAGGGCGAGATAATGGCTGGGAAACAGCTGATAGCTTTGCAGCACCTGGCGGTCGATCTCTGCGGCGGCGGCCTCGGCGCTGTCATGGCTGGCATCCAAGGGTGTGCCGAAGCGCAGCATGACGCGCCCCTTGTGGCCGGTGATGCCGGCGACGATCGACTGGATGTCCTCGAAGTCCTGCTTCTCGTAGTTGCCGCTGCGCTGAACGGCGTCGAGCTCACGGGCTTTCTGCACGTCGCAGGGATCGTATTCGTAGCTGATCGATACCGGCACCAGGCGCAGCTCGGCGATAGCTTCACCAATGCTGGAGTCACGATCTTCGCGCCGCCGTGTCATGGTGATCATCTTGATGATGGCCGGGTCGGTGCGGTCGAGGCCGTCTTTCGCCCGCCCCTCGCGCTGGGCCATCCAGATCGAGTGGTTGTCGACCGTGATGGAGTGGCGAATATAGGCCGAAAGATTCTGATATGCGGCCAGCATGGCCCGCTTGCCCCGCGAGCTGCGCGGCACGATGAAGCTCTTGTTGAGCCGCATCAGGTCGGTGACGTAGGGCTTCTTGAGCAGGTTGTCGCCGATAGCGATGCGCACGGTGTCACGCCCGGAGAGATAAAGCGCATAGTTGACGAAGGCCGGGTCCAGCGAGATATCGCGATGGTTGCCGATAAACAGATAGGCGGTGTCGGCCTTGATCTGGCCGAGGGCGTCGAGCCCCTCCACCTGAAAGTCATCGGTGGTGGTGCGAATCATGCGCTGCATGTAGCTGGCGATGCGATCCTGAAACTCTCTGACGCTGTCGACGCGGCGCACTTCGCGACGCACGGCAATGCTGGCAAGGGTGCGTGCCAGGCGCGGCATGACCCGGGCCAGGCGCGGCAGCCGAAAGCGGGTGAGGGCGTCGAGCAGCTCGGGATCATGAGCCAGTCGCGCCAGCACCTCGGCGACTTCGCTGTCCTCAAAGGGGCGAATGGCGGCAAAGGGATCGTCGATGTTGTCGTTATTGTTGATGTCGTTAGTGCTGGTCATGGTCATGGACGCCGGGCCGTGATCGGTCATGCGGAGTGAGAGGTCGCTCGGGGCGCATTGTGAGGCGTGGCCTGGGGCATTGCCTGGGACGTCGCCTCGCCATCGAGCCAGGTCACCAGGCGCTCGATGCACTCGCCCAGGGCCTGGGTCATCAGCAGGAAGTCGGTTTCCAGGCGCACCAGGGCGTCGTCACCGTCGTCGGCCTGAGACGCTTCGTCGATCAGCGCATCGTCGAAGCGCAGCGACTTCACCGCCAGGTCATCGTGCAGCACGAAGCTGAGGCGGCCCTCAAGACCCAGTGCCAGCTTGCTGGCCTGGCGCCCGCTTTCCAGCAGTTGCTGGATCTCATCGCTGTCCAAGTCAACCTGGCGAGCGCGCAGCACGCCTTCGTCGCCCTTGGCCTTGAGCTCGACCTGCTCGCCAATCACCATGTCCTGCGGACGTGAGCCGGGATCACCGAGCCAGGTGGTCATGGCGCGAATCGGCAGGGTCTGGGTGGCCAGCGGGGTAACCTTGAGGCTGCCCAGCGTCTCGCGCAGCAGGTCGAGAATCTCCTCGGCGCGCTTGCGGCTGCCGGTGTTGATGGCGATCAGCGAGCGCGGTTCGTCCCACCACAGGTCGACCTTCTGACTGCGTACGAAAGCGCGGGGCAGCAGCTCCTCGTAAATCTGCTCCTTCAGAGCGAGCTTTTCCTGGCGGCGCAGCTTGCGGCCCTCGGCGGTCTCGATGGCATCAGTGCGCTCTTCGAGCTCCTCGCGCACCACGGCCGCCGGCAGCAGCCGTTCCTGGCGCAGCGCGCTGATCAGCCGCTGCCCCTGAAGCTCATGCAGCAGCTGTTGGCCGGCGCGACCTGCGGGAGCACACCAGCCAAGGCGCCTTGGCTCGCTGCCACCCAGCGGACGAAACGCCTGTTCGTCGAGTGCGTTCTCAAGGGCCGCAGCGTCCAGCTGCGGGGCGCCGTGCAGGCGATAGAGATGCAAGTGCTTGAACCACATGGAGCATTACCCGGCAAGGAAAAGAGCAACATTATGGCCAATGGCGAGCGGAGGTGCCAGCGACGTTGCCCGAGGTGTGTTCGAATGCTCGAGAGATTAAAACCGTCGTTTGAATGTTCTTGCCGCCGATGGCTAGAATCCACGACGGCTTGGCAGATAACAGCAGCTGCAAGGTTGCCGCTGATTTTTCCCGGCTCTGATTCTTGATTCCGACATGTTGGAGAATGCCCCATGGATACACCGCTGACGACTGTCACATCGATTCGCGTGCGTGGCTATCATCTCGATGGCTATGGCCACGTCAACAATGCGCGCTACCTGGAGTTTCTCGAAGAAGGCCGCTGGGACTACTTCGATGCGCGTCCGGCGCTGCTCGAGGTCGTCAAGCGCTCCGGAGTGGCCTTCGTTGCGGTCAATCTCAATATTGACTATCGCCGTGCGGCAGTGGACGGCGATGATCTCGAGATAGTGACCTGGCTGGCCGAGCTCGGCACCCGCAGTGCCCGCATGCATCAGGACATCCGTCGTGCTGGCGACGGCAAGCTGGTGTCCAGCGCCGATATCACCTTCGTGCTGCTGGATGTGAGCGCCAACAAGGCGGTGCCCGTCGAGGGTGAGCTGCGTGAGGCCATGACACCGCTGGTGATGGAATAGCCCGCTGCTTTGCCCCGTTCGGGGTGGTATGATGTGACGCTGTTATTGCGCGACATGTCACGGCCACGTGACGCGCCAACCTGTTGCAGTGCAAAGGATTCGACGACCCATGGGTGACATCGCCAAAGAGATTCTGCCAGTCAATATTGAGGACGAGCTCAAGCAGTCGTACCTCGATTACGCGATGAGCGTGATCATCGGCCGAGCGCTGCCGGACGTGCGCGATGGCTTGAAGCCGGTGCATCGGCGTGTGCTGTTCGCCATGCATGAGCTTGGCAACGACTGGAACAAGGCCTACAAGAAATCGGCCCGTGTGGTCGGCGATGTGATCGGTAAGTATCACCCCCACGGTGATAGCGCGGTGTATGACACCATCGTGCGCATGGCCCAGCATTTCTCCATGCGTCATGTGCTGGTGGACGGTCAGGGCAACTTTGGCTCCATCGATGGCGATAACGCTGCCGCCATGCGTTACACCGAGGTGCGCATGGCGCGCCTGGCCCATGAGCTGCTGGCCGATCTCGAGAAGGACACCGTCGACTGGGTCGACAACTACGACGGCACCGAACGTATTCCCGACGTGCTGCCGACCCGAGTGCCCAATCTGCTGATCAACGGCTCCTCGGGCATTGCGGTGGGCATGGCGACCAATATCCCGCCGCACAACATGACCGAGATCATCAACGGCTGTCTGGCGCTGATCGATGATTACACGCTCAGCATCGACGATCTCATGGAGTACATCCCCGGGCCTGATTTCCCCACCGCCGGCATCATCAACGGTCGCGCCGGCATTCTGGAGGCCTACCGCACCGGGCGCGGACGCATCTACGTGCGTGCGCTGCATACCATCGAGCACGATGAGAAAACCGGCCGCGACCATATCATCATCACCGAGCTGCCCTATCAGGTGAACAAGGCGCGGCTGATCGAGAAGATCGCCGAGCTGGTCAAGGACAAGAAGATCGAGGGCATCGCCGAGCTGCGCGACGAGTCCGACAAGGACGGCCTGCGGGTGGTGATCGAGACCAAGCGCGGCGAGTCTGGCGATGTGCTGGTCAATAACCTGTTTGCCCAGACCCAGCTGCAGAACGTGTTTGGCATCAACATGGTGGCGCTGGAGCACGGTCAGCCCAGGATAATGAACCTCAAGGAGATTCTTGAGGCCTTTGTTCGCCACCGTCGCGAGGTGGTCACTCGTCGTACCCTGTTTGAGCTGAGAAAGGCCCGCGAGCGCGGACACCTGCTCGAAGGCCTGACGGTGGCGATCTCCAACATCGACGAGGTGATCGAGCTGATCAAGGCCTCGCCGTCCGCCAACGAGGCGAGGGAGAGGCTGCTGGCCCGCACCTGGCCGCCGGGTCAGGTCACCGGCATGCTGGAGCGCGCCGGCGCGACCTCGTGCAAGCCCGAAGAGCTGGAAGAGGGCTACGGCCTCAGTGAGGACAGTGGCGAATACCGGCTGTCGCCGGCCCAGGCCCAGGCGATTCTGGAGCTGCGTCTGCATCGCCTGACCGGGCTCGAGACCGAAAAGCTGCTCGACGAGTATCTGAGCATTCTCGAGCGTATCGCCGAGCTGATGGAAATTCTGGCCTCGTCCGAGCGCCTGCTGGAAGTGATTCGCGAAGAGCTGATCGCCGTGCGCGATCAGTATGGCGACCCTCGTCGTACCGAGATCCAGGCCAGCCATCTGGACCTGTCCATCGAAGACCTGATCGCCGAGGAGGACATGGTGGTGACCGTGTCCCGCACCGGCTATGCCAAGACTCAGCCGCTGTCCGATTACCAGGCCCAGCGTCGCGGTGGGCGCGGCAAGTCGGCCACGGCAATGAAGGACGAGGATGTCATCGAGCACCTGCTGGTGGCCTCGACCCATGACACCGTGCTGCTGTTCTCCAACCACGGCAAGGTCTACTGGCTCAAGGTGTATGAGATGCCGGTGGCCAGCCGCGGCTCCCGCGGCAAGCCGCTGGTCAACATGCTGCCGTTGGATGAGGGCGAGTCGATCAACGCCATCCTGCCGGTGCGCGATTACGATCCGGACAGCTACATCTTCTTTGCTACCGCCCGCGGTACCGTCAAGCGTACCAGTCTGGAGCAGTTCTCACGGCCGCGCAGCGTGGGCCTGATTGCCATCGACCTCGAAGAGGGCGACCGCCTGGTGGGCGCCAAGATCACCAGCGGCTCCGATCATGCCATGCTGCTGTCCTCCAACGGCAAGGCGATTCGCTTTGAAGAAGGCAACGTCCGTTCCATGGGCCGTACCGCGCGCGGCGTGCGCGGCATGCGTCTGCTGGATGGCGCCGAGGTGATCAGCCTGATCATTCCGCAAAGCCAGACGATCGATGTGGAAGACGAAGCGGCAGTGGATTCAGAAGTGGATGCAGGCGCAGAAGTGGAAGCGGGCGACGGGCAGGGTGCAGGTGTCGATGCGACGCCGGTCGGCGATGGCCAGATCTATATCCTCACCGCCTCCGAAAACGGCTATGGCAAGCGCACCCGGCTCGAGGAGTTCCCGCTGCGCGGTCGCGGCGGCCAGGGCGTTATCGCCATGCAGACCAGCGAACGCAACGGCGCCCTGGTGGCCGCCATGCAGGTGTACAGCACTGACGAGATGATGCTGATCACCGATCGCGGCACCCTGGTGCGTACCCGAGTCGAAGAGGTGTCAATCACCTCGCGCAATACTCAGGGCGTGACTTTGATTCGCCTGAGCGAGGATGAGTCGCTGGTCAAGACGGTGCGTATCGACGAGCTGCCCGACGATACCAATGGCGACGAAGATGCCGATGGTGAGGGCGTCGCGGCTGGGGGAGAAGCGGCCAGCAGCGATGGCGAGGAAAAAGACGAGCAGCACGACACGGATGCGGTGGCCGGCGATGAGGCCGATGACACCGATCAGGACTCCTGAACGCACGTTGGAACAGCAATGACTCGACACTTCAATTTCTGTGCTGGCCCCGCTGCCATGCCCGATGCGGTGCTGGAACGCGCCCGCTCGGAAATGCTCGACTACCGGGGTCATGGGCTCTCGGTGATGGAGATGAGTCACCGCTCCAGCGAGTACGTGCAGATCGCCGAACAGGCCGAGCGTGATCTGCGCGAACTGCTGGAGGTTCCCGACAACTACCGTGTGCTGTTTACCCAGGGCGGCGCTACCCTGCAGTTTTCCGCCGTGCCCTATAACCTGCTGGGCAAGGGCGGAAGAGCCAACTTTCTGGATACCGGTATCTGGAGCAAGAAGGCCATTGGCGAGGCGCGCACCCTGTTTGGTGACGCACACCTGGCGGGCAGCAGCGAGGCCGGTGGCCATACGGCGGTGCCGCGCCAGGCCGATATCGCCCTTGGCGAAGACGCCGCCTACCTGCATTACACCGCCAACGAGACCATCGGCGGGCTGGAATTCGACTACATTCCCCAGGCCGTGCGTCCTGACGGTCGCGAAGTGCCGCTGGTCTGTGACATGTCCTCGAGCATTTTGTCCGGTCCTGTCGATATCTCTCGCTTCGGCATCGTCTACGCCGGAGCGCAGAAGAATATCGGCCCGGCCGGCCTGGTGGTGGTCATCGTGCGTGACGACCTGCTCGATCAGGCCCATGCCGGCATGCCATCGCTGTTTGGTTACAGGGCACTCGCCGAGGGTGGCTCCATGGTCAATACACCAGCGACATACAGCTGGTACCTGGCCGGGCTGGTGTTCCAGTGGCTCAAGCATGACGTCGGCGGTCTGGTGGCCATGGACATCATCAATACGCGCAAGGCCGAAAAGCTGTATGCCGCCATCGATGCCAGCGGGCTGTACTCCAATCCAATAGCGCCACGCAACCGTTCGCGCATGAACGTGCCTTTCGTGCTAGCTGACGAGCGTCTTGACAAGCCTTTTCTGAGCGAGGCCGAGGCCGCTGGCTTGCTGAATCTCAAGGGGCACCGCAGCGTGGGTGGCATGCGGGCGAGTCTATATAACGCGGTGTCCGAACAAGCAGTGGACACCCTGATCGGCTTCATGGCCGACTTTGAACAACGCAGGGGATGACCCATGGCAGAGACCCCAAAGTCGCTGGACGGGCTGCGCGACAGCATCGACCAGCTCGACAATGACATTTTGCGGCTGATCAGCGAGCGTGCTGATTGTGCTCGCAGAGTGGCGGACGTCAAGACAGAAGACGATGCTCAGGCGGTGTTTTACCGGCCCGAGCGCGAGGCCCAGGTGTTGCGGCGCATCATGGCGCTTAATAAGGGGCCGCTTTCCGATGAGGAGATGGCGCGACTGTTTCGCGAGATCATGTCGGCCTGCCTTGCCCTGGAGCAGCCGGTCAAGGTGGCCTACCTCGGTCCAGAAGGGACATTCACCCAGCAGGCGGCTCTCAAGCATTTCGGCGAAAGTGCCATCAGCCTGCCCATGGCCGCCATCGATGAGGTGTTTCGCGAGGTCGAGGCCGGTGCCGTCAACTACGGCGTGGTGCCGGTGGAAAACTCTACCGAGGGCGTGATCAACCACACCCTGGATTCCTTCATGGATTCCGGACTGAAAATTTGCGGCGAGGTGGTGCTGCGTATTCATCATCATCTGCTGGTGGCGGAAACCACGCGGCGCGACAAGGTATCGCGAATTTATTCGCACCCGCAGTCCTTCGCTCAGTGCCGCAAGTGGCTCGACGCCCACTACCCGCAGGCCGAACGGATTCCGGTGTCGTCCAATGCCGAGGCCGCGCGTCTGGTCAAGACCGAGTGGCACAGCGCGGCGATTGCCGGCGATATGGCAGCCAAGCTGTACGGTCTGACCCGCATCGCCGAGAAGATCGAAGATGCGCCGGACAACTCCACCCGCTTCCTGATCATTGGCAATCAGGACGTGCCCCAGTCCGGCGAGGACAAGACCTCTATCGTGGTGGCCATGCGCAACCAGCCCGGTGCGCTGCATGAGCTGCTCGAGCCGTTCCATCGCCATCAGATCGACATGACGCGTCTCGAGACGCGGCCGTCGCGCAGCGGCGTGTGGAACTATGTATTCTTCATCGATTTCAAGGGCCATCACCATGAGCCGCGAGTCGCGGCGGTGCTCGAGGAAGTGCGTCTGCGGGCCGCTGAGGTGAAGGTGTTGGGATCCTACCCGGTAGGCGTGCTCTAGGCATGTCTGCAGCCGTCCATGAGTCTCGCATCCTGATCGTCGGGCTGGGGTTGATCGGCGGCTCGCTTGCCGCCGCGCTGCGCGCCGCGGGCTTCGGTGACGAAACACCTGCCGGTGATAGCGGGCCAGTGGGAAAAGCCAGGATCATCGCCTGCGACCCCGATCCCGACGAGGTCGCCCAGGGCATCGCCATGGGGCTGATCGATGCGGGTGATGCGCAGCTGAGCGATGCGTTGCTCGACGGCGTGAGTCTGGTAGTGCTGGCCGTGCCGGTACTGGCAATGCGTGGGGTGCTTGAAGAGCTTGCGCCGTTGCTTGAGCACGCGGCGCCGAATCTGGTAATTACCGATGTCGGCAGCACCAAGGGCACCATCCTGCGTGATGCCGAGGCGGTGTTTGGCAGCTTGCCGCCCAATATGGTGCTGGGCCATCCCATCGCTGGCTCCGAGAAGAGCGGAGTGGCGGCATCCGACGCCAATCTTTATAAGCGGCACAAGGTGATCCTGACCCCGGATCAAAATACCGATCCACAGGCGCTGGCCCGGGTGCGTGCGCTGTGGTTGGCCACCGGTGCCGAGGTGCTGGAAATGGACGTGGCGCACCATGATCAGGTGCTGGCGCGTACCAGCCACCTGCCACATCTTTTGGCCTTTTCTCTGGTCGATACCCTGGCGCGCCAGGACGACCGACTGGAGATCTTTCGTTACGCGGCCGGCGGTTTTCGCGACTTCACGCGGATTGCCGGTAGCGATCCGGTCATGTGGCGCGATGTCTTCATCGCCAATCGCGAGGCGCTATTGACCGCACTCGAGGATTTCGAGGCCGGTATTGCCCGGCTGAGAGGCGCAGTGGAGCAGAGCGACGGCGATGCCATGCTGGCGACTCTGGGCCGAGCGCGTCATGCGCGACACTATTTCGATTCGCTATTGAATCAGTCCAGTTATCAGGCGGAATATCAGATGCAACAACAGGGCAATCTGCGCTACCGGGTCAGCCCCGGCGGCAAGGTGCAGGGACGCATTCGCGTTCCCGGCGACAAATCCATTTCACACCGCTCGGTGATGCTCGGTGCGCTGGCCGAAGGCGTGACAAAGATCACTGGCTTTCTGGAAGGCGAGGACAGCCTGGCGACGCTGCAGGCCTTCCGAGAGATGGGGGTCGCCATCGAAGGGCCGGATCAGGGGCGGGTCAGCGTGCATGGCGTTGGCCTGCACGGCCTTCAGGCGCCGCCGGGGCCGATCTACGTCGGCAACTCCGGTACCGCGATGCGCCTGTTTGCCGGCTTGCTGGCCGGCCAGGCCTTCAATAGCGAGCTTACCGGCGATGCCTCGCTGACCGCGCGACCGATGGGCCGAGTGGCTGATCCGCTGCGCGAGATGGGCGCGGTGATCGACACCGCCGAGGGCGGCCGTCCGCCGCTGAAGATTCACGGTGGCGCACCGCTCAAGGGCATCGACTATGACATGCCCATGGCCAGTGCCCAGGTCAAGTCCTGCCTGCTGTTTGCCGGCCTCTACGCCGACGGCGAGACGCGGGTGCGCGAGCCGGCGCCAACCCGGGATCATACCGAGCGCATGCTCAACGGCTTTGGCTATCGGGTGGAGCGCGACGGCGATACCTGCTGGCTTCAGGGCGGCGGCAAGCTGACGGCGGCGCCCATCGATGTGCCCTCGGATATTTCCTCGGCCACTTTCTTTCTGGTAGCCGCTGCGATCACCCCAGGCTCAGACCTGGTGCTTGAGCACGTGGGCATCAACCCGACGCGCATCGGCGTGATCAACATCCTTCAAGCCATGGGCGCGGACCTGCGCCTGCTCAACGAGCGGGAAGTCGGAGGCGAACCGGTGGCCGATCTGCATATCCGCCATGTGCCGCTCAAGGGCATTGATATTCCTGTCGACCAGGTGCCATTGGCCATCGACGAGTTCCCTGCGCTGTTTGTGGCGGCGGCCAATGCCGAAGGCGTCACGCGACTGCGCGGCGCCGAGGAGCTGCGCGTCAAGGAGTCGGATCGACTGCAGGCCATGGCCGATGGCTTCGAGGCGTTGGGCATCGAGCATCGTCTGTTTGATGACGGCATCGATATTGTTGGCTACGACGAGGGGCAGGGCGATGTTGGGCCCCGCTATGGCGGCGGACGTATCGACAGCCTCGGCGATCATCGCATTGCCATGTCCTTCACCGTCGCCGCACTGCGTGCCTCGGGCGAGATCCTGATCGACGACTGTGCCAATGTGGCAACCTCTTTCCCGGACTTCGTCGAACTGGCCGGTCAGGTTGGCCTGCACCTCGAGCAGGAGGCCGAATGACTGAGCGGGCACCGGTATTGACCATCGATGGCCCGGGCGGGGCGGGCAAGGGCACCATCAGCCGCCTGGTCGCCGAGCGGTTGGGCTGGCACCTGCTGGACAGCGGGGCGCTGTATCGGCTGACGGCGCTGGCGGCCTCGCGCCACGGGGTGGCGCTGGATGATGAGCCGGGGCTTGCCCGGGTGGCGGCGAAGCTCGATGTGACCTTTCAGGCCGATGCTGACGCTCCCCAGGTGCTGCTTGAAGGCGAAGACGCCAGCGCCGCCATCCGCACCGAGCAGGTAGGTGACGCCGCATCGCGCGTCGCCGCGCTTCCGGCGGTGCGCGAAGCCTTGCTGCAGCGTCAGCGAGACTTCCGCCAGCCCCCTGGATTGGTGGCCGACGGTCGCGATATGGGCACGGTGGTATTCCAGGATGCACCGCTCAAGATATTCCTTACCGCCTCAGCCGAAGAGCGGGCTCGGCGGCGCCACTTGCAGTTGCGGGAGGCGGGGGTGGATGCTAATCTATCGAGTCTTTTAAAGGACATTCAGGCGCGCGATGAGCGTGATACGCAGCGCAGCGTGGCACCGCTCGTGCCGGCAGCTGATGCCATCGAGCTTGACTCCACGCGCCTGAAGATACCGGAAGTGGTGGATCGGCTGACCGAATTGCTGGCCAATCGCGGTCTTGTGACTGTCACCTGAGCTCCCTTGCGGCTTCCTCGGCAAGATGTAATGACGTGGTCGGGCACCCTGTCTGCAAGCTCGACCAGGTCGAACCAGCGCCAACATCCCCGAGGGTAATCGAAATGGCCCGCACTCGCTGGTGGTGCGGAGAAAAGCGGCCTTGCCGCACTCAACGTTGATCACGTAGGAACATCATGAGCGAAAGCTTTGCTGATTTATTTGAACAGTCTCTCCAGGATATCAACATGGAGCCCGGCGCCATCGTCGTGGCGACTGTCGTCGACATCGAAGGTGACTGGGTTACCGTCAATGCCGGCCTGAAGTCTGAAGGTCAAATCCCGGTGGCACAGTTCCGCGACGATAATGGCGAGCTGTCCATTGCCGTTGGCGACGAAGTGCATGTCGCGCTGGAAGCCGTGGAAGATGGTTTCGGTGAGACCCGCCTGTCCCGCGAAAAGGCCAAGCGTGCCGAAGCGTGGAAGGTGCTGGAAGCGGCCTTCGAGAAAGAAGAGATCGTCAAGGGCGTGATCAACGGCAAGGTCAAGGGTGGCTTCACCGTCGATGTGGACTCCATCCGCGCCTTCCTGCCGGGTTCTCTGGTTGATGTGCGTCCGGTACGTGACACCGCGCACCTCGAGAACAAGGAACTCGACTTCAAGGTCATCAAGCTCGACCCCAAGCGCAACAACGTGGTTGTTTCTCGTCGTGCCGTGCTTGAAGCCGAGAACAGCGCCGAGCGCGAAGCGCTGCTGGCGACTCTGCAGGAAGGCCAGCAGATTCTGGGTATCGTCAAGAACCTCACCGACTACGGTGCCTTTGTTGATCTGGGCGGCGTCGATGGCCTGCTGCACATCACCGACATGGCCTGGAAGCGCATCAAGCATCCCAGCGAAATCGTTGCCGTGGGCGACGAGATCAATGTCAAGGTGCTGAAGTTCGACCGCGAGCGCAACCGCGTGTCACTGGGTCTGAAGCAGCTGGGTGAAGATCCGTGGGTCAACATCAAGGATCGTTACCCGGAAGGCACCAAGGTGCACGCTCGCGTCACCAACCTCACCGACTACGGCTGCTTCGCCGAGCTGGAAGAGGGTGTCGAGGGTCTGGTTCACGTCTCTGAAATGGACTGGACCAACAAGAACATCCACCCGTCCAAGGTTGTTCAGGTCGGCGACGAGGTGGACGTCATGGTGCTGGATATCGACGAGGAGCGTCGTCGTATCTCCCTGGGCATCAAGCAGTGCACTCCGAACCCGTGGGAGACCTTCAACGCCCAGTTCAACAAGGGCGATCGTGTCTCCGGCACCATCAAGTCGATTACCGATTTCGGTATCTTCATCGGCCTGGACGGTGGCATCGACGGTCTTGTGCACCTGTCGGACATTTCCTGGATCGACACCGGCGAAGAAGCCGTGCGTCAGTTCAAGAAGGGCGATGAGGCCGAAGCGGTCATCCTGTCCATCGATCCCGAGCGCGAGCGTATCTCGCTGGGCATCAAGCAGCTGGATACCGATCCGGTCGCCGAGTACCTGGCCGTCAACGACAAGGGCTCCGTGGTGACCGGCCGCGTGATCGAAGTCGATGCCAAGGAAGCTCAGGTCGAGCTGTCTACTGATGTCGTCGCCGTGCTCAAGGCGTCCGAGATCAGCGCAGATCGCGTAGAAGATGCTCGTAACGTGCTTAACGAAGGCGACAGCGTCGAAGCGCGCATCATCGGCGTGGATCGCAAGAACCGTCAGATCAACCTGTCGGTCAAGGCCAAGGATCAGGACGACACCCGTCGCAACCTCAGCAAGCTGCGCGATCAAGATGTCGAGAGTGATGGTCCGACCACCATCGGCGACCTGATCAAGCAGCAGATGAGCCAGGACTGAGCCTGGCCGGCTGATACCCGCCGCCGTTGTACGGCAGAAGCGCCGCCTTCAGGGGTGGCGCTTTTTATTGCCTAAAGGTCAGGGCCTGCTGACGTCTCCTCAGTATCAGGATGACTGTCGTGCCCTCTGGTACCTTGTCCTTATAAACCGATCAGGGGGCGAAAGGAAACATCCATGCCTCGTTACTTCGAGGAGCGCCGGCAAGCCGTGATAGCCAAGCTGCCGCGTTGTGCGGTGTTTGGAAACTCGCCTGGCAGCATGCTTTAGGGAATCGCTGAACAATTTAGTTATGGGCGCCTGAAGCGATCAGCGAGGCCCAAACACCGCGTCACCGGTCACTTTCTGACCACTTCAAGCGGCCTGTTTTCCTGGTAGCTGGGATATCCGGTTACCACGCCGGATTCAAGACGTACTGACCCTGTTGTTAATGGCCAAGTAAAGTGACCCACTACTGGCCAACGCTTTTGACCCACCCC
>ERZ1032895.41-NODE-41-length-37721-cov-12.795545_pt1 | contig 37721 bp, 37 predicted proteins | sample MGYA00516687_ERZ1032895 | MGnify/ENA primary metagenome ERZ1032895 (study PRJEB33719, sample SAMN04261600) | wastewater metagenome | biome: rural village; feature: latrine urine exit; material: soil | place: El Salvador | collected 2013-01-14 ... | reverse complement strand
ACCGATCGAGATCATCGCCACCCAGCCCAGTGTGCCGGCGTGCACGTGACCGACGGTCCAGTCGGTGTAGTGCGAGAGCGAGTTTACCGTCTTGATCGAAAGCAGCGGGCCTTCGAAGGTCGCGATCATGTAAAAGCTCAATGACACGATCAAAAACTTCAGGATCGGGTCGGTGCGCAATTTGTACCAGACCCCGGACAAGGTCATGATGCCGTTGATCGCGCCGCCCCAACTCGGCGCCAGCAGGATCACCGAAAACACCATGCCCAGTGACTGCGCCCAGTCCGGCAACGCGGTGTAGTGCAGATGATGCGGGCCGGCCCACATATAGATCGAGATCAGCGCCCAGAAGTGCACGATCGAGAGCCGGTAGGAATAAATCGGGCGCTGCGCCTGCTTGGGCACGAAGTAGTACATCATCGCCAGATAACCAACGGTCAGCAGGAAGGCCACGCCGTTATGGCCGTACCACCACTGCGCCATCGCATCGACCGCACCGGAATACACCGAGTAGGACTTCCACATCTCGGCCGGCATCACAAGGTTGTTGACGATATGCAGCAACGCCACCGCGATCACATAGGCGCCAAAAAACCAGTTGGCGACATAAATGTGCTTGACCCGACGTTTGACGATAGTGCCGAAGAACAACCAGCCATACGCCACCCAGACCACCGCGATCAGGATGTCGAGCGGCCACTCCAGCTCGGCGTATTCCTTGCTCTGGGTAATGCCCAACGGCAAGGTGATGACCGCGCCCAGCATCGCCGCCTGCCAGCCCCAGAACACGAAACTCGCCAGCTTGTCGGAGATCAACCGCACATGGCAGGTACGCTGCACCACGAACAGCGACGTGGCAAACAGCACCGAGCCGCCAAACGCAAAGATCATCCCGTTGGTATGCAACGGCCGCAGCCGGCTGTAAGTCAGCCATGGAATGTCGAAATTGAGTGACGGCCAATACAGCTGAGCCGAAATCAACACCCCAACCGCCATACCGACGATGCCCCAGATCACGGTCGCAACCGCAAACTGATGCACCACCTTGGTGTTGTAGGTTTCTTGAAGGGTAGCCGAAGACATGACGCACCTCGATACGAAATCACGCCCATGATGCAACGCAGCGAAAATCCGCGTTTGACTGGAGAACTCCAGTTCGGTGTCGGAGAACATCTCGGGCGAGTACTCCAGCGTCCAGCGCGTCTCCGGGTGCTGCGCCACGCGCTCCTTGATGAGGCGGATGTGGTCGGTGGCGAGCTGGACCAGACCGTCCTGGTCCAGGCCGAACACCACCTCGCGCATGATGGGCGCCACCGCCGTGTACATGTGGACTATGGCGCTCCTGGCACCGGCCAGCGCCTCGAAAGTGCGCTCTATGAGCTCGGCGCGCGCCGGCGTCAGCACCTGTATGGTCACGTCCTCGGGGATGCGGTTCTCTTCTATGAGCTTGCGCACGAAGTCGTATTCCACCTTGGACGCCGAGGGATAGCCGACCTCGATCTCCTTGAAGCCTATGGCCACCAGCGTCTCGAACATGCGCAGCTTGCGCGCCACGTCCATGGGCTCGACCAGCGCCTGGTTGCCGTCGCGCAGGTCTATGGACGCCCAGCGCGGTGCCTTGTCCAGCACGGCGTCGGGCCAGGTCCTGTCCTTGAGGCCGACCGGTGGGAAGGCGGTGTATTTCTTGCCGGGTTGCTTGAGCATGGTGTCTATCCTTGTGAGATGAGGGGTTGCTGCCAGCGGCGCAAATTGAAAACGGCCCGCTGCTGGTAGCTGGCGGGCCGTTTGGGTATTCGAGTCTATTCTGGTGAATTCACGAACGCAAGCGGCCCGCCTGCGCTAGCAGTAGGCCAAGCAGCAGAGCACCACGCTGGGCGGGCATGCCCAGGCGCAAGGCCTGCTTTGCGTCAATCAAGTTCATCTGGGTAATGATACAGAAAAACGGCTACTCGTGCAAGCCGCGCTCCTCCGGCTCGTCGGTGGAGGTGCTAACTATGCTGGCGTGCTGCCCCTTGGCCTTGCGCCAGGCATACACCGCATAGCCCGACAAGGCGTAGCCTACAAACAACAGAAACAGCACCGTGGGCGGTTCCACGCTGACCAAGGCCAACAACAGGGCCGCCAGCACCAGCACGAACAGCCACCACAGCTGCCGCCATCCCAGCCAGACCAGCAGGGCTGCCATCAGCGGCGGCAGCAGCGTCTCGCCCAGCATGATGCCCATGCCGACCAGCCCCAGGGCACGGCCGCGCAGGCTGACGAACTCGCGACCGGCGAGGGTGTTGCCCAGGTGAGTCATCATGCCCTGGCCGCACAGGCGGACGAGCCCCAGCCCCACTAGACCCGTGATCCACCAGGGTGAGAGAGTCAGCAGCGCCACCCCGGCGAGCAGTACACCGATCACCGCCAGCGCGAAGCGCCGTGGTGCCACCCAGTCGATGAGCGGGCCGAAGCGCAGCATGGCGAAGCCGGCCACCAGGGTGACCAGGGCATAGGCGGTGCCGAACTGGCCGGCGGTGAGGCCTAGCCGGGCAGAAATTGGGGCCTGGAAGAGGCCGATAAAGAAGCTCTGTCCCAGGCTTGAGGTGAACATGGCCAGAAAGGCAATGCTGATCAGTCCGCGATGATCGCGCAGCAGGGTGCGGTAGCCCATAAAGCGCTCCGTAGGCGTGATAATGAGTCGATGGCAAGTGGCTGCGGCGAAGGAATGTTCGCCGCCTGGGCATGATATCAGCTTGTCGGTATGTCGGGCCGTACAGACCCGGCGTGCGGGAGGGGCGCGATAGAGCACCGACGCCCTGCAGATAGCCGCGTTAAACGCTGCTTGTTGTTGTGGTCGTCGTGCATTATCTGCTGCGAAGGTGGCCGCTGACGGCGTATCATGTGGCGTCCAAGCCATTCCGCTCAAGATGACATAGCGCAGGAGACTACCCATGAGCATTCAACGTCACGATACCCAGGCCCGCATGAGCCGTGCGGTCATCCATAACGGCGTGGCCTACCTGTGCGGCCAGGTGCCTGGCCCGGAGGCGCGCCAGGGTGACATCACCGAGCAGACGAAAAGCATGCTGGCTCGGGTAGACGCCCTGCTGGAAGAGATCGGCTCCGACCGGGAGCATCTGCTCACGGCCACGCTCTATCTGAAGAGCGGCGAAGACGCCGCCGCCATGAATGCGGTGTGGGATGCCTGGGTGCCCGAAGGCCATGCGCCGGCGCGCACTTGCGTCTGTGCGCCGCTGCCGGCCGATGAGCTGCTGGTGGAGGTCACTGTCACCGCGCTGGTGAAAAGCTGAGGGTGACGGAATAGGTTTGTTGTTTTTTCCCGCTGTGTTCAAGGCCGCCCTCGAGGCGGCTTTGTTGTTGTTCAGGCAGCCTTGTTATTCGGCAGGCTTGGCCGGGTAGCGGGTGTCGCGCAGGCTGTCCTTGATCTTCTTGAGGTGCGGCAAGAAGTCCTCGCCGCGGCGCAGGGTGACCCCGGTGGCCAGCACGTCGATCAGCGCCAGCTGAATCATCCGCGAGGTCATGGGCATGTAGTAGTCGGTGTCTTCCGGGGTAGTGACGGCCAGGATCTCGGTGCACTCTTCGGCCAGCGGGGAGTCCGGCGCGGTGATCCCCAGCACCACGGCACCGTTGCTGCGGGCGAGCCTGGCGATGTCCACCAGTTCCCGAGTGCGGCCGGTGTAGGACAGCACCACTACCACATCGCCGGTGTGGCAGGCGGCGGCGGCCATGCGCTGCATCAGCACATCGACGTAGGCGCTGACCGGCATGTTGAAGCGGAAGAACTTGTGCTGGGCATCCTGAGCCACGGCACCCGAGGCACCCAAGCCGAAGAAGTGCAGCTGACGGGCCTGAATCAGATGGTCGACGACGCGTTCGACGCGGCTGGGGTCGACCTGGCGATGGGCCTGATCGAGAGCGGCAATGGTGGCGCCAAAGATCTTGCCGGTATAGTCGGTCACGCTGTCGTCTGGCTCCACGGCCCGGGTGACGTAAGGCGTGCCGCCGGCGAGGCTCTGGGCCAGCTTGATCTTGAAGTCCGGGTAGCCCTTGGCGTGAAAGCTGCGGCAGAAGCGGTTGACGGTGGGCTCGCTCACCGACGCGGCCTGGGCCAGCGTGGCGATGCTCATGCTGGTGGCGCTGCCAGGATCGGCAAGAATCACGTCGGCGACCTTGCGCTCGGATCGATTCAGCTCATCGAGGCGACGGCGTATGCGGTCCAGCAGATCGTGACTGACCATGAGCTCGGGTCTCCATAGCATGGCGTGGCGAGGTGTTCATCTTTGCCGCCCAGTTTGATCACTCTAGTGGTAATTAAACAACGTCGAGGTTGCAACGGCGTGGCCGGGATTCTATCGCGTTCCGTGGTTGTTGTACGCTTGCCTGAATGAGTGAACTGCGGTTTAGTGAACTTAACAAAACAAGCGAGGGGTAGGCATGAGCCAACGACTAACGCCCCACCAGGTCCGGTTTGCCAACGAAGCCAATACAGAGGTCGACTTCGCCCTGTTCGGTGCGCTGGGTGATCTGTCGCGACGCAAGCTGTATCCCGCACTCTATTACCTGGACAGGGAAGGGCTGCTCGAGGCGAATACTCGCCTGCTTGGGGTGGCGCGCCAGGCGCTGGATACTGCGGGGTTTCGCGCCGAGGTGAGCGAGGCGCTGGAACGTCATCTGCCCGCCGCTGAGCTCGATGAGGCGTCTGTGTCTCGCTTTCTGGCCCGGCTGGAATACTGCCAGGTGGAGCTCACCGAGCTTGAGGACTATGCGGCCATTCACGCCTGGCGCGAGCACGGTCGCGCCCGCCCCATGGTGATCTACCTGGCGGTCGGTTCCAACCTGTATGGCGATGTCTGTCGCTATCTGAAGGCCAGCGGCTGCCTCGATGAGCACACCCGGGTGGTGGTCGAGAAGCCGGTAGGGTTTGACCTGGATTCCAGCAACGACATCAACGACGCCATTGGCGAAGCCTTTCTCGAGTCGCGGATCTACCGTATCGATCACTATCTGGGCAAGGAAACCGTCCAGAACCTGATAGCGCTGCGCTTCGCTAACCCGCTGTTCGGCACCCAATGGAACCAGAGCCATATTTCCCACGTGGAGATTACCGTGGCCGAGACGGTCGGTATCGAGGGACGCTGGGGCTACTTCGACAAGGCGGGGCAGCTGCGTGACATGGTGCAGAACCACCTGCTGCAGCTGGTGTGCCTGATCGCCATGGATCCCCCGGCCAACCTCGACGCCGATGCCATTCGTGACGAGAAGGTCAAGGTGCTCAAGGCGCTCAAGCCGTTCAGCGAAGACATGCTGGGGCGCGATGTGGTGCGTGGCCAGTACATTGCCGGCACCGTCGAGGGCAGCAACGTGCCTGGCTACCTGGAAGAGCCCGAAGCCAACGCCGATAGCCACACCGAGACCTTCGTGGCGCTGAAGACCGGGGTCAACAACTGGCGCTGGGCCGGCGTGCCTTTCTATATCCGCACCGGCAAGCGAATGCCCACCAAGATGTCGCAGATTGTCATTCACTTTCGCCAGCAGCCACACTATATCTTCGACTCCGACCAGCGCGCGCTGGCCGCCAACAAGCTGGTGATTCGCCTGCAGCCGGAGGAGGGCATCGCTCTTGAGGTGCTGACCAAGGACAGCGGGCTGGAAAAGGGCATGCGGCTGCGGCGTGGCCCGCTGCACCTGGACTTCAACAGCGCCTTCCCCAAGTCGAGGATTCCCGATGCCTACGAGCGCCTGCTGCTCGAGGTCATGAAGGGGCGGCAGTCGCTGTTTGTGCGCCGCGACGAGGTGGAGCATGCCTGGCGCTGGTGCGACGACCTGATCGACGCCTGGCACAACGACGAGGCCCCGCGGCGCTATCCGGCGGGTTCCTGGGGGCCGGTGGCGTCTATCGCCATGATTACCCAGGACGGACGCAGCTGGTACGAGGATTATTGACATGTCACAGACAGGCCCACGCGAGCATCTGGCTCGTCTGCTTGCCGAGGCGGTGGCGTCGGCGTTGATCGGCGATCTTGAGCAGCGTGAGCGCGTGCTGCTGGTGGTGTCCGGCGGCTCGACGCCGGTGCCTTTCTTTCAGGCGCTGGCCCGCAAGCCGCTGGCGTGGCACCGGGTCGATGTGACGCTGGCCGATGAGCGCTGGGTGGCGGCGGATGCCGCCGACAGCAACGCGCGCCTGGTGCGTGAGCATCTGCTGCAGCATGAGGCCAGCGAGGCGCGCTTCGTGCCGCTGACCTCTGAGGCATCGACGCCGGAAGAGGGCGTTGAAGAGGTCGCCCAGCGGCTGTTGACGCTGGCCTGGCCCGCCAGTGCCGTGGTGCTGGGTATGGGCGAAGATGGCCATACCGCCTCGCTGTTTCCCGACTGCCGCGAGCTTGAGCTGGCGCTGTCCACGGAGGTGCCGGTGGTGGCGGTACGCACGCCAAGCCAATTCCAGCCGCGTATCACGCTGAGCGCCGACCGGCTGCACCAGACCCGGCGACTCTTCCTGCATATCACCGGCGAGACAAAGCGCGTGGTGCTGGGCGAGGCGCTGGGCGGGGATGATATTCGCACCTTGCCTATCCGTGCCTTTCTGGCGGGGCCGTTAGCAATTCACTGGGCACCTTGAGGCAACACAGGAGCGAGACCATGACCATCGAAAAGCAGCTGCCCTCGACCCGTACCACCGAGCTGGACAGTATCTGCCTCAAGGCGGAAGTGATACCGGTGCTGAGTATCGAGCGCATTGAAGACGCCGTGCCGCTGGCTACCGCTCTGGTAGAAGGTGGCCTGGGCGTGCTAGAGGTGACGCTGCGCACCGGCTGCGGGCTGGAGGCGGCACGCCGCATCAAACAGGCGCTGCCCCAGGTCAGCGTTGGGGTGGGCACTGTGCTCACGCCGGCGCAGTATCGTCAGGTTGAGGGAGTCGGCGCCGATTTCGTGGTCACGCCGGGCACCACCGAGGCGCTGTATCGTTACGGGGTAGAGAGCCCGGTGCCGATGCTGCCCGGAGTGGCGACGATTTCCGAGCTGATGATCGGCTGGCAGTACGGCTATCGGCGCTTCAAGTTCTTTCCGGCCGAGGCCAGCGGCGGCGTTGCGGCGCTCAAGGCGTTTGCCGGCCCCATCGGTGAGGCGCGCTTCTGCCCGACGGGCAGCATCAATCTGGATAACGCCGGCGAGTATCTCGCGCTGGACAACGTGATGTGTGTCGGCGGCTCCTGGCTTACCCCCCGCAACCTGATCGATGCCGAGGACTGGGCGGCGATCAGGGAGTTAGCCCGCGAGGCCGCCCAGCGCTTTCATCACTAAGTGTTTGATACTGCGTTTTCGATCAGCTATCGCGAGACAGGGTGGTGCCGAGCAGGTGCTGGGCGCCGGGTACCAGCCATACAGGGTCCAGCCGTGTGTTGGCCGATTCGACGCACAGAAAACCTCGTGCTGCCTCCGGAGAGGTATCCGCTGGTGGCTCCTCTGCAGGATGCCAGATAACCGCGGAATCACTGCTTTGGCGAGCGATGCGCAGGCGGCGCTGGCCGTCGTCAAGGACCAACTCTGCGTTGGTGTGATAGATGCGGTCCAGGCCGCCGCGCACGGCCAGCTCGCCAAGCTGCTGGTCCTCGACAAACTGGCGGTGCTTGTCCAGATAGCGCGCCCCCGAAAGTCCTTCGACCTGGCAAGCGAAGGCGTCAGCCACCGCCAGATAGCTGTGCAGCGCGCCGGTGATCTTCACCGGCGTCTCGCCGACATGCTCGGTGATCAGCTCCACGTGCAGTCGCCGGGCATTGGCCTGGATCAGCGCTCGCGGTGCCAGTTGGGAATGCAGGCGCTCGATGGGAGAGAGGTGCAGCTCGACGCCATCTTCATGCGGATCTACGGCATCGAGACGCCACTCGGCCAGGCGCGCCGGGCCGTGCATGGGGCCTGAGCGGTCAGCGGATTCATCGGCGCTGCGCTCATCGGCAAACCACGGCCAGCACAGCGGAATACCGCCGCGAATGGCCCCGGGCAGCGCCTGGGGCGTGGGCGTGACCCACAGCCAGCCCCCCGTGACCAGCCGCTCTTCGCTCTGGTCTGAATTTGAAGCGCTGGCGTGCGTTCGCGTGTCTTCGGACGCGTTAGAGAGCGGCGCGGGTAGGTTGTTTGAGGTTCGCGCAGCACCGGGCGCGGGTAAAGGGGTGCCATTTGCCTTTTGCGCAGCACCGGGCGCGGGTAGATAGTGCAGCACCTGGGCGCCCTGCAGCGATACCGCAAGCTGGCCCCAGCTCTCGTTGGCCAACCACAGCTCGCGACCCGCCCACTCGGCACGGCGTTGACCCTGGGTTTCGTCGAGCAGCGCTTGCAGGCTAGCAGGGATCATGTTTCTTCCTTTTTCATGGATTATTCGGCGCGGCTTATTTGGCAAAGCTTATTAAGTCAAGCATCCTCATCGGCGATCAGGCCCTGTTGGCGGGCAAGGTCGTCGGCCTCGAAGCCGCCGAACACGCCGGCTCCCTGCTCGGCTTGCATGGCCAGATGACGGAAGCCGCCAAACAGCTCGCGGCCTAACCCTACATGATGATGGTCGAGTTCGGGAATGCGGCGCTGGCGAGCCTGCCACTCGCTGTCCGCCACGAGCACGTCGAGGCTGCCACGCTCCGCATCCAGGCGCACTACGTCGCCATCAATCAACCGCGACAGCGGGCCGCCGTCGATGGCTTCCGGGGTCATGTGAATGGCCGCCGGTACCTTGCCCGATGCCCCCGACATGCGGCCATCGGTGACCAGCGCAACGCGAAAGCCGCGGTCCTGCAGCACGCCAAGGTAGGGGGTCAGCTTGTGCAGCTCCGGCATGCCGTTGGCCTTGGGCCCCTGGAAGCGAACCACCACGACGACGTCGCGATCCAGCTCGCCGGCATCGAAGGCCGCCTTGAGCTCATTCTGGTCTTCGAACAGGCGCACCGGCGCTTCGATCAGGCGGTGTTCCTCGGCCACGGCAGACACCTTGATCACGCCGCGTCCGAGGTTGCCATCCAGCACGCTCAGGCCGCCGGTGGGCGCAAAGGGGCTGGCCACGCTGCTCAGCACCTCAGGATCCAGACTCTTGGCGGGGCCTTCACGCCAGACCAGTTTGCCATCGTCGAGGAACGGCTCCTGGGTATAGGCGCTGAGCTCGGTGCCAAACACGCTGGGGATATCGCCATGGATCAGGCCGGCCTCCAGCAGCTCGCGAATCAGCAGGCTCATGCCACCGGCGGCCTGGAAGTGGTTCACATCGGCCTGGCCGTTAGGATAAATACGCGTCAGGCTGGGCACCAGGCGTGACAGCTCGGCGAAGTCATCCCAGTTGATGGTCAGGCCGGCGGCGGCGGCCATGGCCACCAGGTGCAGGGTATGGTTGGTGGAGCCGCCCGAGGCGAGCAGGCCGACCATGGCGTTGACGATGGCACGCTCGTCGATCTGGCGATAGAAGGGGCGATAGTTGCCGCCGGGTTCGCTCAGCCGAATCGCCTGCTCGGTCGCGTAGCGGGTCAGGGCCTCGCGCAGCGGCGTGCCCGGGTTGATGAATGAGGTGCCGGGCAGATGAAGGCCCATCAGCTCCATCATCAGCTGATTGGAATTGGCGGTGCCGTAGAAGGTACAGGTGCCGGGACTGTGATAAGACTGTGACTCGGCCTCGAGCAGCTGTTCTCGGCTGACCTTGCCTTCGGCGTAGAGCTGTCGAATGCGCGCCTTTTCCTGGTTGGGCAGGCCGCTTGGCATGGGGCCCGCCGGCACAAATACCGCGGGCAGATGACCGAAGCGCGCCGCCGCGAGGAACAGCCCCGGAACGATCTTGTCGCACACGCCGAGATACAGCGCTGCGTCAAACATGTTGTGGGAAAGTCCAACGGCGGCGGCCATGGCAATGACATCGCGGGAGAACAGCGACAGCTCCATGCCAGGCTGGCCCTGGGTCACGCCATCGCACATGGCCGGTACGCCACCGGCAAACTGTGCGCTTGACCCCAGGTGGCGTGCCGCTTGCCGGATGATTTCGGGAAAGGTCTCCAGCGGCTGGTGGGCGGAGAGCATGTCATTGTAGGCCGAGATGATGCCAAGATTGGCGGCATTCATCAGCTTCAGGGTCTGCTTGTCCTGGCCGCCGCAGGCGGCGAATCCATGAGCCAGGTTACCGCAGGACAGCTCGCCCCGATGGACGCCGCGGCGATGCTGGCTAGCCATCCGCGCTTCATATAGCGAGCGGCGTTCGGCGGAGCGCTCACGAATGCGCAGTGTCAGCTGTTGAACTCTGGGGTCGAGAGGCGAAGAGGCGTTTGGCATGGAGAACCTCGCAGATAATGAATTTAGTAAACTTACCAAAACTATCGAACACGAGGGCGACTTTTGCCGGTGCGTGACACAGCTTTGCCTTCAGCATCGCCGGGAGTGCCACCAATAGACGACGGAGCCATGATGAAGCTTGAGGTCACTGAAGTATCGTCCATTGAAGCCGTGCCGGCTGCGGCTTGGAACGCCTTGGCAGGAATGAGCTATCCGTTCACCCGCCATGAGTTTCTGCATGCGCTGGAAGCGAGCGGCGCGGTCAGTTCCCAGACGGGGTGGACGCCACGTCATCTGGTGCTGCATCAGGGTAATCGCCTGGTAGGCGCCATGCCGCTGTATCACAAGGCTCATTCGATGGGTGAATACGTGTTCGACTGGTCCTGGGCCGATGCCTGGGAACGAGCCGGCGGTCGCTATTACCCCAAGGCGCTGACGGCGATTCCGTTCACGCCTGCGCCGGGACCGCGTCTGTTGCTGGCGGACGAAGTTGACCCAATGCGCGCCAGACACATTTTGTTACAAGCGCTGGATGACAAGGGGCTTTCCGGCTGGCATCTGCTGTATGCCGAAACCGAAGAGGTCGCGGCCTGGCAGGCCGCCAGCCCGGAGCTTATTGCCCGTCATGCAGTTCAGTTTCAGTGGCGAAATAGCGGCTACGCGAATTTCGACGACTTTTTGTCGGCACTGACTTCAAAGCGACGCAAGGCGATTCGTCGTGAGCGTCGTCGGGTTGCCGAGCAGGGCATCGAGTTGAGACGGCTCGAAGGCACTGATATTACGGCTGAATATCTCGCGCACTTCTATCGCTGCTATCAGCAGACCTATCTCGAACGAGGCCGGCGGGGCTATCTGAGTCTGAACTTCTTTCAACACTTGCTTGATGCTATGCCCGAGAGCCTGCTGCTGGTGCAGGCCCGACATGGCGGTCGGCCAGTGGCGGCGGCGCTGTCCTTGCAAGGTGGTCACACGCTGTTTGGACGCTACTGGGGAAGCGAGGTATTCTGTGACGGGCTACACTTTGAAACATGTTACTATCAAGGAATCGAACATTGCCTGGCGCGCGGTTTGCGCTGCTTTGATCCGGGGACTCAGGGAGAGCACAAGCTGAGTCGCGGTTTCTTGCCGCAGCGCCTCACATCGCTGCACTGGATAACCGACCCGCGATTGCAGGCGGGCGTTGAGCGCTTTTGTCGAGAAGAGTCGGCTGCGGTAGAACGATACCGTCAAGCAACCATGCAGGCCTCGCCGTTTCGAGCATGAGTGCGGGAGTCGCTATGCCGCTAGGCTGAAGTGTTAATCGATTGTAATGGGTTTGGGCAGTGCAGATGTCAAGTGACTGGCCGGGATGAAGTCGTTTTTCATGTTTCATGACGATCAAGTTCGCAGTTTGCAGGCAGCCAAAACAGGAGGCTGTCCTCCTGCTGGAAGGCGGACGGAATAGTGTGTTTCCGTTGGAGGGGATGCAATGCAACATGCAGCGCAACAAAAGTTACCGACAAGAATCTGGTATCTCGGTGCTGATGAGCCGGTTCAGCTTGGCTCGCTCGCGACAGAGCTGGAAGCCGAAGGCTGTCAGCTGGTGCGCATGGAGCCAAAGATGGGCCTTGCCAGTGGGAGAGAAAAATCTGAAGAGCACATCGATATAGGGCTCGCGGTGATCGACGATGCGAGTCCGGAATGGCTGACTCAAGTTGAAGTCGCGATGGTCGAGTGCAAGGTACCCTGGGTAATCCTGATTGCCGAGGCGCTGTCCGACGACAGTCATGTGCGACGCCTCGTGCTCGATCTTAGCGTCGGTTTTGCTATCTTGCCCACGGCCTTTGCCGATATCTTTCCTGCGCTGGTTAATGCGGCCAGCTTGTCACGCCTGCAGCAACGCGAGAACGAGTGGCAGAACGACAATCCGACCTATGAGGCCGATAGCGGTGAGTATGAGATGGTGGGTACAACATCGGCCATGTGGGAGTTGTTCAAGACCATTCGAAAAGTTGCCGTGGTCGACGCTTCGGTTTGTATTCACGGCGAGTCGGGTACCGGCAAGGAGTTGACAGCTCAGGCGATACACGAGCGCTCGCTACGGTCAGACCAGCCGTTTCACGCCATCAACTGCGGTGCGCTTCCTGAAAATCTTATCCAGTCTGAGCTGTTTGGACATGAAAAGGGCGCCTTCACCGGTGCCGCTCAGCGCAAGATTGGCCGTATTGAAGCGGCCCACGGTGGTACGCTGTTTCTCGATGAGATAGGTGACCTGCCGCTCGAGCTGCAGACCAATCTGCTGCGAGTGCTTGAGACGCGAACCATTCAGCGCGTTGGCGGGCTGGAGGAAGTTGATGTGGATGTGCGGGTCCTCTGCGCGACACATGTGGATCTGGCCAAGGCGGTGAAGGAAGGTCGCTTCAGAGAGGATCTATATCACCGGCTCAATGTACTTCAGGTGAATGTTCCCCCGCTGCGGGAACACTCTGAAGATATCGAAGTGCTGGCGCGTTTCTTTTTCAAGCGCTTCATCAATGAAAAATCGGCGAATCTCAAGGGGTTTTCTCGCGAAGCACTGGCCGTCATGCGTAGCTACCACTGGCCGGGCAACATTCGTGAGCTGATCAACAGGGTGCGCCGAGCGATGGTGATGTGCGAGAACCGTCTGATCCAGCCAGTGGACTTGGGGATAGAACGACGCACCTTGCCACGTCACGCCATAACGCTGGATCAAGCCAGGGATGATGCAGAGTATCGGGTTCTGAGAGCCGCGCTTGGGCGTAGTCGTTTCCAGGTCAATATTGCTGCCAAGGAGCTGAGCGTATCGCGAGTGACGATCTACCGTCTGATGGAAAAACACGGTATTTCTCGTGAGGCTGAACACTCTGACAACAACACGGGTAATGGCAAGAAAAATTAAGTTTATCTGATCAGATATCCGCCCTCTATTTTGGTTGTCTCGCCAGTATCATTCTGTTTACTAATACATTTTCGGTTGTGCATCGCTAATCAGGCCCGCTCGCTCGAGCGGGCCTGATTCGTTGTGTGCGGCATATCCCTGGCTGCAAGCCGCTGCTTCTATCGAAGCTGGTCATGGATTACATCGTTGCAGAATGTAATGGGAAGGCGCTGCGCTCCGCGATTGTTACATTGTGCATTATCTCCATATAACTCTTTGAAATTTAATGGTTTTTAATATGATTTCTTACCAAGAATAAATCGTTGGTGCTGAGTTGTTTCAATAGGTTAACAGTTCCTGTCTGAAGTTTTCTTAAAAAGCTCTTTTACGAATCCTATAAAGTTTTATAAAACAAGATCTTACGTTTATTGGCACGGTACTTGCTATCTACTGAGGTGAGACAGCGCGACTGAGCATTAACGGAGACGCCCCCATGTACCAGAGCCATAACGCACAGTGCTATCAAGCGGGTCGTAATGCCCTGACGGTGTCGGGTGCCACAGGTCGTGAGCCGCGTCCTCTAGGTAGTCTCGCTGCTATTACGCTGCTGGCTGCTGTGCTGGTCATGGCTGCTCAAGAAGCTCGGGCGGAAGAGATCAATGACAGCACTGACACGATGTCTTCAGCTGTGATGCCGGCAGGGGAGCATGTGCTGGTCAGCCTGGAAGATGGCGCTCTTGAGTCGGTTCGCGGTCGCTACGTCGATGCCCGAGCACTTGATAGTGGCACCCATGACAGCGATGGCTTCGTCATCCTCTGGGATGAGCGTCCCGGCGGAGGCGGCAGCCGAGCTGGTGGTGATGCCGGCAAGTCGCTCTCCAACGGGCTGGGCAACCAGCAAAGTACCAGCGTGACCACGTGGCGGGGACAGTGAGCATGTTCACCAAGCGTCTAGAAATCAATCGAGCAGCAAGCGTCGCACGTACCGTGCTGTTCACGGCCGCTCTTAGTGGCTCTTGGGTCGCCGTTGCCGACACCCCGGCTGGGCACCAGCTGAACCCCGGCGTCAAGCCTGGCGACGTCGTTATCCTGCGCCGGGTTGAGGCGGCCCCTATCAACCGTGTCAAGCGGCATGGAGGTCCTGTCACCTCCTGGGTCAATGCGCGAGATACGGTAATTGACGCCCAACAGCGTATCAACGGTATCAATGCCGTTTCGCTGACCGACGAGCGAGCCGCGGGTGTTCGCAGCAGCGTGCAGGGCTCCATGGGTAGCTTGCATCGCACCCTGGGCACCGACAGCCGGGTGGTTAACGGTGAAGCGCTGGGTAGTACCAACCGAGCAGCCAGCAGTCTGGGGGGCGGTGGCACTGGGGGCGGCGGCGTTGCGAGTCGAGTGACATCAGTGACCTCGGGAATAGCTGGGTCCATCGGCCAGGCGCTCTCGCCGCTGACAGGAAGGGACTGAAGATGGACAGGGAGGGTCTGAAAATGGCAAGGCGCCAGTCGTCGGGTAGCCGTAGCTATCGGAGCGTCGCAGGCTCTGGCAGCGCAGGCGGGTTCAGGAAGAACCTGTTGATAACGTTAGGCGCTGTCCTGCTAGCCGGCGGCATGCAGGCGGCAACGGCTCAGGATATACCGGTCATGCGGAATAGTAGCGTGCTGAGCGGCAGTGCCTTGAGCAGTGTAAACGGAGTCAGCACCACCAATATGGCCGCCGGCGACGGCAACCTGCAGAGCAATAGCGGCACGCTGGCCATCGGCAATGTTGCCAATACGGCGAACAGGCTGCAGCAGCAGTCACGCATAGACGGTCAGTTGGCAAATCAGCAGGCCACGATCGGAATCAAGGACCGCGCCTATCGACAGGCCGAGGGTTGGCTGTCGATCAACCAGGCGGCGGGTCAAGGGAATGCGCAGAGCAACTCCTTCGGAGTGGCGATGGGCATATCGGCCAGCAACCTCAGCGACATGACGTTGCAGCAGGTGGTGGCCGACGAGCAGAGGCTGAGTGGTGCCAGTGGCAACTCGGGAAAGTCTTCGAGTCGAATCGAGATCGACAAGACGGCATTCGAAGGCGCTCGAGGAGTCATCCAGGTCAACCAGTCAGCCGGCACGGGGAACGCTACGCGCAACAGCTTCCGCATGAACATGGCGCTGAAGCCGTAGCGGGATTGCAACGCAGTTAAGCAACACAATTCGGTTCATTCAGGAGAAAGATCATGAAAACGTTCAAAAAAGCTCCAATCGCACTGGCCGTCACCGCGCTGATGGCGGCACCCGCGGCCTTCGCCCAGGAATTCACCGCTGATAGTAGCATCGATTCCGAGTTCAATAATAAAATTGAGGTGGATCTAAGCCACAAGGCGAATACTTACAATGGGGTTCTGACCGGCCTGATTGTTTTCGACAATCCTGCTCACTACTCGGGTGCCATCGTCGACAGCAAGCAGTTCACCGATGGTAATGGAGTAAACAATCAGCATTCCGAGAATAACGCCAGGGTTGGTTCGGGCGCCGGCTCTGGTGCCACGGGCAACGTGGGCATCAACGTGGCCGCCGGCGACAACAACGCCCAGGCCAACGACGCCGCGCTTGCCGCCTCTGATGCTGCAGACGTCTTCGGCCAGGCCGAGGCCTACGCAGCGCAGCACGCTGCGGGCAACACCACTATCAACGCCGGCAGCCCTAACGACGCCAGGCTGGGCAGCGGCTCGCTGCGGAATGCCAGCGGCAACATTGGCGTCAACGTGGCGGCCGGCACCAGCAACGTCCAGCAGAACTCGCTGGCCGCCGCCGCCAACGAGAACAGCGGGCACGCTCAGGCCACCACTGGTGGTGTCCAGCAGACATTCGGCAATAGTACTTCCAACGTGCCGCATACCCGTGAGGTGCAGTACGTGGCGGCGGTGGATGCCAGTATCAGTATCGACGCATCTAATCTGACGATGGATCAGAGCGGCGATGTCTATCTTGATACATGGGAAGGAAGGACGCATCCGGGCGGTTCCAATACCGGGCATGTCGATGTTGATAGCCAGGCTCAAGGCGCCCAGGATCTCAACAATGATGGCGGTGCTTTCGTTTTCAAAGCGACCGACGACTCGATCCTGAGCGGTACTATCACTGGCGAGCTGCCCTCTAGCAGAACGCTCTATACCTTCCATAGCAATGACGCCACCTTGGGCAGCGACGCCCTGCAGGGCGTCAGCGGTAACGTCGGCGTCAACATCGCCGCGGGTACCAACAACCTGCAGCGCAACTCGCTGTCAATCGCCTCCTCTATGGGTGGCGGTAACGGCGGCGGCAGTGAAACGCGCTAATCGCGCTAATAATGCTGCATCACAAAGCGGTTAAATGATGCACCATGAATTCCCGGCCTGCTTGCGCAGGCCGGGGCTTATAAGACCGGAAGCTAGCTTTCTAGAGGTGAACCATGGAATCAGCGATGAAGTCAGCTTTAATCACAGGTCGCTGGCGCTGGATGCCATTGCTGATTCTCGGGCTTATCTTACCCGCTATTACTGATAGCGTTGCCCAGGCCGCCAGCGTGCGCCTAGGCAACGTCATGTCCGGCACGCTGATCAACAAGGACGTGCAGTCCATCCGCGAGCGCCGCTTCGAGAATCTGATCGAACAGCACACGGATTTTTCCTGCGGGGCGGCATCGCTGGCCACCATCCTCAAGTATGCCTATCAGCGCCCTGAGGTTACCGAGAACACTGTGCTTGCGGGGATGCTCGAAGTATCAGACCCCGAAGTCGTCATGGCGCAAGGCTTTTCACTGCTGGATCTGAAGAATTATGTACAGACCCTGGGCTATCGCGGCCGAGGCTACGAGGTTGAGCCCGATACCCTGGACGCGGTCTCGATTCCGGTAATCGTGCTGCTCGATCTGGATGGCTACAAGCATTTCGTGGTGGTGAAGAAGGCCAGTGGGGATCGAGTCTATGTCGGTGATCCGGCACTGGGCAATCGAATCATGGACCGGGACGACTTCATGGCCTCGTGGAACAATATCATTTTCGCCATCGTCGGCGAGGGTTTCGACCAGGAAACCGTGCTGCTGGATCCCCGGCAGCCGCTGACAGCGCACCGCATGCATGATGTCTTCGCGCCGGTACCCAGGCAGAAACTGCTCGATTTTGGCTTTCGGCATGCAGATCTCTTCTAAAGGAGCCGACTCTAGCTATTGGCTTTAGTCAAGTGCGTTCAAAGAGCGTTTGCCACCGTCACAAGGACCATGATCATGACAACAGCAATCAGTAGGCAGCAAAAGCGCAGGAGAAACTGGAAAAAAAGCAGTGCAATGACCCTGGTTGCTCTCGCAGCCACCGGCTTGCTGGTGTCAATCAGCCAGGCAGCGGTCTCCGACTTCTCGGGCTTTGATTCGGGGCGACAGCTGAGCGACGCCGAGCTTGGGCAGATGCGCGGCCGCTTTGTGGACAAGGGGCAGATCATGTTCTTTGGCGTGCAGATGTCCAGTGAATGGCGAACCTCGGCGGGCGAGCACCTGAGTGCCGGGGCTACCCTGCGCGGCGATCTGAGCGGCGCGACCCCCAGAGCAGTTTTTGAACCTCACCTGACGGTGGGGTCTGTGGATAGCCTGGCCGTGTCGATGTCAGGCAACGGCGCTGTGGTGCGCGACGGCGGAACGGGCAACGCCTATGGCGTGGTGCAGACTATTCAGGCCGGCGGCAACTTCAACGCGGCGGCCAACGACCTGCAAATCGACGTGCTGGATGCTGCCGGGCACTCCATGTCGGTCGCCGTGAGTAGCAACCCCAGCGTGCCGACTCAGGTCTCGGCATCGGGGGTTGAACTAAGCGTCAGCAACGGAGCCGGCGGGGTAAGAGTGGGAATGAATTCGTCGATGGGGGCTGTGACCCAGGCGATCTTGCCCGGACAGGGCTTGCGCCAGTCGATTCAGCTGACCAGCGATTTTCAGCAGGTGCGCAACCTGACCCGGCTGCAGCTGTATATGGGGCAGCGAAGCGCCAATGCCGACGTGCCAGGTGTACGCAGTGCCGTCGAGTCGGCGCGCCATCTGAGACGTTAAGAGGTGACGCCCAACACAGCTCTGGTTTACACTACTCCTTATACGCACTGCTCACGCTTTGTCGTGAGTCAACTGCGGCTATAGTTGACTGAAAAAACTCAGTGAATCTGACCGCATTGACTAACACGGCTCATTGATCATGTTGCTAGCCAAGAAGTATAAGGAGACATGTGTGGTCGAAACGAGTTGTTTCATGCATAAGCGGGGGCGGGCTGGCTCCATAAGCCTGTTGATAGTTACCTTGGGAACGTCATCGATGGCACAAGCCCGCATAGCCGGTAACGATGATGTCGTCCGTGAAGCCAGGCCCAGCCAGAGCGTGGAAAACATCCTGCGCGAGGAACACGCGTTGTTCTCCGACCGCCTGACCATTGAGCCGGGTATCAACTACTCCTACTCTGACCGTTCCCAACTGGCGCTGCGCGGCTTTCTAGCCCTGGACGCCATCTTTCTGGGCAATATCAACGTCGACAATGTCAAAAACCATATCACCACATTCGACTTGAGTACCCGCTACGGCCTGACCGACCGGCTGGAGCTGGGGCTCAATGTTCCTTTTGTCTATCGCAGCAGTACCTACCGGTCCACTGGCGTGGACAGTGGGTCAAACCTAAGTGAGCTGACTGTCGATAAGGCCGGTCTGGGCGATATCAGCGCCTCGCTCTCCTACCGTCTGCTGCCCGAGACCCAGACCCGCCCCGACGTGGTGGTGAACCTGGGAGTGCGCGCGCCCACCGGCACCGACCCCTATGGTATTGCAACACGGCAGGACCCCACGAACACAAACTTGACGGTGCCAAAAGAGCTCCCTACCGGCAACGGCGTCTGGGCGGCGACTACCGGGGCCTCGTTTCTCAAGACCCTGGACCCGGCTATTGTCTTTGCCAACTTGGGCTACACCTACAACTTCAAGGAGAGCTTCGACGACATCTCGGCGTCATCGGGTAATCAGCCCGGTGATGTCGAGCTGGGAGATTCGATTCGCGCAGGTTTTGGTACGGCTTTTGCGCTTAACGAGCGGCTTAGCCTGACGCTCTCCTACTCCCACGAATATATCCAGAAGTCCAAGACCACTCAGTACGGTGTGACCCAAAAGGTGATCGGCAGCGACGCCAACGTCGGCGTGTTCAGCTTCGGCGGCACCTATGCGCTGAGCGACAGCACCTCAGTCGTTACCAACCTGGGAATCGGGCTTACCGACGATGCCTCGGACATCAGCCTGACGTTCCGCATGCCGTTCCAGCTCTAATCCCATCTGCTTGACCAATGCCGGAGGCTGGGTGGAGGCCAAGCGCCTGACCCGTCTCCGGTAGTTTTTCCCAGCGCGTGTTTACCACCCAGCATCAGGCACAGGATTAGAGGTGAGCCTGGCTCGCCAAGCTGGCATAATGCGCATTTGGTCTTCGCTGCTGCTGGAAACTCTCGATGCTCAAGTGGCTCGCCGTTGTGTTGGCTGGCCTGCTCGCGCTGCTGCAATATCGCTTGTGGCTCGGTGAGGGCGGGATGGCGGAACTGGATCAGGTGCGACAGCGCGTTGCCGCTCAGGAAGCGGTCAATGCGCCTTGGCGTGCCCGCAATCAGCGACTGGCCGCTGAAGTCGTCGACCTCAAGACGGGGCTGGACGCCATCGAGGAGCATGCCCGCAGCGATCTCGGCATGGTGCGTCGTGATGAGCAGTTCTTCTGGGTGCCAGGCGCCAGGGATACCGAGGAGGGTGGGTCGCCATGAGCAGTCGGCTGTGGTTGGTCGTCCCGGCGGCGGGACGCGGCACGAGAATGGGCGCCAAGCGGCCCAAGCAATATCTCGAGATAGCGGGTCAGCCGATCATGCGACACACTCTGTCGCGGCTGTACCGGACATTTCCCACGGCACGGCTGTGCCTGAGCCTGGACGATGCGGACGATATCTTCGAGCCCGGCTGGGTGCCTTTTGCCCAGTGGCGGCGCACGCAAGGCGGCGCCGAGCGCATGGACTCGGTGCTCAATGCGCTGGAGGCGATACGCGACGAGGCCGATAAATATGACATCGTGCTGGTACACGATGTGGCGCGGCCCTGCGTGATGCCAGAAGACCTTGAACGCTTGCTCAATGCGGCTGAGTGGGAGCCGGCCGGTGCGCTGCTGGCCACTCCGGTGGCGGATACCATGAAGCGCGACAACGGGACCGGCCGTGTGCTGCGCTCCGAGCCTCGGGACGGTCTATGGCATGCCTTGACACCACAGGGATTTCGCTATGGTCTGCTGTCCCGGGCGCTGGAGCGGACCCGCTCCACAGGGCGGCGAGTGACCGACGAGGCGTCGGCAGTGGAGGCGCTGGGGCTGTGCCCGCGCCTGGTACCGGGCCGGCACGACAATATCAAGGTCACACACCCGGAAGACCTCGCTCTGGCGGCGCATATCCTCGCCGCTCAGACGGCGAGTGATTATTCCTTCTGATAAATGGATACAGGCATGATTCGAATCGGCCACGGCTTTGATGTACACCGCTTCGGCGAAGGCGATCACCTGATGATTGGTGGCGTGGCCATTCCCTATCATCACGCCTTTGTTGCCCACTCCGATGGGGATGTGCTGCTGCATGCCATTTGCGATGCGCTGCTGGGTGCCTGTGGCGACGGGGATATCGGGCGCCACTTTCCCGACACCGATCCGGCCTGGGCTGGCGCCGACAGCCGGCAGCTGCTGGCCGCCGTGGTGGATCGCGTCAAGCGTGCCGGCTGGCAGGTGGGCAATCTCGATGCCACCGTCATGGCTCAGGCGCCCAGGCTGGCGCGGCATATCGAGCCGATGGTGGCCTGCATTGCTGATATCCTGGGCGTTGATGCAGGCGCTGTTAACGTCAAGGCCACGACCACCGAGCGGCTGGGCTTTACCGGGCGTGGCGAGGGTATCGCCGCCGAGGCAGTGGTACTGCTGGTATCCGGGAGCGCGGCGGATGCGTGATGCCATCGAGTGGCCACCACTCTGGCCGAGAGTTCTCGATGCAGAGTTTGGCCAGCCGCCACCCGGTGAGTATCGCATGACCGCCGAGGACTTCCAGGTCGAGGAGGTGCTTGGTTTTGCGCCCGAGGGCAGCGGCGAGCATCTGTGGCTATGGATCGAGAAGCGCAATCTCACCACGGCCATGGTGGCACGCGAGCTGGCCAGAGTCTGCGAGGTGTCGCTCCGCGATATCGGCTATGCCGGCATGAAGGACAGGATCGCCCTGACGGGTCAATGGTTTTCGGTGCATTTGCCGGGACGTGAAGCCCCTGAGGACCTTGCCGAGCGAATGCAGGGGCTTGAGGTGACGCTGCTCGAGCAGCGTCGTCATCCGCGCAAGCTCAAGCGCGGTGTGCATCGTGCCAATCGCTTTCGGCTGCGCGTGATCGGCCAGGCCGCCGTCGATGGCGGCCTTCAGGCGCGCTGGCAGCGGCTGCTGGCCCAGGGCGTGGCCAATTATTTTGGCCCTCAGCGTTTTGGCCCCCATGGCCGCAATCTGCAGCGGGCGATTGCCGTGCTTGAGCGTGGTTGGCGCAAGCGCGACGACCGTGACGGCATGCTGCTGTCAGCGGCGCGCAGCTATCTATTCAACCAGCAGCTCGCGGCACGCGTCGAGGAAGGCAGCTGGACAAGGCCGCTGTCAGGCGACGTGGTAATGCTCGACGGCAGCGAGAGCCAATTTGTGGTCGAACCTGACGCCGATGCTGTCGCTGAACTTGCAGAGAGAGCCGATCGGCTTGATCTGCATCCCACGGGCGTTCTCTGGGGAGCAGGGGAGTCCCGGGCCTTGGGCGCAGCGGCAGAGGGCGAAGTCCGGCTTGTCCAGCGCTATCCAGCACTGTGTCAGGGTCTGGTCGCTGCCGGCGTGCGTCTGGCGCGTAGACCGCTGCGGGTACGCCTCGGCGAAGCGATATTGAGCCTCGAAGAGGATCAGGCCTGGCTCGAGTTCAGCCTGCCCACGGGGGCCTTCGCAACCTCCGTGCTGCGCGAGCTGATTGAACACCCCAGCCTCGGCCACCAGTCCCCGGAGCAATCGGCACCACAGCGAACGCAACCTCTCACCCAATCATTTTCTCAGTCCGGAGGCTCCTCGGATGCGTCGACTGCTGCTGTCCAATGATGACGGCGTTCATGCGCCAGGGCTCAGGGCGCTGTATGACGCCCTGTTACCCCATGCCCGGCTCAGGGTCGTTGCGCCAGATCGCGACAAGAGCGGCGCCAGTAATTCCCTGACGCTGTCACGTCCATTGTCGCTGACGGCGCTGGACAACAGCTTCTATAGCGTCGACGGCACGCCGGCGGACTGCGTCTATCTGGGCGTCAATGGCGTCTGGCCCGAGCGTCCGGACCTGGTGATTTCCGGGATCAATCATGGCGGCAACCTCGGTGACGATGTGCTGTATTCAGGGACGGTGGCGGCGGCGATGGAAGGGCGCAATCTCGGTATGACGGCGATTGCCGTTTCGCTGGTGGGGCGGCGCCACTTCGAGTCCGCTGGACGTGTCGTAGCTAGCCTGGTGGGGGCGCTTGATCGTCTGTCGCTGCCGCCGCGCAGTCTGCTCAATGTCAACGTGCCGGATGTGCCCTGGCAGCAGCTGCGTGGCATTCGGGTGACGCGGCTGGGCTACCGTGGCCCCTCGGCCCAGCCGGTCGAAATCGAGGACCCTCGAGGCCGCATGCGCTACTGGATTGCGCCGGCGGGAGACAATGCCGATGATGGTCCCGATACCGACTTTGCTGCGGTGGAAGCGGGCTTTGTTTCGATCACTCCGCTGCAGACTGATTTGACACGACACTCGGCGTGTGCCGACGTACAGGACTGGCTGGATGCGCTCACCTGAACCCTTGGCTGCCCGTCTGCGCGGTATTGGCATGACCTCCCAGCGCACCCGCGATCGCATGGCGCGTCGGCTCGCACAGCAGGGCATCACAACTAGCGAAGTGCTGAGCACCATGGCTCGCGAGCCGCGCCATCTGTTTCTGGATGAGGCGCTGGCCCATCGGGCCTATGAGGACACGGCGCTGCCGATTGGTCATGGCCAGACGCTCTCTCAACCGCTTATCGTTGCCCGCATGACCGAGCTGGTGCTACAGGCCAAGCCCGAACGCGTGCTGGAAATCGGTACCGGATCAGGTTACCAGACGCTTATTCTGGCGCGCCTGGTCAAGGAACTGTGGTCTGTCGAACGAATCAATGCGCTGTATCGGCGTGCCGCCGAGCGGCTGCGCCTGCTCAAGGTACACAATGTTTACCTGCGGCTGGCCGACGGTGGCCTGGGCTGGCCTGCAGCGGCGCCCTTCGATGTTATTTTGCTCACGGCCTGTGCTGAAACGCTGGACCAGGCGCTGCTCGAACAGCTGGCTGACGGTGGGGTGCTGATTGCTCCGCTGGAGATTTCACCTGGTGATCAGTGGCTGGTGCGCGTACAGCGCAAGGGAAACCAATTTGATACCCAGCGGCTGGAACCGGTGCGCTTCGTGCCGCTACTGGAAGGAGTCATTTCTTGAAGCGTTCTCTATCGCTCTTGCTCAAGGGAGCTGGCATGGGCGCCGCCGATGCCGTACCGGGGGTTTCCGGCGGCACGATCGCATTCATTACCGGCATCTATGAGGAGCTGATCCATACCATCAAGCAGTTTGGCCCTTCGGCATGGTCGGCGTGGCGCCAGGGGGGGCACGCTGGGCTGGCCAGGCATCTTAACCTGAGTTTCCTGATACCTTTGCTGATCGGTATCGCTGTCAGTCTGGTCAGTGTGGCGCATCTGGTGGTGTGGCTGATGGACGTCCAGCCGCTGGTGTTGGACGGCTTCTTTTTCGGCCTGGTGGCGGCCTCGGCGCTGCTGATCAGTCAGCATGCCTCCGAGCGGCGCTGGTGGCATTTCTTTCCGCTGATCGCCGGTCTGGTGCTGGCCTATATGCTGCCGTCCTTGATGCCAATGGTGGCAAGTCTGGGTAGCCCTGATCTTGTGCTGGTGGCCGGAGGGGCCATCGCCATCAGCGCCTTGCTGCTGCCCGGGGTGTCGGGCAGTTTTTTGTTGCTGACCATGGGGCTTTACGGCACCGTGATGCAGGCAATACGTGGTTTGGAGTTCGCTACCCTCGGCCTCTTCGGGGCTGGCTGTCTGCTCGGGCTGTTTTTCTTCTCGCGGCTGCTTTCCTGGCTGCTGAGACGCCATCATGGAGCAACCCTGCAACTGCTGCTGGGCTTCATCATCGGTTCATTGCCAGTATTATGGCCCTGGCGTCAGCTGGTGCGCTATCAGCTGGGTAGCGAGGGGCAGGTGATTCCTCTCGGTTTCCGCTATCTCAGCCCGGACGGCTATAGCCAGCTGACCGGCGAGTCGGCTCAGTTGCTGGCGGTAGTGGTCGCTGTCATTGTCGGCGGAGTGCTGGTATGGCTGGCCGGAAGAGTGGGTCGCCCAACGCCCATTGCCAACAGGGACAACAAGGAGAGCAGTAATGTATAGACGCCTTTTGATCGGCGGGCTTGTGATGGCCCTGGCTGGCTGCGTTACCCAGCAGGGACAGGCACCCAGCGTGCGTGTGGAAGACCTTTCAAACAGTCGGGCGCCGGGTGCGCCAGACCACTATACCGTCCAGGCCGGCGACACTTTGTACGGCATCGCCTGGCGCCACGACATGGATTACCGGGACATGGCGCGCCTCAACAATATTCAGCCGCCCTACAACCTCCAGCCGGGACAGCAGCTGGCGCTGACAGGTGGGGGCAGCGCGCGCAGTCAGGGTTCTGTGGATAGCGGTGCTGCTGATGGCAACATCGCTGGCGGCGCGGGCGCAGTGGTGGCAACTGGCTTGGGAAGTGATCAAGCGGTGGCTTCGGCCGGCGAAGAAACATCTTCACTGGACTGGCTGTTGCCCGACGAAGGCGATAGCGAGGCGCTCGCCGCCCCAGGACCGGTGATTGGTGATGGCGCAGTCGCAGCGGCAAACGAGGTAAGCAACCAGGCTGCCGAGCAACCCCGGCAGCTTGAGCAGCGGACCGCAGACACCGTAGCCAGCGCCGAAGCTACCGCGAAAAAGGCACGCGAGGAGGCAGCTGCTGCCGAAGCACAGAGCCGTCAGCGCGCCGAGCAGGCAGCCCAGCAAGCCAAGGACAAGGCCGAAGCCGAGGCGCGTGAAAAAGCTGCCCAGGCCGAACAGGCTGTGGCGGCACCCAGCCAGCCGAAACGTTATACCCCGGTGGATGAGGTGCCCTGGAGTTGGCCAGTCAATGGCCGTGTGACTGGCGGCTTTGGCGAAGGCAGTAGCGTTACCGCTGGCATTGATATTGCTGGTCAAAAGGGGCAACCTGTCAAGGCAGCTGGGCCAGGCATCGTTGTCTATGCCGGTGATGGTGTTCGCGGCTATGGAAATTTGATCCTGCTGAAACATAACGATCAGTTCCTTTCCGCCTATGCCCATAATGATGAGCTCAAGGTAAGGGAGAACGACGTGGTAAGTGTAGGAGACGTTATCGCCACCATGGGAGATAGTGGGGCCGACAGCGTCAGACTGCACTTCGAGGTTCGCAAGGATGGTCAGCCTCAGAATCCTCTTGACTATCTGCCGAAGCGTTGAGACGAGGTGTTGATCCTGTTTCGGCATGATGATGTCATGAAATAACAACCTGGTACGTGGGCGTAGTGGACATGACACATGAATCATTGCCGCAATCACGGGGTGGTAATAAATGACCATGCTTGAACAGGATCTTCAAAACAGGGAACCGTCGAGAGACTCGGAAGACTTGTCCGAGGAAATCGAAGCTGAGGTGGAGGAAACCCAGGCCGAGATCGAGACTGACACGGATGAGGACGAGAACTCTGATTCTGCCTTTGAAAAAGCGCTGAGCCGCGAAGAAAAGTCGCATCGGCAAAGCCTTGATGCGACTCAGATATATCTTAATGAAATCGGCTTTTCACCGCTGCTGACGCCTGAAGAGGAAGTGTATTTTGGGCGTCTGACTCGCAAAGGCGATCCCCAGGGGCGAGCCAGGATGATCGAGTCCAACCTGCGGCTGGTGGTCAAGATTTCCAGGCGCTATCTCAATCGTGGCCTGACCCTGCTTGACCTCATCGAAGAAGGTAATCTTGGCCTGATCCGCGCCGTGGAAAAGTTTGATCCCGAGCGGGGGTTTCGTTTCTCGACCTATGCTACCTGGTGGATCCGCCAGACGATCGAACGTGCGCTGATGAATCAGACGCGCACGATCCGCCTGCCAATCCATGTGGTCAAGGAACTCAATATCTATCTGCGTGCGGCCAGGGAATTGACTCAGAAGCTTGATCATGAGCCTACCGCCGAAGAGATCGCCGAACACCTGGACAAGCCGGTGGAGGCGGTCAAGAAAATGATGGGGCTCAATGAGCGGGTCTCGTCTGTGGACTATCCGGTGGGCGGTGAAAGTGACAAGCCGCTGATTGAGACACTTACCGATGAAAACGAGCAGGGGCCAGAATCAACGCTGGTCGATGGCGACGTCAGGCAGCATGTGGATCAGTGGCTTTCCGAGCTGACTGAAAAACAGTGTGAAGTCGTCGTGCGCCGCTTTGGCTTGCGCGGTCACGAGGCTTCAACGCTTGAGCAGGTGGGTGAAGAAATTGGATTGACCCGGGAAAGAGTCCGTCAAATACAGGTCGAAGCGCTCAAGAAATTGCGCAGGATGCTCGACAAGAAAGGGTTGGATCTCGACGCCATCTTTGAATAGAACGAGAACGCCTCGGTAGAGCAGTCTGTTTTCTTGAAAAAAGGTCGGATCAGAATCCGACCTTTTTTAGTGTTCACAAGGTGTGTCTTGGAGAGACAGTAGTGCCATCACTTCCTGCGTGAGTCGTCAAAAACAATAAAATGACGTGAGTGCCTGGTGGTTTTCAGTTTTTTCCGCCATGAATATGCGGCAAGGATCGAAAATAATACAATGCTTTAATGATGCCTATCTCCTGTGGAGGATCCCATGGCCCGCCCCCTGTATGCCGATATCGACCTGAAGGCCCTGCGCCACAACTATTGCCTGGCACGCGATCTTGCACCACAAAGCCAGACCCTTGCTGTGCTCAAGGCCGATGCCTATGGGCATGGCATCGTCGAGTGTGCACGTGCCTTGCAGGAGCTGGTACCGGCGTTTGCGGTGGCCTGTATCGAAGAGGCAGACCGGCTACGGGAGGGAGGAATCACGCTGCCGATCGTGCTGATGGAGGGTATTTTCGAGGCGGCGGAGCTCGAGCGTGTCGATGCTCAGGGCTACTGGGTCGCCGTGCATAGCGAGTGGCAGGCCGAGGCGCTATTGGCGTATCGCCCGGCGCGGCCAATTCCGGCATGGGTCAAGGTGGATACCGGCATGCACCGACTGGGCTTTGCCCCCGAGCAGGTCGCTACGGTGTGGCAGCGCCTCAAGGCTGCACCAGAGCAGGTGCGCGATCTGCACCTGATGAGCCACCTGGCCACCGCCGATGCCGTCGACGACCGTTATTTTCGCCATCAGATGGCGCTGATGACGGCGCTGGCCGAGCAGCTGGCTGCGCCGATCTGCCTGGCCAATTCGCCGGCAACACTAGGCTGGCCAGAAACCCATGGAGGCTGGAACCGGCCCGGTATCATGCTGTATGGCAGTGAACCGCGAGAAGTGGTAGCGGCGCCGGGGGCTGGGCTCCAGCCGGTGATGACGCTGCGCTCCGAGATTATCGCGGTACGTGAGCTGGCCGAAGACGAGCCGGTAGGCTATGGCGGTCGCTGGCGTACCTCGCGTCCCTCACGTATCGGCGTAGTGGCCTGCGGCTACGGTGACGGCTACGATCGTCACGCCGTCGATGGCACGCCGGTACTGGTGAGTGGTCAGCGTACCGCTATCGCGGGCAAAGTCTCCATGGACATGCTGACGGTCGACCTTACCGAGCTGCCCGAGGCCGATATTGGCAGCGAGGTGGTGCTGTGGGGTCGTGCCACTGGCGGCGAGTTGCTGTCGGTAGATGAGGTGGCCGGCTACTGCGATACCATCAGCTACACCCTGTTGACCGGCGTGCTACCCAGGGTGCCCAGACGCTATCATGGCGCCTGAGTTTTACTGATTCTGGAAACGAGAGCGGCATGACCAAGCAAGAGAGCAGGCAAGAGGATAGCGCCCTTGGCTTTATTCATCCACGCTACTGGTCGACCTGGGCCGCCATTGGCGGCATGTACCTGGCGGCCTGGCTGCCGTGGCGACTGAAGCTATGGGTTGGCCGCTGCATCGGGCTGGTCGCTTGGCGTTTCGTCAGGCGCCGGAGGGATATCGCCGAGACCAATATTCGGCTGTGCTTCCCCGAACTCGACGCTGACCAGCAGCGCAAGCTGGTCAAGGACACCTTCATTGCCAACGGTATCGGCATCCTCGAGACCGCAACCGGCTGGTGCCGTGATCCAGAACACCTTCGTCACCGGGTCAGCTTTCAAGGCCAGGAGCATATGGCCCGTGTGCAGGCCGAGGGCAAGGGTGCGTTGATTATCGGCATTCATTTCTCGACGCTGGATCTCGGCGGCGCGCTGCACTCGCTGTTCTTCCCGGCCGACGTGGTCTATCGCCCCCACGACAATGCGCTGTTCGAGCGTTTCATGACCCGGGCGCGCTCACGCATCTTTGGAGCCGCCATTGACCGCCATGACCTGCGCGGGCTGGTGCGGCGTATCAGGGATGGGCATCACGTGTGGTATTCGCCGGATCAGGACTTCGGCCGTGAAGCCAGCGTCTTTGCGCCGTTTTTCGGGATTGAGGCCGCAACCATCAGGCTCACTGCCAAGATTGCCCGCATGACCTGTGCGCCGGTCATGCCGCTGATCTTCCATCGTAATCCTGACAACCTTACCTATCGGCTTGAATACCTGCCGCCGCTGAGCGGCTTTCCCAGCGGTGATGAAGTGGCCGATGCCGCGCGCATCAACGCCGTGATCGAAGCCGCCATCCGTCGTCATCCAGAGCAGTACCTGTGGCTTCATCGACGCTTCAAGACGCGTCCCGAGGGGCAGCCTAAGCTCTATTGATGCTCGCCGACGAAGTTGACAATGATTCACTAATACGACTACAAGTAGTGGAGTTCGCCATGTGGCGGACTTGGTTAGTGAACATGGGGGTATGGCCCTCGAAACAAGGAGCATTCTATGCTTGGCAACGCATTGATTTTCCTTATTATTGCGATCATCGCCGGGGTGCTCGGCTTCGGCGGTATCTCAGGCATAGCCGCCACTATCGCGAAAGTTCTCTTTGTGCTTTTCCTTATCCTGTTCGTGGTGTCGCTGGTCACCGGCAGACGACGATGACCGCGGTCATCAAGGGCCCCAGACAGACAGGATCGCTGGCAGATTCAGACGATGTTCGCCGCTGCGCAGTCGCTCATTGACGAATTGGCGGTCCATGGGGTGTTCACAGACACTCTCCAAAGCTGACAGGATGCGCCCCGCCATGGACTGCAGGGCGTCAAGATTCTCGCCCTCGGCAAATAACGATAGCGTCTTGGTGGCATCCAGCAGCTCAAGCAGGATGCTCTGGTCTTGCTTGCCGTAATGCAGGATCGGCACAAGCAGCCGATGCATCAGGCTATCGAAGCGCTCCAGCGGCCAGCTCACCCGTCGGCGCCCCTCACTGTCGACCATGGTATTGGCCGGCTGCCACTGCAGGAAGCGACACAGCAGGTCTGTCAGACGATGCAGGCACAGGATGGCAGTGCCGGGATCGTTGATGCCGGGCGACAGCGCCTTGATCGCAATCTCCATCAGCTGCGACATGCCGTGGCTGAAACACTCCTCGATCGACTCACCGTCCAGATAGACCAGGGTGTCGCGGGTTTGCTCGCACCAGGCGTCATCGGGAACCTCATCGGCCTCGAGCACCAGAATCGGCTGCTCCTCTACCACATGATCGCCAAAGCGAAACCGCAGATGAATCACGCCGTCGAGTTGCTCGGCAAGACTGGCCAAGGCCTTGATATCGGCGCTTTGCAGGTAGCCCGCCTGGTCGGCATAAATCGCATGGCTGTTACCGGCGACGGGTATGGACGTCGGCAGGTGGCGCCATTGCGGGGCTGTTTCCTTTTGCTGCTGGTGTGCCATGGCGTCGCGGGTCGTGATGTGCAGATCGCGGGCGACGGTATCGATCTGAATCGAGCGGGATACTTTGTGAATGAAGTAGACGAATAGCGCCAGGCAGTGAATGACCATGGCGCAGGCTATGTAGATGGCGATTGAGCGCCAGGTTTCCTGGTTCTCGCTCACATCGGGCACGATCAGCAGCATCAGCACGTACAAAATGGTGCCCAGGTAATGCCCCAGCACCCACTGATGGTTGCGTTCCGAGACCAGACCGAACACTAGCTTTTGTGAGAAATTACCGCCAGCCTGGGACAGCACCGACATCACCATGGAAAAGCTGAACACCATCAGCGATATCATGCCGCCAAGCAGGGCGGCCAGCAGCGAACGGGCGCTGCCTGGCGATTCCAGGCTCAGACGCGTGATCAGCTGTGGCAACTCATAGTCGTCTAGCGGCGGCAGCAGGGCCAGCAGTCCAAGCGAGAGGTAAAGCAAAGCCAGCATGCTCGGCAAGTAGGCGATGCTGTTGTAGAAGCTGCGCAGCAGCTGTGCTGGACGCAGCGCTGAAGTCGACATCGGCGTTGTCCCTGGAAATGAACTTGAAGGTTATGCGTGAATATCGCGATTGGTGCAAGTTAAACACAACTGGGCCCTGCTTCGTGAATAAAGCAGGGCCCAGCAAGTCTTATCGCTCAGGGCTGGAGCAGTTATCGGTGCCCCTTGTCATATCCAGTCGCTATGGCAGTGGATCAGGCGTCGATGCGCTTGTACTTCATGCGGTGCGGGGTGTCGTTGCCCACGCGCTTCTTGTGGTCTGCCTCGTACTCGGTGTAGTTACCCTCGAAGAACTCCACGTGGGAGTTGCCTTCAAACGCCAGGATATGCGTGGCGATGCGGTCGAGGAACCAGCGGTCGTGGGAGATCACCAGCGCGCAGCCGGGGAAGGCCAGCAAGGCCTCTTCCAGCGCGCGCAGGGTTTCGATGTCCAGGTCGTTGGAGGGCTCGTCGAGCAGCAGCACGTTGGCGCCCTGCTTGAGCGTCTGCGCCAGCTGCAGGCGACCACGCTCACCGCCGGACAGTTCGGCCAGGCGCTTCTGCTGGTCGTTGCCCTTGAAGTTGAAGCGCCCCACATAGGCCCGTGACGACACTTCGTAGCCGTTGATGTTGAGAATATCCTGGCCGTCGGAAACGGCCTCCCACACGGTCTGCTTGTCGTCCATGGCGTCGCGCAGCTGCTCGACGTGGGCGATATGCACGGTCTCGCCAAGCACTACCTCGCCGGCGTCGGGCTGCTCCGAGCCGTTGATCAGCTTGAACATGGTCGACTTGCCGGCACCGTTGCCGCCGATGATGCCGACAATGGCACCGGGTGGAATGGTGAAGCTCAGGTCTTCATAGAGCAGCTTGTCGCCAAAGGCTTTGCTGACGCCGTGAAACTCGATGACCTTGTCGCCCAGCCGCGGACCGGGTGGGATGTAGATCTCGTTGGTCTCGTTGCGCTTCTGGAAGTCACCGGACTGCATTTCCTCGAAGCGGTTGAGTCGCGCCTTGCTCTTGGCCTGGCGGCCCTTGGCGTTGGAGCGCACCCATTCGAGCTCCTGCCTGATGGCCTTGCTCTTCGAGGCTTCCTGCTTGGCTTCCTGCTCGAGACGCTGCTCCTTGGCTTCCAGCCAGCCGGAGTAGTTGCCTTCGAAGGGAATACCTTCGCCGCGGTCGAGCTCAAGGATCCAGCCGGCCACGTTGTCGAGGAAGTAGCGGTCGTGGGTAATCGCTACCACGGTGCCGCTGTAGTCATGCAGGAAGCGCTCGAGCCAGGCCACGGACTCGGCGTCCAGGTGGTTGGTCGGCTCGTCGAGGAGCAGCATGTCCGGGTTTGACAGCAGCAGGCGGCACAGCGCCACGCGGCGGCGCTCACCACCGGAGAGATTGCCGACCTTGGCGTCCCAGGGCGGCAGCCGCAGGGCTTCGGCGGCGACCTCCAGCTTGCGCTCCAGGTTGTGCGCGTCGGCGGCTTCGATGATGTTCTCCAGCCGCGCCTGCTCGCTGGCCAAGGCGTCGAAGTCGGCGTCGGGTTCAGCGTAGGCCATGTACACGGCCTCAAGCTCTTCCTGGGCCTGTTTGATCGCGCCCAGGGCTTCTTCGACGGTTTCGCGCACGTTCTTGTCGTCGTCGAGCTCCGGCTCCTGGGGCAGGTAGCCGATATTGATGTCCGGCATGGGGCGGGCTTCGCCTTCGAAGTCAGTGTCGACACCGGCCATGATTCTCAGCAGCGTCGATTTGCCTGAACCGTTAAGGCCCAGCACGCCAATCTTGGCGCCGGGGAAGAACGATAGCGAGATATTCTTGAGTATCTGCTTCTTGGGGGGCACGACCTTGCCCACCCGGTTCATGGTGTAGACGTATTGCGCCATGGAGACTCACCAGGGTTGAAAATTCGGGAATTGTGAGACAGCAAGAGCTCTTGCAATGGCCAACGATGATAGTGGGCGGACCCTGGAAAGGCCAGTACTGACCGCCTCTGAGCGGGGCTGTCGCAGAGATTTTCCGGTGCCCGACACATGGCACTTATATGGTCGATTCCAGCTCGGGCAGGCGCTGGGCAACGCCCGCGGCGACTAACGCGATGGCCGCCAGCACCACCAGCAGCGCCGTCGCACTCAGCCATTGGGCAAGGGCACCGACCATGCCGCCGAACAGCAGCATCAACCCGCCGGTCAGGGTGTTGGACAGCGCCACATACAGCGCGCGGTTGCCGCTGTGGGCCAGATCGACGATATAGGTCTTGCGTCCCAGCCGGATGCCCGCATGGGCGATCACCAGCAGGGCATAGACCAGCGCGTATAGCCAGATGACATGCTCCCCGCCGAGCCCCCACCCGCTGATGGCCGCTGCCAGCAGGCAGCTGGCCGCCGCACCGAGTCCGCCGTCACGCATGACCCGGCGGCTGGAGGTATCGGAGCGTTTGCCCCAGATCGGACTTGCCAGCATGCCGGCGAGTCCCGAGACGACCACCAGGATGCCGAGTCCGCCCAGATCGTCGCCGTTCTGACGCTGCCCGAGCAGGGCCACGTAGGGCAGCGCCAGGGCGCTGGACAGCAGCAGGGCGCGGGTCAGGTTGAACTGCACCAGCGCTGAGTCGCTGCGCATCATTTGCAGGCCGTCAGCCATGGCGCGCCAGGCGTTATCGCCACCCTCGACGGCGCCGGGTTCCTCACTGATGCGCGCCGCGCACAGCGCATTGATTGCCCAGCCGCTGGCCGCTACCGCCATCAGCGCGGCAAGCGCAAGCCCACCGGGGCGGTCGTCAAACAGCACCAGCACGCCGCCCACGGCCAGCGTTATGGCGCCGGCGATACTGCCACTCCAGCCCATCAGGGTGCCGCGCCGACCTTTGGCGATGGTCTTGCCCAGCACGTCCTTGGTGGCAATCGAGGAAATACCCCGGGCGACCGCCAGCAGCGTCAGCGCCATGAGGACCAGAGCACCGCCCAGCACGCCGCTGCCGCTCAGCGCCAGCACTCCAAGGCCAAGGGCGGCGAGCGCTTGCAGCGCACCCCCGATGACCCAGAACCATTTGCGAACGGGGCGGGAGCGCATCAAACCTGCCACCAACATCTGCGGCAGCAGGGCACCGGCTTCGCGAATCGGCACCAGCAGACCCACCATCCAGATGGGCGCGCCGATGGTGCCCATCAGCCAGGGCAGCACCAGGCGTGCGTTGGACATTTCGTCGGCCAGCTTGTTGCCCAGCGCGCCGGCCAGATGCAGGAAGAAATTGCGCGGCTGCTCATGGCAGGCGGCCTCGGAGATGTCCTTGCACAGGCGACTGTCTTCGTCGCCGGTGAGCTGTTCGAATAGCCGTGTCTGGCTGATGTCGCGCGATGTCATTAAGCCTCCATGACGGTATCATAGTGCCCCCATTCTTGCCGGGGTCGTCTTGTATGTCACGTATCCGTATTCACTACTGCACTCAGTGCCAATGGCTGCTGCGCAGCGCCTGGTTTGCTCAGGAGCTGCTTTCTACCTTCGGTGAGGCGCTCGATGAAGTCGCGCTGATCCCCTCTCACGGTGGGCACTTCGAGATTCATCTTGATGCGGAATGCCTGTGGGAGCGCAAGCGCGACGGAGGTTTTCCCGATGTGCGCTGGCTCAAGCAGCAGGTTCGTGACCGCCTTGAGCCTGAGCGCGACCTGGGCCATGTCGACCGCCAGAAAACGACCGAATAGATATCGGTGCAACAAGAGGAGTGCTCATGTCCGCCGATCGCCGCGCCATGCTCTACGGGCTGGGCGCCGTGGGCCTGTGGTCGACCGTTGCCACCGCCTTCAAGGTCGCGCTCGCTGAGCTTACCCCGCTACAGCTGATATGGATCGCCTCCATCGTGTCCTGGCTGGTCATCGGGATGTTGATGATACGCCGGGGGAAGCTGAAAGACGCCCTGAGTGGCGGCTGGAAAACCGCCGCCTGGGCCGGTTTGATGAACCCGGTGGCCTATTATCTGGTGCTGTTTGCCGCCTATGACCGCCTGCCAGGGCAGGAGGCCATGGCGCTCAACTATACCTGGGCGCTGGCCATGGGGCTGCTGGCGGTGCCGATTCTCGGTCAACGTCTTACCCGTGTGGATGTGCTGGCCGGGCTGATTGCCTATTCAGGGGTCTGGACCATCGCCACCCGTGGTCAGGTATTGAACGTGGCCTTTGCCGATCCGCTGGGGGTTTGCCTGGCGCTGACCTCGACGCTGATCTGGGCGCTCTACTGGCTGCTCAATGCTCGTGACCGTCGCTCGCCGCTGGTGGCCCAGTGGCAGAACTTCAGCGTGGGGGTGCCGCTGTTGACGCTGCTGCTGGTGTTCGGGCCGGGCTTCGAGGGCTTTACCCTGCGCGGTTTTGGCGCCGGCACTTATGTGGGGCTGTTCGAAATGGGCATCGCCTTCGTGCTGTGGCAGGTTGCGGTGCGGACGGTATCGCGCACCGCCAAGGTCTCCAACCTGATTTTCCTGTCACCGCCGGTCTCGCTGATGCTGCTGTACCTGGTGGTCGGAGAGCCGATTCTCCCCTCGACCCTTGCCGGGCTGGCGCTGATTCTGGGCGGCCTGCTGCTCCAGCAGTGGCAGAGAGCGCCGGCAGAATCACAGCCGGCCAGCTCGGTTGGTCGTCAGGAATGATCTTCGAGAAAGTGAGCGTTGAGAGAGTAGCTGTCGATAGTGTCATCGTCGAAGGAAAGCCCTTCGCGCTCCAGCAGCGGTGCAAGCGCCAGCCATACCGTCTCAAGCAGGCGTGGCTGCGCCGCGGCGGTGGGATGAATGCCGTCGTCCTGCATCAGCCCGGGTTCTAACGCCACACCTTCCAGCAGGAACGGCACCAACGCCAGATCGTACTCCTCGGCCAGCTCTTCAAAAATACCAGTAAAGGCGCGACGATAGGCCTCGCCGTAGTTGGGCGGAATGTCGATGCCTACCAGCAGCACCCGAGCGTTGGCTGCCTGGCTGGCTTCGATCATGGTGCTGAGGTTGTCGCGCATCTGCTGCGGCGGCAGTCCGCGCAGTCCGTCATTGCCACCCAGTTCGACCAGAACAATATCCGCAGCATGCTGTCTCAACAGGCCGGGCAGGCGCGTGGCGCCGCCCGAGGTGGTTTCACCGCTGATACTGGCATTGACCACCTCGGCCTTGTTCCCCAGTCGCTTCTGTAACAGGCTGACCCAGCCGGCGTCCTGTTCGATACCATAGGCAGCGCTCAGGCTGTCACCCATTACCAGAACCGTTGGCCGCTCGGCAGCACCGAGTGGCCATGCCATCAGCATCACCAGCAACACCAGCCAGCGTGCTGCCGGGGCTGTCAGCCGCCCCCGACCTAGCCATTTCGAACGTTGCCCAGTAGAGAACCTCATCATCATGCCAACCTCGTCCGCTAAACCTGATAAAGATACCGCACCGATTCTACACGCTCGGCGCCTGGGCAAGACCGTTACCAGCGGTGAGCGCCCGCTGACCATTCTGCAGCAGCTGGATCTGTGCGTGCTGCCGGGAGAAAGCGTGGCGATCATCGGCCAGAGCGGAACGGGCAAGTCTACCCTGCTCGGTCTGCTGGCAGGGCTCGACACGCCAAGTGAAGGTGAGCTTGAGCTGTTCGGTGAGTCACTGGGGGCACTCGATGAAGATGGCCGGGCACGCCTGCGGGCGGGGCGTGTCGGGTTCGTGTTTCAGAATTTCCAGCTGCTGCCGACGCTGACGGCGCTGGAAAACGTGCAGCTGCCGCTGGAGCTGACGCCGCTGGCGGATGACAGGAGGCGCGCTCGGCAGTGGCTGGAGAGGGTGGGGCTGGGAGAGCGGCTGGGTCATCTGCCTCGTCAACTCTCCGGTGGTGAGCAGCAGCGGGTGGCCTTGGCCCGCGCCTTCGTGACCAGCCCCGAGCTGGTGTTTGCCGATGAGCCCACCGGCAACCTCGACCCGGTCACCGGCGAGCAGGTGATCGAGACGCTGTTCGAGCTGAATCGCGAGGCCGGTACGACTCTGGTGCTGGTGACCCACGACTCGCAGCTGGCCGCCCGCTGTGACCGCAGCCTGAGGCTTGAAAACGGACGGCTGACGCAGCAGGCGCCTGGGCAAGTCCCTGGTGAAGCGGGCGCGGCTGAAGCTGCGGTCGATAGCCTGGATAAAGAGACGGTCAAGAAGGCGGAGACAGCGCGATGAGGGCCGTGCTGAGGCTCTCCTGGCGCGGCCTGTGGCGCGACTTTCGTACCAACGACGTGCGTGCGCTGCTGCTGGCGCTGACGCTGGCTGTCGCGGCAGCCACCATGATCGGCTTCTTTCTCGACCGGCTGGAGCGTGGCCTGACGCGCCAGGCCGGCCAGCTGCTGGGCGGTGATCTGGTGCTGGAGCAATCGCGGCCCTTCGCTGATGAAATACGCGCTGAGCTGAGCAAGGCGGGTTTTGCGCTGTCGGATCGCGTGGGCATGGTCTCCATGGTCAGCCAGGGCGACGGCTTCTCGCCGGCAAGCCTCAAGGCCGTGGACGACGCCTATCCGCACTACGGCGTATCGTTGGTCGACCGTGGGCAAGGGCCGGAGTCGCTGACGCATGGCCCGGCGCCCGGCTCGGTGTGGATTGCGCCAAGGCTCGAGGTGCTGCTCGACTTGAGTCCTGGCGATACGCTGCAGGTAGGGCAAGCGAGTCTCAGGGTTGACGGCGTGATCGAGCGCGAAGCCGACCCCTCGGCGGGCTTTGGCAGCTTCAATCCGCGGGTGATGATGCACGTGGATGATCTGCCCGCGACCGGGCTGATACAGGTGGGCTCGCGGATCGATTACGAACTGCTGGCCGCCGGCCCGGCCTCGGCGCTGGATGCCATAGAGCGGCGCCTGGCCCAGTGGCGTGCCCAGGGTATCGAGACTCAGGACGTGCGCCGCGACCGGCCCCGCCTGGGCAGCGCACTGGCCCGGGCCGACCGCTACCT
>ERZ1032895.40-NODE-40-length-38373-cov-5.507803_pt1 | contig 38373 bp, 34 predicted proteins | sample MGYA00516687_ERZ1032895 | MGnify/ENA primary metagenome ERZ1032895 (study PRJEB33719, sample SAMN04261600) | wastewater metagenome | biome: rural village; feature: latrine urine exit; material: soil | place: El Salvador | collected 2013-01-14 ... | reverse complement strand
CACGGCAAACAGGATCAGAACACTGATCGCGAGTCTGCGCAAAATCATTTTGGTCATGCTGTTACCTCCGCAATCCAGACCCGGTGGAAGTCATAGCCGCCAAGCGGTAGCCCGGTGGCGTTTTCTTGCATACCGACCACGTAACTGTGATAGGCATCCACCTGATTCGAGAAGCCCCAGATAATGTAGCCGCCCTCCTCGTATAAGCGCTCTTGCTGTTCGCGGATCATCGCATAGCGGGTTTCGTCATCGCGTTCCGCTCGGGCCGCCGCCACGGCTGCTGCAAAGTCTTCGTCGTACCAGTGGGTCTCGTTGAACGGTGCCCCCTCGACGGTCGATTGGGAGGTTTGGGCCAAAAAGTTTCGGGTGTACCAAAATGAGAGGGAGAAATCCCATTCCAGGTAGTTATCCCAAAACGTGGTCTCATCTAAACGCCGGATCGAAATATTAATCCCGGCGTCTGCGGCTTGCTGAGCAAAAACCTGGGCGGCCTCCACCGCTCCTGATTGGATCGGGGCCGCGACCAGCTCGACATCCAGGCCGTCGGGGTAGCCGGCCTCAGCCAATAATCGTTTGGCTTCCTCGACATCCTGTTCCCGCTGGGGCAGATCATCGGGATAGCCGGGGTCGTAGACCGCATACATGTCATTGCCCACGAATCCGTGACCAGAAAACACCTGGTCGATCATCTGCTGCCGGTCAATGGCCAATCGGAAAGCTTGGCGGACCCGGACGTCGTCGAACGGTGGCGCATCCACGCGCATCGTAAAAGGCAACCACATGCCGGTTTCCGAGTCCAGAATGCGCAGTCGCTCATCGGCGCGTAACACCTTAGACAGTGCCGGGGGCAGTTGTGCCAGCGCATCGACCTGCGTGGACAGCAGTGCGTTGAGCATCGCATCGTTTTCCGAAAAGTTCAGGAGATGGACCTCATCGAGATGCGCCGGACCGTCGAAATAATATTCGTTGCGTACTAACACGGTGGATTGTGCCGGGACGAAGTCTTTGACCTTGAATGCGCCAGAACACACCGGGTTGTCTGGATTATAACCGCGAGGCACGATGCCGACCTGGTATTGGGAGAAGGCGTCATCAAGTTCGGCATCCGCCGAGTCCAGGTGAATTTCTACGGTCCGATCATCCAGGGCGATCGTCTGCGTAATATGGCCGAGCATGGCGGCCCCGTTTTTGGGGTCGTCCGGGTCGGTGATCCGTTCAATGGTGAATACGACGTCGTCGGCGGTGATGTCGCTGCCGTCGGAGAATTTCAGACCCTCGCGCAACCGCACGGTCCACACCGTGACATCGGCATTGGGCTCAAATGACTCGGCGAGTCGATACTCTAGTTCGTAATCGTCGTCGCGACGCAGTAACGGCTCGTAGAGGTTCACCGCCCGGGCGGTATCGGCTGAGTTCGTTGGGATGTGCGCATCCAGGCTGTCGGCGGCATCCCCACCGGTCAGCCCAACCCGCAGTATCCCACCTTGGACGGGTTCTGCGTCGGTGCGATATTGCACCAGAGGACCGGTGCCGCAAGCCGACAGGGCACCCACCACGCCCAGACCCAGGGCGCCACCTAACAGGGTGCGCCGACTCAATGGGGAAGACAACGTAGAACGGAAGTGTGAAGTTTTCATCCAGTATCCAATAATCGAGACCAATAAGGAACATGACACTGGATGGCTACAGCGGGTGAGGCTCCAACAGGCGCGGGATGAAACCGGTACGTCTCAGAACCTTTGTGGCACGCTGAATCATCCCTGATGATTCATAGCGTGACAAATTCCACATGCAACTGAACATAACAACGCCCCCGTCCAACTGCAACATTTGGTGGTGGGCTAGCGTGTTGTCTGACGCTTTGGTCGAGAAGTTGCGGTGCCGTTGATGAAGTTCACAGCAACCACCCGCACTCGCGGGCTTATGTAGGAAATTCGGCTTTGTTAGAGTCGCGAGTGAATCCGAACGATCAAGTGAAAGGTGTTTTCAATGACTGAATATGCTCAGCAGCCACCTGTACCCACGCATGCGAAGATCATGGATGTCACGGACTACGCCGATGGTCAGTACGCCGTCGATAAGTTATCCGATGCCGGTTTCCCGGTTGAGGGTGTCCAGATCGTGGGGCACGACATGAAATCTGTGGAAGTCGTGACCGGGCGCATGACCACCGGCAAAGCAGCCGGACTCGGGGCACTATCTGGCCTGTGGTTCGGACTGTTTGTCGGGTTACTGTTCGGGATTTTTGCCGTCGTCGGCTGGCTGACGATTGTTTTGACCGCCGTGGTCCTTGGCGCAATCTTCGGAGCGATCGCCGGTGCCGTCGGCCATGCGATGACCCGCGGCAAACGCGACTTCTCCTCGGCTCGTGGGCTGGAAGCTTCCCGATACGAAGTGCTCGTTCCCACGCAGCGAGTCAATGAGGCCCGCCAGATACTGGGGCTCTGATACCTCGAGCTATACCGGTGGGGTTCAGCGCTACGACGGGCGGTTTTTGGTGAGCATCCGCTCGAGTGGAATGCTGTTGTCGCGCCAGGGTGTGATCAGCCAGATGACGGCGTAGAGGATCCACCCGAGAACCGGTAGGAGAAATGCCACCAGCACCAAGAGCCGGACGAGCCACACGTTGATTCCAAAACGCGACGCAATACCTCCGGCGATACCACCCAGGATGCGCTTTGGGCCGCGGCGAAAAGGGATGCTGCGGATTGCATCGAATAACGAGTTCATGACCATGACGCTACGCCAATTCTGCGGATCGCGCTATAACGATTTCATGGTGAATAGGGCCGCCCGGGCAAGAGCCTCGCAGCCAGCTGATTCCACAACAGGAGCGGAGCGTCCAGCCCATCATTTGCTGCTTTGGTCAGTAGCAGGTCACCTTTTGATTTGCGGAGCAGTCCGGCCTGTTGGAGTGCCTCGCGAACGTGCATTACCGCTAACATTTTGGATTCACCACCCGTAGACAGCTCAAAATCTCTCAGTCCGAGCTTTTCACCGAAGCGCAAGGCGATTTGTGGTGGCAGATAGCCTGCGCTGGTGAGTCTCACGCCGGGACCAATGTCGTCAAGGAGCAGGTGCACCGCGCTGAGGGATTCGATTAATTCGGATTCCTCTGGCTCTGGTCTTCCTGATCTGGGATCATCTGATGTCAGCAGCTCGAGCCGACGAATAATTTCGGTGCGACCCTGTTCGTCAGTACATTCGTTCAGAATGTGCTTGGATTGCGGAAACCGGGAGATGATTTCCCGCGTGGCCAGATCAAATCCGAACAGTTCTGGCAGCGGTCCGGAGGGAGCGAAACCAGCTGGGGCTTCAAAACAACTATCGATCGCTTCATTAATCTCCACGAGATCGAAAAATGCTGGGTCGTCGAGGACTTCAGCAAGATCCTCTGCGTCAGTTATCCCACCCGAATCCTCCGGTGGTGCTGCTCGCCTACTTGCTGACCGAGGACACCAGCGAGTACGAGCAGGCCTTCGCTAAGGATGACGGTGGGAGGTTAGGTCCACCTTGAGCATTATCTAGAGTTTGCTCTCCTGGGGATCTGCATCGGCACCGGTTCGATCAGATGAATCGTGTTGTCACGGCTAAAGGTCTTCGCAGCGATAATCAAGGCGATGACGCCGGCGAGATGGACCAGGGTAATGATCATCAGTACACCTGGATCATCGAAGTTGCCCTGAGCTACGATCATGGCCGGCGCAACCCCGCGCTGGGCTGAACCCAATGCGCCAACATCTTTCAGGTTGCCGTGACCATCACCCATGGCTCAGCCTAAGAACAGGGATAGCAATAGCACATAGGTGCCAACCATCATGGCCTTCCAGACATGGAATTCGGCAAGGGCCGGTAGATACCCGATGATGATGGCGATAATCAGCACGTACAGTGAGATGTTTGAGATCCGGCCGACCCAGGGCTGGATCGCGGCGGCAAAGCGGTCGGCAAATTGGTTCAGTAGCATCCCGACGCCCAGCGGCAGGATCATTTGCGTCAGAAGGTTTTGGGTGACCAGCCAGACGTCGACCGTGGTGCCCTCAAGAATGACCGGCAGCATAACGGGCAGGACGATGACGTTGCCGATTGTCAGCACGAGGAGGACAGTCGCGGCCAGGGCCATATCGGCATTTGAGATGTCGGCGAGCCGGATGAGAAATGCGGCACCCGCGCATAGCCCGAAGATCAGCAATCCGGTTTCATACACGGAATTAAGATCCACCAGTTGCACAATGGCGATCATGATCGATGGGATGACCACGAAGTTCAGCAGCAGCATGCGCCGCAAAAACTACTGGTTAGTTTTCAGGTGTCGCCACAATTGGGTGGGCTTTTGGGTGAGCCCAACATTCAACATCGACGTCAGCACGAAGACGGTGACAGTCCAGCCGCCGAGGTTTTGGAAAAATTCGAACACGCTACCGGCCCCTTAGAACTCGCAAGGTCCGGTCGATACACCAAGCTGTCCTGCGCCTGGGTACGCCGGCAACACTTAAGCCAAAGTGTATAGCGACGTGGTTCAATGGTGAAGATTTCTGTAGCGCTGAGGCTATTAAAGCAAACGGTGGGCGACAGCCGACGCTGTCATCCACCGTCTGTCGGGGTCGATCTAGTAATTAATTATGCAATTCCTGCCACCTACCGGCACACGCGATCCCAGCATCCACCGGGTTGTCAGGGGACTCGTATTGTTTGTAGGTTTCGATGTATTTTTCGAGGTAGCGATCGGCGTCGGCGAAGTTGTAATCATTCATGATTTCCAACCAGGCGGACTCGGCCTCGTCGGCGGCGACGTCGATCCACTTCTGGGTTTCTTCTTCAGGCCAGGTGTGGAAGCTTTCGACATCGGGGGAGTCGAGCATGCCTTGGCAGATGTTTTCTAATTCTGCGTTAGCGATTTCGATGGTGCGACCTTCATTGAATTCGCGGGTGACGTCGTCAACGATCTCCTGGAGTTCTGGGGTTAATGAATCGTAGGAGTTCTTATTCCACCACATGCCGTAGGCGGTGTACTGGCCTAGGCCTGGATCAGCCCAGTAGGGGAGCTGTTCGGTGACCTTATAGTTCACCCCGAAGTCCAGGGACGCGGCCACCGAATCGATCGCCCCGCGCTGCAGGTTCTCGTAGGTTTCGGCAGCCGTGAAGGCGTTGACATTGACCCCGGCGGCCTCGAGCGAGCGCTGGGTCACCGGACCGGCGGCACGAGCACGCAGCCCTTTGACATCGTCGAGAGAATTCACGGGATTTTTTGACCCGATGAGCAGGGCTCCTACCGGCCAGGTGGAGATGTACTCAAGGTTGGCCGATTCTAATTGCTGTCGAGCGGGCTCGTAGTTTTGGTGTAGGTCATAGAGTGCTTCAACCGATGCCTGGATGTCGTTATTCAAGAAGGTGATCGACATGACCGACAGGGTTGGCAGCAGGTGTGGTGTGTAGTCGGCGACGGTTAACCCGATATCGGCGCGACCGTCACGAACACAGTCGGCAACCTCGTTCATGGCACACACGGCTTCAAACGAGGTGCGGTTGAATTCGATGCGGCCATCGGAGGCTTCTTCAACGGCGTCGAAATATTCTTCGGCCACCCGGTGGTGCTGGGTGCCATCCAGCGCCCCGTTGGCCACGTTGAAGTAGAAGTTATCGGCGCCTTCGACGATGCCTTGTTCACAACCGGTCAGCACCATGGCACCGGCGGTAGCGGTGACTGCCAGCTTGGTCACGCGAGACAGGAATTTGGACTTCATGATGGGTTAGCCTTCCTAATTTTGCACCAGACTCGGCAGGAACAAGATGATGTCGGGGACAAAGAAGAAGATCGCGATCAGCACCAGGTCAATGATGAAAAACGGGACAATCCCTTTGAACACGGTCTCTGAGCGGATGCCGGTGGTTCCAGCCACCACGAAGGCGTTGATACCCACGGGTGGGGTGACCATGCCGATCTCAATGAATTTGACGATCAGAATGCCCAACCAGATCGGGTCGAAGCCAAATTCAATGGCCACCGGCAGCAGCAGCGGCACCGAGATGACCAGTAACGATAGCGATTCCAGCACCATGCCCAGGGGGACCAGGCTCAGCAGCAGGATGAGCATGACCAGGATGGGCGACATGTTCCATCCCAGCACCGCCTCGGTGATCATGTTCGGGACGCGTGCGGCGATAAAGAATGCGGTGAGAATACCCGAGCCGATCACGATGAAGAACACCATCGCGGTGGTCGACGCGGTGGACTCTAGGGCACCGGTGATGCCCTTCCAAATACCTTTCCACCCTTCTTTGCGCAGTTCCCACAGCAAAATGAGGACGGCGGCGATCGCACCGAAGGCGGCGGATTCGGTTGCGGTGAAGATCCCGGAGTACATTCCGCCCAGGACGATGGCAAATAGGATGACCACGTAGATCAGCCCGCGCCACGGCAGTTTGGACAGCGGGGTCTGTTCTTTTTGTTCGCGGGTGATATCCGAGGCCTGGGTCAGCGCGTCGTGGACGTTATCGGCGTCGGTGACAACTTTGCCGTCTTTTTGCATGCGCCAGCCGGCGAACATGATCCACAGGGCATAGGCGATGGCGGACAGCGCACCGGGTACGATACCGGCGGCCAGCATTTCGCCAACCGACACCTGAGCCAGAATCGCGTAGAGCACCAGAAATGTCGAGGGCGGGATCATCGAACCCAAGGTGCCGGCGACCGCGACCAGGGCGGTGGCCATCGCGGCGGGATACCCGGCGGCACGCATTTCGCCAACGGACAGGCGCGCCATGGTGGCGGCAGTCCCGATCGAAGAACCGGACACGGCCGAGAACCCAGCCGAGGCGGCGACCGTGGCGATACCCAGCCCGCCGGGGAAGCGACCGAGCACGCGGTCGGCAATTTTGAACACGTAGTCGGCAACGTGGGCCCGCACCGCGAACATCCCCATCAGGATGAACATCGGAATAATCGTTAGCGAGAACGTTGCGGTTTGCGAAAACGGGTTGGCCCCGAGCTCCAGGGTGGTGTGATTCAGTCCGCGCAGCGCGGCAAGTCCGAGAGCCCCCGAAACACCAAGAGAGACTGCGACCGGCACCCGCAATAACAGCAGGGCGATCATCAGCAGGAGGACTAATACGATTACCATTCCAACTGTCATGAGTTGTTTCGCTCTCCTTCGGGGTGCTGCGTGGCGTCAGCGATATCTTCGGTCACGGCCGCGGCGGGGTGAGTGTCGGTGCGATCCACGATGGAATCGTCGGCCAGCGCTGCTTCAATTTCGTCGGCGAAGCCCATCGGCTGTTGACCGCCCAAACTGCGGATGAGGTTGACGATGGCGACGGCGAACAGCGAGATGAAGCCCAGGGTGAGGACCCAGCGCATCGGGTACATCGGCCATTGGACCAATCCGAAGCGGGTTTCTTGGGACTGCCACGAGTCGATCGAGCGCAGGATGTTGGCCCAGCTCAGCCAGGCGGTGTACGCAGCCACCACGAACCAGACGAAGATGTTCGTGATTTTCGCCAGTCGGGGGCCAAAGCGGTCGGTCACCAGCGTGACCGCCACATGTTCGCCGTTGACGCCGGCCCAGGCCAGCCCAAAAGCCACGGCAGTGACCATCGCCGTTTCGGCGATTTCGATCATGCCGCCCAGTGACCCGCCCGTGGTGTTGCGGACGAAGACGTCAATCGAGATCGCAATCACCATCACCACGATGGCAGCCGCTGACAGCACGGCAAGCGTTCGGGCTATACCGCGAATCAGTTTTTCCATGATGCATTCCTTCGTGTGCTCGAGTTCCTCGTGCTCCAAAGACATATTTGTCGTCGGTCGTACCTTGACGCACAACGTGCGGTGAGCTATTTCACAGGAAACGACAGACTTGAAAGATCATATACGAAGCGAGTCGCTCGTGCAGTCTCGCTGTGCCTTGTGAGGCGCTTGATGGGACGCAAAACTCGGTGAAAGTGTGCGAGATCACCGACCTGTGACGTGGTCCATCACCTCGTGAGATGCAAGCGGCGTCACTGGCATTCAGCGCGATCGTGCCGGTGGCCTTCGACCGCTCAAGGTGCGGTGGTCGAGATTCTCCAGCATCCCCCGGCTCGTGTTTCCTGTCAGCTTAAGTCCAAGCTGTGACGTCGCCGTAGGACGGTGTTTGGATGAGGTTTCTGCTCTCGCATGTACTCCAAGAAGGCGTGCGTGACGGACGTCATTCGTAATCCACTCGAGTGCACGGTGATTTGGTAAACTCTGGTTGTAACTGTTCTCGGCCCAAAACTTGCGTGCTTTCGGGTGCGAGAACCTTTCTATGTTGTGGGTCGGTTACACGCCGTCCCCTTGGGAGAGATGAATTTTATGCCAGCAATCGCAATCGTGGGAGCCCAATGGGGCGACGAGGGCAAAGGCAAAGCAACGGACCTGCTCGGTGGGCGGGTTGATTATGTGGTCAAACCCAACGGCGGAAACAACGCCGGGCACACCGTCGTCGTCAACGGCGAGAAGTTTGAACTGAAACTGCTACCCGCCGGCATCCTGTCGCCACAAGCCATCTCCGTGATCGGCAACGGCGTGGTTATTAATCTCGAAGCGCTGTTTGAGGAAATCGATGGTCTGGAAGCTCGCGGCCATGACACCTCGCACCTGCGAATCTCAGCGAATGCACACCTGGTCGCGCCCTACCACCAGACGCTAGATAAGGTCACAGAGCGATTCTTAGGCAAACGCGCGATCGGGACCACCGGGCGCGGTATCGGCCCGACCTACCAAGACAAGGTCGCCCGCCTGGGCATCCGCGTACAAGACCTCTACGATGAGTCGATTCTGCGCCAGAAGATTGAAGGCGCGCTGCGTCAGAAGAACGAGTTGTTGGTCAAGCTCTACAACCGCCGGGCCTTTACCGTGGATGAGATCGTGGACTATTTCATGGTCTACGCCGAGCGCCTGCGCCCCATGGTCGTCGACTCGGTGCAAATGCTCAATGAAGCGCTCGATGAGGACAAAGTTGTGCTCATGGAAGGCGGCCAGGCCACGTTCCTCGATGTTGACCACGGCACCTACCCGTTTGTGACCTCCTCAAACCCGACGGCCGGTGGCGCCTCCGTGGGCGCCGGGATTGGTCCAACTCGCTTTACTCGGACCATCGGCATCGTCAAGGCCTACACGACCCGCGTTGGTGCCGGCCCCTTCCCAACTGAATTGTTTGATGAGATGGGCGAACAGCTGCGCACCACCGGTGGCGAATTCGGTGTCAACACCGGTCGTCCGCGCCGCACTGGCTGGTATGACGCCGTGATGGCCCGTCACGCTGCGATGATCAACGGGTTCACCGATTACTTCGTGACCAAACTCGATGTGCTGACCGGCATCGAAGAGATCCCGGTCTGTGTGGCCTACGACGTCGATGGTGTCCGCCACGACTCGATGCCGATGACGCAAACCGAGTTCCACCACGCCAAACCGATTTATGAATACTTCCCCGGCTGGGAAGAAGATATTTCTGGTTGCCGCACCCTCGAGGATCTGCCAGTCAACGCTCGCAACTACATCACCAAGCTCGAAGAGCTTGCGGGTGTACGTATTTCCGGTGTGGGCGTTGGCCCGGGCCGCGATGAAGTTATCCAAGTTCGCGATCTGATTTACGAAGACTAACGCTTATGCAATATGTATCCACCCGCGGCGGCATGGCGCCGTCGAACTTCTCCGATGTCCTGCTGGAAGGACTCGCGCCCGACGGCGGCCTGGTCGTCCCGGTTGACATCCCAACCGTCGATGCGGCCACGATCGAATCTTGGCGCGAGCTGACCTACCCGGAGCTGGCCACCGAAGTCATCGGCCTGTACTGGACCGATATCCCGCGCGAGGACCTTGCCGAACTCTGCCAGGCCGCCTACGGCGACCAGTTCAACTCCGACGACGTCGTTCCGCTGACCCCGATCGATCAGATGACCGCGCTGGTGGACCTCTCCCAGGGACCAACCCTGGCCTTCAAAGATATGGCCATGCAGTTCCTTGGTGAAGCCCTGCCGTATGTTCTTAAGCAGCGCGGCCAGACCCTGAACATTCTGGGCGCCACCTCCGGGGATACCGGCTCGGCCGCCGAATATGCCTTCCGGTCGAAACCCAATATCGGTGTGTTCATGCTGTCCCCCAAGGGGCGGATGTCGCAGTTCCAGCGCGCGCAAATGTACACGCTGACCGATGACAACATCCACAATATAGTCATTGACGGGGTATTCGACGACGCGCAAAACCTGGTCAAAGAGCTCAACGGCGATCTGGAGTTCAAGGCCAAGCACTCCTTGGGGACCGTCAACTCGATCAACCTGGGTCGCCTCATCGCGCAATCCGTGTACTACTTCTGGGCCTGGTTGCGCGTGACCACCGGTATCCCAGCGGATCAGCGCGAGAACTTCGGGGTGTCATTTGCCGTGCCGTCGGGCAACTTCGGCAATATTTTCTCCGGGCAGTTGGCTCGCCAAATGGGTCTGCCCATCGACACCCTGGTGTTGGCCACTAACGAGAACAACGTGTTAGATGAGTTCTTCCGTTCCGGGAAATATGAGCCACGCTCGGCCGAGAACACTTTGTCGACCTCATCGCCGTCGATGGATATTTCCAAGGCTTCTAACCTCGAACGCTTCATCTACCTGGTGTTAGGCCAAGACGCACAGGCTCTCGCCAACGCCTGGGAACAGTTGGATTCGACGGGCACACTGGATTTATCGGAACACCAACCGCGTTTCCACAACGAATTCGGCATGGTATCGGGCACCTCGACCCATGAGGATCGCGTCGCTGCGATCCGGGCCGTGTATGAAAAATCCAAGGTCGTCATCGACCCACACACGGCCGACGGTGTCACGGTGGCTCGCGGTTACCAAAAACCTAACCAGCCGATGCTCGTACTGGAGACAGCTAAACCCGAGAAGTTCACCGATATCGTCAACGAAGCGTTGGGCTTTGAACCCGAGCTGTTGCCGGAATACGCCAAGCTCTTGGAACTGGAACAGCACACCGTGGAGATCGGTGCTGATGCCCAGGCGCTTCGCGAATACATCGCGTTGCACTACGTCTAAGCATAGTTCTCAGGGTTTCAGCAGGGAACTCTCACAGCTTCTCAAGGCGGATATGTTTATATTTTGACTACCTCAAGGTGTGAGTGAATAATGAATGCCCCGATTGGAAACGGAAGTTTTCGATCGGGGCGTTCAGCTTTTACAGGCTCTGCAAAACTCTGAGCGAATTTACAGGGATTCTCAAGTAATTCCCAGGGTAGAGGACTATAGTAGTAACTACCTCTTCAAGGTGTGAGTGATGAGTGTCAGGGCCCCCGGTTTCTACGGGGGCCCTGGTTTTTAACATGAACCTCCGCCAAGAGCCGTCTGCTCTTGCCTGGTATGAGTACCCGCTGATGGTGCATCCGTTTGGCGAGTGAGATAAAACGTTGCGACGATGCCGATCAGGCTGCATGAGCACGTGACCCACCAAGAGGCCTCCCACGAGCCGGTTGCAGTGACGACCCATGCTAAGGCGGCAGGTCCAAAGAAATTGCCTACATTGAAGATCTGCTGCATCAAGCCAATGACAGCGGCCACCGAACCCTCCTGCGGCGCGAGGTCCACCGCCATCCGACTTAGTAATGCTGGGATCGTGCCGCCTATCATCGAAAAGGCAATCGCGCACGCCAGCTGTCCGGCGAAGCCCAGGGGACTGGCGGCCCAATCAAATGCAAAGAACGCGATCGATGACATCGACATCACCAGAAACGTGACGTTAATGATGTGGCGTGGCCGAAAACCTCTGTTGAGTAAAGTGGCAACCATTAAAGCGCCGAGAATATTTACTCCGCCCACCAGGGCGGACAGCAGCGCGGCCGGTAACCGTTCCACATCGACGGCGACGAAGACCGTCGGTAAGAATCCCATCACCGCCATCCATTGCAACGTGTAAGACGCAAATGCCAGTCCGGCCACCCAGGGGCGCCACGTACGCACCGTATTAAGAATCCGGCTAAAAGAGCCTCGAAGAGGCTTATCGTCTGGTAGCGGTGGATCCGCTTCGGTAAAACGTGCGACCAGTACGAGGAGCACGATCGTGACAGCCGCCATCACCACCCACAGTACCCGCCAGCTGACGAGCTCCAGAAGGAGACCTCCGCCGGCGAAGCCTATCACCGTGGCGGTGCCCTTAAATGCGCCCCAAGAAGACAGGGCAATGTTGAGTTGAGCGGGGTGGCACATGCGCCGGATCAGTGCTGGTGCCAAGACCGTACACAGCAGAAAACCGATCCCCTCGATAGCCCGAAAAACCATCATGAAGTGCGTCGACGAGGTGGTGGCACCTAAACACGAGCCTATCGCGAGCAGTATCAGGCCTAGCATGATCAAGCGGCGGAGGCCGGCGAGTTCTCCGCCCCAGGCTACGAAAAGACCACCGACCATGCTGGCGAGCTGAATGATCCCGACTAACATGCCTGCAGTTATCAAACTCATGCCAAGTTCTGCCTCGAGCAGGGGCAATGCAACGGGTAGTTTCCAAATATGGGCAGCGGCAACGACCCCGACTGCTACTACAGTGACCCAGGCGCGGGTCGTAGGCAGGGTGGGTGACGAGACCTGGTGCTCGGACGAGTGTGTCACAACTGGGCTCCTTTTGACTTCCGTCCTTGAGTTTGCCTGGATCTCTGCCCTGGGAGTGGATAATTGTCCATCTAATGGAAAGCTACTGGATGGCACCGTACAATAAGGCGACGAGTCGAAGGAGGGCATTATGGCCAACCCGCGTCCACGGGAGCCGCGACGTCAATCGCAAGATACGGCAACAAAAGCTGAAACGGTGACCGCTCGTTCCTTGGCGCTGCTAGCTGCCTTCAGTCCCGAACGCCCGCGATTGTCTTTGAGTGAGATGGCGCGACGTGCAAACTTGCCTGTATCGACTGCTCACCGTCTCGTGGCCGAGCTCGTCGAGTGGGGCGCGGTAGAGCGAGTGCATAATGAATACGTTATTGGACAACGGTTGTGGAAACTGGGGCTGTTGGCGCCGATACGTCAGAACATTGCAGAAATTGCTGCCCCGCATATGCAAGACGTCTTATTTGTGACGCATAACGTGGTGAATCTTTTTGTTTTGGAATCGTCGAAGGTGCTGCTGCTGGAGCGTATCTCCGGCACCAAGGTTGGGACCCCCTTTCGAAAGGTGGGCGACCCGCTGCCGCTTCATGCTTCAGCCGCCGGCAAGGTCATGTTGGCTTTTTCCCGACAGGATCTGATGTCGCAAGCCATCAACAACATGACCAGCCTGACCAAGTACACGATCACCTCTCCGGCCGCATTACAGGCCGCCGTCGCCGAAGTGAAAAGATCTGGCTATGCGATCTCGAGCCAGGAAACAGGATTAGACAATCACGCTGTGGCGGTACCGGTACTTGATGCGATGGGCTATGCAGTTGCTGCGCTTGGTGTTGTCCACCAAAAAGCGCCCGCGATCGGATCTGTCGTCCCCGTCCTGCGCATTGCTGCCAGGGGGATAGCCCGCAGGCTTACTTCAGTTGAGCTATCGTAAGCAACTCAGCCCCGGGCGTCATAGCAACACGAAAGTTTCTTTCCATTGGATGGAAAGTAGTTCTTCCTGTGATATGCACTACTCTTAGCCTGGGTGTAACCCAAGCCCGCTTAGCCGTGGCCCTTCCAACAACAAGGAGCTAACGCGTGACTCTCACAGCACCATCGAAAGCCCCCGCTACGATCGATACCGTCATTGACTCGGTGGACCGTGCCGCAGATGAAGTTGTCACCTTGGTGCTACGTCGTACCGATGGTGCTAACTTCCCCGCTTGGGAGCCCGGAGCACATGTCGACGTGCACCTCGAAAACGGTCTGATTCGGCAATACTCTCTCTGCTCGCCCACAGCAGACCGCTCCACGTTGCAAATTGGCGTACTGCGGACACCAGACTCTCGCGGCGGCTCAGCGTTTGTACACGATAACTTGTGGCCCGGGACCGAACTGACCATCTCAGCACCCCGCAACAACTTCCCGCTCGTAAAGTCGCGCAAATACATGTTTATTGCCGGTGGGATTGGTATCACCCCGATCATTCCGATGATGGAAGCTGCTGAAGCAGCGGGCAAAGAGTGGGTGCTGCACTACGGTGGACGCTCTCGCACCAGCATGGCATTTCTCGACGAGCTGGTGACCAAATATGGGCCGGAGAAGATACGCATCTACGCTAACGATGAAGACAACATGTTAGATCTCACCCAGGTCCTTGCTATGCCACGCGCCCACATGTTGGTCTATGCGTGCGGGCCCGGCGGAATGCTCAACGCAATCGAAGACCTTTGCATGGGCTGGCCTCCCGGAGCGCTGCACATCGAACGTTTTGTCGCTACCGAACTTGGAGCCGCAGCAAACAGCGAACCATTCGAAGTTGAACTCGCCCAGACCGGCACAACCGTCACCGTGCAACCAGACGAAACCATCGTAGATGCCGTGGAGCAAGCCGGCGCTCGCATTCTCTCCAGTTGCCGTGCTGGAGTCTGTGGCACATGCGAAACCCGCATCATCGCAGGTGAACCAGAGCATCGTGATGCTGTCCTGACCGAAGAAGATAAAGCAGCGGGCGAAGTCATGCTGCCCTGTGTATCTCGCGCAGCCGCTGGTTGCAGTCGTTTAGTTCTTGATTTGTGAGTCCGAGGAGTAGTTATGACCACCACCACTGAACCAGCAGTCTTCACTGGAGACCCCTTCGACGAAGCCGCACTGAAGGATCCCTACCCGTTCTTACAGCGTTTGCGCGAGGCCGGACCCGTAAGTTATCTGGAAGCCACCGGCTCGTATGCGATCGTCGGGTACGACGAGGTTTACGAAGTGCTCATGGATTTCGAAACTTTCATCTCCTCTGGAGGCTTGGGTCCGCACGATATTCGCAAAGACGAAGCCTGGCGACCACCAAGCATCTTGGAATCGGATCCGCCGATTCACACCGTCATGCGCCGCGCACTTACGGGTGTCATTAACCCCTCGACAGTTCGCGCCCTGCGGGAACCGTTTACCGCGCCGGCAGTCGAGATTGTCAACGACTTGACACAGTTCGATCGTTTCGACGCCGTCACGGACCTGGCCGAGAAGTACCCGATCCGCGTCTTCCCGGATGCTGTGGGTCTGCCACAAGAAGGCCGCGAACACCTGTTGCCGTACGGGAACATGGTTTTTAATGCCTTCGGTCCCGAAAACTACATTTACCAGCAGGCTTTCGCCGAAGGCGACGCGCACTCAGCGGCCGTCATGAAACTATGCCAGCGCGAATCGTTGGATGACAGTGGTTTTGGTGCCAGGATCTACGAGCGCATTAACGACGGATTGATCACTGAAGAACAAGCCGCTTTGCTGGTTCGTGCCTTGCTGTCCGCCGGAGTCGACACCACCATCTTCGGTATCGGTAACACCCTGTCGGTGCTGGCCCGTTACCCTGAAGCGTGGCAACGACTACGCGAAAACCCGTCGATGGCCAAATTTGCCATCGACGAAGCCCTTCGCGTGGAATCACCTTTCCAGAAATTCCACCGCACTGTCGCCACTGCCACCACTTTAGGCGGAGTAGACCTGCCGGAAGGTGCAAAGGTTCTGGTGTTCGTTGGCGCAGCCAACCGTGACCCCGCCAAGTGGGGTGACGATGCCGCAGAGTTTAGCCTAGACCGCAGCTCCTCGGGCCACGTTGCTTTTGGTATGGGACTTCACCAATGTGTGGGGCAACCAATCGCTCGGCTGGAAATGGAAATCGTTTTACAACAACTCCTCGAGAAATTCGAAACCCTCGAACTTGCTGACGAGCCGGTGCCGTTTATTCACAACGTGCTGCGCGGCTTTGAATCGGTTCCGCTAAAAGTCTCTCCGAAGCGCTAACGTAGCGTCTTACTTTCTGAGGCCTCCCGGTGGTCTCGTGAACACCGGGAGGCTTATTTGACCTGTCTGTTTGCCGCAGGCTTTTGACCACGTCACCTTTCTTCGACGTTACCTCTCGATAGGAACAGCTCATGGCTAACCAAATATCAATTAGACCGTCATCCCCAACGGGTTCAGCCGACAAGATACAAAGCGCAGATCCAGCTACGTGGAGTGCCCGTCGCCGAAAACGCTACGGTTGGCTGATCACCGTAATGCTCCTGATCCTGATGATGATCAGTTGGGCCGATAAGGCCATCCTCGGTATTGTCGCGGTGCCTTTGATGGAAGATCTCAACATCTCCGAAGCCCAGTTTGGCTTATTAGGCAGTGCCGTGTTCATGCTCTTCGGGATCGCACAGCTGGTAGCTGCACCTATTGCTAACCGTGTCCAAGCCAAATGGATTTTGTTGATCTTGTGCGTGATCTGGTCGATCGCTCAAGTCCCAGTGATTATCTTTGCGTCGTTGCCGGCCCTTTGGTTGAGCAGACTGCTGCTGGGCGCTGGTGAAGGCCCGTTGGCACCGATCACCATGCACGCGGTGTACAAGTGGTTCCCCGCGGCGAAAGGTGCGACCCCCGCAGCTCTTGCCTCAGCCGGAGTGACCCTGGGCATCGTGGCGTTCGCGCCCGTCCTGGCGTGGATTACCGCCTCGTTCGGCTGGAAATCCGCATTTATCTTTGTCGCTTTTATTGGCGTGGTCTGGGCGGCGATCTGGCTCTTCATTGGAAAAGAGGGCCCCTATACTTCTGTCAAAGCCGAACGGGAGATCGAAGGGTACCCCGTCGATGACATCGCAGACCCCGTGGCAGCGGCCCAAGCCGCAGCGGCTGACAGCAAAGTTAAATACCGTCGTTCATTGCTGACCCCAAGTTGGATCCTGGCCGTGTTGTGCTCCTTCTTCGGCTATTGGACCTTCACGGTAGCAACCACTTGGTTACCGGCATATTTTGAAAATGTCCTGGGTGCCAATACTCAACAGTCGGGCTCACTTATCGCTTTACCAGCCCTATGGGGCGCTATCGCAACCGTTGGACTGAGCTGGTTGACAGAGGTCTTAGGTAGCCGCGGATGGTCTACACGGTATTCCCGTGGACTCGTACTGAGCTTGTCCACGATTTTCTCGGGCGTTATGGTGCTGCTAGGCACTATGGCAAGTACACCGCTGCCAGCGATAGTCTGCTTCACATTCGGTTTTGGTACCGCACCAGCTCTCTTTGCTCTGACATATTTAGTAGCAGCCGAGATGACAAGCATCGGTCAGCGTGGTGCGATGCTGCAATTCACCAACGCGTTTCTTACCACGGGCGGGCTGTGTGCCCCCATGTTTGTTGGCATTCTCGTGGGAGCCGCCGCCACTCCGGCCATGGGATACGAGCTATCCTTCTTGATCACCGGCGGTGTCATGAGCGGTATCGGTCTGTTGGCTGCCCTGGGCATCAACCAGCAGCGGGATCGCAAGAAGCTGGGCTTGGACCTCATCTAAGGCCATACCACCCACCGGCTCGTCCATCAGCCGGCAGCTCATCGGAACACTCGATGAGCTGCCGGCTTTGGCGTTACTGGAGTGAGCCAGCCGCGAGGTGCAGTGTATATATGGGGTGCGGTCAGCGTAGGCCTGCAGGAAGTATGGTGCATAAAGGACTCCTGGCAGAAAAATTTCTCCTATTAAAAGCATTCTGGCCGTGTTCGGCAGCGCTTGCAACGCTGCCGAAAACGGCCAGGAACATTAAGCTCGCGACTAGATGGTGGCGTAGGTAGTGTCGGCGACGAGGCTAAACCGCTGACCACTGGTGGCAACATCGATCGGGCCCGCATAGGTGCTTGCTGCACCAGCCGCCCATTCTGCCGGAGTCGCTACCCCTGCCAGGTGGGAGAGGATAAGACGCTTTGCCCCTGAAGCAGTCGCGACCCGACCGGCGCCTTCAGGCGTAGTATGGGATTGTTGTTGGTGGTTCAAAAACGCTGCATCGAAACCCCTCGATGCGAAGAACTCAAGGTTCACTGCTTCGTGCACCAAGATGTCCGTATCATAAGCGAGCTTGGCCAGCGCTGCACTTTCAGCGGTGTCCCCAGAGAACGTGATTGAACCATCGGCTGTATCGAAACGGAACCCAAATGCCGGATGGACCGGAGGGTGATCCACTAATATAGCAGTCACTTTGACGTGATCATCCTCGTAGACCAAGAATGGCTCCGCCGCTGAGGTCTGGGACAGAGCAATCTCAACGGGATTGATAAGGTCTGACATCACGGGTCGGGCTTCATCGGTGACTCTGATATTCAAGTCATAGGAGAATGCTTCCAACGTGTGGTCTACAAGACCGCGGGTACCCGATAGGTTGGTGCCAAGCGGGTGGTTGGCGTCCTGTCCGGGTCCGTGAATAGAAATCGGGTGGGCGAAACCTTCGACCGGTGCGCCCCAGTTCCACATGAGAAATGCGGGGAACTCAGCCACATGGTCGGAATGCAGGTGCGTGATGAACCCGGCCTTGAAGTCCTTACCGCGCAGGCCCGCCTCATGAGCAGAACGAACGCATCCCAGGCCGAAGTCCACCATGTAAAACTGGTTGTCGACGACGACGGCGCTAGCCATCCCATTTTCTCTACCTCGGATGGCTGGCCCCGCAGCAGTGCCGAGGGTGATGAGTTCGGTTGAAGACTTATTCTCCATAGTATGTCCTAGCAGTGGTTGTTCGGCGCGGCTGAACTACGCGCCGATGAAGGTGTTAACGGTACGAGGTTCAAGGTATTCGTTGAGTCCCCAGCGGCCTCGTTCACGACCCAGCCCCGAGGTTTTCCACCCACCAAATGGTGCGTCGAGCTCGACGACTGTGTGCTGGTTAATCCATACGGTGCCGGATTCCAAACGCTCAGCCAGATCCTTGGCGCGATCCAGGTCTTGAGACCATACCGAAGCTCCAAGGCCGTAGGGACCCGCATTGACCTCAGCCACGGCGGTGTCGAGATCGTCGTAGATGACAATTGGCAGTGCGCTACCAAACTGTTCTTCATAGACCAGTGGCATTTCAGCGTGGGCATTGATCACGAGGGTCGGATCCATGAAGTACCCTGGTAGCTCGGAGCTGGAAGAGCCTCCGGTGATCACTTGAGCCCCTGAGGATACCGCGTTATCGACCAACGAGCGTACGGTGGATAACTGGGATTCGTTGTGCATTGGGCCCATGGTGGTCTCTTTGGCGATGCCGTGGCCGATGACAATTTCTTGAGTCTGTGCTGCCATAGCCTCGGCGAGCTCTGTGGCAATACTGCGCGGCACGTAGACGCGTTTGACGGCCATGCACACCTGCCCGGCGTTACGGAAGGCACTGTTGAGAATGCCCTGAGACGTGTGCTCGATATCGGCGTCTTCTAGAACCAGGGCGGCGTCATTGCCACCAAGCTCCAGGGTCACGCGTTTGACTGTTTCGGCGGCTTGGGCCGCGACGGCGGTACCGACGTCGGTGGAGCCGGTGAATGAGATTTTTCGAATCTCTGGCAGCGTGCTCAGTGCGACGTTGACCGTGCGATTACTGCCGGTACGTGTTTGCAGTACACCACTGGGTAGCGCCTGATTCATCAGTTCTACTAATGCAATGGTCGACAGCGGTGTTGTAGGGGAGGGCTTTGCGATCACCGTGCACCCTGCCACAAGGGCAGGGGCTAGCTTCACCGCCAGCAGCGAGATTGGAAAGTTCCACGGGGTAATGGTCCCCACAATGCCCACCGGGCGGTTTTGCACCTCAATAGTGCGACCCTGTCGTGGTGGCAGCGTCTCGGTTGCGTCCCATTCCAGATCGGCATAGTACGCGAACAGGTCGGCGGCGGTCTTGAACTCGCCGATGGCTTCGGCCAGGACCTTTCCCTGTTCCAGCGACAGTAACCGTCCAAGGCGGTTGGCGTCGTCACGAATCAAGGTGGCGATCTGTCGTAGCGCTGCCCGCCGGGAATCCCGATCAGCCGCCCAACTGGTGCTGGCTTGTTGTGCGTGCCTGATGGCTTGGCGCACGTCTTCCTCGGTGTGCTGTGGCGCTTCACCTACGAGCTCCAGTGTCGCAGGATCATATACCGCGTACGTCGGTGCCGACATGACACTCCCTCCGATCTAACGTTCTGAATGCTTCCAGTGTCGCCACCCAAACACCGAAATGCTCAGAACTTTCCATTGGATAGAAAATATGGGGTAGACCGTGCGTCCATGCCGCATGATGCTTATATATGGTTGGCAATCATCAAGGTAAAGGAGCTGCACCATGACCTCAAACAGCCCACAAATAGTTATCACCGGAGTTGCATCAGGTATTGGCAAGGAGACTGCCCAGCTGCTGAGCTCGCAGGGCTATCACGTCATCGGTGTGGATCGGGCCCCCGTAGAAGACTTTGCCGGTACCTTTATTCAAGGCGACCTTTCTGACCCGGCCGGCGTCAACCAGATTGCTGACAAGATTCGCGAGACGGCTCCGGCAGGTATTCACGGGTTGGCGAATATCGCGGGTGTCCCCGGTACCGCACCGGCAGAGGTCGTGCTGAACATCAACGTTTTCGGTGTCCGAGATCTGATCCAAGCGGTCCGTCCCCAGCTGCAACGTGGCTCATCGATTGTCAACTTAGCTTCCGCTGTGGCTTACCAGTGGCGAGCACATAAAGCACAGTTGGCGGAGTTCGCATTAGCTGCCGACCGGCAGCAAGCAATGACCCAAGCTCTAGCTGACGACCATATCGTGGGACACTCGTACTTGTTTTCTAAACAGTGCGTGAGCCTGCTGAGCGAGTATTTTGCCGCTGAATTTGTTGCCGACGGCATCCGCGTCAATTCGGTCAGCCCCGGTCCGGTTGAGACCCCGATCCTGGAGGACTTCAAAAACGACCACGGCCGCGATAAAGTGAACTCGGCTGCGACCACTCTAGGACGTTTCGGGGCACCGGCCGATATCGCCCAGTGCATCGCGTACCTGTTGAGTCCTGAAGCCGGGTGGGTCAACGGCACTGATCTGCGAGTCGACGGTGGGCTGACCGCGTACCGGGAAACTGCTCAGTTCCGAGATGGTTCGCAGCAGCCCGTCCAAGCTTAGTGGGAGCTTTTTGCGGAGACATCCCACACCGCTTGCCATTTGTGAGCGATACTTTGGATGGTCTCGTGAGCGTTGAGTCCGCTGGGGTTCGGTAACGCCCACAGTTGGACGCGCTCGGGCCAGCCTGCAATGGTCTCGACATCTTGGCGTCCCAGTTGTGCCTTCGGTAGTGAAAACGCCGTTCGAAACGCGGTAATACCAACGATCGCGACTGCTCGGGGCTGCAACACGTGGACGCGATTCACCAGATGCTGGCCCCCGCTGCGTAATTCTTCGGTGGTCAGTTCGTCAGCGCGTGCACTCGGTCGGGATACGAAGTTGGTTATGCCAATGCCAAGCTCGGCAAGAAGTCGTTCATCGCCCCGGGATAGCCCGGCCGAAGCATCTATTCTGTGCGGGAGCACTCCGGCCTCGGCGAGCGAAGGCCAAAAGCGGTTGCCCGGGCGAGCAAAAGGCGCGTTGACCGCCGCCGTCCACGGGCTTGGGTTAATGCCGACAATTAGCATGCGTAGCAATCCTGCAGAGGCCTCATCGGCAGGGTAGGGCAGCACATCTTCGCGCCCTAGGCCGGAGTCAATCGCGGTGGCAAGATCGGATTTCGTTGGTCGCCGTCCTTCCAAGGGAGAGTCGGCCCGCCACGGGGTCCAGTTGGCTGGTAACTGCGTGCTCATAGTCGTCCTTGTTGGTTAAACACAAATTCCGGTGCCCCGGGATGGGGCACCGGAATGTAGCGTGGTTCTCAGCTGATAGTTAGCGCTTCAGATCGAGTGGATCGCCACCTGGTTGCTGGTCACCGACCAGGGCACCGGCACGAACCTTTTCTTCGATGCGACGGCCGACCTCGTCGTCAATGTTCTTCCAGTACTGGATAGCATTGGACAACACGGGCTCGATTACTGTTTCGAGCGAACCGGCCACAGTGTCGACGAGTTCCAGGCGTTGGGCTTCGTCCATGACCTCACGGACGAGCGCGTGGGCTTGGATGAAATCGTCGTCGTCTTCACGCAGGGTGTACGCCTGGCGAACCAGTTCGCCGTCGGTTTCCCAGGTAGCGTCGACGCGGCCTTCTTCATCCGACCAGGAATCCCCAAACGAGTTTGGCACGTAGGGACGCATATTGCCCTGGTGATGGTAGGTCATTGCACCTTCGAAGTTGTAGGTGTGGACATCGACCTTCGGTGCGTTGACCGGCAGTTGCTGGAAGTTGGTTCCAATGCGGTAGCGCTGTGCGTCCTGGTAGGCGAAGTTGCGTCCTAGCAGCATCTTGTCTGGCGACATGCCCATACCGGGCACCATGTTGGCTGGCGAGAACGCAGCCTGCTCGATTTCGGCGAAGAAGTTCTCTGGGTTGCGATTCAACTCCATGGTCCCGACCTTGATGCGCGGGTAGTCTTTCTTCGACCAGATCTTGGTCAGATCAAACGGGTTGAAACGGTAGGTTTTGGCTTCTTCGAACGGCATGATCTGCAGCCACAGATCCCACGAAGGGTAGTCGCCGCGTTCGATGGCTTCATAGAGGTCACGACGGTGGTAGTCGGCATCCACACCGGCCATTTTTTCGGCTTCTTCGTTGCTGAAGAATTCCCAGCCCTGATTTGTCAGGAAGTGGTACTTAACCCAGAAGCGCTCACCCTGGGCATTGACCCACATATAGGTGTGGGAACCATACCCATTCATGTTGCGCCACGTGCGCGGCAGCCCACGCTGACCCATCAGGTATGCAACCTGGTGAGCGGACTCTGGGTTTTGGGTCCAGAAGTCCCACTGCATGGTGTTGTCGCGGAGACCATTTTCCGGCAGGCGTTTCTGGGAACGAATGAAATGTGGGAACTTCATGGGGTCACGCACGAAGAAAACCGGCGTGTGGTTCCCAACCAAGTCGAAGTTGCCTTCGGTGGTGTAGAACTTCAGTGCGAAGCCACGCAGGTCACGCCAAGTGTCTGGCGAGCCGAGCTCACCGGCAACGGTTGAGAAACGGGCGAGCATTTCGGTTTCGGTACCCGGCTGGAAGACGGCTGCCGTCGTGTACTTGGAGACGTCTTCGGTGACAGTGAATTTACCAAATGCACCGGAGCCTTTAGCATGTGGACGACGCTCTGGGATGTTCATTCGGTTGAAGTGCTGCAGCGTTTCCACCAGGTGGCTATCGTGCAGCAGCACGGGGCCGTCCTGGCCAACGGTCAGCGAGTTCCGGTCACTGACAGCAGGAATACCTGCCATCGTGGTGGATCCGGTGCTGTGCGGGGTTTTTCGGTTAGTCATTGGTCATGCCTTTCTCATCAACGTGTTCTGTGGTTTTCAGATTTCGAAGAACTGTTCATGGCGGTCAATGGACGTAGACGGATACTGAATTCCGGAAGGTGCAGCATTAGACTCGAGCCTGCTGAGTTGTTGCACACTCGTGACACACTGCCGTGAAGATCACCTCTGCGACCTCAATGGTCATATCGACGTGAGCTTCGGGATGTAAACACGGGGCTGCACCGGTCACGCAGGCAACATCTTCGATGCGGCCGCAAAAGCGACATATCGCATGATGATGGTTATCATGGCCTTCGACTTCATAACGAGCCGGGGAGCCTGGCAACTCCAGCTTGCGAACTATGCCTGCTGTTACCAGGGAGTTCATGACGAAGTACACCGACTGGATAGTAATCCTGGGAAGGTCGGAGCGAACTTCATCATGAATGTCTTCGATGGTGCCGTGAGGTTTTCGTATCACGGCATCGATCACCGCAAGACGTTGGCGCGTGACGCGCAGCCCGGCGGCGCGGAGTGCTTGACTCCAGTTGGTTAGAGGATCTCCGGCGAACGGAGATTGAGGATCTCCTGCTGCTGCCTTCATACCGCAATTATTACAATGGTGAATTGCTCATAACAAGGGGTATTCGCTCCATACTGCCTGAAAACATCCTGACCATGCCCACCCACTCGGTCGATGACCACACACAATATCCCAATGCCGACGACTCTGACGCCGTCGACGAGCAAGAAAGTTCGATGAACAACTTATCGTGTCTCGGACGGCGGCGCGAAGGGATGACCAGGTGGCACACTCGTGACCTGGTAGAGCGCGTGAATGACGTCGTCGGGAGTGCCCTGCAGGTTTTTTAGGGTGATGGCATGCACCGGCACCCCGAAACTCTTCGAGTTGAATTTGAACGCTGTCCGCATGGTCCGTGAGGATCCAATGATTCGCTGATAAGTCTCGACGTCGCGCAGTTGAAATATTAAGAAGAGCTGACGTTGGTACTCCGCAACGTTGTATTGATCGATCATCGACCAGGACATCGTAGGCAGCGGTCCAATGATTTGGGTTTGATCTGTTAACCCGGCAGGACTGAGAACCAGAGCAGTGCTGCCTTTGCGTCCGAAAAAGTTTTTCATCGATCCGATCGCGATAGCCCCAAAGAACACCACCCCGACAATCCCGGCGAGGCACACAAACCAGGCACGAACATTTTGGGTCGACCCACCGAGCAGGGTGCCGACACTCAGGAGAAATGCCAAAGCGGAAGCGACGACGAATGCGATCGATCCGAATAACACGAACGCTCGGCGGCCCTTACGCCAAGGAATATGGATGACAGGTTCGGCAGCAACAGCATCGTGAGACATACCTACAGACGCTACCGCGAGCTGCGTCGAAGGCACGGAATACCGTGTCTGTTACAACGTGCGAGGACGCAACCCTGCTGCACCGCGCACTGTCCCTGTAGCAGACGATCTCATTGCGCGTGGTGGTCTTCCACAGGCGCTGGTGCCGGTGCGGGTTGCTCACAGTCGGCAGGGTTGTCCTTATCGTGTCCGTGTGGCTGGCTAGGGTGGGGGTATGGAAATACGGGATGTCGTCGCAGGCGATGTGGTGCAGCAAGCCATGGCGATCCTGCGCTCGTTGCCGGCGCCGGATTCCCCGGAAGCCTGCGTTGATCGGCTCCAACAGGTCGAACAGGCTCGGCGGATGCTGGCGGGTGATCATGCGCTAACGACCTCGCGGTTTGTGGACTACCGCCACGCTGACGAGGCCGCCGTGCGGATCCCCACCTCCGAACGGTGCAAGGGCATCGAGGCCGAAGTCGGGTTTGCTCGGGGCGAGTCGCCGTATGTGGGCGGCGCCCTCACCCATACGGCCACCGCCCTGTGTACCGTGTTGCCGCGCACCCTCGCGGCGCTCACCGAAGGCCGGGTCAGTGAGTTCCATGCTCGAGTCGTGGCCCAAGAAACCCTGCACCTGTCCGATGCCCACCGCCGAGAAATTGATGTCCTCATTGCCCACCGGTTGGGCAAAGCCTCCACCGCCCAGTTGCGTCGGTTGATTCAGGGCCACGCTTATCGGTTGGATCGGGCCGCGGCAGAAGCCCGCGCCGCAGAGAACAAATCCCGACGCCGGGTGTGCAAAGACCCCGCCGGGGATGGCCTGGTCTATGTCACCGCCGAGTTGCCCGCCCACCAAGGGGCCGCGGTCATGGAAACGCTCAAGCGCCTGACCGATCAACGCCTCGACCAAGGCCAAGCCGTGGATGACGAGGGACAGCCCTTGAATCGTGATCAGGTGATGACCGATATCTTCGTCGAGTTACTCACCGGGCAAACCACCGCCGACGGGGTGAGCGCGGAAGTCATCGTCGTGATGCAGGATTCCACGCTGTTCGGTGACGATGACCTACCCGCCTGGCTGCCCGGCGAGGGCCCGGTCCCGGCCGGGATGGTCAAAGACTGGTTAGCCAACCCAGCCGCAAGAACTTTCCTGCGTCGGCTGTACACCCGGCCCACCGATGGGCAACTCGTGGCCATGGATTCCCGGCGCCGCCGGTTCCCCAAGAGTCTGGCCAAGATGCTCCGGCTCCGCGACGATGTCTGTGCTACCCCGTGGTGTAACAGCCCCGTCCAAGACGCTGATCACCGCCACCCCTGGGCCCAGGGCGGGCCCACCAGCTGGGAAAACGCCACCGGACTGTGTAAACGCTGTAACCGACGCAAAGAGAACCGCGGTTGGTCCTACACCGGTACCGTGGATGAACTCATCGTCACCACCCCCACCGGCCACGCCTACCCCGTGGACACCCGGCCACCCCTGGCCGAGCTCAAACACTGGAACAGCGACCCACCCGCACCCCTCGGTGCCATCGATATCGCCTGGGCTGCCGCAGCCTGACCACATGTATGCACCGCTTTGGAATGCAACAAACCCGAACAAAGCTCAGTGCTGAATCCAATAACCATTTCACCAGCGGTGCTCACCCCTTGGGAGCCGCACCGCTGGTGAATCCTGTTCTCAGCTTCGAGTTGACCAAGGCTCCACGTTGAATTGGGTCATAATGTTCATCGTGTTTTTTGGCCCAGTCTTATTCGACTTCTGTGAAACCTTGCTGTTCAAGGAGCTTGCGGCTTTCTGACAGGCTGATGAAGTCGGCAACACCCATGTTTTCCGAGCCTTCGAAGCCAGGGAGCCCCTCCAGGTCGCTCATATCTACAACTTCATAGTCAACTGAGACTTCCTCAACGGCAGAGGTTTCACCATATTCCATGCTTTGGTCATACCCTTCGATCCCTGAGGCCTGATTCAGCATGGGATCCAAGATTTCCTGCGCCTGGGCCTTATCTGCAAATCCGGCTGCCTGGTAGTCAATCACGTTGCGAGTAGTCTGTTTGATGACTCGGTCACCAACTGCGGTGTAGATAAGCGTCATTTCTACACCATTCTGGCTTTGCGTAAAGGCAGTTTCGGTCGTTTCACCGCTGGCCGCCGGGGTCTCTGGGGTGGTCTCGACTGGCTCAACGCTGGCCTCGCTCGGTGTTGCTTCAGCTTCGACCGGCTCAATATTGACATTAGATGCGCCGTCGCTCGCATTGCTGTCGTCATCGCTACCACACCCCGACAGAGCAAGCACTGCGACAAATGGCACAACTGCCAGAGCTGCGAGTTTCTTCGAAGAGCCAGTGATGGTCATGAGTTCTCCTTAGAACACTTTTTGAGCCGCGGACTTTCCACAACTAGGACTTGGCTCGAGCCTCAACCGGTGGCTGCGACGATTCGACCTGGTCAGTTGGACTCATCGATTGGATCAGCGCCACGGACCCGCCAACGCCGGCATATCCGCGGCCGGTGGTCATAGCAACCGGAGCGCGGCGCGGAATCTTGACGTTGAGCAGGTCGCCGTCGAAATCAACATCCGGCTGCAACAGGACACCGCACCGGGCTTTGGACAGTTTCTTGGTCCAGTGGCCGTACTGCGAGCGCAAATCTCCGGCCCGTCCGGTCGCCACCACGCACACTCGCGGGTTGGTGGAGGTTAGTAGCCCGGTGATGGACTGATCGGCGTCGTCAATACGTTCGGCGTCGTCAATGAGCAGGAAGACCGGGCCGGTTTCCAGGCGCAATAGGGCGAGCATGCCGGGGATGTCGTCGGGGGTTTCGGCGATCTTATCCAATGGCATGTCCCCCAGCGGGGAGCGTCGGTTGGAAATGCCCCAGACGGCGGGCCGCTGGTCGGCCGGGGCGTTGAGCAGTAGCTCTGCGATGGCACATAGAAGCGTGGATTTGCCACTGCGGGCTGGCCCGGCGAGCAGGATATGTTCTTCTTCGAAGACTTCTAACACGGTGGGTTGCAGGGTGTCTTCGCTGATGCCCACTGGTATGCGCAGCGGCTCCTGGGTCAGGTTCAAGTGTGGAGCCAGGGTGCTGGCGGCGACGTTTTCTGGCAGGACGCCGATGACGTCGGCCTTGGCGGGCGCGTCGACCCAGCGTGTGGCGGCTTCGGTCACGGCGGCTTCGAGGCCCTCGTCCGGGGTGGCGATGTGCATTTGCAGCAGCGTGTTGACATCAACGCAGCGGCCCGGCACATCGGCGGGCACGTTTTTGCCTTTGATGCCGAGCGCGGAGTAGTCGTAGGCATCGGCCAAGCGGTAGACCCAGCGCTGGGTGGTAACTTCGTCCATGGCCGGTGGCACTGCTTTGGCACGCGTGGTGGTGACCACGAAGTGCATGCCCACCGCGGGCCCGTCCGCATAAACGCGGTAGAGGGTGTCGAGGTGTTCTTGACCCTCGAAGTCGGTGAATTCGTCCCTGAACGTTGCCAGCCCGTCGAACAGGATGACCATATCGCGTTGTTTCATGCTGGTTTCACGACGACGGTTGAACTCGGTGCGCAAGAACCGCATGAAGCGGACCTGTTGTTCCTTGGCACCCGGTCCCGCACCAACGTAGGCCACGGTGTGCGGGAGGCGCTCGAGCTCGGCGAGCCCGCGCGAACCAACATCCAGGCACAGCAGGTCCAGTTCTTGCGGCGACCGGGTTGCGGCAAGGGCCAGTCCGATGCTGGCCAGGGTCGTCGTCGTCCCACTGCCGCGCACGCCCATGAGCATGAGGTTGCCTTCGTGCATGTCCCAACCGGTGGCTGACTGACGTTGCAGATCGGGTTCATCGGCCAGCGCGACTTGTACGACGCCGCGCTGCACCCCATCGACGGCCGGAACCGGGCGATCGTGGGGGTTGTCGTCGGTGTCTGCTGTGTAACCGTCGAGGCGGACGCGTTCGCCCAGCGCTTCGGGCCAGACCTGGCGGGGTGGCGCAATTCCGGCGGCTTCATTGGCGGCGATGACGGCGTCGATGAGCAGGTCGAAATCGTTCTCATCGCTGCTGGAGACTTTGGGGGTCGAGGTTTTGCGCGGGATGAGCTGCCCGAACAGGCCTACATCTTGGATCTCAACCTTTTCGGTCACGTGTTCCTGGGCTTTACCGGTCACTAGTGCGGTCTGCACCGGAGTGATGTCGTCTTGGCCTAGCTTGATGTAGGCGCGTCCCATTTGCGAACGCTCAATGCTGGCCGCATCCGGCACGCCGATCACGTTCGAGGAGTCTTCGCGACTCTGCACGCGCAGCGCCACCCGGAGGTTCGTGTTGGCCAGAATGTCTTCGTTGACCACCCCGGCCGGGCGCTGGGTTGCCAGAATCATGTGCACACCCAGGGTACGCCCGACGGTGGCCACACTGACCAACGAGGCCAGCACATCCGGGAAGTCTTTGGCCAGCATCGCGAATTCGTCAATGACCAGCAACAGACGCGGCAGGGGTTCCTGCGGATTCGTGGCCAAGTAAGCGGACAGATTATCGATGTCCTCGCCGGCCTCGGCAAATAGTCGCTGACGACGTTCCATCTCGGCTTCGAGTGCGCGCAGGGCACGGTCGGCCAGCTGCTCATCGAGGTTCGAGATTGTACCGATCGTATGCGGTAGTCGTTCCGCGGCTTTGAACGCGGCCCCACCCTTAAAGTCAATGAGAATAAAGCTCAGCATTTCGGGGCTATTGCGCGCAGCCAACCCGGCAATCAAGGAGCGTAAGAATTCTGATTTCCCGGAACCGGTCGTTCCACCGACCAGCCCGTGCGGGCCGTCCTTGACGATGTCCAAGAACACCGTGCCCTTTTCACTGACCCCCACGGGCCCAGACATACCGGGTGAACGCCACAGGTCTTGGATCGTAGCGGCACTGAGCTCCTCGACCCCCAGCAGCTCTGGCAGTCGCACCAGCGACGGCAGCGCAGCTCCGGGCACCACGAGCTCCGGGTCCTCGAATTGCGCAAGACGACGCGCGCATCCTTCGGCGTCGGCAAGACTCACACCGGCAAGGGTCACGTCGTCGACATCAATGAGATCCTCTGGATGATGCACCGAGGCCGAGGCATCCTGACCCACCTCAACCACGGTGGTGCATGCGGCCGGCAGCTGATCGGCTGTCGTCGCAATGACAATCCCACTGACCTGCGTGTTTTTCTCGTCGGCACGCAAAATCCGCACGCCACCGGTATCACGGCCATGACCCAGCAGGTCACGCGCCGGCGAATTCCGGCCCTCGGTCAGTACCTCCGAATCGATGACCAACATCAGCCCGTCGGTTGGTAGCCCATTGATGTTGTCCATGAGCCCGCGCAACATCGCATCGCTGGCCTCGCGCTGATTCGCCATCCAGTGTGCACCCGATGAGGTCCCCGGTTGTTTGGTGTGTGGCAACCAGGCGGCCCAGTCCCAGGCGTCTTCGCGCCCGTTATCGCAAAACACGCCCACGCTGAGATCCGCCGGACCCACGTGCACGGTGGCCTGTATCAACAAGCTGCGCGCCAACGCCAGCGCACCCTCGCGGTCCCCGACAATGCCCACCACTCCGGCATTATTGAGGTCCACCAGGACGGGGGCTGCCGTGAGCTGGCTGGCGTCTAAGACGTTGCGCACGCGCTCGTGGTACCGCTGCGATCCCCGGTCATCCAGCTCCGGCTGCCAGGGGATATCCCCGATCCCGGCGTGCAAATACAAATAATCGCTCGCATCGGGACGGCGCTGCCACATCAATGTGGACGGCAGGGCTACCCGGCGCATTACGGTGGCCGGGTCGGGAATCAGCTCGTGACGTCGCTGAATTTCTGTGGCCGCGGCATCGGTGATCTCTTCGCCGAAATCCTTGATCGCCTGGCTGAAGCGTTCTTCTTCGGCCTGGAGGTTCTTTTTCCGACGGCGCTTTTGCTCAAAGTACATGCCGATCGCCATCATCGGGCTCAGCAGTGCGAACAGCGCGAACCGCGGGTTGCCCAGCACGACCACCAACACGCCGGCCATGATCAGCGGGGCGATCACGGTGACCAGACTGAATCGCGCCTGATCGTTAACCTCTTCGGGTGCCGGCGGTTCAATTGCTTCAGGTTTCGCAGGCAGGCCCGGCCGTGGTGGTCGGTTGAACGGCGCGGTGCCCGCCGGGGTGAGGTTCTTTAGCGAGCCCGGCGCCGGGGCGACCGGATCGTGTCGGAATGGTTCAACCGATAGCACAGCCCCACCGGCTTGCACGGTCGCAGCATCGGTCACGACCGTGCCATCGCCGTCGATAGCCACACCATTGACGTAGGTGCCGTTGGTCGAATCGGAGTCTTTAATGACGACGCCATCATCAGTCAGTTCAATGGTGCAGTGATGCCAGGAGGCGCTTTCGGTTGGTAACACCAGGTCAGCCTGGGGCGCCCGCCCAATGACCAGCGGACGGTGATCGGGTACTACCACAACGGTGCCGACGGCGAAGCCACCGGAGATCGCGACATTCCACCCTGCAATATTGCCGGTCGTCTCGGGCGCCTTCCGGGAGATCACCGAACCCTCAAGCATCGTGCAATCGGCCAGTGTCGTATCCCCGGTCACGGGTAACTGGTCAACATAGAGCCGATCGTCGTCGGCCAGGCGATATCCCAGCGCCGATTCCGTGAGATCAGCAAGGGTCGCCTGCGGCTGGAAGCCGTTCAAATTGACTACCTGTGATGACCCATCGAGGTCGAGCAGAATCCGCAATACCGCATCCTTATAATCTAGCTAGGGCTGGTCGATCCACACCAGCGCGTCCGAAACTTCCTCATGGGTCGGGCGCAGGCCCAGGCGCTGCGACGACGCTGTGAGCACCGTCGGCTGAGCCTCCACGGCATGGGTGTGAGTAAAGTCCAGCGCCGGTCCGGCAATCCCGTGACCCGCCACCAGCTGCAAACCACCCAGCGCCTCGGCAACATCAGCAGGATCGGTGCCACCGGCAGTATCCAGCGCTGCAACGAATGCCAGCACCGCATCGTGACCGCGCGTATCAGCAACCGGAGCCGTTTCGGCCAACGGGGCATCCCCGGTCAGGTTGGTGATCGACTCATCGCCGGCAAACTGGCGGTTCGCACTCAAAAACGCCGACATCGCACGGCTTTGTCCCGAGGTTCCCAGCGCCACCCCGTCATCGGCTGGCACACCGATCGTGCGCAAATTCGACGACACCGTGCCACCCAGCTCCAACAGCGTCTGTTCAAACCGTGGGCTCAGCGCATGATCGGTCAGCAGGATCGGCACCGACACATTGCCGGTCTGTAGCGCATACACCACGCGAGCCTGCATGGCGGCCGACCCAGAAACCACCACAGCATCCGCTGGATTTTGCACCACGGGGGCGGGTTCCTGGTCGTCTTCTCCTCCACCCGTATACGCGGCGTTGCCATAAGGGTTCGCCCCGGTACGCAGCGCGATGTCTTTGACAAAATCATCGATATTCGTATCGGCGTTGAACGACACCTCATCGGCAACCTCCACACCCTCGGGCAGGTCAGTACCCGCGTCGATATGCACGGGTCGCTCATATTTGCCGACCTCTGCAGCTAGCGCATCCGCGGTATCTCGTGCTGCTGGAGCCAAGGACCATACCCGCTCCACGCCCTCGGGTACTGTTTCGTATGGCAAGATCACCGGCACGCCGGCATCCGCGGCAGCCGCCATCCCGTCGGCCACATGTTCCCCGGAACTGGCATAAATAATCCCCGAAACGCCTTGGTTGATCAGAGCATCCACCGCCTCTACACCGCCGGATGCCGTCCCAAGGTCATCTTCGGTAATCAGTTCGACGTCGTTGCCACCCAGTCGTATCCGTTCCTGAGCGACGACGGCGCCCTGAGCAGCCTGATGCCACTGTGAGCCGTCAATACCCTCGGAACCCAGCGTCAGCACGACGCCGATCTTGGCATTCTCGGGAGGCGCCACTTCCGAGAGCGCAATTGGCACCGTCACCGCAACCGGATCCGGCCCCTGATTCGCATTCGCCTGCACCAAATACTCGACCAATAAGACCAGGACAACGACGCCCGCAAAAATCGCGAGCAGGAGCGCGACACGTTTCTTACGCTTCGACCCGGTCTCTTCTTCGCCTACAACGCCATCGAGTTCTTCAGCTGCATGACTCATTTGCTGTCTCCGCCGATGTGGAACGCGTAAATAGTCTGCGTGCGCGCGCCATTAGGCACATCAAGATGGAACGCCGGCAGCGTGCCCGCAGCTTCCAGCGACGCCGAGAACTGAGCCTGCCGCAGCATAATCTCCGCGATATCTTCCGAGCGCACATTCGCATAGCCTGCAGCACGCTGTGACGCCAACGCCAACTGATAGTCCGCGGTGTTCGACATCGCCGAGCTTGCCGACATGGAACCGAGAATACCCGACCCCTGAATCTCTGGGTCACCCAAGTCCAGGATGACGTTACTCAGGCTCGCGCCCAGCTGTGCCGATGCGCCTTCGAGGTCACGCGTCGACGACGTCGTGGATGCGTGGATCGATTCCAGAACGTTCGTCGTGTTCTTGTTCAGTGCTTCCGTTGTTGCGCCCTGCTGCTCTTCGAGCGATGCTTTCTGTTCATTCAACTGCCCCGCTGTATCATTGACGACTGCGTCCGAAGTCGTCGCCAAACCGGAGATCGTGGTGTTGTATGACTCAATGACTGAATCTTGTGCATTATTAAAGCGATCGGTGACGATACGAACTTGCTTATCTATGTCCTCAGGCAACCGGTCAGTCGCATTCCGCTGGAATTTATCGAATTCGGCCTTCGCATCCGTGGGCAAATCCTTCGCCAGTGTTTCCAACGCGGATTCGAGGTCTACATAGGTCTCAGTAGCTGCTGCGTGCCACTCTCCAATTTCATCAAGAGCCGCTTGAACGCCCTTTGTGCCATCCTTAGCGTTGCCCTTCCGGATGGCATCGACATCGTTTTCTAGTTCGTCTAGAGCTTCTTCAAAATGAGCGAATTTTTTAGATTTCGGGTCATACCCAGTTTTTTCGAGCACAGATTCCCAACGCTCTATTTGGTCCTCGAGGTGGTCTTCCATTTTGGCATTAACTGAGTTCTCATCCACGAGAGGCTTCTCAATCTGATAACTTGCTGGCCCCACTGTCGCGCTGGCTGATGGAGTGCTCGTAGGTTCTACGCCGACATCGGCGTTATCGGTCTCCGGAGTTTCAGGGTCTTCAGAGCCACCTCTTTCATCTTCATCGGGTTGCGGCGAAGTTTCAGGGTCGGGTTTTTCAGTCTCCGTTGGAGGCAACACCTCCGGGGGATCTTCTATACATGGAATACCGACGAGGTCAGAATGCGCCTTAGTTATGGCATCAATCTGGTCGTCATCAAGATGAGCCGCAGACTTATCCTTAAGCACCCCGCAGAGATTCTTCGCAATCTCTGTATTCTGATCTTGTATCGCATTTGTATGAGTCTTTAATTCTGAGACTGATTTTCGACCATAACGGTGGAGAGCTCGGAAATCTTTGCGAATTGCTCTCATCTCTTTAAGCGCGTCATCGACAGCACTCCATTTAGCGGCCTGTCCGTCAACAGACGTAAGTACTTTTCCGATCTCCTTGAGATGACCATCAATATCTTGGCTATACCCTAGCGCGCCATCGGTGATTTGCTCGTCAACGAGCTTTTGTACATTCTTCTTGCTAGCTTGAACGAGCTCATTGAGTGAGTCTTGGACGGAGACCTGAGCATTGAACAGAGTGCAAGTAATCGAAGATGCATCTTCACAGACTTCTGCCTCAGGAATCTCCGGCCCGAGCGTACGTTGAATTTCCGAGACCACTTCGTCACGGCAATCCGCGTTGGCTTCGGCATAGCCTTCAAGCTGTGCACCCAGAATCAGGAAAGTGGAGTAGAGCGAACCGTTTGATTCGGCGTCCTCAACGGTGGCCGCACAACCCTGACCGGTCACCAGTTGCGGTGCGGTCGCTTCGGTGTTGCCCATCATGCCGCTCATCGAGGATACGATCTCAGCCAGCTGCGAGTTCATCGCGGTTTCAGCACCGCTCAGCGAGCCGTCAACCTGAGCTTCGAGCGCCATGAGCTGTTCGCCAACGCGCTGCATCTCAGTGACCATGTCATCTGAGTTCTGACGGAGTTGTTGTGCGGCGTCGACACCCAAAGTGTCAGTGGTGTGGTCGAGGTTCTGACGAATCTCGGTGATGGTAGTACCGGCACGAGTCAAAACTCCGTTTATATCTGCCACCAGTTCGATGGCTTTTTGCTGCATCGCGTATTCGGAGCTCGCACTGGTATCAAACGTGGAGGTCAACATGCCTTCAAACGACATGTCAGTGTGGAATCCGGCTTGGACGGCTAGATCAAATTCTGGGGTGGAAAAGTCTTCAACGTCAGCGACCAACCGGAACGTGGTGGTTGCTTCAGACTGTGGCGGGGCGAGGACGGTGCCCCACTGGACGACGGCATCGCCGTCAGTCGTCTGGCTCACCACCCCGTTGGTGGTGTTGTCGGATTCGACGTCGACTACGACACTGCTGGCGGTGGTGTCTTCAAGTTCAACGGAACCGGCCACGCTCATTGGCGTGCCAACGAGAGCTGAGGACTGCCGGGATTCACCGGCGACGTCGTAGGTTACTTCGGTGGAGTCCAGGGTGAGGTTTTCGACCGTCACAGCAATATCGACGCGACCGGTATGGCCATCAAGGTCTTTGAGGTTCGAACCGCTGCCTTCATCCGTCGTGTACTGAGTAGAGACCCGGACTGGGAGGTCTTCGACGACCTCTTCGACGGTGTAGTCATCGGTATTGCTGCGGGATTTACCCGACAACTCATCAAGATACACCGCGTTACTGGCGACCTCGGTGATCGCGCCGGCTGGATCAAGGTTGACATCCACCGATTGGATGACTTTAGTTGCAGCTGACTGATCGAAGCCCGTACCACCGCAGGCGGATAGTCCCAGCGCTGCGATGATGAATATTCCGGTGCCTCGAACGAGACGTCCTACCCGTGACATACGGGTTCCTCCTCGAATAATGCGGTGTGATGATGTGTCATGACGGAATGCCTTGTGAGGATGACAAACGCCGTCAAAGGACGCACTCGGTCGAGTATATCGGAATTACATGAAACTCTCGGTTATACGCGTTCCTACAAATATGAACAAAACGGAAAGATTACATTAGACCAAGTCAAAGAGAGAACGAGTTTGCGGGCTGACCGTTCATAGTGAGACACGCGTATCAGGGTAGTTTGTCCGCAATCCCCACGAGCGTGATACCAGGCAATCCCAAGACCCATGGATCAAGATTGGTGTCCGCATGCACCCGAAGTTCGATACCGCCTGAGATATGGAATATCGGGTTGATCATCTGCGCATTCGAAGTGATTGCTTCAATCTGTCGGTCTATGAGGAACTCTAGATCCTCCGAAGTAAGTTCCTTGGCATCATCCGGAATATTGCCATCGCTATAGTTCCGGTCAATCCGATGTCCGTTGGCTTCCAGGATCCAGTCGCACGAAAAGTTTGATGCCCAGCCTGGTCCACTGAGTAAAAGGATCGGATCTGGCCCAAACTCTGCGCGGGTGATTCGCAACGGTAGTGCCGCCTGTGCGATTTCAAGCATGCTGTCAGAGGCGCTGGGTGGTTTCACGGTTATCTCTCACCCCTGCGGCCGTAGAAAAGGACAGTTGAGGGCACTCTCCCACTGATCAAGTCTATTGCGCTTTCTGCGGGTTCTTCACGGCTCGTCCCGTTGGATACTCAATCCACGATTCGGTATCCCGAGACTCTAGTACAGCCCTTGCGCTGTCGCGGCAGAAGTATAGATCGACCCTAGAATCGCTCTGCCCAAGGCCTAAGTAGTCACTAAGGCCGTTTGTATCGACGATTTCCTGCGTCGCATCTTCATGCAGGACGACGTAGCAGTACGCTGCGCTAGCTCGAAAGAGATAGCGCCAACCCTTTAGGGGACGTCTGTGTTCCTTGAAGTACCGAAACTTAAAACGTGAAGATGAACCCATATCCATGTGCGCTTCCAATCTCAGCTGCTAACCAACAGAATCAACCACAACGCGGGGGCGATTGCGAACGAAGCACGTTCGGTAACCATGCCGGGCTCTTCCCCTTCTGCAAGAAGATCAGCCAGATACATCAAGCCAAGAATCGCTTCGGGCAGTGCATTGAGATCAAATTCAGACATCACCGTCCAAAACATATTGAGCGATTCCGTGACGTTATTTTGCATATAGTGTTGCATCGCCTGAGATTGATCGGGGGAGCTTGAGATGAAGGATCCTTTGCAACGTTTGGAGAAAGACAGCCCAGAATTCACCATTTAGTGGTGCGCTCAAAATTTACTTCAGAGACGTCTTGCGGTCCCGTTCCTCTTACACCAACCGTTGGGGTCGACCTTTCGTGAGGAGCTGGATCAGCCGAACTTTGCTACAAGAGATCGGTGGCTTCGCCCACCCCGACCAGGGCCTGACTATTTTTCCGGGAAAATATCCTGAGACAACATAACTTGGTCATCATATCGAAGCTTTTCGATGAACGGACCACCCTGATCACGTCCTGCATGCCATAAAACAGCCCGATCAATCGCCATTGCTGAAATAATACCTCTGTGAGGTAGCGTCTCCCATTCGGCAACAGAAGCGATTCTTCTCTGTCTGCTGTCGAAGCTTTCGACCATGCAATTGCCTAACCCGGGATCACCAGTTTTATAGGCGGGCAGAAAGTGTTTCCCATTGGTAGGACGATGTCCGATCAGTTTCCACATGCCGGATCTAAACCTGGAATCGTAGGTCAGCGTGCCAAAAATAGGTCGCGTTTCTAGAGCCGAATCTCTTGCTGAATCACTGTCTACTTCCGAGAGAGGCAGATCGATTCTGGAATCTAAAATCACTACATAAATGGCCGCCGAATAGCTACCTATGATTTGCCCTATATAACCGGACGCATCATCTACTGGCACCAGGAAAACATCACCCACCGTGACGTTGTGGATTTCGTTTATGCTGCTCAATATGGGTCTCCTGCAGCGTCGTTATAGCGCTGGTCGTTCGTCCGATGGGGCTTGTGGCAAAGCGTGCCATTCGCTGGCAGTGTTATCGGCGGGGCCTAAGTCCAACACAGTCCGCATCCCATCTAGAAGAGCTAACCGTCATCATCAGTCAGCCAAATGGCAAGCTCGCCACCGGGCATAGCGATAACCCTGGTTGGGGTGGACTCTGGACCCGTATAACTCCATGATTCATAATCGTCGTCGGGTCCGGCTTCGAGTACCGACCCATTCGAAAATGCCAGGATAAGCGAGCTAGTCTCAATGCGTGCTGACTCTACAGTTTGACCATGCAGACGCAGAACAGAGACGAACGGCGCTTTGTCGCCCTCGGGATCGACAACGGTTTTGCTGCCATCGGCTTCAGAGATGATGAACTCGGACTCTAGGCGAACCACGCAATCATTAGAAAACCGCAGCGTGAGCTGAAAATCAACGCCAATGAATGCCACTTGGTTGCCGACGAGCTGTAAACTCACGTCACCTACAGCCACTGGATCCATTCATGATAATTTCCCTGCCACTCTTGAATCGACTCACAATGCACCATCAAACGTTCATTATCCGATATCGTGGGCTTGCTTTATATCCTGCTGAAATTGACATCTTTTCCTCCGCTGGACATAACACAATCACTCAGTGCTTGGATATGCGCTACCTACCAATGTGATGTCAGGGAGTCCTAGAACCCACGGATCAAGATCTGAATCTGCATGCACGATCAGGTCC
>ERZ1032895.39-NODE-39-length-38382-cov-5.790539_pt1 | contig 38382 bp, 37 predicted proteins | sample MGYA00516687_ERZ1032895 | MGnify/ENA primary metagenome ERZ1032895 (study PRJEB33719, sample SAMN04261600) | wastewater metagenome | biome: rural village; feature: latrine urine exit; material: soil | place: El Salvador | collected 2013-01-14 ... | reverse complement strand
GCACTATTACCGGCAACAAGAAGTTGCCCGATCCTTAGAAGCTACCTTTGTGACTTTACGGGAATTCTCGACCCAGTTAGGACGAATCCTGGTGCGTGATTCCTAAATGGGAACCCTCATCTTGCTTGCCGCAGTCTTCGTGCTGACGGCGGTTTTTAGTTTTGTGGTGGCCGGACGCGACACCCCAAACGCTGTTGCCCTTCCCATCGCCGCCGGCGCTTTGACCCCAATGACCGCACTGTGGATGACCGCCGTCATGCGCATGGCCGGAGCCATCATGGGTGTCAGTACCATCCAATTTTTTGCCGCAGAATTTGTTGAACTTGTCCCATTGGATAACCGCGGTCTAACGATCACTGTGATTGGTGTGGCGATCGCGCTCGCCTGGGCCCTGTACACCTGGTGGAAAGGCGTCGCGGTATCTTCTTCGCACGCATTGACTGCCTCCATGACCGGTGGTGCGCTAGCGGTCTCCCTGCTCGACACCAACCACCTGGTACTGGCTGACCTGTCCCCGGTTGCCGTGGGCATCGGCCTGTCACTGGTAGCTTCGCCCGTGTTGGCCGCAGCCCTTGCATGGGGGCTGGCCATCCCGGTCACTTGGCTATGCAAAGATACCGCCCCGCATCGGGTGGGCTACAGTTCACGCGGCACCCTTGCCATCGCCGCCGCTGCGAACGCCCTGGGCCACGGCGTACAATACGGCCAGCGTATCTACATCGTGTTACTCATGGCCGTGGCAGCCGCCGGTGTGGGAACCATCCCCACCTGGCTCCTTGGAGGCGGCGTCGTCCTGCTCCTGGGACTGGGCACCTTCATCAACGCGTGGCGAGTCAACTACACACTGACCCGCAGGATCAGCCTGCTCGACCCTCTCCACTCCGCCCTGTCATCTAGTACCTCGGCTTTGCTGCTGTTGGTGGGCTCATTCATGTTGCACATCCCGCTGTCATCATCCTTGACCACGGTCGCCTCGATTACCGGCGCAGGTACCGCACAAAATAGTGGCTCGGTGCGCTGGTCGCAGGTGGTGCGATTAATGCTCTACTTCCTCATGACCGTAGTGATCTGTGCGCTCGCCAGCTCTGGACTACTGGCGCTGATCTTATCATTCAGCTAGCGCTCGCTCTGGGCGCTCGCACGGCGTAAAAAAGCGGTAGCATATACCTTGTTTTGCCCCCAAAGGTCAATGAAAACGGCGAAATGACGCGGAATTGACCGTCGCGAGAACTTCCCTTGCTTATCGCTGGAGTAGCCAATAGAGTGACTAACAGATGTCGGGTTGCGGTACCCCCGGGCTCCAAATCATTAGCCGCTTTGAGCGGCCACACGCCGTGAGGCGTGCCCGGCCCGACATCGCTAGCTTCAAAAAATCCCGATCTGGTTCGTACCAAATCGGGATTTTTTGTGCCAAATTCTTTAGCCGAAGCGCCCAGAAATATAGGCTTCGGTTTGCTCATTGGCCGGGTTGTTGAAGATCGTGGTGGTGTCGTCGTATTCAATAAGCATGCCGGGTTCACCGATGGCCTGCAGGTTGAAGAACGCGGTCTTATCGGCCACACGAGCAGCCTGCTGCATATTGTGCGTCACAATGACGACGGTATAATCCTCTTTCAACTCGTGAATGAGGTCTTCAATCGCCAGAGTTGAGATCGGGTCCAGAGCCGAAGCTGGTTCGTCCATCAGGATCACTTCAGGTTCGATGGCAATCGTGCGGGCGATGCACAGGCGCTGTTGCTGCCCACCCGAAAGGCCACCACCTGGACGATCCAGCCGGTCTTTGACTTCATTCCACAGGTTCGCACCGGTCAAGGAGCGTTCCAGAATCGCTTCGGAGTCAGATTTCGACAGCCGGATGCCGTTGAGTTGGTAGCCGGCCAGCACGTTTTCGCGGATCGACATGGTTGGAAACGGGTTAGGACGCTGAAAGACCATCCCCACGGTCGAGCGCACGCGCACCGGATCCACGTTTGGGGAGTTGATGTCTTCGTCGTCTAAGAAGATTTGACCTTCGGCGCGGGCACCCGGGGTGACTTCGTGCATGCGGTTGAGCGTGCGCAGGAAGGTCGTTTTGCCACAGCCGGATGGGCCGATGAAGGCGGTCACGGCGCGTGGTGCGATTTTGATGTTGACATCTTTGACGGCCAGAAAGTCGCCGTAGTAGCAATTGAGATCGACAGCTTCGATGCTTTTTGCCATGAGAGTTTTTCCTTTAATTGAGTAACCGACTACCGAGCTTATTTGCCGGTCTTCGGTGCGAAGTTCTTTGCGATGACGCGGGCCGCCAGGTTCAGGCCCATCACGATGACGATCAGCACCAGGGCACCTGCCCAGGCACGCGCCATTGATGGGTCCCCAGCAGCGGGTGCTGTCGGGTTGACCAGCTGACGGTAGATGAACACCGGAAGGGCGGTCATCCACTCGGAGAACGGATTCCAGTTGGTAGTTGCCGCATAGCCTGCGGTCACAAGGATCGGTGCGGTTTCACCGGTTACCCGAGCGATGGCCAGGGTGACACCCGAAGCAATACCTGACATAGCGGTCGGCAGCACGACTTTCATAATGGTGCGCCACTTGCGCACACCCAGGGCGTACGATGCTTCACGCAGTTCGTCGGCGACGACCTCGAGCATCTCTTCGGTTGAGCGCACCACGACCGGGATCATTAACACGCTCAGCGCTAATGCTGCAGCAAAACCGGTTTTGACCGACTGCAGTGCTTGCGGGGAGGTTCCTACGACCAGTTCGATCAGCAGGCTCAGACCGGCGAAGGCGAACAGACCGGCAACGATCGATGGGATGCCGGTCATGACGTCAACGAAGAAACGAATCGCCCGGGCGAATGCGTTGCGGTTGGCGTATTCCACCAGGTAGATCGAAGCGAAGAGCCCAACTGGGATCGAGATGATGCTGGCAAGCACCGTGATCGCCACGGTTCCGATCAGGCCGTGCAGGATACCACCTTGCAGTGGTGCGCCTTCAGTCTGAGTGGCGATATCGTCTGCCCCGACCACACCTTGCATGTCGGTGGTCAGCAGCCCTGGGTTGGCTAGCAAGGTGGGTAAGCCTTGCGAAACAACCGACCAGATCACGGAGATCAGCGGGACCAACGCGATGATAAATGCGGTCCAGATCAAATGACGCCAGAATTCATCAGCGGCCTTGAGACGATTTTCTAACACCCGGCTGGTCACATACATCGAGACGATGTACAACAGCCCAGCGATGAGGACAAAACCAACGATGCTAAATGATTCAAACAGCAGTGCGGTGACAATCGCAGCGATCACAATTGAACCAGCGGCTGCCGCCATCCAAGTCCAGGATGGTTTTCGGTTGGCCGTCAAGGAATCCAACCGGGATGTCTTATTTTTTGGCGTCATCTCTTCTGGTTTCTTTTCGCCGTCTGGGCCCTGTGGAGGCTGAGCCGGGGTCTTAGTTTTCGTACGCGAATGGATTTGGGAGCTCATGACAGACCCTCAGCTTTCTTCGCGTGACTGTTAACAATAGCCCTGGCGATGACGTTGACGATCAGGGTGATCACAAACAGCATCAGACCCGCTGCGATAAGTTCCGCCTGGCGTTGCCCAAAGGCTTCTGGGAAGTTCAATGCAATTTCTGATGGGATGGTTGCGTTGGCACCCGACGTGATGAGCGACCAGGAGAATCCGCCCGGAGATAGCACCATCGTTACGGCCATGGTTTCACCCAGGGCACGGCCAAGAGCAAGCATAATCGAAGAGATGATACCGGCGCGAGCGAATGGGAAGACGGTCATTTTGATCATTTCCCACCGGGTGGCGCCCAGGCCAAGGGCGGCTTCTTCTTGCAGGTGTGGTACCTGAAGGAAAATTTCTCGACACAGGGCGGTCATGATCGGCAGGACCATGACGGCGAGAACGACCCCGGAAGTCAAAATGGTTCGCCCGGTGGTCGATGGATCACCGGCGAACAGTGGGATGAACCCTAAGTTGTCGTGCAACCACTGATAGATCGGCACCATAAGTGGTGCGATCACCAGCATGCCCCAGGCGCCATAGACCACAGACGGAATGGCGGCCAGTAAGTCAATGACGTATCCGATGGTGTTGGCGAAACGACGCGGCGCGTAGTGGCTAATAAACAGCGAAACCCCCATCGCAACAGGGGTGGCCAACAGGAGTGCGATGGCAGAAACAATGACTGTTCCTGCCATCAGGGGCCAGACATAGCCCCAGAAATCTATTGCCTGATCAGCACCCGGGCCGAAAGTATCGGGAGCAATAGCTGGCAGGGATCGCGTCAGCAGGAAGAGGGCCACGAAAGCAAGCACGACCAAAATGATCACGCCACCGGTCCACGACATGCCTTTGAAGACTTTATCCCCCACCGCGGAAGTGGTATTACGCGCTGGTGTCTTGGTGCGCGGGGATGTGGTTGTCACGTTGTACTCCTGTACGTTCTTATAAAGAAGAGTGTCTTTCATGCCGATACCACCGCTTGTGGTGCCAAGCGGTGGTACCGGCTAGTGAAAGCTAATTTCCTGGCCTAGCCAGCAACGGTGATCGCGTCGAGGCGCTGAGTAGCTTCTTCGCGAATGGTTTCCGAGATTGGGGCCGAACCTGCGGAATCTTCAGCAGCGGTCTGACCGTCTTCGGAGATGACGTAGTTACCGAAGGCCTTGACCTGGTTTACCATTTCTTCGTTGTCGTAGGTGTCACAGAAGATGTGGTAAGAGATCATGACGATTGGGTAGACGCCTTCTTCTTCGGTGCTGCGATCCAGGATGCGAGCACCTTCAGATTCTGGGTCTTCTTCGGCGGTTTCTACCGCTGAAGCTGCAGCTTCAGCGGAGTATTCGACGTAGTCTTCGCCAACACCAACAGCAACGGTGGACAGGCCACCAATCTGGGAGGCATCAGCATAGGTGATGGCACCATCGGTGTCAGCGGTCAGGGAGACAACACCGGAAGTCTGCTGTGCAGATTCACCGGTGAGTTCTTCTGGCCAGGCGTCTTCTGCATCCCAGGTCCAGGCGTCGCCGGCAGCACCGTTGAGGTAATCAGTGAAGTTTTCGGTGGTACCGGAGTCATCCGATCGGTGGACGACGGTGATGGCGGTCGCTGGCAGTTCAACGCCTTCGTTCTGCTCTGCGATTTCGGCATCGTCCCAGGAGGTGATTTCGCCGGCGAATACCTTGGCGATGGTGTCTGGCTTCATGTTGAGGCTGTCGACGCTTTCGAGGTTGAAGGCAACAGCAACAGGAGAAATGTAGGAAGGAACGTGGAACGGGCTCCCTGAGCCGCACGCTTGTTCTTGTTCTTCGGCATCCATCGCGGAGTCGGAACCAGCGAAGGTGTACTGGCCTGCAATGAAGCCTTCACGGCCGGAGCCGGAGCCAACTGGATCGTAGTTGACGGTCAGATCTGGGTGCACCTCGGTGACGCCTGCGGCCCAGGCGGTCATCGCAGCTTCCTGGGATGAAGCTCCGCCACCGATCAGGTTGCCCGATACTTCTGCCGAGGCCTGGTCACCGGAGTCGCCACCGGTGTTTTCATCAGCGGCGTCCTCAGATGAGCAAGCTGCAAGTGCCAGAGCGGCTACGGATGCGATAGCAGCGGAGCGATAAAAACGAGAAAACTTCACTGGTGTTTTCCTCTTTCGAGTTTGTTGCGAGTCAGTACGTTGGGCCAGAAAAGTTTGGGCTTGCTGGCCCTAACTATTCAACGAAGCTACGCACGCTAGGTAACCTACTGGCTGTCGAGAGATTAACAGCGGGTTAACGTTTTTCCGCTCTGTGCCTTTAGACAATCTTGGCCTACCTCGTAGGATAAGACCATGGCTGAACGCATGCACACGACCCCGCTACCGGTGGCTCCGGAGCCCAAGGGTTGGCAGAAGGTCAAAAAATTCTTCTCCTCTCGATTCCGCTCTGGTACCTGGCGTGCCCGAAAATCGCTTATTCCTGCGGCAATTTCAGCCATTGCCGCGGTGGCTGCGTATGCTTTTGCGGCTATTATATTCGGTCACAGTGAGCCTTATTTTGCAGCGACGTCTGCCTTAATTACGCTGGGCTTTGGACGTGATCCCCACATCCGTAAAGCCCTCGAGGTCTCGATCGGTGTGACATTAGGCATACTGGTTGGTGATTCTTTACAAGCGCTCCTCGGGCAGGGCTATTGGCAGGGCGTGCTCGTGGTTTTCATCACGATCGTACTTGCCAGGTTCCTGGATTCGGGAGTTATTTTCACCACCCAGATGTCGATCCAGGCCGTTCTGGTGGTGTTATTACCGATCCCGCCGGAGGGGCCGTTGAGTCGTTCGGTGGACGCCGTTATCGGCGGGGTTATTGCTATTGCGATCACTATGCTGACGCCGGTTTCATTCCGAAAAGAAACTGTCGCTGGGATGCGCGAATTGTTCACGTCTATCACCGGGGTCTTCCGTGAGCTCTCTCAGGCCTTAGCTGAACACGACTCGCGCGGCGGCTGGGTGGCACTCATTGAGGCTCGGGGGTTGCAGTCCAAGATTGATGCGGTTCGCAGTGAGATCGCCAGGGCGGACCAGATGGCCACGTATTCGCCGACGCAACGTTCGGTTCGCCAAGACCTCCAAGAGATGTCGCGCACCTTAGAAAAGACTGATTTGGCAGTACGTTCACTACGCATTATCGCCCGCCGGGTGATCACCGTGATCGATGAATTTGACGCCAAGGATCAGGCCAAGGACGATCTGGAACGGATGTCTGCATGGTTCTCAGACGCCGCCGATGCGGTTGCTGTCCTGGGTCGATCGGTTGCCGAACCGGTTGCTCCGGGGCGTCATCGTTCGCTGTCTGTGGCACGAGATGCCCTGGGATCAGCAACCACCAAGCTGACCCCACGTAACCTTGGGGCAGATACGTTGCACGGTGAAGCGTTGGTGATGATGTGTCGGCCGATGATGGTCGATTTCATTGAGGCCACCGGCTCGGATCACAACGAAGCCACCAGCTATTTGCCCAACGTGTAGTTCCTTTATCGTGTCCGTGCCGGCGAGTAGGCTTAGCGGCATGGCGAAATCAAAGACCAAACTGGCCTATAAGTGTTCCGAATGCGGTTGGATGACCGCAAAATGGACGGGACGCTGCGGCGAATGCCAAGCGTGGGGCACGATTGAAGAAGCCGGGATCACCCCGGCAACTACCCGTACCCCAGCGGCCAAAGTCACCGTGGATGAGCTGGCGCAACCCATCACCGAGGTGGATGCCTCACACGCGGAGAGCTTTCCCACCGGTGTTTCCGAATTCGACCGTGTGCTGGGTTCGGGTCTGGTGCCCGGTGCGGTCATCCTGCTGGCCGGAGAGCCCGGGATCGGTAAATCCACGATGGCCTTGGATATCGCCGGGCATGTTGCTGCCACTCGAACAACCGACGGCAAACAGCGCAAGACCCTGTATTTGACCGGTGAAGAATCTGCCGCCCAGGTCCGGTTGCGCGCAGAACGCATCGGTGCGCTGAACAAAAACCTGATGCTGGCCTCGGAAACCGACCTTGGTCAAGTCTTGGGGCAAATTGAACAGATCATGCCGGATTTTATGGTTATCGACTCGGTGCAGACCATCCAGTCGGCAGCCATCGACGGCACACCCGGCGGGCGCATGCAGATCCAGGAGGTCACCGCCAGCATTATCCGGTTAGCCAAGCGCCACAATATCGCTACGATCCTGGTGGGCCACGTGACCAAAGAGGGCAGCATCGCCGGCCCGCGGACCATGGAACACTTAGTCGACGTCGTCTGTCAGTTCCACGGTGACCGCCACTCGCAGCTGCGATTCATCCGGTCGGTGAAAAACCGTTACGGCTCCACCGATGAGGTCGGCTGCTTTTCGATGCGCGACTCCGGGATCGAGTCAATTGATGACCCCTCGGGGCTGTTTATTAATACGTTTGCGACCCCGGCACCGGGTACGGCGATCACGGTTGCCATGGACGGCCACCGACCACTGATGACCGAGGTCCAGGCCCTGGTCTCCACCAGTGGCGGCGGCTCGCCCCGGCGGGTTGTAACAGGACTCGTCCAATCCAGACTCAACACGGTGGTGGCGATCCTGTCGCGACATTTCAAGATCGATATGACCAACCAGGACGTGTACGCCTCCACCGTTGGTGGCATCACCGTGCACGAACCGGCAGCCGACCTGTCAATGGCGGCCGCTATCTTGTCGTCGCGCAGTGACACACCCCTGCCGCGCAGTACCGTTGTGATCGGTGAAATCTCGCTAGCCGGAGAGCTGCGCCCGGTCACGGGGATGGAGCGTCGGCTCAAAGAAGCCTTCCGGTTGGGTTTCAAACACGCCATCGTCCCGAAAGAAACTGAACTCACCGTGCCCCAAGGCATGCGTGTGGTCCAAACCGATTCGCTAGGTGATGCGATGACGGCAATCTTTGATCCGAAACACCGGCCACCACCGCGGCCGTCAGCCGGTCAGAAGCTCGCCGATGTGATCAAACTCAGCCCGGAGGACGTGTGGGATAACTAATCCTCCTCGAGTTCGAACCGTACCGGTTCGGCCTCGCGATCCCCCATTGCCACCACGAGCTGGTATTCGCCGGGCTCGACGTCATCCACGATCGTCTCGCATTCCTCATCGGTGCCCACGCGTTCCCAGGCAAAGACAACCTCCTCCGACTGGCCCGGTTCCATCTCCACGATCTGCTCTTGGGGATCGACCTGGCAGGCGCGCGTGGAGAACACAAAATCACCGACGGCATCTGCGACCAAGAAGTTCTGCTGATCCGAACCCAACGAGGCATCACACAGCACATCCCCATCGTGAGTCACCGTCAGCGTAAACTCCGGTGTTTCATCTGCACCATACGACTCCTGATCCGTAGCACCGGTAATCGTAAGCATTGCCGGGTCACACGCATCAGCACGCTGCTCTTCATCCTCTTCATCCTCATCATCTTCGGATGCTTCCGGAGAGGGTGCAACGGTCTCGGTGACCGTTGGCTGAGGCTGCGGGCTGGATTGATCGTCGTCATCGGGTAAAAACAATCCGATCAGGGCCCAAATACCCCAACCAAGCAGCGCGAGGATAAGCAACAAAATAATAACCGCCACAATCCGACGCCGCCGCAAAATATGCGGAGGGATTTTTCGGGGACGTGGTGGACGAGGGGGAAGATCAGACATGCTCCCAAGTTTAGCCATGGAAACTGCCAAATTTCGTCGCGGCACTACCATGGTGTCTATGTCATCTGCCACCGATCAACTCAACGATACTCACGTGACCCAGGTCCGTGCCCGCATTCTCGACTGGTACGCGCAAAACGCCCGAGAGCTGCCTTGGCGCGAACCCGACACCACCGCGTGGGGCGTACTGGTATCCGAGGTGATGCTGCAACAAACCCAGGTCGCCCGGGTGTGGGAGCCCTGGTTGGCCTGGATGCAACGGTGGCCAGGCCCGGCCGAACTCGCCGCAGCTGAACCTGCCGACGTGTTGATTATGTGGGGTCGCCTCGGTTACCCGCGCCGTGCCCTCCGGCTGCACGAAACCGCCAAAGCCGTGGTGGCACATCACGACGGCGTCCTGCCGGCCGATCCTGAAAAACTGCTGGCCTTACCGGGCATTGGCGAATACACCGCCGCCGCGGTGTCATCATTTGCATTTGAGATCCCCGAGGTGGTGATTGACACCAACGTGCGCCGGGTCCACGCCCGGATTTTCACCGGAGTCGGTGCTGCCGCACCAAGCCTGACGGCCGCCGAACGTCGTCTGGCAGCAGCCCTGATGCCCGATACCGCCACGCCCCAGGGGGTTGCCGAGGCCAATACGTGGAATGTGGCGACCATGGAACTGGGTGCGCTGATCTGTACCGCGCGGGCACCCAAGTGCGAACAATGCCCGGTGTTGGATCAGTGTGCCTGGGTGGCAGCAGGCAAACCAGAGCCCGAAACCGTGGCAAAGACCCAGTCGTGGAATGGTTCGGATCGGCAGGTGCGCGGGGCGATCATGGGGGTGTTACGCGCTCAAGGGGCGATCGATGTGGCCGGGTTGCAGGCCACCGTGGAAGCCACCGGTCGATTGGGCCGCCATGTGCCAGAACAATCCCAGTGGGAGCGCGCTATGAGCGGTCTGGTCCACGATGGTTTGGCCGTCTTAGATGACGAGGTGCTGGCGTTGCCCTAGGACTGGTTTGGACGCTTGGCCAGATCGATGATCATTCGGGTGTTGCCCAGCGTATTGGGTTTCACACGCGCCAGGTCAAGGAACTCTGCGACACCCTCGTCGGTGGAGAGTAACAGCTGGTTGAAGACGTCGGGATCAAGAACAGATTGATCCTTCATGATCTCAAAACCATGCCGCTGAAAAAACGACGTCTCAAAGGTCAGACAGAAGACGTGTTGGACACCGAGGTCTTCGGCTTTATCTAATAGGGCGTTGAGCACCGTGCCACCGATCCCGCGACCCTGATGACCATCGACTGTTGCCAGGGTGCGAACCTCGGCCAGGTGCTCCCACATCACGTGCAGCGCACCAAACCCGATTATTCCCTCGTCGTCGGTTTCTGCAACCAGGAACTCTTGGACGGCCTCGTAGTACGCGACCTTGTCTTTATCCAACAACACGCGTTCGGTGGCAAGCGGTTGCACCATCGAACGAATGATCGGTACGTCTGGGGTCCGGGCAGGGCGGATGCGAATGTCCATTTGACCAACTGTACTGGCTGGGCCGATTTGCCAGCGAATTGTCCCAAAAACTCTTTGTTCTCAGCACAATCCGGGTCAACAACTTCGCCGGTTGCCGACATGAAGGCACACAGTTGGCGCCACGACCGCAAATGTCAGCACAATGGTGGGTATGAAGATTCTGACTGTTTGTCTTGGAAATATTTGCCGCTCCCCCGCCGCCGAGTCGGTGCTCCACCACGAATTCGCCAAAGCCGGCATTGATGCCGAAGTCCGTTCGGCGGGCACCGCGGATTATCACATCGGCAAAGACGCCCACCACCTAACCCGCAAGGTCGGCACCGAACGCGGCTACGGATTTAGCTCCGTGGCCGATCAGATCACCCCACAGCATATTGACGATGTCGACCTGGTGTTGGCCATGGATGACTCGAATCTGGAAAACATCCTGGCGCTGACCGAAAACGGTGATCAGCGCGCCAAGATTGTCCGCTTTGGGGCCTTTGCATCCACCGTCGACACCGACGGCATAGCAAATGTACCCGACCCGTATGGTTATCCAGAAGAAGCATTCGTGGCGATGTACGACCAGATCGAAGACGCCGCACGCGGGTTAGTCAAAGCGATTCAAAATAACAGTCTCGAGACCGTCCTGCAACGCTACGGCGGCAAATGAGCCTGACCGGCACCACCTCGGTTATTCGGCTTGCTGACGGCACTCCAGCATTCCGTAAGGCACTGACCGGCGCGCCCGAAGGGTTCTTCGCCTTTGAAGCCGCCGGTCTCCAAGCGCTAGGCGACCTTGGGGCCAGAGTGCCCCAGGTTTACGAGGTGACCGAGGAACAGCTGGTTCTTGAACTGATCAACACCAAGGGCGCTACACGGGCAGATAGTGATGCCGAAGCTGCTTTCGGCAAGGAGTTGGCACAGCTTCATTTGACCGGTCAGCGCTCGGCTGCACCGGGTCAGCAATTCGGCACGCTGGAAGGTGTTTCGCACTGGTTTTTAGGTGCTGCACCGATCGATCTGCAACCGGCACCGACATTATATGAATCACTGGTGCTCAACCGGATCCTGCCCCTGACCCAGCAGGCTGTGAGTCGGCAGTTGCTCAGTGTTGATGCCGTCGAGCTGGCAGAGTCCCTGCAACCCCATCATTTGGGCCACCCAGAACCTCCGACCGTGGTACATGGCGATCTCTGGGCTGGCAATCGCATGATCGATGCAACGGGAGCTAGTTGGCTCGTCGATCCTTCGTGCCATTGGGGCCATCGTGAACAAGACATCGCGATGATGCACCTGTTCGGCGGCTTCGGGCCCGCTGTTCTGCGTGGTTATGAGCAGACTTTCCCCTTAGCGGCCGGTTGGCAAGAACGTATCCCGGTGTTCCAACTGGTCCCGCTGCTGGTTCATGTGTTGTTATTTGGCACCGGCTACGCTGCCTCCACGATGCGAGCCCTACAAACCACGATTGAAAAGACGCACTAGGAGCACCATGACTATCGATGCGACCGAATATCTGGAAGTAAGTTTCGTTGATTCCCAAGACGACCGCGGTAGCGATGAGGTGATCGTCTTAGTCCATGGCACCGGTGGAACCACGGACACGCACTACACCCATCTGTATCCTATGTTGGCTCGGCACCATCGCGTCGTCGGAGTGGACTGGACAGACCCGGGTACCGAGACGCTGGAGACCCAGCAGCTTGTGGATCAGGTACTCGGGGTCATCGACCAGCTGCAACTGCACGAGCATCGAATCACCCTGGTCGGCTATTCGTTAGGCGCGGTGATCGCATCGCTGGTCGCGGCACAACAACCCCAGGTGATCACGAACCTGGTCCTGATTGCCGGCTGGGTGAAAACCGATAACCAACAACTGCTCCGCAACCAACTATCTGCCCATCTTGCCACGACCGATCCCGAAGCTCTGGGACAATTTGATGTGCTGGCGGCGTTTAGCGGCACCTACCTCGCTTCATTATCGGAGGAGCAAGTCAATCGCATTGTGGCCAATATGCAACCGACGACAGCCTTTGGTGCCAAGCAGATGGAGTTGAACCGTCGCATCAGCATCGCCGGGGTACTCGGGCGTATCGCTGCCAACACCCTGGTCATCGGGTGTGAACAAGACATTATGGTCCCGGTCCGCCACCAGCTGCAATTAGCCGAGGCGATCGCGGGTGCCGAATTCGTGTCCGTGGATGCTGGCCACGCCGTCGTCTTTGAACGTCCAGCCGAACTGGCTACTCATGTTCTAGGACTGGTTGCCGGTACGCTCTGATTGCTGGTGGCTTGTTCAAGCAACCGGATGACCGGCGCGAAATCTGTAAACGACTCCGGTACCACGGTGCCCATGATCATGAACCCATCAGTGGCGCCCTGGTCCACAAGATCCAGCATGTGTTGTGCCACAGACTCGGCGGTGCCCACAAGAAGCGGCTTGAACTGGGCGATGGCCCCTACAACGGCGAGCTCTTCGATCGTGGACGCGCCGTCCCTGACGATCTCGGCGACAATATTTTCGAAGCCTTCGGCACCGGTGGCCCCGCGCTGGGCTTGTAGAAACTCTGATGCCGAGTCAGTCAGTGCCCAGTCGTCCGGGTCGGCTCGAAACAGTGTGGCCAAGTCCTGCCAAGCACTTGCCGGGTCGATCAGGTCTTGCAGCCGCTGAAGTTTATGCTCGGCTGCTGCTTCGGTTTCGGCGACGATCGGTTGAACGCCCATGAGCGTGGTGATGGTATTCGGGTCTCTACCGGCTCGAGCGGCTCGGTCGCGCAGCTCAGCGCGAATCAACTGAGCCTGGGCGCCATTGGCTGCGACCATGAAGGTTGCATCGGCCCAACGGGCGGCAAAGTCCATGCCGGTGGGTGAGGCACCCGCTTGGAGCAGCATTGGACGGTAACCGTCGACGTCTCCGGGCAGCGTCAGCGGCCCAACGCCGTCACCGGTGGGCTGGATACGTGTGGGATCGGCAAACCGGCCGGTCTCGGTGTCGACGAGCAGTGCTTCGTGCGGGAAAGACCGCCAGAGGTCAACCACTTGCTGGGTCACGCGGTCGGCTTGACGGTAGCGGTCTGCTTTGGGAGCCAGGCGTGGTAGGCCCATGTTCTGGGCTTCATAATCGTAGGCCGAGGTGACAATATTCCATGCGGCACGACCGCCCGAGAGTTGGTGCAGGGTCGCGATGCGTCGGGCGATGTCGTAGGCCGGTACGAATGAGGTCGACAGCGTGCAGCCCAGGCGCAGGTGTGTGGTGACGGCTGCAACGGCCGACATGACCGTGATGGGATCCAGGTAGATGCCACCTTTGGCGCTCGCGGAGATGACCGCGTCCGTGGTGCCGTCGTGGCCGCGCGCCATCGCCATCGCATCGGGGACAAAGAGCATGTCGTAGCCGTCGGCTTCCAGCTGGCGTCCCAGATCGCTCCAGAAGCTGGTGCGTAACCAGTCGGTCCTGTTGCCGGGGTGTCGCCAGGCGCCGGCGAATTGAAACAGCGGCGGGAATATCATCGCGGCACAGGGGATGGACGTTGCAAACGATTTCGCAACGGATCGCGTGGTCTGGTTTGGTGAAGTCATTCAACCCTTCCTCCGCCGGCATGATCCGGATCAGGTGTTCGGGTCTGCACAATGTGCACTCTCAGCCGTGTCGGCTCCCCGGGGTACGGTCTCTACTGTAGGCCACCGTGTGGTGACGAAACGGTGTATTGCAAAACGCCTGGACCTTGGCATAGACAAAGCGCCGGCCCCCTGGGCGGGTGCCGGCGCTTGATCGGTTATCGTGTTCGGTTAGCTGTCGCTACCTGCTTCGATGGCCTCACGTTCTGGTGGAGCTTCGATGGATTCGGTTTTCTCGATCACTTCGAATTCCAACACGGCGTCCTTGCCTTCGCCCGAGGCCGTGACCACGATATGCGAATGGGCTGGGATCTCACCGTAGAGCAGTTTCTCGGACAGTTTGTCTTCGAGCAGGTCCTGAACGGTACGGCGCAGCGGACGAGCACCCATGGAGGGGTCGTAGCCGCGTTCGGCCAACAGATCCTTGGCGGCGTCGTTGAGTTCGATGCTCAGGTTCTGTTCGGTCAAGCGTGCCTGCAGGCTCGCTACGAACAGGTCGACGATCTCGACGATTTCTTCCTTGGTCAGCTGTGGGAAGACGATGACGTCGTCCACCCGGTTGAGGAACTCCGGACGGAAGTGCTGGCGCAGCTCTTCCTGCACGGTGGCCTTCATCCGCTCGTAACCGGTCTGAGTGTCCGAGATCGATTGGAAACCTGTCTGGACACCGCGCGAGATATCGCGGGTACCCAGGTTGGTGGTCATAATGATCACGGTGTTCTTGAAGTCCACGACGCGACCCTGTGAGTCGGTCAGGCGACCTTCTTCCAGAATCTGCAACAGCGAGTTGAACAGGTCCTGGTGGGCCTTTTCAACTTCGTCAAAGAGCACGACGGAGAACGGACGACGACGAACCCGTTCGGTCAGCTGACCGCCTTCTTCATAGCCAACATAGCCGGGAGGGGCACCGAACAGGCGCGAAACCGTGTGTTTTTCTTGGAACTCGGACATGTCCAAGGTGATGAGTGCTTCCTCATCACCAAAGAGGAACTCTGCCAGCGTCTTGGCCAGCTCGGTTTTACCCACACCGGTTGGACCGGCGAAGATAAATGAACCGGTTGGACGGTTTGGATCCTTCAGCCCTGCACGGGTACGACGGATCGCACGTGACAGCGACTTGACGGCTTCGTCCTGGCCAATGACTCGGCGGTGGAGTTCGGCTTCCATGTTGCGCAGACGCTCGGCTTCGGTCTCCGACAGGCGGAAGACCGGGATACCGGTCGACTTGGACAGCACTTCGGCGATCAGATCTTCATCAACCTCGGCGATACCGGTGGCTGCTTCTTCGCGCCACTGGCGTTCCTTGCGGTTGCGCTCATCCTGCAGCTGCTGTTCTTTGTCGCGCAGGGAGGCCGCACCTTCGAAGTCTTGGCCGTCGATTGCGGCTTCCTTCTCCTGGCGGACCTTTTCGATGCGGGCGTCAAATTCTTTGATTTCTGGCGGCGTCGACATGCGCTGAATGCGCAGGCGAGCACCGGCCTCATCAATGAGGTCAACAGCCTTATCCGGCAGGAAGCGATCCGAAATGTACCGGTCAGCCATCACGGCTGCGGCATGCAGCGCATCGTCGGTGATCGAAACCCGGTGGTGTGCTTCATAACGGTCACGCAGACCCCGCAGAATTTCTACGGTGTCTTCTACCGATGGTTCATCCACCTGAATCGGTTGGAAACGACGTTCCAGAGCCGCATCTTTTTCAATGTGCTTGCGGTACTCATCCAGGGTGGTTGCGCCAATGGTCTGGAGTTCACCACGGGCCAGCATCGGTTTGAGAATCGATGCGGCGTCAATGGCGCCTTCTGCTGCACCGGCACCCACCAGGGTGTGGATCTCGTCGATGAACAAGATGATGTCACCGCGGGTACGGATTTCTTTGAGCACCTTTTTGAGGCGTTCTTCGAAGTCACCGCGGTAACGGGAACCTGCGACCAGGGAACCCAGGTCCAGGGTGTAGAGCTGTTTATCTTTCAGGGTCTCCGGGACGTCGTTGCGCACGATGGCCTGTGCCAGGCCTTCGACGACGGCGGTTTTACCAACGCCTGGTTCACCGATCAGCACCGGGTTGTTCTTGGTGCGACGGGATAACACCTGCATGACGCGTTCCATTTCATCGGAACGACCAATGACAGGGTCAAGCTTGGATTCACGAGCCGCTGCGGTCAGGTTGCGACCAAACTGGTCGAGCACAACCGATCCGGCTGGCTGGCCCTGGCTTTGCCCGGACGCTGAGACACCGGCAGCTTCTTTACCTTCGGACTCACCGGAGCCCTGGTAACCGGACAGCAGTTGGATGACGGTCTGGCGGACGCGGTTCAGATCGGCACCAAGTTGTACCAGAACCTGTGCGGCAACGCCTTCGCCTTCACGAATCAGACCCAGCAGGATGTGCTCGGTGCCAATGTAGTTGTGGCCCAGCTGTAGTGCTTCACGCAGCGACAGTTCTAAGACTTTTTTGGCACGCGGGGTAAATGGGATGTGGCCGGATGGGGCTTGTTGACCCTGGCCAATGATTTCTCGAACCTGTTCGCGCACCGCGCCCAGGGAGACATCGAGGGACTGGAGGGCTTTGGCTGCGACACCGTCACCCTCATGGATCAACCCGAGCAGGATGTGCTCGGTACCGATGTACGAGTGGTTGAGCATGCGCGCTTCTTCCTGCGCTAGCACTACGACTCGTCGGGCCCGATCGGTAAATCTTTCAAACATAGGCACGCTCCTTGCTGGCTATAGGTCTGATCGTACTGAGTTATGAATTGTATTGAGACTGCTGTTCACTGCTGGGCGAAGGAAATGTGCCATCTTTCCCCAAAGCTGAGTCTTGTTGGCTCAGGGGCATGTTTGCACAAACCGTATCCTTTCAGACCAACGTAATTGGTGGGCCGCAGGATAACTAGGTTTGTGTTGCGTTAGTCCAGCAGTTATAACTTTTCGGCGGTCTCATCGACGTCGTCGCCACGCTGCTTAGCCGCCTGGGCTTCCGCCCACACTTGAGCCTCGCGCTCTTCAGCCTCGCGTCGCGCATCGCGCTCCCCCGAGTCCCCTCGGAACAGCGAGCGCATGACCAACCAGAAGATAAAGAACAGCCCGATCGAGGGGGCCAGGACTTCGAAGTAGTCCATGAAAAGGTCCACGGTGTCTCCTTAGTCGTCGCCTTCTGGCTTCAGTAACGGGAACAGAATGGTTTCACGAATTCCAGTCCCGGTCAACAGCATGACCAACCGGTCCACGCCCATGCCCAGGCCACCGGTTGGTGGAGCACCATATTCTAGTGCGCGCAGGAAGTCATGATCCAGTTGCATGGCCTCTTCATCGCCAGCGGCCGCAGCCTCGGACTGGGAGGTCAGGCGTTCGCGCTGGATGACCGGGTCGACCAGTTCGGAGAAGGCGGTGCCGACTTCAAAACCGTCAATGATCAGGTCCCAGGCTTCGACCATGCGCGGGTCTTCGCGGTGTGGACGAGCCAGCGGTTGGGCGGCTTGCGGGTAGTGATACACAAAGGTCGGCTGCACCAGGTTGGGCTCGACCAGTTCATCAAATAGCTCCAGTGCCAGCTCTTGGGCGTCGTCGTGTTTGAACGGATCAATGTCCAGGTTATGAGCCTTGGCGATCGCCAGCAGTTCTGCGGCGGTGGAATCCGGGGTCACGTCTTGCCCAACGGCTTGGGACACGGCCGGGTAGAATTCTTTCCACTCCCATTGACTATCTAGCACAATGGTTTTGCCTTCGGGGGTGGTCAATTGGCTTTCGATGCCGGCGGCTTTGGCAGCGGCCAGGATGATTTCGCGGATCCGTTCGGCCATGCCGTACATATCCGAATAGGCTTCGTAGGCTTCCAGCATCGTGAACTCGGGCGAGTGGGTCGAATCGACGCCCTCGTTGCGGAAGACCCGGCCGATTTCAAAAACTTTATCGATGCCACCGACGACGGCGCGCTTCAAAAACAACTCCGTGGCAATGCGCAGGGTCATCTTCTGGTCAAACGCGTTGAGGTGCGTTTCGAAGGGGCGAGCCTGGGCCCCACCGTGGATCAGCTGCAGAATCGGGGTTTCAACCTCGATATAGCCTTGATCTTCCAGGGTGCGACGAATGGCCCGGACCACGCCGGCACGCTTGTAGACCATTTCGGCGGCTTCTTGGCGCACGATCAGATCCGCGTAGCGCTGCCGCACTCGGGTTTCATCGGCCAAATCGGCGTGCAGCACCGGCAGCGGGCGCAAGGCCTTGGAGGCCATCGTCCAGGTATCAGCCATGATCGACAGTTCGCCGCGCTTGGAGGTAATGACCTCACCGGTCACCGCGATGTGGTCACCCAGGTCCACCAGGTGCTTATAGGAATCCAAGGATTCTTTGCCAACTTTGCCCTGCGACAGCATGATCTGCAGGCGCGGATGTTCACCGTGCTGCCCACCTTCTTGCAGCGTGGCAAAGCACAGTTTTCCGGTGTTGCGTTGGAATACGACCCGTCCGGCCACCGAGACCAGGTCACCGGTTTCGACACCGGGCTGAAGATCTGGGTACTTCTCGCGGATCTGAGCAAGCGTATGGGTACGCTCGACCGCAACCGGGTAAGCCTGTTGGCCCGCGTCAAGCAGCTCTTGGCGCTTGGCGTGGCGGACCTTTCGTTGATCTCGTGTGTTCTCCACGGCGTCAACGGAGGTATTGGTTTCAGATGTGTTGGTCGTATTCACGCCCTACAGTCTAGCGTCCAGTTGCCCCCGCGGATGGCGTTATGTCCGGTTTGGGCGGTTTAATCGCCGCTGGCTCACCGTCACAAACGCACGGTGGGATCGATCGGCCCCGGCGTGAGTCCCGGATACCGAGCCTGCGCAAATCGCGCCAGACGTTCGGCCAGTGCCCGAACGTCGTCGTAGGCGTAATGATCCGCTCGCCATCCGGCATATAACCACACCGATAAAATCTTGTGGCGCGACAGAATCTTGGCGGGCTTGAGCCCAAAATAAGCGTCCTCGGTGACCACCGCGACCCCGTTGCCCGCAGCGACCAGCGCTTGGGCGACCCGGCCCGAGTTGGTTTCGACAATCTGCGGCACGGTCAGCCCCGCGACGTCGACGGCTCCGTCAAACACTCGCCGGGACATAAAATCCGTGGTCGTCACCACCACGCGCTCTTCGACGAGCTCTTCAAGAGCGATTTCTTCCCGTTCGACCCACCGGTGATTCGGGGCCACATAGGCCCAGACCGGGAGTTCCACCAGTGCGATCGAGGCGAATTCCTTGGGCGGAGCCGAAGGCATGATCACCAGGTCGGCGGTGTTGACCGCCTGCTCCAACGACGTCCCCAGCGGTGTTTCAATCACGTGGGAATGCAATTCGGAGGAATCCAAAGTGGCGACAAAGGGGATGACGACGTCGATCAGGGTCGTGCCGGGGGCGGCGAACGTGATCTCGGAAAAGCGCCCCGTCGAGAGCATCCTGGCAAAAGCTTCGGCCTTGCGGATTTCGTCGACCACTTTTTGGGCCACGGGCAAGAATTCTTCGCCTGCGGCGGTCAGTCCGACGCCCGAGTGGTGGGATTGCAGCAGGGCGACTTTCAGGTGGCGCTGAAGTTTTTGCAGTTGCCGAGACAGCGCTGGCTGGGTGATATTCAACTGGCGGGCAGCCACCGACACATTGCGTGTTTCCGCAACGGTCAGAAACGCCGTGAGCAACCGTTCGTCCATAACGGTTAAGCATACCCACAATGACAAGAATCTATTGGCCGAACATAGCTTGGATGCCCGATAATAGACACTGACCCCATTCGTATCTGCACACTTCTAAGGACTCCGTCATGACGCGTGAACCACTGGAACAGTCTCGCAAGCTCGTCACCGAGCTGCCCGGCCCCAAAGCCCGCCAGCTGCGTGAACAACTTGAAACCTACGTTCCCAAAGCCGTCAGCCCCTCGACCCCGGCTTTCGCAGCCCGAGCCGAAGGCGGCATTGTGGAAGACGTCGATGGCAACCGCCTGATCGACCTGGGCTCCGGGATTGCCGTGACCACGGTTGGCGCATCGCACCCCAAAGTCGCCGAAGCTGTCAAGGCACAGGTTGATAACTTCACCCATACTTGCTTTATGGTCACCCCGTATGAGTCCTACGGCAAACTGGCCCAGAAGCTCGACGACATCGTCCCAATCTCCGGCCAGACCCGCACCGTGTTGCTGAACTCCGGCGCCGAGGCCGTGGAAAACGCCGTCAAAGTGGCCCGCGCCTACACCGGCAAACAGGCTATTGCCGCTTTCGATAACGCCTACCACGGTCGCACGACCCTGACCATGGGTCTGACCGCCAAAAACATGCCGTATAAAGAATCCTTCGGACCATTTGCTTCCGAACTGTACCGCGTACCCGGCTCCTACCCGTTCCGTGATGGTCTGACCGGCGAAGAAGCCGCAGCCCGCACCATCGAAGCACTGGAAATCCAGATCGGTGCCAACAACCTGGCCGCCGTCATCATGGAACCTATCCAGGGCGAAGGTGGCTTCATCGAACCAGCCGAGGGTTTCCTGCCCAAGGTCGTTGAGTGGTGTAACGCCAACGGTGTGCTGTTCATTGCCGATGAAGTCCAGACCGGCTTTGTCCGCACCGGTACCTGGTTCGCTTCCGAAACCCACGGCATCGAACCAGATCTGATCACCATGGCCAAAGGTATTGCCGGCGGTATGCCACTGTCGGCTGTGACCGGTCGGGCCGAGATCATGGACTCGGTGCACCCGGGTGGTCTGGGTGGCACCTACGGCGGAAACCCAGTCGCTGTGGCCGCCGGCCTGGCATCGATCGAGGTCATGGAAGAAGAAAACCTCGCCGCCAAAGCGCTGCGCATCGAAGAAATCATCACCGAACACTTCACCCAGATCCAGGCCGACGACGCCCGTATCGGTGAGATCCGCGGCCGCGGTGCGATGATGGCCGTCGAGTTCGTCGACCCAGAAACCAAGGCGCCACTGGCCGGGCTGGTCAATGAGATCGCCGTTGCCGCACGCAAACAAGGCGTCATCACCCTGACCGCTGGAACCTACGGCAACGTGCTGCGCTTCTTGCCACCGGTTGTCATCGGGGAAGACCTCCTGACAGAAGGGCTGAGCGTCATCACCGACATTCTGGCCGAAACCCGCAGCCATAACCGCGAAACCGTCGACGCCTAAACCCTCGCCGCACGGTTGAACCTGCACAACCCGCACGCTTGAGCCACCCGTTCAAGCGCGCGGGTTGTTGTCATTAACCACGCAGCGCTTTGACAAAATTGTGGGCGAGTTCGCTAGTCTGCGAAGCAATCTGGTCGTCTACAGCTGCGACATCACGGGCTTGTTGTTCAAAGAACTCTGCTAGTTTTGGCCGCTGCACAGCATCCGCCACGCACCAATTATGAAACAGGTCGGGTGTAGCCTCCGGATGGAATTGCACGCCGACCGCCTGACCCAACCGAAACACCTGATCCGGGTATCGTGCACCGCGCCCCAGCAGCACAGCCTGGTTGGGTAATGCGGAAATCCCGTCATAATGAAACGACGTCGCACGAAAGGACGGGGAAAGATCCCCAACCAGAGCGTCCTTGGCACTGGCAGCAGTCCACTGGATATCCACCACACCGATTTCTGGTCCGATTGGCGAGTTCGACGTCACTTCGCCATCGAAGGCAACGGCAAGCAGTTGCGCGCCCAGGCAAATACCCAGCGTCGGAGCCTCTGCTTCGGCTGCCCTGTGAAACAGCGCCTTGATGTCTGCAAGCCAGGGGTACTGGTCCAGGCAGTGGACGGTCATGGGCCCGACCAACACGATGAGGCCATCAGCCGTGAGCTCGGAGGGAATCTCATCGCCCCGGAACGGTTGTATCACGGTGACTGCGGCGCCGTAGTGCTCCAGCCACGTGGAAAACCGGCCCAGCGGAACCTGTTCGTCCGGTTGTATCACAAGCACTGTTCCAGCCGACGACGCTGAGTGCCCACCGCGCTGCTGCCGAGCCGTCATACGAACCGCCTTTCGATCTCCGGGCATCCATGACAGGCGTCGGTTAACGCCCGAAGACCCCGGTGATCCGGCCGCGCCCGATCGCATGGTTAAACAATTGCATGCCGACCTGCTCTGGTCGCGCCTCGGATCCAAGCTCTAACTCGGTATCTACCGCGTGGACCACAAACATATACCGGTGATCACCGTGTCCGACCGGTGGGCGCGCACCCGTATAACCGGCAACGTTGCGAGAGTTGCGCACGACCACCGGCCCCTGGCCCGCACCGGAGGCTCCCAACGCCTCCCAGTCGATGGTGTCCCAGCGCACCGCACCGCCCGGAAGCGAGGTGACCGAGGCTGGAATGTTGAACGCCGACATGTGCCAGAAGCCCGAGCCCGTCGGGGCATCGGGATCGAGGCAGGTCAGTGCAAATGTTTTCGTGCCGTCTGGGATATTGGACCAGCTCAGTTGCGGCAGCTCGTCTTTGCCACCGAGTTCCGTCATGACCGACCGGGTCGGCAGCCGGTCGCCGTCGATAAAGTCCTCGCTGGTCAGCGTCATGTCGTGTAGTTGTGGTAACCGTTGATATGGATCAAAGCTCATGATTGCATCCTTGCACGCAGTAGGCACGACGTCCACTGTTCGTTACCACGGGTGGTGGGACGGCAGCTGGCAGAAAACGCCGGGTGGTTGTCACACATCGGTTAGTCTGCTCGCTAGCCTGAACACTGGGTCTAATCTGTCGGTTGCGACGATGAGCAGTTGAGGAAGAGATGTGATGTGGCCGTGGAATACGCCGACGTGATGGTTATCGGAGCCGGCTCAATCGGGTCGATGGCGCTGTGGCAACTGAGCCGAGAGCCGGGCGTAAACGCTATTGGGATCGACGCGCATGACCGAGTGAACCTGCGGGCATCGTATGCTGGCGAGTCCCGGCTGTTTCGGACCGCCGTCAAAGAAGGACCGGTCTTCAACGACCACGCCGATGCCTCAATCGAGCTGTGGCGAGCGCTCGAAGCAGCCACGAACCGTCAGATTCTGCACCAGTGCGGAGCGCTGAGCATTGGCCCGGCGGATTTCGAAGCGATGCGCACCACGCGCGACGTCGTCGAACGCTATGAGCTGCCCCATGAGATGCTGACCGCCGACGAACTTCACTCCCGCTTCCCGCAATTTAGCCCGGACGCGAACGACGTCGGCATTCTCGACACTCGCGGTGGGGTGCTCCGCCCCGAGGTCGCTGTCACCGCGGCTCATACGGCTGCCGAAGAACATGGCGCCCAGCTGTTTTTCAAGACCCGGGTTACCGAACTGAGGTCTACGGCTGACGGCGTGGAAGTGGACACCAGTGCCGGTACGTTTCACGCCTCGAAGGTTATTGTGGCCGCTGGTTCGTGGACCGCCCAACTCCTACCGCAACTCCGACCGTATGTCGAGGTGCGCCGCATTGGTCTGACGTGGGCTATGCCGCGCCACATTGAGCAATTCCGACCCGATGTGTTCCCGGTGTTTATGCGCGACCGGGTGGCACCTGACGGGTCTGTCACCCACTGGTTCGGTGCGCCCAGCCTTGATGGGTACAGCATCAAAATTGGGGTCTACCCCGAACCCTGGAATACCGTCCTCTCCCCCGGCGCACGCCCGGCGAACTACACCGCAGAGCAGTTAGCGCACGTCGGTGAGATGATTGCTCAGTGTGTACCAGATGTGATCGCATTCCCTGTGCGACATTCGGCGCATCACGATAGTTTTGCCTCCAACCAGATTCCGATCTTCGACCGGTTGGCCACCGACCCACGCATTAGCTATGCGACCGGCATGCACGGCAACGCGTTCAAATTTGCGCCGTCCTATGGCAAGATGCTCGCCGAGATGGCAGTGCACGGGGACTCCTCGTTGTGGCGTGACGAATTCAGTTTGGCGGCACACGAAGAACTCTGACGTGCATGGCCGCCAGTTTTCCACAACCCTTCGGTTGGCGGTGTCGCCAAGTTGCTTACTGGCCTACCGTGGAGATTGCAGGGAGTGAGCACGAACAATCCTTCGACAAAGTGGAGGTCCATGACAGTTCAGACAATGTGGAATTCGACCGTGTTTCCAGTGGTGGGACTCGGTGTGACGTTTGCAATCGCGCTGATGACGATGGGGCTGTTGGAGTCACCAGCCGAGATTAGTTGGGCGGCACTGTTCGTCATTCCGCTGGTGGGATTTGCGATGCTATTACATCGTAACCACCGAGGCGTAGTGGTCAATCAGCGGGCTGTGACACTCTTGGTGTGGTTGATCGTGCCGGCGGGAATCATCGTGCCGCGCATTCACTGGGATGGGATCGGCGTGATGGGATTGGCGGCAATCAGCATGGTCATGGGCGTCGTCGTTAGCATGCTGATGCACCACAGCTATGCGGCCACGCAGCCGGTTGACGCAGCATCTGACTCATAAAAGGCTTCGGGCCGGTTCGTGAAGAACCGGCCCGAAGATCAAACAGACTGCAGCAGTCCTACCAGATAGTGACGCGTTCCTTTGGCTCAAGCCACATGGGGTCGCCTGGTTTGGTGTCGTAGGCTTCGTGGAAGGCATCAAGGTTTTTGACGACTTGGTTCGCCCGGAACTCGTTGGGCGAGTGCGGGTCGGTCGAGACTCGGGTGATGGCCGCTTCTGGACGGATCAGCTGGCGCCATACGGAGGCCCACGATTCAAAGAACTGACGATCAATCGCCTTGCGGTCTGCCGATTTTTTTGGATCCAGACCCTGAGCTTTGACGGCCTCTGGGTTCTGCTCCAAGTACAGGTACAGTGCCTTATAGCTAATGCCTAAGCCGCCAAGGTCTCCGATATTCTCACCCAGCGTGAGTTCGCCGTTGACATTGTGATCAGGCGCTTCCGATGGTGCCAGCGCTTTGTACTGGTCAACTAGTGACTGGGTGCGTTTCGTAAACGCAGCACGGTCTTCGTCAGTCCACCAGTTATTGAGCGCGCCGTCGCCATCGTACTGCGAACCTTGGTCGTCAAAACCGTGACCGATTTCGTGACCGATCACCGCTCCGATGCCACCAAAGTTCTGCGCTGGAGTTGCTTCGGGCGAGAAGAACGGGGGCTGTAAGATAGCCGCCGGGAAGACGATCGCGTTTTCTAACGGTGAATAGTAGGCGTTGACCGTCTGCGGGCTCATGTGCCACTCTTCTGGGTCGGGGCCTTTTTCGATCTTGGACAGGTTCTCTTCAAACTCATGTTCCGAGATGCGATCCAAGGTGCTGATCAAGTCTTTGGCATTCATCTTGATATCCGAGTAGTCGTGCCATTTAACCGGGTAGCCCACCATCGGATTGAATTTGGCAAGTTTCTCAAGCGCTTTTTCTCGAGTGTCCTGGCTCATCCAGGGCAGCTCAGATATGGACTGATGGTAGGCCTGTTGTAGGGCATCGACCAGTTCATCCATGTGTTCCCGGTGGGATTCGGTGTAGTGCTGAGCAACGTAGAGACGGCCCACATCTTCACCGAGGGTGGAATTCACCAAGGCCACCGCACGCTTCCAGCGGGGACGGAGTTCTTCGGTTCCTGTGAGTACTTTATTGAATTCGAAGTCGGCTTCGACGAAATCTTTCGACAAATACGGGGCATGTGATGACAGCAGGTGCATCTTCAACCAGGTACGCCAGGATTTTGCGGATTCTGATTCCAGGAGTTCTTCAAACCCGGCGAAGAAATCCGGCTGCCAGACGACGATCTCTTCCGAACGATTCTCGTGTTTCTGGCCCGGTGCCATTTTCATGCCCTTCAGCCAGTGGATGGCCGACGGGAATTTTTTCAACAGTTTTTTGCGGGTGAACAGGTTGTAGCGTTTGACCGCGTCCCGAACTTTCACGATGTCCCAGTGCTGCTCGGCAATCTTGGTCTCAAGATTGATCACCCGTTTTGCCATTTTCTGGGCGCGTTTCTCGGTGGGGGCTAGTTCGGATAGCAAGAAGAGTTTTTCGACGTAGGTGCGGTAGGCCTCGACGACGTGTGCGTGTTTTTCTTCGCGGTAATACGATTCATCGGGCAGACCCAGGCCACTCTGGATCAGGTGCAACAGCACTCGATCCGGATTTCCGGCGTCGGGCATCGCACCGACACCAACCGGTCCACCGACAATGCCTTTGCGCTGGAGTTTGCCGGTGAGCTTCAAGAACTCCTCGGCACTATTGATCTCTGAGATCTCGTCCAGCGTTTCCCACAGTGGGGCAACACCGAGTGCCTCAATGGTTTTTTCGTCCATCATCGCCGTATACAAGGCACCGATACGCAGCTTGGCACCTTCATCGGAGTGTTCTGCACGGAAAGAGTGTTTACGTTGTTTTTTCGTCAGCTCGTCGGCGGCTGATTTGAGAATGTCGTGGACGGCAATTTCTGACTGGTCGTGCAACTCCATGAAGGCGCCGTAGGTGCCACGATCAGCTGGAATGGTGTTGTTTTCCATCCAATCACCGTTCACGTGCCGATATAGATCCTGCGTCGGTTTTGGGGTTGTGGTTGTCACGCGTCTCCTTCAAAGATCGTGCCGGTATCCAATTGGTAGCCTATGGCGCTAACAACATATTGTCGATGAGTCGAACCGGTGGCACCCATGCTGCGACCAGGGCAAGTGCTTCACGCTCTAAAGGCGCTGCTAATTGCTCTGAAGTAAGGGGCTGGAGGGTAGTCGGATCGACGATTTCTAAATAGTCTAATTCTACGTTTTCTTGGCTCCGAATGATGTCTCTGGCAGCCGAAAGATCCAAGAGTTCACCTTGTGTTACCTGATCGGCAAGATAGTGTAAAGCCTGCGACAGCCCGAGAGCCTTTTCCATGCCGTGATCATCCAGTCGGACATTGCGCGACGAGAGTGCTAACCCGGAAGGGGCACGGACGAGCGCCACGGGCCGGATTTCGACATCAATATTCAAATCCTGGGCCATCCGGGTCACAACAGCCAACTGCTGAGCATCTTTTTGGCCGAAATAACTCCGGAACACCGCCGGGGGCGGCGGCATCAGGATATTCCACAGTTTTGCCACGACGGTGCACACCCCGTCAAAGTGTCCCGGCCGGGAGGCACCTTCAAACATTCTGCCCATCTCACCGGCCGACACTCGGATCTGCGGGGCATCAGGAAAACCGGGATACATGTGTTCGGTGGAGGGCGCAAAGACGACGTCGCCACCAAATGCTGTGACAAGCTCTAGGTCGGCTTGAAGCGTGCGCGGATAGTGTACAAAGTCTTCTGGCTGATCAAATTGCAGCGGGTTGACGAAGATCGACGCCACAACCAGGTCATTTTCGGCGCGCGCTTGTTCAAATAATGCACCGTGGCCCTCATGTAAGGCACCCATGGTAGGAACTAAACCGACCGTCGGAGCCGGGTTACCGGCAGCGACCAGTTCGGCGACTTTATTTGCGATCAAAGCTTTGACATCAGTGGCTGTGGTTGCCAAGCGGGCTTGTTGGTCGGTCACGTCACATAGTCTAGCCCGAAGCGCGGCACTGATTGTCCTCTGGTCAGCTGCCTGCGCTAAGGGCTGTGGATATCCGCGACGTCTTCTTCCGCCGATGTGTCGGGTAACAACGTGATCGTGCCGTAGAAGTCTTCTAATCCGATGGTGACTTCAACTTCAGGCTCGACCGGTTCAGGGATTGTGACGAACGAGGTGTGGGGTTGCAGATCCAGCGTGCATTGGCCGCCGGCTGGTTTATGCTGATGAGCGGTCACGGACAAATGCCGGTTCTCGACGTCGTGATCTACCCCGTCGATGACATGCGGGCAGGTTGAGCTGCCCGTGGTGGTAATGAACAGCATTTGATAATCCCCGTCGATCCGCGCCGCCCAGGATCGGTCATCAGACCAGGTGGCACCGGGGATACTGCCTTGGAAACCAGGGGCGGGCTCGTCGTCTCCGGTTCCGCAAGCGCCCAGGGCAAGCATGCCGCAACCGATCAACACCCAAGGGATTCGAGGCATGCGCACCTGCCGTTATGCATCGAGAAGTTCCAGAAGTTCTTCGAGCTTAGTCGCATTGATAAATCCAGCGCTATGGGCCCGCTGGGCGGTGGCCTGTGCCATCGCCCGATAGGTCTCATAGAGCTCCGCATCATCGAGGGCCTGTAGCGTTTCCAGATGCTTGGCGACGGTGCCGCTGTCGCCGCGCGACACGGGGCCCGTGAGCGCTTGGTCGCCATTGGTCAAGGCGTTTTCCAAACTGGCGGACATCAAATTGCCCAACAGCTTGGAGGGTTGGTCGATCCCGGCCGAGGCAAGCATTGTTTGGGCTTGGTCGGTCAGGGTCACCAAATGATTCGAGGCGTGCGCCATCGCGGCGTGATACACCGAGCGGGCGGCTTCCGGAATGGTCACCGGGATGCCGCCCATTTCGACAACCAGGGCTTCGGCAATCGGGGCCACAACCGGATCGGCGGTAATCCCGAAGGCAGTGTTATGCAGCCGGTCAATGTCTAAGGACGTCCCGGTGAACGTCATGGCTGGGTGGATGGCCACCGGGATCGCACCGAATTCACGCACCGAATGCATCACGTCGGTGCCATAGCGGCCCGAGGTGTGGACCAGCAGGTGGCCGGTTTGGATATGCCCGGCCGCAGCAAGCCCCGAGACCAGGTCTTCTAAAACGTCGTCGGGCACCGCGAAAATGACCGCTTCGGAACGACGCAGAATATCGGGGATGTCCACAATCGGGACATTGGGCAGCAGGGCTTCGGCGCGGGCCATTGAAGCCTCGGAGACCGCGTGGACGGCGGTGATGGTGTGCCCGGCTTGTTGCAGGGCGAGACCTAACACCCCACCGACGCGTCCGGCCCCGATGATGCCGATGCCCAACCGGTTGGGCCGCCCGATGGCCCCGGTGGTCAGTGGTTCGTCAACGCTCATGTGCGGTCCTTTCTCAAACGAAGCTTTTAGAGTCCGGCCAACAGGGCGTAGCCGCGTTGGGTGAGGTCATCGCGCAGTCGGGTCGCCTCACGGGTGGGAACACCATAAATGGTGGCGGTAGACCCGGCGGTCGTGATGGTGACGTTGGCCAGATCAAATTTACGTTGCAGGGGCCCCTGGCTGAGTTCAACAAATTGGAGGCGCCCGTATGGGACGGCTTCGTATTTGCGAAAGACCGCCCCGGAACGGATGAGTACGTCATCGGATTGTTCGGCCCAGCCGTGGACGCGCACCTGGTACGGGGTAACGATCATGACCCCGAGGTCATAGAGCAGTGTCCACACAGCCGGGATATAGGACAGCCCGTGCCAGAAGTCCGGGTCGACCTGGGCGTTGAAGATGATCGCGGCAATCGTGAAACCGGTGACGAAACAGACCAGGCTGATGCCATTGACCAGCTGCCGGTAGACGGTCAGTTTGGGGCTGACCGGGTGAAATGCGAGGTCTGCGGGGAAGGCTTTCATGCGTCGCTGCCGTTCGCTTGAACTTTGGCCGCAACCTTTTCGAAGGTTTCCAGTTCGTCTGGGGCCATCCACTGGTTTTTATCACTGATCCGGCGAGCGTTCGCGGCGATTTCGGCTTCGGCAAAGAACAGCTCCACCAGGGCGGCGGGTTCTTGATTGCGCAAGTGGGTGCGGACCGGCCCGGGTGGGGTCACAAACCAGGCAGATATGGTGCCCGACAGTTTGTCGGACAGGGTCTGATGAATCGAGGATTGCTGTAGGCGCTCGTGCGGGATCATCGCCAGGTTGCGCCGCAGCCGACCAAAGCGAATCAGTAGCAGCGTCGGGGTGGTGGTGTAGCCGTGACGGCGGCCGGCGATCGGTTGCCAGATGCGCGCCCGCGATGGCACCCGGGTGAAGCCGTCGTCGTCGTCGGTAAATTTCAACGCCGTATAGATCAGATCGTTGGCGTATTCGATGCCCGGGTCCGGGGCCAATACGGAGAGCATGGTGATGACGTCGTCGAAGGTGCCCACGGGTAACACGGTGGTTGAGGTGTCGGCTTGCCCATAACCGGCAACGGTCACGTGGATGCGGTACCACCCGAAGTAGCGGTAGATCAGCGGCTGGGTGATCTGGATGGCTTGAATGCGGCCGGGCGGGATGGTGTGTGACGACGTCGATAACATACCCGAGGTGACGCGCACCCCCGAGCTCGAGGTTTTGGCGGTGAAGTTGAAGTTCGCATTGACCTGGGTAAATGCGGTGATGCCGGCGGTAAAAAGCGCGACGCCGAGGAAGATCAGGAAAATCAGCACACCCAGGGGGATGGCTAATGGTTCGGCATCGCTGCGGGCACCCAGCCAAATGAAAAACCCGGTCGTGGTTCCACCGAAGATCGCCGTCCACACCCCGGTGGCCGCCCCGGTGACCAGGGCGGCCCCGATAACACGCCCAAAGGGAATGGTCAACAGCTCACGCGAACCGGCCGAACTGTCAGAAGCGGGGGGCGGGGTGTGCGGGGTGGCGACGTGTTCGGGTACGCCGTGCGGGTTGTGGGCAACATACTGGCCGAGATAATCGGTGAACGGGTAGTCGGGCAGTTGGGGGCCGATACCGGGGGCGCCTGGTTCCACCGAGCCGCCGGCCGGATCGAGGGTTGGGTCATCTTGGGCGCCGGAGGCCAAATACAGGATTTCCCGGCGGAGCCGTTCGGCTTCAGTTTCTCGCACATATTCCAAGGTCAGCGTGGTCTCGGAGCCGTCGGCGGCATGCAGTGAGAGTTTTGATAACCCAAAGATCCGTGCAAAGAACGGTCGGACGATGTCCACGGCTTGCAGCCGGTCTAACCGCATGTAGCGTCGGCGGCGGAAAATGACCCCGGAGTGCAATTGGACGGCGTCGGCGGTGATCCGAAACTGATAAAACCGCCACGAGATCGCATACAGTCCGGCGGCCACCGTCAAGATGGCCACCACGAGGCCCAACAAAATGAGCAGAGACTGGCCCACGGTCAGGTCAAAGGCCTCAATGACGTCGCGAAGTTCCTGAACGGAGAAGTTCATGACCATATACACGAAGATCAGCAGCACAGACCAGGACCGAATAAACGGGGAGATCGGGTGGACGCGACGCCAACGGGGTTCGACGTCGTCGGAATCTTCTTCGGGGACGGGAAGATGCTGCTGGGTCATGACGCAGCCAATTCTGCCAGACGCTCGTAACCGCGCTGGGTGAGGTCGTCGCGCAGGCGTTCGGCTTCATCCAGCGGTAGGCCTTCGAAGGTCGAGGCGGTGCCGCCGCCGGCCGTGGTGATCACAATCTGGGTGATCCCATAGGCGCGCTGCAGGGGCCCCTGGCGGATGTCCACGTACTGGATGCGCCCATAGGGGACCGCGACTTGGTGGCGGAACAGGATACCGCGGCGCAGCAACAAGTCGTCGCGGTTTTCTAAATATCCCAAGGCTTTCACCTGGCGGGGAATGATGAACACAAACACGACGGCCGTGACCAGCAAACCCACGGGGAGGCCAAAGACCAGGTAGGCGATCGGGAAACTGGTGCAAAAGTCGGTGTTGACATGCCAGATGATCAAACCGATGGTGCTTGCGATGATGGGAATGCCAAAACCCAGGGCATTGTAGATTTGGCGCAGCACCACCAATTTTGGGGAGACCCTGCGGTAGGGCAGCTGTTCGTGATACATGCCGGCAATCTGGTTGGAAATAACGGTTAGGGTTCGGGTTTTTCAACGGGGTGCGCCCGTCGGGCCGTGGGTTGAGCGCCCGACGTATTGGGGGGCCTGCGGTCGTGGTTGCCATTACCGTCGGGGTCCTCCGGCGGGATCCTGCACCATTGTTCCACAATAAAACCTACGATCACCAGGATCAACGCCGCGATGACCTGGGCGATCGACTCGGTAATGACGACGGGCCCGAAGCCGGCCTGGGGCAGCCGGTGCACGAGGATGCCCATGTGCCAGCCAGCAATTGCCGCCCCCGCATAGGTGCCGGCCTGCGCCAACACCAAGGTGCGGGCTGCGGTCAGCGGGTTCATCCGGTCGGCAACGGGGCGTTCGCGGTCCCGCAGTACTCGGATGCCCAGAACCAGTTCTACGACGATCACCGCGGCCAAGGTGATAACCGAGGGGTAACCAAGCGACAGGGTGGGCCAACCAGCTTGGGCCGAATAAAACGCGCCGAGCCACCCCAGCGCAGTGGCAATGATGATGACGAGGAAGACTCGGCTGACACGCATAGATGTCATGCTTGCTCACTTCCTGGGGCCGGGGGTTCTGGCTCAAATTGTATTACGGTTGCCGCGTCGTCGGCGGCCGCGGCCAACTCCGCCACCGGGGTGCCATCCAGGACGGCGTTGGGATCCGCCCACGACCATGGGGTCAGCACGAACGCGCGCTCCTGAGCACGCGGGTGTGGCAGCATCAGGTCCGGGTGGTCGGAGGTGACGTCGTCGTAAACGATCAGATCAACATCCAGGGTGCGCGGACCCCAGCGGATATCACGGACCCGGGCGGCGTGTTGTTCCAGGTCGTGGCCAAACTGTAACAGTGCCCAGGGGGCGAGCGCCGTTTCGATCAATAGCACCTGATTGAGAAAATCCGGTTGTGCCACTCCCCCGACGGGCGCGGTGTGGGCCAATGGGGAGGCCGCGGTCACGCTGATCTGGTCGTGTGAGCGGAAGGCTGCAACAGTCTCGGCGAGGATCTGTTGTGAAGCACCCAGGTTTGAGCCCAGTGCGATCACGGCCGATACCGGCTGTGCGGGAGGAGTCAGTAAGTGGCCCGGTAACTCTGGCACGTGGGATCCTACGTGTTGCGCTGCTGGGTCACGGTGACGGCCACGTTTTCAAAATCCGACGGAATCGGAGCTTGCGGCTTATGCACGGTCACGGTGACCGCGCGCACCGGTGCAAATTCTTCCAAGACCGTATCGGCGATGCGCACCGCGAGCGTTTCGATCAGGTTCACGGGCGTGCCAGTGATCAACCCTTCGACCACGCCGGCCACTTCAGCATAATTGACGGTGTGAGCGACGTCGTCGGTTGCAGCCGCTTGGGCAATATCGACGTCGAGGTCCAGATCCACCAGAAACACTTGGCCCGAGACCCGCTCGGCGGTCAGCACCCCGTGGTAGCCGCGGGCGCGCAGCCCGGTCACACGAATAGTCGCCATGATCTAGCCTGCCGCCTGGCGGGTGGCCACCGTTTTGACGGCGTCCAAGTTAGGGATCACCGAGTGTACGCGAACGCACCAGACCCCGGCGTCAGCAACCTGGGCGGTAATCGCCGCGGTGGCGTGGTCACGTTGGCGCGGTTCCACCGGTTGTTCACCGTTGGCGGCCAGCATCGAACCAATGAAGCGTTTACGTGAGGCGCCGATCAGCACCGGGTAGCCCAGGCCCTGGAATTTTTCCAGGTTATTGAGGAGCTGCCAGTTCTGCTCCCCGGGCTTAGAAAAGCCAAGGCCCGGGTCGACAATCAGCTGTTCTTTTTTCACCCCGGCGGCCAGGAACGCGTCAATGACCTGCTGGGTTTCGGCCACGACGTCGCGCACCACATCGTTGTACTCGGCCAATCCGTCCATGGTTTTGGAATTCCCGCGGTTGTGCATCACCACATAAGGGGCGCCGGTTTCGGTGATCAGCTTGGGCATGTCGGGTTCATAGCTGAGCCCCGAGACGTCATTGATCATCACGTCGCCCAACTCGAGTGCCGCACGCGCGGTCTCGGTGTGGCGGGTGTCCACAGAAACATAGACACCGGCTTTGATCAGCGCTTCGACGACCGGCAGGATGCGGGCTTGTTCTTCTGCCGGGGAGACCTCTTCGGTACCCGCGGCCGTGGATTCCCCGCCGACGTCGATAATATCCGCGCCCGCATAGTGCATGCGCAGCCCGTGGTCAATCGCCTTGGCCGTGTTGAAGTTCTCCCCGCCGTCGGAAAAGGAATTGTCCGTCACATTGAGGATTCCCATGACCAGGGTGCGGTCGGTTGGCAATTCCGCAAAGGTTTTGCGGTGAGCTTTGCGCACCACCGACAGTGGGCCCGTTGCCGGACCGGTTCCTGGGACAGCTCCAATAGACATGGGAATCCTTCCTGTTTGGTTATCTGTGCCGCAAATAGTGGCACCGGGCTTAGTGTACCCCGCTGTTCATGATCAGGCTCATCGCCTCGTTACGTGTGGACGATTCACGCAGTTGTCCACGAACCGCCGAAGTCACGGTCTTGGCGTGGGGTTTCTGGACTCCGCGCATCGACATGCACATGTGCTCAGCACTCAACACGACAATGGCACCCTGCGGGTTGAGGTGTTCCACTAAGGCTTCGACAATTTGGGTGGTCAAGCGTTCTTGGACCTGCGGACGGCGGGCATATAGGTCCACGAGGCGGGCCAGTTTCGACAGACCGGTCACTTTGCCTTCCGCCGACGGGATGTAGCCGATGTGGGCGTGCCCGTGGAATGGGACCAGGTGGTGCTCACACATCGAATAGAACTCAATGTCTTTGACTAACACCATCTCATCGTGCGAGATATCAAATGTCGTGCCTAAGATTTCTGCCGGATCGCGGTGCAGGCCGGCAAAAAACTCACCGTATGCCCGAGCCACACGCGCCGGAGTATCCACCAGCCCGTCCCGGTCTGGGTCCTCGCCTACGGCAAGCAAAATTTCACGAACCGCAGCTTGGATTCGAGGTTGGTCAATCATGTCGGTTACTCCTGGTCGCCGCGAGAAGATTGTGCGCCGTCATCATACGGGACCACACCCTCGGTGTGTGCTGGATGACTCTCCGGCAACTGACCGGCTTGTTGCACAGCCTCCGGGTGCGTCATGTTATCGGTCGCCGTGCCAGCTGGCATGTCCACCGGTGGGATATCCGACACCGGACGATCCTCGTGGAATAACCACGTGTCGCGCGGTTTGTACTTGCGCACATCGGCAAACAGCTCGGCCAATTCATGGCGGTTCATGGTCTCTTGTTCAAGCAGCCGCGCGGCCAGCGTATCCAAGATGTCCCGGTTTTCGTTCAGCACCCAATACGCCTCAGCGTGAGCGTTATCTAACAGGGTGCGGACTTCTTCATCAACCACGTAAGCCAACTCATCCGAATACTCTCGGCCCCCACCCATGCCGCGCCCGCCAAGGAATGGTTCATCGTCGCCAGACCCTAGTTTCACGGTGCCGACTCGTGCGGACATGCCGTATTCGGTGACCATGCGGCGGGCCGTTTCGGTGGCTTTGTTAATATCATTCGAAGCCCCGGTTGAGGGATCATGGAAAACAATCTCTTCGGCCACCCGACCACCCAGCGCGTAGGCCAGTTGGTCGAGTAATTCGTTGCGGGTCACCGAGTACTTATCTTCTTCGGGCACCACCATCGTGTACCCCAGGGCGCGACCGCGCGGCAGAATCGTCACCTTGGTCACCGGAGCCGAGTGGTTCAGCCCGGCAGCCACCAGCGCGTGGCCACCCTCGTGGTACGCGGTGACTTTGCGTTCGTGATCATTCATCAAGCGGGTGCGCTTCTGCGGGCCCGCCATGACCCGATCTACGGCCTCATCAATCGCTCGGTTATCAATCAGATGCGCGTTCGAGCGCGCTGTCAGCAGTGCCGCCTCGTTGAGCACATTGGCCAAATCCGCACCCGAGAAACCCGGGGTGCGCTGGGCCAAACCATACAGGTCGATGTCTTCGACCAACGGTTTGCCCTGGGCGTGAACCTTCAAAATCTGTAAGCGACCTTCCAACGACGGCGCTTCGACCGGCACCTGCCGGTCGAACCGACCCGGACGCAACAGCGCGGGGTCCAACACGTCGGGACGGTTGGTTGCTGCAATCAGGATGACGTTGGCGTTTTCATCAAAGCCATCCATCTCCACGAGTAACTGGTTCAGGGTTTGTTCGCGTTCGTCATTGCCGCCGCCAACACCGGCGCCACGGTGCCGACCGACCGCATCAATTTCGTCAACGAAAATAATGGCCGGCGCATTCTTCTTGGCTTCGTTGAAGAGGTCACGCACACGGGAGGCGCCGACGCCAACGAACATTTCCACAAAGTCAGAACCCGAAATGGTGTAGAACGGCACCCCGGCTTCACCGGCTAGCGCCCGGGCAATCAGGGTTTTACCGGTTCCGGGTGGCCCATAAAGCAGCACGCCGGTTGGGATCTTGGCGCCAACGGCCTTGAATTTATCGGGCTCGGTCAGAAATTCTTTGATTTCCTGGAGCTCTTCGACAGCTTCTTCGGCGCCGGCAACGTCCTTGAAGGTGACCTGCGGGTTGTCTTTGGACATCAGTTTGGCTTGCGATTTACCAAACTTCATCATCTGGCTGCCGCCACCCTGCATGCGCGAAAGCAAGAACCAGAACAACAGGGCAATGATGATGAATGGGATTAAGAAGCCCAGCATCGACAGCAACCAGTTCGACGTGACTGGCTGGTCGGTAAATTCATCCAGGTCGGCCGCAGCAATCTCGTTGACCACGGTTTCTGCGCGGTCCTTCGAGTAGAAGAAGTGCACCTGGGTGCCCAGATTGCGGTCTTCGTGGACAAAGTCGTCTTGCAGTGTGAGCTCAACGCGGTGGTCATTGTCGTCCAACAGGGCTTGGTTGGCCTTGTCGTCTTCCAATAATTGAATACCCACCGAGGTGTCGACGCGGCTCGAGGAGGAGCCTGACAGCACCGGTACGACGAGCAGTAACGCTAATACTGCAAGGACGATCCAAATGACCGGCCCTTTAAAGATGTTCTTGGCTTTCACCCTTCTAAAGCTACCTCTTTCACCGCGATGAATTGCCTACGTCTCATTTCCTTTCGCAATCGGTGGAAGCCACCCAGGTTCTGCACAGCGTCGTCGCCGGCATACCGGGTTATCCACAATTGCCGACGACGCCGCCCAGCGCGCCATCGAAACCGGCCACACTGTGTGGCACACCTGTTTGCATTCGATGGTGAAAGGAGGATCGAATATGACCGTTCCCATGCCCACAGAACCGCAGCTGCCCGACGACGACGGCAACGGCGGCGCGACCGATAAGACAAGCCCGCCGGACCCAACCGAAGTGCAACGACTCTAGGACGCGAGCATCTTATTTCTTGTGATTTTGTGACACCAGCCGGTTGGTTGGTGTGATCGTGACAAGTTGTGTATCTGTGCGACATCCTGCCTGTTGGGTGGGATGTGTTTGCGTGTTGTGTGGTGATTTACGATCGCTGCCCCTTTGGGGTGGTGGTGGGGTAAGTTGCTAAGAGCGCACGGTGGATGCCTTGGTACAAGGAGCCGATGAAGGACGTGGGAATCTGCGATAAGCCTGGTGGAGTTGATAACCGAGCGTTTGATACCAGGATTTCCGAATGGGGAAACCCCGCAGGTCTGCTTTCGGGTAGGCGTGTGACCGCTGGTTGAATGTATAGGCCAGTTGGAGGGAACGTGGGGAAGTGAAACATCTCAGTACCTACAGGAAGAGAAAACAATTGTGATTCTGTTAGTAGTGGCGAGCGAACGCGGAAGAGGCTAAACCTTCCACGTGTGAGACCCGGCAGGGGTTGCGTGGTGGGGGTTGTTGGGTGCGTGTTGTGGTGTGCTGCCGTGCACCGCAGTGGCGTGAGGTGGTAGACGAACTGGTGTGGATGCCAGACCGCAGAGGGTGACAGTCCCGTAGTTGAAACCGTTTTGCGTGCTGTAACGTGTGACCCGAGTAGCACGGGGTTCGTGGAGCCCCGTGTGAATCTGCCAGGACCACCTGGTAAGCCTAAATACTTCCTTGTGACCGATAGTGAATCAGTACCGTGAGGGAATGGTGAAAAGTACCCCGGGAGGGGAGTGAAATAGTACCTGAAACCGTGTGCTTACAATCCGTCCGAGCCTGCCTGTGGGTGGGTGAGGGCGTGCCTTTTGCAAAATGAGCCTGCGAGTCAGTGATGCGTGGCGAGGTTAACCCGTGTGGGGTAGTCGTAGCGAAAGCGAGTCTGAAAAGGGCGTGTGAGTCGCGTGTTCTGGACCCGAAACGAAGTGATCTACCCATGACCAGGTTGAAGCGCGTGTAAGAGCGCGTGGAGGACCGAACCCACTTCAGTTGAAAATGGAGGGGATGAGTTGTGGGTAGGGGTGAAAGGCTAATCAAACTTCGTGATAGCTGGTTCTCCCCGAAATGCATTTAGGTGCAGCGTTACGTGTGCTTGCTGGTGGTAGAGCTACTGGTTGGCTGATGGGCCCTACAAGGTTACTGACGTCTGC
>ERZ1032895.38-NODE-38-length-39134-cov-5.555209_pt1 | contig 39134 bp, 37 predicted proteins | sample MGYA00516687_ERZ1032895 | MGnify/ENA primary metagenome ERZ1032895 (study PRJEB33719, sample SAMN04261600) | wastewater metagenome | biome: rural village; feature: latrine urine exit; material: soil | place: El Salvador | collected 2013-01-14 ... | reverse complement strand
GGGCGGGGATCATAAATCCGAACAGGACAACAAAGGAGAGGATGAGTCCACCGATGGCACGGACGCCACGCCAGCGCGCAACCACGACGACCACCACGGCATAGAGCGCGGCTAATAATCCGACCGGCACGGTCCGTTCGAAATCGACAAAAACTCCGGTGTCAGCCAGGTCTGCCCCGACAAGGATTTTGACACTGTCACCACGAACCACTTCAGTCGAAGCGCTGACTTGTGCGGGAATTTCAACCTCGTAGGTCCCCTGCCCGGTTGCTACTTGGGCGGTCTGGCATTCTAGGTGTTCTTGAACCTGTGTGGGACTGCCGCTTTCTGCTCCGCCGTCACACGCGCGATCAACGACCGATGAGACCGACCCGGATTCCACGGCGAAACTTTCGGTGGTGCCATAGGGGTCATCCAAGGACAGCTCTTGATAGGTTCCAGAAGGCCACAACCACACCATGGCAACCAACAGCACGGCTCCGAGCGGGACCAGTATGCTGACCAGCCACGTGATGACGCGTTTTCTGGTGGCCGGGATCGTTGACGGAACGTTGTGCATAGCGTTAGACGTCAGTTGCCCAAATGGTGGACTCGTGTTCGATCAGTGCAGTATCGGCGGTGATAGCTTGCTCAATAACGTCGTTAAGCACGGTGGTTGAGTTATCAATCTCCACCGCCAGGCTGCGTTGTTCTCCCGTCACCGCTAACAACGTTTTCACGTGGTCGCTGGGATCTGGGTGCTGTGGGTTGTAGCCGACAAAAAGATCGACAACATTTGGGATCGGCCCAGGATATGCGATTGCAAAGGCCACAATGTCGTGGTTCTGGCGCGTCACAAAGGCCTGTTGTGCACCGGTAGCAGGGGCCAGCAGTAATTGCTGAGCTTGCGTCATGGTCAGGGCTGAGGGGTCCCACTGGTGGGTGGCGTTGTAATATTCTGCTGCCAGTTTCGACAATTCAACCGAACCGGTAGCGAGTTGCTGCACTTCCAGATCCGCAGGCTCATACGACCCGGCCGCCACGATGACCCGTTGTGCGTGTTGAATTTCACCAAAACCTTGCTGTTTCAGCCAGCGTTCGGTGTCCTGGTCACCGGTCACCGAACGGGTCTTGAACGCAGTACCTTCCGGAACGCGGTCGACAAGTTCTTGGAATACCGCCGTAGCGATGCCGCGCTGGCGTTGCAGCGGAGCGGTTTCGACAAAGCACCACATCCGTTGTGGGTGGATACTTTGGGCTCGAACCGCCCCGGCTGCAACAGGAATGCCGTCGTCGACCGCCACCAGCCCTACGCCAAAGGGATCCTGCGTTGAGGGTCCCAGCATGGCCCGGTCATGGTGGTGTTGTGCGGAGCCTGGATCACCAAAGATCTCCAGCAGCCGCAGGTCGTCGCCGTCTTGCCATTCGCGAATGTTCAACTTAGCAACCCAAGCGCTGTGACAGGTAGTTTTCAACCTGATCGAGCGAGACGCGCTCTTGGGTCATCGTGTCGCGATCGCGGACCGTGACCGCATTATCCTCAAGCGAATCGAAGTCGAAGGTCACACAGAAGGGCGTACCGATTTCATCATGACGACGGTAGCGGCGACCAATGGCACCGGCATCGTCATAGTCCACATTCCAGCGTTTCCGCAGGTCATCTGCCAGTTTATTGGCAGGCTCGGAGAGTTCTGCCTTCTTCGACAACGGCAGCACAGCGGCCTTGACCGGAGCCAGGCGCGGGTCCAGGCGCAATACGGTGCGCTTGTCGACGCCGCCCTTGGCGTTTGGTGCTTGGTCTTCGGCGTAGGCATCGACCAAAAACGCCATCAGTGACCGAGTCAGACCCCAGGATGGTTCGATGACGTACGGGGTGTAGTGTTCCTCGGTTGCTTGGTCGAAGTACTGCATCTTCGTACCGGAACCCTCGGTGTGGTTCGACAGGTCATAATCACCACGGTTGGCGATACCCATCAGCTCGCCCCAGTCGCCGCCGGCGAACCCAAATTTGTATTCGAGGTCGATGGTCACCGACGAATAGTGGGCGCGCTCGCCATCTGGCACGTTGTATTGGCGCAGGTTCTCTGGGTTCAGCCCAAGCCCGAAGAACCAGTCTTGTGCCTGGTTGACCCAGGTGTCGAACCACTCATCGGCTTCGGCGGGTGGCACGAAGTACTGGATTTCCATCTGTTCGAACTCGCGGGTGCGGAAGATGAAGTTCCCGGGGGTAATTTCGTTGCGGAAGGCTTTTCCGATCTGGCCGATACCAAACGGTGGTTTCTTGCGCGCGGTATTGACCACGTTCAAGAAGTTCAGGTACATACCTTGTGCAGTTTCTGGGCGGAGGTAGTGCAGGCCTTCGTCGTCAGCAACGGGACCGAGGAAAGTGCGGATCAGACCGGAGAATGTGCGCGGTTCGGTCATTTTGCCGCGAGTGCCACAGTTCGGGCACGCCAGTTCTTCCAGTTGCGGGGTGCGACCGTGTTTATCTTCGAATGCCTCCACGAGGTGGTCGTACCGGTGACGGTGGTTGCACGCGGTACATTCGCTCAACGGGTCAACGAAGGTCTCAACGTGTCCGGAAGCTTCCCATACCTGGCGGGGCAGGATAATCGAGGAATCCAAACCGACCATATCTCCACGTCCTCGGACGAAGGTATTCCACCACTGAGATTTGATGTTTTCTTTGAGTTCGACGCCGAGCGGTCCATAGTCCCATGCTGAGCGTGAACCACCGTAAATCTCACCGGCCTGGAAGACGAATCCGCGGCGTTTTGCCAGGTTGATGACCTGGTCGAGCGTGGACGGTTGTGCCATGGAGGTATCACTTTCCGTTTCAAAAGGTACACGTTTGACTGTGAGGTTGTGGATTAACCTGCAACTAGTTTAGGTTAGTCGAAACTTTCGTGCTGGTGAGTGACAATAGAGCCATGAGCACAAATAGCGAAACCCTTGTCATCCGTGACGACATGATCCGCCTGGGCCAGGCCCTGAAGCTGGCCAACGTGGTCGAAGATGGCGTTGACGCCCGTGAGGCGATCCAAGCCGGAGACATTCAGGTCAACGGTGAAACCGAAACCCGGCGCGGTCGGCAGCTGCATGCAGGTGACGTCATCACAATTCCCGAGCTGGATTTAGACCTGAGGATCGAAACTACCTGAACCGAACTGCGCTGCCCTTTGCAATCGCAGCCAGCACTTACGGTTGATAGTGGGTTCTGAAGCATCGAAAGGTAGAGGTCATGGCGCAAGATTCAACACAGCGCACCCAGCGTCCCAATGTATTAGTGATCCTCGCTGATGATCTGGGCCAGGGCGATGTGTCGTGTTTCAATCCCAACGCCGGTTGGAAAACACCGCATATGGACCGCATTGCCGAACAAGGCATGCGGTTTTTTGATTCGCACGCCACCAGTGCACTGTGCACGCCATCACGATATGGTTTGCTCACCGGGCGGTACAACTGGCGTTCACGATTGAAACGTCTGGTTCTGCCCGGGGATGCCGAGTCGCTGATCGAAAAAGACCGGCTAACACTGGCGCAGTTCCTTTCTGATCGCGGTTATTCGACCGCAGTCGTAGGCAAATGGCACCTCGGACTGGACTGGCAGCTTCATGAAGACGGTGACGACCTCGCGTACTACGGTCTGACCGAAGAAGAACATCCCATTCCCAAAGCACGGTTTGGGCGCAATGGTAACTGTGCGGCAGACCAGCAGTGGGAGGTCGAAGGGGCCGATATTGATTACTCCAAGCCCATCACCTTCGGTCCGAATCAGTTGGGCTTTGATTATTCTTTTATTACCGCAGCCTCTCATGATCAGCCCCCGTTCGTGTACATCGAAAACGGTCAAGCCTTAGACATCCCCACGGTGTTTGGTGGTGATCACTGGAGACTCGATCGTGCCACGTCATCTCAATGGGCTCAGATCCAAAAAGGCCCGATGACTGAAGACTTTGACGTCAACTCCCTGATCCCAGACTTCCAAGAAAAAGCATTGGAGGTCTTACAACAGATGCTTGCCGGTGATGAGCCTTGGTTTCTTTATGTGCCGTCGCATCTTGTCCATGGCCCAATTATTCCCAACGAGCCCTGGCAGGGGCGCTCCGGATTCGGACCGTATGGTGACTTCGTTTTGCAGTTCGATGACTATGTGGGTCAATTGGTCGATGCCATCGATCAGGCTGGACAAACAGACAATACGATCGTCATTGTGACCTCAGATAACGGGGTCTCACCGGTGGCAGATCCTAGCGCATTAGCCGCACAGGGCCACGATTCGTCGAATGGCTGGCGCGGGGTGAAGGCCGATATTTGGGAGGGCGGTCACCGGGAACCGTTTATTGTTCGGTGGCCACAGGTGATAAAGCCGAATACTACTTCCGACCATCTCATTTCACATTCCGATATTTTCGCGACCTTATCGGAGGTGCTGGGTGAGCCTCACCCGGATACCGTCGCAGAGGATTCGATCTCCCAGCTTGCTACCTGGCAAGGGTCGTCCCAACCCGCACGAGTCGACATTGTGTCTTCATCGGGCGGTGGTGGGCTTGCGATCCGCCGGGGCGACTGGAAGCTGGAATGTACCACCGACGGCGATGGTTTCAGCGCGCTGTCACCACAAGCTCCAGATACCCAACCGACCCGGTACGTGCCAGCCCAGCTATATAATCTCGCGGATGATCCAGGCGAACAACGCAATCTCCTGGACGAACAGCCAGGAACGGTGACAGAGCTAAGCGAGCTCCTCAGTGACCATATTCGACGGGGCCGATCGACCCCGGGCGAGGTGCAAGCCAATGATCCAGGAACACCGTCGGACCGGTGGATCCAGATTGAATGGATGCCCGATGCCGAGTCTGTGATTGCGCACTGTCGTGTTGACGTCCCCTGAGCTGACCGAGCTCGTCGCGATCCCGGCTGGCACCTCATCGCAGGGATCTGATGACTTCTACGCCGAAGAAACGCCCCGCCGTCAGCAGGATGTCGCAGCATTTCAGTTAGAGCGTCATCCGGTGACCAATAGACAATTTGCCCGCTTTGTTGCCGACACCGGGTGGCTCACTACCGCCGAGCGTCCCATTCCCGACGACATCGCAGGCATTCCAGCCGAACTACGGGCCCCTGGCTCGTTAGTTTTCACCCCAACCGATGGTCCGGTAGATCTCTTGCGCTGGGACCTGTGGTGGCGCTGGGTTCCCGGAGCTACCTGGCGACACCCCCACGGGCCCGGGTCACATATCACGGGGAAGGAAGACCACCCGGTGGTACAGGTTTCCAAAGAAGACGCCGAAGCATACGCGCAGTGGGCAGGTCGCCGGTTACCCACAGAAACCGAATGGGAACACGCCGTTACCAACGGGCAGCACCCTTATGCCTGGGGATCCGAATTTACCCCCGACGGGCAACTGATGGCCAATACTTTTCAGGGTGATTTCCCTTATCGCAACACCGGGGCCAAAGGCTGGTTTGGGACCAGTCCGATCGGCACGTTTCCGCCCACACAACACGGTCTGGTGGACATGATCGGCAATGTCTGGGAGTGGACCGCAAGCGTTTTCAGCGCAGGCCAGCAACCTGAGCCGTCATGTTGCACTACTTCGGAGAGCAGAGACCTAGAAACGCAATTCGTCGTCAAAGGCGGGTCGCATTTGTGCAATCCGGCATACTGTGCCAGATATCGCCCCGCTGCCCGACAGCCCCAGAGCCCCGACTCAGCCACTACCCACCTGGGTTTTCGGTGTGCATTGTAACGAAGTTGGCTGTGAATCCCAGTGCTATCGATTTGCGGCCAGTGCGGGCGGGGGCGCGCCGGACGTAGCATGAATAATATCCGTAGCATCAGAATCCTTAGGAGGACTTCTATACGACTCCGTATGAGGTTGAACTGACCAATAGTTATTGGGGCACGATTGAAGATCTACATGAAATTGCAGAGCTTTTCCGGGCGGGCAAGATCGCACCGAAAGTAACGAAATATCCAATGGATAAATCGTTAGATGCCTACCAGGATCTGGTCAACGGTAAAGTCTCTGGTCGTGCTGCAGTAACACCGAACGCCTAAAGCACAAACTCAAGCCGGGATGATCAGTCGTTCCTGACGATTGTTGCCCCGGCGTATTATGGGTCAGTACTTAGATGTGTTCGTTGAGGAACTCTACGACATGACGGATTTCTTCGGGATGCACGCCGTGACCGATGCCCTGATAGGTTTTTTCAACTAGCTTGACGCGTGGGCGCAGCCAGGCTCCAGTTTGTTCGATTCGATCCGTCGCTACGACCGAGTCTGCTGGATCATAACCCCAGAACAGTGGCTGATCGGATGCCGCAAATTCCTCATCTTTGAACAAATCCTCCAGCTCTGGAGATTCAATCACGAACCCCGACAAGCCAACGACCGCAGGGTAGGCTCCAGGACGCATCCGCATTAGTGAGGTGGCCATCGCCATCCCTTGGGAAAAACCCAGTAGCGACACACTGCGATAGTTGTCAGCCACCGAGTGCACCCAGTCATCTAATTGCACAAGAGCGGTTCGTACATCATCCACGTTGGCTTCTAGCGTCGTTGAGATCGGGAACCAGCAGTAACCCCCGAAGTGCGGCGGAAGCTGTTTGGGTGCTTGCACGCTTGCGATCGTGAACCGGTCATCAAAGTAGTTACTGAGCGGAAACAGATCGTTCTCATCGGCTCCAAAGCCATGAAGAAACACGACAAGATCAGTTTCTGGGCGCGGTTGCTCGTGTGACCAGCGTACGTGCATGGGTGTTACAGTCCTAACGTTGTGACCATCTCATCGGCGACCTGGTGTAGATCGGTTAGAAATCCATCGTGTCCGATGGGCGAATCGATCATATGCACCGGGGTGTGTGGGCCGAAGTCAGCGGCCAGTTGGTAGCTTTGTTCTGGAAAGTACAGCCTATCGGAATTGACTGCCACGATGAATGGCGTGGCGGTAATATTGGCGACGGCGGCTGCCTGTCCCCCACGGCCGCGGCCTACGTCATGGGACATGAGCGCTTCAGTCAGTGCGATGTAGGAGTTTGCATCGAAGCGCCCGGCGAGGTCTTTCGCTTTGTAATCGAGGTAGGATTCCACTTGGTAACGGCCGGTGCGTGTGGCCACCGGTGAGGCCAACGGATTTTCGTTACCCTGGAATTGGCGCCCAAAACGAATATTCAGTTCTGGTTCAGAACGGTAGTTGATATGCGCGATTCGACGAGCGATCCCTAATCCTTGAACAGGTGCTGGTCCGCCGTAGTAGTCGCCATCTTTGAAGTTAGGGTCAAGTCGGATGGCTTCGAGTTGAGCTTGTGCAAACCCAATCTGTTCAGCGGTAGCTTGACCACCGCAGGCAATCACTCCGACGCCAGCGACACGCTCTGGGTACATGGCAGCCCATTCAAGCGCTCTGCCGCCGCCCATGGAACCGCCGATGACGGCTTGGAACCGTTTGATTCCGAGGTGATCAGCGAGTTTTGCTTCGGCATTAACTGAATCACGGATGGTGACAAACGGAAAACGAGAACCGTAGGGTTTGTGACTCTCATCGAGGGATGAAGGCCCGGTCGAACCGTAGCAGCCGCCGACCATATTGACGGCAATAACAAACCATTTATCGGTATCGATCGGTTTGCCCGGACCCACCAGGTACTCCCACCAACCGGTCTCAGGTAAAAGCTGCGAAGACGCAACATGAGTATCACCGGTCAGCGCATGCTGAATGAGAATGGCGTTAGATTTCTCAGCGTTTAGTGTTCCCCAGGTTTCATACGCGAGTTCGACCTTTGGTAGATAACCACCGGTCTCGAAGTGGAGATCGCCGATGTCTACTGTGGTGACGGCTGATTGCGCGACGTATGTTGCCGGGTCGGTCACTGATTCAAGATCCAATGACATGACCATCTACTCCTTGTTAAACCGTTGCAGCGGCATCAAAGCCGGACTGCAAGTCGTCCAAAATGTCTTCAATGTTTTCTATGCCAACGGATAGGCGAACAAGGCTCGGGCTGACTCCAGCAGCCTGCTGTTCTGCCTCTGACAGCTGAGCGTGGGTTGTGGTCGCCGGATGGACTACAAGCGAGCGGACATCGCCAAGGTTTGCTACGAGTTTGTGCAGGGTCAAAGATTCTGCGAACTTTTGTCCGGCAGCTTTGCCCCCGACGATGTTGAACGCAACAATCCCTGAAGTGCCATTGGGCATCAATTGTTGCGCACGGTCATACCATGGTGAGGATTTCAACCCGGCGTACTGAACGTTTTCGACCTGGGGGTGAGCTTCTAACCACTCGGCAACGCGCTGGGCGCTTTCGAGGTGGCGTTCCATTCGCAAGGACAGGGTTTCAATCCCGAGGTTAATCAGAAAGGCGTTGAACGGAGAGGCCGCATTGCCCATGTCACGCAGTAGCTGAGTGCGGATGCGCAATATATAGGACAGGTTGGCGCCCAGTGGACCGTGTGGCCCGAAGTCGGTACCAAAAACTAGGCCGTGATAAGACTCGTCTGGTTCGTTAAACCAGGGGAATTTCTCTGGGTTGGCGGTCCAGTCGAAGTTCCCTGAGTCGACGATGACTCCGCCCAGGACATTGGCGTGCCCGCTGAGGTATTTCGTTGCCGAGTGGATGACGATATCTGCACCGTGTTCGAAGGGACGGAACACCGTGGGTGGAGTCAAAGTGGAATCAATGATGACCGGGATGCCCGCTTCGTGCGCCACGTCCGCTACGGCTGGCAAATCGAGAACATCGGCTTTAGGGTTCCCCAAGACTTCGGCAAAGACCGCCTTGGTGTTGTCCTTGATGGCGTTTCGCCATTCATCGATGTTGTGGGGATCTTGGATAAAGATCGTTTCGATGCCCAACCGTGGCAGGGTGTGTTTGAACAGGTTCTGGGTACCGCCATAGAGTGATGCGGACACGACCACGGAATCTCCGGCCCCTGCTACGTTGAGCACACTCAACGTGGTCGCAGATTGACCCGAAGACAACAAGACGGCGCCAACGCCGCCTTCCAGCGCGGCAATCTTGTTTTCCACTGCGTCAGTGGTGGGGTTGGTGATTCGGCTATAGATAGGTCCAAGTTCGGATAACGCGAAACGACCGGCGGCAGTAGCAGTATCGGGAAAGTTAAAGCTGGTGGTCTGATAGATCGGCAACTGCGTTGCCCCATATTCTGAATCCACATCCATACCCGCATGGATCTGTCGGGTAGCTAGTCCCCAAGTGGACTGATCAGTAATATCGCGTTGTGCCAATGCAAAGACTCCTTTTCAGATCAAGGGGTCTTCTCAACGCCCGTCTGCCGCGCAGGTAAACTATGACGTGCGCGAAGACCCGCGCTTGTCTCTATTTGTTATGAGACCTGGTCCTCACCCGGGGCACCCCACCGCGGTGGAGGGTTGCCGGTCAGTAAGCCGGGGCATTACTACTGACACTCGTGACCAATACGGACTACTATGCCAGAAATTCGGCGAATCCGCGACTCGGGATGACCCAAATTGTCACACGGAGCAGAATTTAGGTTAGCCGGGATCTGATTCGCAAATCAACCCTCCAAAATGGCTCCGACAAGTTGTATTGTTGTGCCATGGAACAACTCGGATACTTTGATGAGATCACAGCCGATGACCTGAAAGCCATGGCCGAAGCCAGCGGTCCGAAGGTCACAATATTTCTGCCGACCGCTCCTCCCCAACACCAACCCAAAGACACGGCCACTCGCGTCAAATCGCTGGTGAATGAGGCCCGCCGCAAACTTGTCAATGCCGGCGTCCCTGAATCCGATGCAAAAGACATGATGGCGCCATTCGATGCCATCGCCACCGACGCTCCGTTCCTCCGTCAACAAGGCGAGTCTCTTGCCCTGTTTGCGGCGCGGGGTTTGAACTTGATCTATCGCCTGGGCGTACCGGTTACCGAGTACACTCACGTCGCAGAACACTTTGTGCTGCGACCGATCTCCGAAGCTCTTACCAAATCTCACGCCTATTATGTCCTGGCCGTCTCGCGCAATAAGGTGCGCCTGCTGGATGCGACCAAGGACTCCGTCGTGCGGCTGGATTTGCAGGATATCGTTCCAGAATCGTTTGAGGACGTGGTTGACACCGACGACCGTCAGAGTCAATTACAAAACCGCAATGCTGGTGCGGGCGGCGCAGTATTCCATGGACAAGGTGGCGCTTCAGATATCCAAGAAGTCGAAAATCAGCGCTTTTTACATGAGGTCGGCTCCACGTTGGGTGACCTGCTGGGCCGAGCTCGGTCTCAACCCCTTGTTTTGGCTGGCGTGGCCGAGAACGTCAGCGGCGTCAAGTCATCCTCTTCCTACCCGGTTATTGCCGAGGACTTTATCCCAGGCAACCCTGACACCCTCACCAATCGCGAGCTACAGCAATCGGGCTGGGATGTTGTCCGGCCACGCTTTGCCGCCAATGACGATGCCGCCTATGAGCGATTCGCGGATGTATCAGGCACCGGTCTGGGTGAAACCCAGCCCGATCTGATTCGCGAGGCCGCAGTGGCCGGACGCGTTGATACCTTATTCATTAACCCCTCGCTAAATGCCTCGGATGGCACCGGTGATGTCAATACGGCCATCTTGCACACGAAGCTCAACTCCGGTGACATCGTCATCATTTCCGATGGCCGAGTTGAAAATGTTGCTGCATTAATGCGCTACTAATATTCCTCCCGAACCACTAGCCCCTGAGTCTTGGATCATAGAACCCAAGAACTCAGGGGCTTTTGTTTGAGATGCGCGCCCTCGAGTGGGTCAAATCGCGCGGGCATGCCAAAATTGAATTATTTTCAAGTAATACGGGAAATAGGCATCATTAATCCAGAAAACTCGCAACGGCATTGACCTGGTCGCATTCAACAATGAGGCGCCACAGCAGCTTTCGCTCGATACGCACAATGTGACATATTTCGAGGCTCTTTGTGATCTCGTGTCATGCTGATGGACATGCGCTTGGATCATGTTTCTTATGCTGTAGGTCCTGAGGGACTCCGTGCTACTGCTGACAAGATCGCCGAGATGCTCGGCATCGACTGGGTCAATGGTGGCGTTCACCCGCGTTTCGGGACGCGTAACGTCTTTTTCCCGATGAAAAACCGCCAGTACTTCGAACTGGTCGAGGTACTCGAACACCCTGCCGCCGAAAAAGCACCATTCGGTCAGGCTGTACGGGCGCGCTCGAATATGGGCGGCGGTTGGATGGGCTGGGTCGTCTCTGTTGATGACATGAGCCCGTTCGAAGAACGCCTCGACCGCCGAGCCGTTCCGGGAAGTCGTACTTTCCCTGATGGCCGGACTTTGGAATGGGAACAAATCGGCATTAAAGGTCTCATCGCCGACCCACAGGTCCCCTACATCCTGAAGTGGAATGAAGGCACCGAAGCCTTACATCCATCTCAGGCCGAACCTGCGCAGGCCGCAATTGAGTCGATCACCATTGCCGGTAACCGACCACGGGTTCGAGACTGGTTGGGTCTTAGTGATTCCGATGAACTGGTCGAGGATCTAAACATTAAATACATCTCACCGTCGGGTACCCCCGGTATCGCCGAAGTGACCTTCTCGACACCCAAGGGGTTAGTGACCATCTAAGGTTTGCCACGAACCACCAGAACAACACAACGGTCATAAACCTGCCCGGCGCGCAGCGTGAGGCAGATTTATGACCGTTGGTGTTTAAGATTTCAGCCGGAGTACTTATGCTGCGTCAGTTCGGATACGCAGCATATTTGCCCAGGGATCCTCAAAGCTAAAGCTCTTACCGTCATCTGCCACTTGGACGCCGAAGTGTTTAACTCGTTCGGCGACCTGCCCGACATCGTCAGCGGTTGGCAAGATGATGTCAACTTCCCCTAACCCGAGGGTCTTATTGCGTCGTCCTGCGCCACGACTGTTCCAGACATTCATGGCCATGTGGTGGTGATATCCGCCTGCGCTGACAAATAATGCGCCGGGCGTATTCGCGTGCGTGGCATCAAAGCCAAGCCAGTCAACATAGAACTTGCGCGCGGCGTCGACGTCACCGACTTGTAGGTGGACGTGACCGATAGCCGCATCACCGCTTGCAGGATTTTGCATGGCGTCTTCGGTGAGGTAATCGCGCAGGTACTGATTGGGATCAAGGAACAAGGTATCCATCTCTATTTGGCCGTGTACCCAGCTCCATTCACTGCGGTCACGATCCCAGTACAATTCAATGCCGTTACCTTCCGGGTCATTGAAGTAAAACGCTTTGGAAACCAGGTGGTCAGAGCTTCCGGTGAAGCTGTTGGGAGCGTAGCGGGCGACTGAATACACGGCGGCTGCGAGCGCTGTTTCAGTTTCGAACAAGATGGCCGTGTGGAAGAGTCCGGCGTCGCGACGTGAAGCATGTTTGAATTCTGGCGCATGTTCCAGGATCACCAGTGGACGCTGATGGCGGCCAATGATTGCCGATCCCTCCTGCTGGGCGATAACTTCTAGGGGAAGTGCCTGGGTGTAGTACTTCATCATGTTGTCAAGGTCAGCGACTTTCAGGGTCACTGCGCCCATCTCAGTCTGGTCTGCAAGACGGGCATTGTCGAGAGTCTCTACGTTGTGGGTCATGTCAGTTCCTCACTACTGCGTCAAAGTCATGTTCGGCCATGCTCTTTTAAAATTTGAAGCATCTGCCTTCACTATAACTTACTTTCCGCGGAAAGTCATATTCGGTGGTGAGGCTCTTCAATCAGACCATCTATCGGGATACACTGTTGGCCATCCACTGCAAATAGCCGCGACTCCCCTCGACTATCGGGACAACGATGACTTCGGGTTCCTCATAGGAATGATTGGCGGCCAGATACTCTTTGACGCGTTCCATGGCACTCACGGTGGTTTTGAACGCCAACAGGAATTCGGGGTCGCGTTGGGCTTCTCCTTGCCATCGGTAGTAGCTGGTCACCTGGGAAACTTGCACGCAAGCAGCCAATTGCTGTTCAACGACTGCCGCGGCGAGTCGGTCAGCTTCTTCTGCGGTGTCGGTTGTTGTTTGCATGATCACGAATTCTTGGGACGTCATGCCGCTAGTCTGCCCGACGTATCCAGTGTTGCAAAGGCACTAGCAACCGGAACCCCAGAATAATTAGTGTTGGCCACGCCCTGCATCAAGAAGGTGACCAATATAAGCGAACGAACCGTTGCGTCGATAAGCATAGAGCGCTCCCGCAATCAGAACTGATGGCACCAGGGCGACAATCATGTCGGTCATGGTGTCGGCATTATCAAGTTGAGCACTCGCATCGAATATCAGATCAAAAACGAACTCGGCGATCTCCCACAGCAGGGCGATGAATGCTTTGACTGTGATGACCACGGCCATTTCCAACCACACCGGCAGCTGGAGCTGATACGTGTGCAGGGTCTTACCTAGCGCTATCACCAGTACGAAGCTTATAACGAATCCCGAGTAGCAATGCACGAGAGTATCCCATGGCGACCAGGCTTCATACCAGTTCCAATACCCTCCCAGGTAAGGGCCGGTGACGATCAGTAGGGCGTATTGGATCTGAATGCTCACTGGAACTCTGACGTCGGCCCATCGCTCCACCAACCAGGGACCCACCACCAACGGGGCGAGTACCGAAGCAGTCACTGCTTCAGGCCACCATTGGTTGTACAAGGCAAAGGCTGCCGACCCGATGAAGACGAAGCCGGTGATGACCATGGACGCATGGGGTCTAGACCGAAGTGCGGAGAGTTGGGGCATTGTTCTCACGCTAGCGGGTGGTGGCCGATATAACACCAGCTCCTGGACGCCGGAGTTGAAGCGTTGTTTTGGGCGGAGCCTTACATGGCCGCAAAGATCGCGACGAAATGACACGTCCAAGCGATAATCGTATAGAGATGGAAGATCTCGTGATAGCCAAAAGTTGCAGGAAAGAAATTCGGGAATTTGGTGGCGTATGCGATAGCACCCAGGGTGTAGAAGACGCCTCCAAGAATAATGAGCCAGACAACCCAGTTGCCACCCAATGCATGAAAATCTGGTAGGTACCAGACCGCAACCCATCCCAGCGCCAGATACACGGGAACAAAGACCCATTGCGGGGCAGCCGATCAAAACTGTCGCAGCAAGATCCCTGCTATGGCGCCGGCCCACACGACGGTCAGGAGGAAGTCGCGTTGGTCAGGTTCCAGTACTAATACCGCCAACGGGGTGTAGGTCCCCGCTATGAGCAAAAAGATATTGGAGTGGTCTAAACGACGCAGAAAAGCATTCAGCCTGGCAGACCAGTTTCCCAGGTGATAGATCGCAGAAGCGCCAAAAAGTAAGACCGACGTGGTGCCGAAAACTGCCACACTCAGTCTGTGGCCCAGGGTGTACGGGAGAGCAATCGCGGCCATCACTGCGCATAACACCACAGGCGTGGCGATCAGGTGAATCCATCCCCGGGCGCGCGGTTTGAGGGGCAAAGGGGTAGGTGATGTGGTGACCTGTTGCGTCGTCTCAGTCGATGACATGGATGCTCCTGACCTGCGGCATCGTCAACCTCGGAAATGCCAGACCGTTGCGGTGCGTCCAGTCCTGCTGTCGAACCGGTATGCCACAGTCTCTGGGTGACTCGATACCAGACAGTCTATGGCACGGTGTGGCAGAGATCTCGCGCTCCATACGGCGGGCGGAATCCTGTGGTCGAAGGATTTGCCACTGGTGGCTGAACCCATGACTATGGAAAACTTAAAGGCCCCGGCTTCACGATGGGACATATAATGAACATCCAACATCTCAATCCCGCTGGCTTACATACCAATCCGGCCTTCTCTCAAGGTGTAGTGGTGACCGCCCAGAAGCTGGTAGTGGTCGGCGGCCAACAAGGTACCGATGCATCAGGTGAATTGGTCGCTTCAGACCTCGGCCGACAAACTCAACAGGCACTTCGCAATGTCCTGGCGGTATTAGCTGAAGTCGGTGCTGATGCCAGCCATGTGGTCAAGCTGAACATCTTCCTGGACGGCACAGCGGATGCCCAATCTGGCTACGCTTCAGCGTTTGAAGTCTGGGGCGCCCATCCCACCGCAGTGACCGTAGTGCAAGTTGCGGGATTTTCGCGTCCCAGTGTCCTGGTCGAAATCGACGCCCTTGCCGTGGTCCCCGACGGCTCCAACTAGCCACGAGCTCACCGACTGCGAGTCTGCTTATTGGACAGTACGGTTAGAATCGTCCTATGCTTGCTGTTCGCGCTGCCCGTCTTGCCCACCATTTGTGCCCAGACATACCGGCAGAACTGGCGACCGCGATTGAACAGTACAACTGGCACAATGCGCAGGTTGTTGAACGCGGCAAGGACCATGTGATCTTGATTGCCGACGAGCTAGCCGTTGCGCGGCTGCCGCGCAAAACCGATCCGCAGCTTGCCCGAACCACACAGCTCATGGAGCAATTAGACCTGCCGTGGCTGCTACCAAAGCCTTTATCCGCTGTGGGGGACGGCGTACTGCAAAGCTACATTCCGGGTACTGCGCACTCGCATGGCACCGGTGATGCTCGCACGTTAGCGGAGATCATCAACGTCTTTGCCGACTACGACACCACCGGATTGGTCTTGAACGTACCGTTTGCCCAGCGCGGCCGGTTCACAAAAGCCATGCTGAGCGCACTGGATGCTGTTGTGGCGGATCATATGGCCTGGGAGATTGCCGAGCACGTTCACAGTTGGACCGACGATGGTGTTGGTGCCGGCCTTGTCCACGGTGACCTGGCCGGACACAACATGCACTGGGTGGATGGTGAACTGGTGGGGATTCTCGACTGGGATTATGCGGCGCGCTGGGATACCGCGCTGAATGCGACGTATCTGAGCCTGTGGCACGGGGTGGATCCAGAAGCCATTACTCCAACGCCGCACCGCGCACGCGTCTGGTCCGGGGCGCTGGGCTTATATTCGTTGGCCAACGCGCTGACCTGGGATATTTCCGCTGCCGGCTGGCGGCGTCTCAATAAAAAAGTACAACCCCGAATCTTGGCAGCCCACCGTGCGCTACCGCACGCTGAAGTTTAGCGTAACCGGTCAGGGGCTAAAGCGGTCACCGAAGCTTGGCTGACCCACTCCCCTGCGCTGCCATCAACCATGAGGTCGGCGGCCAGTCGCGCAAAGCCCAGCGAGGTTTGAAAACCGTAGCCAGATTGGCCGGCCAACCAAAAGAATCCGGGCTGGGCGTCGTCAAACCCAACCACCGGGGTACCGTCGGCCGCCTCGGTGCGCAATCCCGTCCAGGCGGACCGCACCCCGGTAATATGCAGGGTCGTATCGGCCTCGATTTCTTGAATCAAGTCGTCGATGTCGTTGGCCCGAGGCTGAGCATCGACCGCGGGTGAGGGCTCGGCTTCTTGCGGTGATGCCAGGATCGCGTCGTCGGCCTCGTACCGATAATAGTAGCCATCGACTTTCATCATCATGCACTGATCCGCACTGATGGGCTGATCAATGCCGAAGATCGCTGCGGTGCGACGTAGCGGGGTCAAGCCCAGCGGGCTGACGCCAAAGAGTTGTGCGACGTGATCGGCCCAGGCGCCGGCGGCATTAATAACGACGTCGGACTGATAACTTCCTTTGGTGGTGGTGACGTGCCAAGTGCCGCTGACGCGTTGGGCATCAATCACGCGTTCACCACGTCGGATCTCACAGTGCTCAGCTTCGTCGACCAACCAGGCCATCATGGCATCTGCTCGGGTGCGCAATGAGCGCTCATCGAGTGCCCCGGCGGTGAATCGTTCGGGTCGCAATTCGGGCAGCAGTCGCCTGACCGCATCCTGGTCTTGAGGAGTCTGCCCAGGGTAGGCATGGGCGTCGATTTCGGCTTCGGTACCGACCATCATGAACCGCGATGGCCACGCCACCGGTTGGTCTAATACTTGTTGTCCGGCAAGCAGCATCTCGACGGTGATATCGGTGAGTTCTCTGACCGCCGGTGGCCCGTAGCCCAAAACGAGCTGCTGAGCCGAGCGTCCGGAGGTGTGATAGGCCAGTTGGTCTTCTGCTTCCAACAGGACCACGGCATGGCCGCGCTTGGACAGCTCGGCACCCAGGGAGATTCCAGCAATGCCGCCTCCGATGATGATCATGTGTGCTCCTTGCGAAAGATAGTGCTTAAATGCGCCAGCGCAGGTGGCTGAACCACCCGCGCTGGTGCGACCGGAAACTGGGTTAGCCGATCTTTTCTAAAATAATTTCCCGAACACGACCGGCATCGGCTTGCCCCTTGGTGGCCTTCATGACCGGGCCGATCAACGCTCCAACGGCCTGCATATGACCGCCCTGGATGCGTTCGACGACATCGGGGTTGGCTGCCATGGCTTCTTCCACGGCTGCGGTCAAAGCGCCATCGTCGGAGACCACGGCCAAGGAGCGTGCGGCCACGATAGCTGCTGGACGACCTTCCCCGTCGGCAATGTGGCCCACGACCTGCCGGGCGATTTTGTCGTTGATGGTTTTGTCAGCGATGAGTTTTTCGATCTCGACGACATCGGCTGGGGTGACACCCAGAGCTTCTGGGGAGACACCGCGTTCATTGGCGAGTCGAGCGATTTCGCCCATCCACCATTTCCGTGCGGCTTCTGCGGTAGCACCGGCGGTGATGGTTTCTTCGATCTCATCGAGCACCCCGGCGGCCACAACATCACGGAACTCGGTGTCGGAGAACTGCCATTCTTCGCGTAGGCGACGCCGCCGCTGGACTGGGTTTTCTGGCAGGTCGGCGCGTAGGCGCTCGATCCAGGCCTCGTCCGTCACGATGGGGCCCAGATCGGGGTCTGGGAAATAGCGGTAGTCATCGGCGTCCGATTTAGGTCGGCCCGACCGGGTCGAGCGGGACTCTTCTTCCCAGTGCCGGGTTTCTTGAAGAATGGTGCCACCGGCATCCAGGACTTTAGCCTGGCGAATGATTTCGGATTCCACGGCCGCAGCCACCGCACGGGTCGAGTTCACGTTCTTGGTTTCCGTGCGGGTGCCAAATTCGGTTGCGCCGATCGGCATCAACGACACGTTGGCGTCACAGCGGATATTGCCGCGTTCCATCCGTGCATCGGACACGCCCAGCGCCTTAACGATGTCGCGGATCGTCGACAGGTAAGCGCGAGCCAATTCGGGGGCCCGTTCGCCAGCGCCAACAATAGGTTTGGATACGATTTCCACCAGTGGAACACCGGCGCGGTTGTAATCCACCAGTGACGATGAGGAATCGTGGATGCGTCCGCTGGCACCACCGATGTGGGTCAGTTTGCCGGCGTCTTCTTCGATGTGAGCGCGTTCAATTTCGACGCGGAAGATTTCGCCGTCGTCGAGTTCAACATCCACCCAGCCGTCGTATGCGATGGCCGGTTCTTCCTGAGAGGTCTGGTAGTTCTTGCCCAGGTCCGGATAGAAGTACTGTTTGCGGGTGAACCGAGATTCGGGGGCGATCGTGCAGTTCAGGGCCAGGCCGAGTTTGATGCCGTAGTCGATGCCTCGGGCGTTAATGGTCGGCAAGGTGCCCGGCAGGCCGAGGTCTCCGGCGGTGACATTCGAGTTGGGTTGGTCTCCGAACGCGTTGGTTGCGGTCGAGAACATCTTGGTTTCGGTGTTCAGTTCGACGTGAACTTCAAAGCCGAGAACGACTTCGTATGTTTGCAAGGCTTTTTTCATGATGCTGCTCCTGCCGTGGTCTGTTCGACGACGGCGCTGATGCGGTAAACCAGTTCGTCTGCGTAAGGTGGTGCCGAGATGTGCACACCGGCCACGCTGGCGGCTGGCAAACCTGCCAGGGAGGCCCCAACGCCTGCGGTGGTTGAATCGTATTCGTTCCCCTGGATGGTCGCGGCTGGGACAGCCAGCGCATCCACGGTGTTGAAGGCCGCTTGGTGATCGTTGATGATCGCGGTGCGCACCCGTTGTGCGGGGCGGAAGTGCGATTCGATCGTGCCGGTTGACAACATCTGGGTGCCTAACATGACCCGGCGCTTGGTGGCATAACCAAACCCAGCACCGCGTGAGGCGGTGATAACATCTTGGACGGTCGCGTTGGCCGGGGTCACGCGGTTACCGAAACGGATCCCGTCAAATTTTGCCAGGTTAGCCGAAAATTCTGCAGCCCCAATGATGTGGGCGGCCTGGCGAGCTTGGGCCAGGGAGTCCAAGGTGACTTCGGTTGTGGTGACGCCGGCGTCTTGCAACGCACCAACTCCGGCCTGGTACGCACTCCAGGCCTCATCCGAAACGTTGTCTGGCTGGGTGACAGTAATTCCCACGGTCACGCCGTCTACACCAGCATCGGTAGCGAAGTCCCAGTCGTGACGCAAGCTGGTCGGATCCAGCTCATCGGCACCGACTATCACCTCGTGTAGGGCTTTGGCATCGGCGGTAGTGCGAGCAATCGGGGTGAGCGTATCCATCGAAGACACCGCGGCCACGAGCCCATAACGAGAGATGGCCCCGTAGGTTGGTTTGACCGCTACGACGCCGGTTTCGGCTGCAGTGTGGCGGGCCGTCCCGGCGGTGTCAGACACGACGGCAAACGGTGCCTGGAATCCGGCCACGGCTTCGTGCGCCCCGGAGTCGTTGCCCATCCCGAATTCGGCGACCCGGGTTTTGCCTAGAATCGGCAAGCCGGCTTCGCGCAGGCGGGTGACGACGGTGGCTTCGTATGGGGAAACCCAGCCATCGAGGTAGGCCGAGCCGGCGGCGGTGGGCATATCAGTGGTGACGATGACGTCGGAGAGTGCCACGGGAACACCGGCCAGTGGGTGATCATATTTGCCGGCATCGACGTCGGCGGCAACGGCCAGGGCGTCGTCACGATTGACGTGCACGAACGCATCGGATGCAGCATCCAGGTGGGCGGTGACGAGCTCGACGGCGGTGATATCACCGGCACGAAGTTTTGCCGCCATTTGGGTGGCAGTGAGCTGTGTGAGAGACATTATTCTCCGTCCAGAATCGCAGGGACCATGAATTGTCCGTCTTGTGCTTGGGGAGCACCGGATAGGGCTTGTTCGTTGGTCAGCTCATTGGCGACCACATCGGCGCGGAGCACGTTGTTGACGGGCAGCGGATTGACGGTTTGGGTAAGTTGATCATCGGCAGTGATCGCCAGCGAGGCAATGATCGGATCGAATTCTGCCGCCAGTTGTGTGCGCTCTTGGTCCGTCAGGGCTATGTGCGCGGTCGCTGCTATCTTGTCAACCATGAATCTCCTTTACTAGAAGTTGTTGAGTTTAACGGATGGACGTAGACCATAAAGGTTTCAAGTCCTTCTGAGTCTTCCGCATAACCTGCGGTGTACAAATTCCAATCACGTTCCGGGGCCCGATGAAAGCCCATGGCCTCATACATCGCTTGGGCCGAGGTCATCGAACCCATCGTGGTGATGGCCACGCGCTGCAGGGCCTGGCGCTGGGCCATATCTAAGGCGAATTGCACCAGGGCGCGGCCGATACCGCGGCCCTGGTATTGCGGGGCAACGGCCAGCATGCGGAATTCACCTTCGTTGTCGTATGCCACCTGCGCGTGCTGGGATCCCGGTGGCACAATATTGATGGCACCGGCGATGTGACCATCGACGTCGGCGACATACAGGCCATGCTGTCGGCTGGTCATGTCCACAAGAACTTGTGCATACGGGTCCTGGGTACTGACGTGACCGGCGGTCACGTAGGCTGCCGTGGTCAATTCGGCCACGGCAGTAAAGTCATCGGGTGTTGCAGGCCGGATGGTTACCAACGAACGGTCTCCAGCTGGTGTTGTAAAGCTTCAACGCGATCGACCGGCCCGGTCGCGGTGACGGCCACGGTTGTTGCATCATCTGCGACGAGATCAACGTGGAAGTCTGCAATGGCTAGCCCATCACCAGAGCCAGGGAAATGAGCCGTCTGTTGTGCAATCCATTCGGTGGCGTCGGCCGTTTCAACACTTCCGGTGAGCTCTGTGCGACCCACCGGATGATTGGGATCGACGTCGAGCGCGTGGTGGGCGATGCCTAGGCTGCCGGCAAGAGTCCAGTCCGGGGTTGTATCCGAAACCTGCCAGGCTGGACGGCGCACGGGCACGCCAGCTTCTTGGGCAATCAGTGCCCCGGCTGCCCAGTCGTATTCTTGCAAACCATATTCGGCGTAGGCATCAAGGGTGCCGTCGGCCACCATGCACAGATCGAGCGCAGCGGATCCTGCCCGGCGCATATCGGAAAATTCACCGGCTGTCAGCAGTCGTTGGAGTTGTTCATATTGGAAGCCGCGTCGTGTTGGGTGGTAAGAAAAACCAGATGCCAGCAGCCTGCCAGAACGACCTAACACTGGGCCACCAAGGCGCACCGGTTCGGCAGGGTCGGTGGGCAAACCCACTTCGAGACGGCCGGTCTGGGCGGTGAAGGCACCCTCACCTGCACTGGCCCACCAGGAACGTCCCAGAGCTGGGGCCACAATCGCTGCGGCAACCCACTGGCCCTGATATTCCACGGCGACCGATGAGCAGTAATGCGGCAGGCCGCGAATAAAATTCGTGGTGCCATCGAGCGGGTCGATTGACCAACGGTACCCGCTGGGTTCCTCCACGGTCGTCGCCCCATATTCTTCACCGTAGATTTCATCATGGGGCCGATAGGACTGCAACACATAACGGATGGCATCTTCGGCCCGGCGATCGAAGTCCGTCACCCAGTCGGACCCCGAAGATTTGGTGATTGCCCCGATATCGTCGATACCCAACGGGGCCAGGGTTTGCGGCCGCTGAGCTAATTGGGCCGCACCGGCTTCTGCTGCGGCACGGGCGACCGCTAAAAATGCCTTCATCGTTCTCCTGCTAGCAGTTCAATAAATCCTTGCTCATCTAATACTGTCACGCCTAACGCTTCTGCGCGGTCGAGTTTCGATCCAGCATTTTCGCCGGCGACCAGATAGTCCGTCTTCTTCGAGACCGACCCGGTGGCTTTGCCACCCCTGGTCAAAATAGCTTCTTTGGCTGAGTCCCGGGTGAAGTTCTCCAAGGTGCCGGTCACCACGATGGTCAAACCTTCCAAGACGGTCGAATCTTCGGTGACCTCATCGGCCATCGTGACCCCGGCATTGGCCCAGGCCTCGATAATCTTTATCCGCCAGTCGGTTTGGAAGAACTCCATCACGGCACTGGCGATCACCTCGCCCACCCCATCGACGAAGGTAAACCGTTCATAATCTTCCGCCTGAGCGGCCTCGCGTAGCGCATCCATCGTGCCAAAAGACGCGGCCAGCGCACGAGCTGCGGTCGGCCCAACATGACGGATAGAAAGCGCAACCAAGACCCGCCACAGCGGTTGGGATTTCGCCTTTTCGAGCTCGTCGAAGAGTCGAGTGGTATTGGCCGTTGGCTGGCCGGTGGTCCGAGTGTAAAAATACGGAACCAGTTCCCACTTGCCGGTGGGTTGGCCTTTCGAACGTTTCTCGCGCCACACTTTGACATCAGCCAATTTGGCTTTCAACTCGTCATCACCATCTGTCGCCAGATCAAAGAGTTGACCATCCGAGGTAATCACACCGGGGCCGGTGGGTTCCACACGCCCGGCATTGTCTGCCGGGTTCGGGCCTGGTCCGTTGGTCAACCACGTGGCGGCTTCTTCACCCAGCGCTTCGATATCGAATGCCCCACGGGAGCCGGCATGTTCGATGCGACCCGTGAGCTGTGCCGGGCAGCTTTGCGCATTCGGACAGCGCAGATCAACGTCGCCTTCCTTCATGGGGCGCAACGGCGTTCCACATGAGGGACAGCTGGTTGGCATGACAAAATCGACCACGTCGTCGCCGCGTAGCGGAAGCACGGGTCCGACAATCTCTGGGATGATATCGCCGGCCTTGCGCAGCACCACGGTATCGCCGATTTTCACGTTCTTGGCTCTGACCACATCCTGGTTGTGTAACGTGGCCATCGAAACCGTCGAGCCATCGACAAAGACCGGTTGCATCATCGCATACGGGGTCACGCGACCGGTGCGCCCCACGTTGACAGCAATGTCGAGCAATTTGGTGTGGACCTCTTCCGGCGGGTACTTATATGCCACCGACCACCGCGGGGTGCGCGAGGTAAAGCCCAGTTGGCGCTGGTAGGTCATGTCATCGACTTTGACGACGATCCCGTCGATCTGGTGGACCAGGTCGTGACGGTGTTCGCCGTAGTGATCAATGTAGTCGATGACCTGTTTGGCAACCTCCGTGGAGGTACCTCGAATGAGCTTGGAGTAGGGCGAAACCGGCAGACCCCATTCCGCAAGTTTTTCATACGCCTGGTGCTGGGAGGTAATGGTCGCCCCGGTAACGGTGCCAAAGCCGTGGACGAACATCGCGAGCCGACGTTTTGCGGTTTCAGCCGGATCTTTTTGGCGCAATGACCCGGCGGCTGCGTTGCGCGGATTGGCAAAGGGAGCCAGCCCGGCGTCGGCACGAGCTTCGTTGAGTTCGGCAAAGGCCTCACCGGGCATAAAGACTTCACCGCGGACTTCGAGCTCTTCAGGAACATGCTCCCCGGTCAGCTTGGTGGGGATCTCTTTGATGGTGAGCACGTTGCGGGTGACGTCTTCGCCGATGCGCCCGTCGCCGCGGGTGGCGGCTCGTACCAGGGTGCCATTGCGGTAGAGGAGGTTGATGGCCAGGCCATCGATTTTGACTTCGGTCAGCCAGCCAACGTCGTCGCCGGCACCCAGGCGGGCCAGTCCTGCACCGACGCGCGCGAACCAAGCTTCCAGTTCTTCAACGGAAAAGACGTCTTCCAGGGAGTACATCTGGGACAGGTGCTCAACCGGCGAAAAGACGGCGTTGCCGCCAACCTCTTGGGTCGGCGAGTCCCCGGTCACAATACTGGGGTGCAAGGCTTCGAGGTCTTCTAACTCGCGAAAGAGCGCATCAAAGGCCGCATCAGAAATTTCGGGTTCGTCATTGACGTAGTATGCCCGACGGTGATGGCGTACCTGGTCTTTGAGATTTTCGTAGTGCTCAAGCAGCTGAGGGTCAGGAGTAGTCACATCAGACATTGTACTGTCAGTGCTCAAGGACTTCAGCGACGATCACCGTGACGTTATCCGAGCCATCAGTTTCCAGCGCGAGTTCTACTAATTGATCGGCTGCATCCTGGACTGTGTTTGCAGAAGCCAAGATCAATCCGATCTCTTGGTCTTCGACTTTGCCGGTGAGCCCATCGGTGCATAGCAAGAAACGGTCACCGATCTCGGCATCCAAGAGCAACACATCAGCCAGAAGTCGTAGGGCGGAGCCGACGGCGCGGGTGATGACATTGCGTGCCGGGTGCTCGCGGGCTTCTTCCGGGGTCAACTGGCCAAGCCGCACCATTTCGGCAACCGCCGAGTGGTCTTGGGTCAGCTGCAGAAACGCCTCGTCGTTGGCGCGGTAACGGTAGGTTCGCGAGTCGCCCACGTTGGCGACGACCAATTGTTCTTTGCCCTGGTGTAACACATTAGTCAGCAAAGTCAGGGTGGTGCCGGCCCGGCCCGTGGCGATGTCGTACACGTTGCGGTTAGCCTCGGTGAGCCATTCCTGCAGGGTGAACAGCTCTAAAGGCTCGGTGTTGTTTTCCCAGGCTGTGGCAAAAGTGTCGACGACGGCGGCTGAAGCTAGTTCGCCGCCGTCATGACCACCCATGCCATCGGCTACCAGATAGAGCCCATCACGGATGAGGTAGGAGTCTTCATTGAGGTCTCGGACGTGTCCGACGTGCGTGGCGCCTGCGGCGGTAAAGCGATACATCAGTCAACCTCGATCCCATCTCCGGCACCACGTAGGAGCATTGATGGATTGATAAGTCCAAATCCCCTCACGGACTGCGGTGGCTGTGGAATTAAAATATACCGCTCATCCTCAGCCAATACGTTGGCCGTGAGTTGGTCGACCAAGACGGTTCCTGGATCAGCCAGGGCGGTCAGGCGAGCCGCGAGGTTGACTGTGGGCCCATAAATGTCTCCTAACCGCGATAAGACTCGGCCCCACACCACGGATACTCGAGCTGATGGCAACACCGGGTCTTCGCTGAGGGCTTGTGACAGGGCCAGGGCAATGTCGGCGCCGGCTTCTGGTGTTTCGGCGTTGAACAACACTTCATCGCCCACGGTTTTGACGAGGTGACCTCCGCCGACGGCGATGATTTCGGCACAGGTTTGCTCAAAACGCTGCACCATTTGGGCCAGGGTGCGCTCGCTCATGGTGCGCGACAGGGCAGTGTAGGACACCATATCGGCAAACCCCACCGCGCGAGCTAACGGTAGTGGGGTGTCATCTTCGGTTCCGTCACGGCCCTCTTCAGAGGCCGCCAGCCCAGCTTCCACCCTTACGGTCAGGCGCTGCAGCGCAGAATTGAGTTGACGACGATACGAGTAGGTGACGACATCTTCTAAGGACTCGATCACCGAAGGTAATAACCGGACGACCTCACGCCGAGCTTCGGGATCGCTGAGGCCTTCGGCACTCATCTTGTCTTCGACCAGAGCCTCAATTTGCCAAACGACCATCCGATCGGTCATTTGCCCAATCGACCGGGCAATTGAGATCGCGGTTTCTTCGTTGAGGACATCTTCGCGGACAAGTTCAACGATCGTGGCCATTGCGGCTACGTCTTGTTTCGTGAAGACTTTCTCGTCAGCCTTGATATTTGGAAAACCCATGGCCCGCCAGATTTTGCGGGCTGAAACGACCGAGACTCCCAGCTCTTTTGCTACATCTCGCGGGGTCAGGAGTCGAGGACCGCCGATCAGCTCTTCGTCAAGCACCTTGATCGCCTGGGTCCAGGACTCCGTAAACGGCTCGGCCTCCCCTAAGTGAGCAGCGCTGTTAGCATCCGGGTGCACCATATCCAGCGGCCGGGTTGGTCTTGGATCGGTCGTGTCGTCACCAACTGGGTCGTTGCTCACAAGCCCCTACTTTCACTGAGCGAACCGCTATTGTAGCGGCCATAAGAACCAAAACGTTCCATATCTACCAGGGTTTGGAATTCTGTAATTTCTGGGATGTCATGCAATACCCAGGTTTGTCCTCGGGAGTTCATCAGGTGCAGGTCCCCCGAGCCCCGCCGCCGCTGGCGACGGGTTTGATAAATTGTCAGGGAAACCAATGAGTGTAATGCTACCCAGTGACGTTTGACTGCGATGGCCCCCAGTTTATGGGCCACCCGGTGGGTCGTAATCTCATATCGCGACACGAACCATTGCCATACGGGTCGAACCACGGTCAGAAAGATGCCGATGGTGATCAGGCCCAATCCGATGGTGGTGATGGTCGGGGCCGCTGTGCGCAGAAAATCTGGCAGCGTGTAGCTGGCCATGATCCCGGACAGAAAACCAGCAGCACCGGCCCATAAAATAAAACTCCAGGCAGGGCGGATCAGCACCGACGGATGCGCTCGGGTACGCACCAATAGGTGTTCACCGGTCACATAGTGTGATCGCATGCCCCTCCTTGGTCTCGTTGAACCGTTTCACGCCGGTCGTAAATGTACAATATCTGCCGCAAAGATCTCTTGTATTGTTTCGCCTGCTATTAATAGGCTACCTGTCTGCCCCAGCCCCACGGCGGTACCGATAATATCTTTACCATCCGGCATGATGGCCTTGACCCGTTGACCGATTGTACTCATCGTTGCTTCGAATGATTTCGCTTCGGGCGCTGCAATAAACCGCTCTACGGCATCAAGCAGCCGTCGGCGTGCTGTTATGACAAAATCTCGGGCAGTAATGTCGACGCCGTAATCTGCCAGGGCACTCGCTTTTTCATGCCGCGGTCCTTCGATAAACCGCAAATTCGTACCAATGCCGACGACAACGGCATTGGTTTCAGGCAACCATTGGGCTAAGATGCCACTGAGTTTTTTGCCATCGCCATCTAAAACATCATTGGGCCATTTGACTGTCGCAGGAACGTTCAATTCGCGAAACCATCGCACCAGCGCGTCGGCGACCACAAGAGTCATCATGCTCATCACCTGCGGCTCGAGCTGTGGCCGCAACACTATCGACATCGCCGCGGCAGTGCCCGGTGGGGTTTCCCACGTGCGGTCCAATCGACCTCGGCCTGCGGTCTGATTGTCAGTAGCGATCACATCCCCGTGTTTGCGCACATGTTCGGAGCCAGTGGCGAGGTCTTGCGTCGAGGGGGTTTGATCGATCCAATACACGCCCGAAGCGATCTGCCGAGGTTCTTCGTGAGCCACCTACTACAACCTTCATTTTAAACAACCGGTAGTATTATCCAGGATACAGGCCATACTCTACTCTGGAGGACCGTTGACCAACCCCGACAAGACTGGTGAAAAGCTGGGCGTTACCACCCCGGATATCACCACCACGGCTGGCAAACTCGAAGACTTTTTCCACCGTCGCGAAGCAGCACTACTGCCGACCGGCCAAGGACCCGTCGACCGCCAACATGCCAGGGGAAAACAGACAGCCCGCGAGCGCATTGCCGCGCTGCTGGACGAAGGGTCATTTGTAGAGTTTGATCAATTGCGTACACACCGAACCACCGCGTTTGGCATGGATGCGCGTCACCCTGCAGGTGACGGTGTCGTCGCTGGGTATGGCACCATCGATGGCCGCAACGTGGCCGTCTACGCGCAAGATTTCACGGTCTTTGGTGGTTCCCTGTCCAAAGTCAATGGCGAGAAAATCGTCAAAACCCAAGAATTCGCTGCGACCAACGGTTTTCCACTTATTGCCATTAATGACGGCGGTGGGGCACGTATTCAAGAAGGCGTCGACTCGCTGGCGATGTTTGCCGATATCTTCCGCAATAATGTCATGGCTTCGGGAGTGGTCCCCCAGATCTCGATCATCATGGGTCCGGCCGCCGGTGGTGCCGCCTACTCCCCTGCCCTGACTGATTTTGTCGTCATGGTCGATCAGACGTCGCACATGTTCATTACTGGCCCAGACGTTATCAAATCGGTCACGGGTGAAGAAGTCGATATGGAAACCCTCGGTGGGGCCCGTCAGCATAATGAAACCTCGGGTACGGCCGCCTATATGGCCACCGATGAACAAGATGCTTTCAGCTGGGTGTCCGAATTACTGGATTATCTGCCGGCCCATAACTTCATTACCCAGGAACCGACCTTCCAGCAGGACCTGGAAACCAGTGTCGCAGACCTGGCCCTGGATACCCTCATCCCGGACTCCGCCAATCAGCCCTATGACATGTTGCAGGTCATCGCTGCGATTGTTGATGACGGCGCACTGTTACAAATCCAAGAGCGCTATGCTCCCAACGTCATCGTTGGTTTGGGGCGGATCGAAGGTCGCACCGTCGGCATTGTCGCCAACCAGCCATCGCAGCTTGCTGGCACGTTGGATATCGCCGCTTCGGAAAAAGCAGCCCGTTTTGTGCGATTTTGTGACGCCTTCAGCATCCCGATTGTCACGCTCGTTGATGTCCCGGGATTCCTGCCCGGGGTGGATCAGGAGCATTCGGGAATCATTCGACGCGGTGCAAAACTCATCTACGCCTACGCGGAAGCAACGGTGCCGAAAATTACCGTTATCACTCGCAAAGCCTTCGGTGGCGCATACATCGTGATGGGCTCCAAGAAGTTAGGCGCGGACCTTAACCTGGCGTGGCCAACCGCTCAGATCGGTGTGATGGGTGCTCAGGGTGCGGTCAATATCTTGTATCGTCGCGATCTGGCTGCGGTAGAAGACAACGGGGGCGATGTGGAAGCACGTCGGGCTGAGCTCATCGAAGATTATGAAGCCGCGTTGCTCAACCCCTACGAGGCTGCCGATTCGGGCTATATTGATGCGGTCATCGCCCCATCAGAGACTCGGGCCCAGGTTGTTCGAGCGCTGCGTGCCACGGTAGCCAAGCGTGAATCTCGTCCTGCTCGCAAACATGGAAACATCCCACTATGACCCAACCTGAATCGACCGGTATTAAAGTCCACGGCACCGCACTGTCGGAGGAAGAAACGGCAGCACTGCTGACCGTTATTAACACCCAGTTAGTGGAACTGCCGCCACCCGAACGACCGGTGGATCATTCCATGCGTAATCGGGTGATGTCGACCTGGAATTCTGTTTCCGGTTGGCATACCCCGCCGCGCGGCTCATAGCCGCCCACCAAATAGACCTCGGCTCCAAGCTGCTGCTGGAACCGAGGTCTAGTGCGTCGAGGGAATCTAGTTGCGTTTGTCCTGTTGGATAATTGCTTGGGCCCGTGTCTCGGTGGTTTCTTCCTCAGCCGCCTCCCCAGCGATGGGGGCAACCCCGGGAATCCCGACCTCGGTAATACCCGAGGTTCGTGAGCTGAGCCGACGCGACAACATTTGTGCCAGCTGCACCAACAGCGAATTGATAATGACAAAAATAATGGCCGCAACCACCAGAGCCTGCATGATGTTGCCATAGCCTGCGCCCAGATGCCGTGAGTACCGCAGTAATTCCGAAAATCCGATGATGTAACCCAGCGCCGAGTCTTTCAGAATGATGACGAACTGCGAGACCAAGGACGGCAGCATCGCCACTAATGCCTGCGGAACTTCCACAAAACTCAAAGATTTCGTGGTGGTCATACCCACTGCCAGCGCAGCCTCCCGCTGGCCAGCGGGAAGTGATCGGACACCCGAGCGAACAAGCTCTGCAATGACCGCTCCGTTATACAACGTGAGCGCTACGATGACCGCATAATAGGCAGAGTTGCGTGGGTCGATCACATTGGAGAGGTACTGGGAGATGAAGAAGTGCAGGAACACCATCAGCACCAGGACCGGAACGGCGCGAAAGAATTCCACGATCACCATGGAAATCCATCTCAAGATTCGCACTGGGGCGAGCCGTAAGAAACCGAAGAACAACCCAAAAACCACTGATGAGACGACGGCGATGGCCGCAGCCTGCAGTGTGAATTGGATCCCTGGCAGGAGGTAATTCACCCACGCGTTGGCGTTGATGGCGTTCCACCATTTTTCTGGTCGCATCTGGCCTTGGGCGTCCAGTGCCAGGTAGACCCAGACTAAGACGCCGATGACGATCAATGCCACGAGGATGTTCAGGATCGTGATGATGCGGCGGGAACGTGATCCGGGCGCATCAAAGAGAACGTATTGAGTACTCATCGTGTTACCGCCAATTTTTCCGATAGCCACGTCGTCAGCAGGCCGACTGGGATCACGATCAGGCTAAAGCCGATCGCAATGATCAAGAAGATTGCGACCATGAGATTGGGGTTGAATTCGATCATGGTGCGCATGATGCCTGATGCCTCCATGACTGATGCGGCCGCAGCGACCGTGGTGTTTTTGATCAGCGCAATCAGTGTGTTGCCGATGGGCGTGATCGCTCCGCGTAGTGCTTGCGGGATGATGATGAGCCGGGCGGCAGCGAAAAATCCTAGACCAATAGATCGGGCTGCTTCTGCTTGCCCTAGGGGGACGGTGTTGACTCCGGAACGGATGGCCTCAGCAAAGAAGGGCGAGTGATAGATCGATAGAGCAATGGTTGCCAGCATGAAGAAGTTCGTATCAAAGTCTGGATGCATATTGATTTGCAGCTGACCCCAAAAGACCAGAACGCCCATCACGACGAGTACTGTCAACGGGATGTTTCGTACCAGGTTGATGAAGGTTCCGCTGAGCCAACTCATGGAGCGCACCGGGGAGATACGAAACAGTGCGAGTATGACCCCGAGGGTGAAGGCAAATATAGCTGAGAAGAAGGCTAGTTTCAGGTTGGTCCAGAATCCTTCCCAGATTGGATATTGCTCAAATAAAAAGAGAATATCTTCCATAGTCCCCTGCCTGGTGTGGTGAGGTGGTGGGTGTTCTGTTGCTTCGGATTCGGCACCTACTCACACCTGAGAGGTGCCGAATCCTGAGGAGCACAGTTTGTGGCATTTAGCCGGTGTGGGGCATTGAGTTATTCGCCGCAGGTGACGAGCTCAATATTGTCATTGAGCTCGGCGTTGGCTTCATAGTCGACACCTTCTGTGTTGGCTGCCAGCAGTTCGTCAATGGTGCCATCGTCATGCAGTTTCTGAATGGCTTCATTGACTTGTTCACAGGTTTCGACGTCACCTTCTGGAAGACCTACGCCATAGGGTTCTTCGGTGAAGGGGTTCCCGACGACTTTGAATTCGCCTGCGTATTCATCGGATGCTGCCAGACCCGCCAGGATAATGTCGTCGGTAGTCACAGCGTCAACCTGACCGGATTGCAGGAAGGTCAAACATTCGCTGTACCCGTCTTGTTCAACGAGCTCTACTTCATCGGCGTACATGTCCCGGACGTTTTGAGCCGGGGTCGAACCAGTGACGGAACAAAGATTACGGCCGTTGAGATCTTCTGGGCCCTGGATCTCGTTTTCGTCGGTACGCACGAGGATATCCTGACCGGCCATAAAGTACGGTCCTGCGAAGTCGACGCGCTCGTCACGTTCATCGGTAATCGAATACGTTGCGAAGATCATATCGACCTGACCGTTTTCCAGCATGTTTTCGCGCTGCGGGGTTGGTGATTCCACCCACTCGATCTGGCCTTCTTCGTATCCCATTTCTGCCAGGACTGCTTTGGCAACGTCGACGTCGAAGCCGGTAGGTGGGTTGTTGCCTTCACGGAATCCCAGGCCGGGCTGGTCGTATTTGATCCCGACGGTGACACCGTCGCCTCCGCCGCCACCGCCTGTGGTCTCGTCTTCAGCGGAATCCTCCGTGGCTCCGGGAGAGCAGGCTGAAAGTGCCAGTACACCGGCTGCGCCAAGTGCTGCGATTTTCATCCAAGGTGTCTTCATGGTGAGTACCTTTCAGTGTCATGAATTGTGATGTGAGGGGTTATTCGGTCAGAATTTTCGATAGGAAGTCTTTGGCTCGGCTGGTTTCGGGGTCTGTGAAGAATTTCTCCGGTGTGGTGTCTTCAATGACTGCACCATCCGACATAAAGAGCAGTCGGTCGCCTGCTTTGCGGGCGAATCCCATTTCGTGGGTCACCACGACCATGGTCATGCCCCCGGCGGCTAGGTCGACCATGACGTCGAGAACTTCTTGGACCATTTCTGGGTCAAGTGCCGAGGTGGGCTCGTCAAAGAGCAGGACTTTGGGTTTCATCGCCAGGGCTCGCGCAATGGCCACGCGTTGTTGTTGTCCCCCTGACAACTGGGCTGGCAGTTTGCGGGCTTGTTCGCCGACGCCGACGCGTTCGAGGTATTCCATGGCCTCTTGTTCGGCTTGTTTTTTGGATACCTTGCGGACTTTGATGGGTCCCAGCGTGACGTTTTCGACAACACTCTTGTGGGCAAAGAGGTTGAAGGATTGGAAGACCATACCCACGTCAGCTCGGAGGGCGGCCAACGCTTTGCCTTCTTCAGGGAGCCGTTTGCCGTCGATTTCGATGTATCCACCGTCGTCATCAATAGTTTCCAGCCGGTTGATGGTGCGACATAACGTGGACTTTCCTGACCCCGAGGGGCCGACGACAATGCAGACCTGGCCTTTGGGGATATCAACATTGATATCGGAAAGTGCTTGGAAGGTGCCGAAATGTTTATTGACTCCGGACATTCGAACTAACGGTGTGTGGCTGGCCTCAGGTGTCATGATGAGCTCCTACAGAACATCCGAATGCTACGGGGCAGCACCCCACGACGGTGTGACTTGGGTTACATCATAACAGGTCAGCCCCCGTTTGCCACGGGTGAGTTCGGGGATGTTTTTGGTCCGTCATGCGCGTGCGATCCAGCGGTCCGGGATAGAAGCGCCCTAAGATGAAGCTATGTCTGAGACTTCCATCGATGTTTTGGCCGAGGATTATGCCCGCCACCTTGCAGATCTGAATCCAGTTGCGGCTTCCGAAATTGGGTTGGCCGGGTATGCCGATAAACTGCCGGATTATTCGCCCGACGGCGCCGCAGCACTCGATGCATTGCAGGCCGATGTACTGCAACGCTTGGCTGGCTTAACTCCCGAATCAGACCAGGATCGGGTGACACAGGATGCTCTCATCGAGCGATTAACTGTCGACCGGGAGCTCTATGCGACCGGGGTGGTGCCACTCAATAACATTGCCTCGCCGGTTCAAGATATTCGCGCAACATTTGACCTCATGCCAACCAGCACTTCTGAGGATTGGCGCAATATCACCGCGCGGTTGACCAAGGTCGCTACCGCCTTACACGGTTATCGCATTCGCCTCGATGAGGCAGTAGCACAAGGTTTAGCACCCGCCAAGCGCCAGGTCGATGCCTGCATCGTTCAGGCCCAAGCGGCAGCAAAGAACTTTTTCTCCGACCTGGCAGCCTCTGCGCCTGAGCTACCAGGCGTCTTGCGCACTGAGCTGGATCGAGCTGCTGGTCAAGCGGCTGCAGCGTATGCAGATTTTGCGAGCTATCTTCAAGAAGAGTTACGCGACCAAGCGCGATCCGCAGATGCTGTGGGTCAGGACTACTATGCGCTCGCGTCCCAGGAATTTCTTGGTACTCGAATCGATTTAGCCGAAACCTATGAATGGGGCCTGGCAGAACTGGAACGAATTGTCAGCGAGCAGCAACGCATCGCCGAGTCTATTCGACCTGGGCTCAGCATCGAAGAAGCTCGCCAGGTCCTATCGGCCGATCCGGCGCGTCAACTCCACGGCACCGAGGCCCTTCGCCAATGGATGCAAGACCTCTCGGATACGACGATTGAGCAGATGAAGCAGCATTTCCATATTCCGCCTCCGATGGATTATGTCGAAGCCATGATTGCCCCCACGCAAGATGGCGGCATCTACTACACCGCCCCTTCCAAGGATTTTTCTCGACCGGGGCGCATGTGGTGGTCGGTGCCAGAGGGCGAAGACACCTTTACCACCTGGGAACAGACCACAACAGTCTTTCATGAAGGCGTACCAGGGCATCACTTGCAAATTGCCACCGCGATGCTCAATGCCGGGGAGCTGAACTCGTGGCGTCGAAACTGGTTGTGGGTCTCTGGTCATGGTGAAGGTTGGGCACTATATGCCGAAGATCTCATGAAAGAACTTGGCTATCTGGACGACCCGGGGGATTATTTAGGCATGCTTGACGCCCAACGAATGCGAGCTGCCCGCGTCGTCTTCGACATCGGGGTGCACTGTGGCTTTAGGGCTCCGCAGTCTTGGGGCGACAAGACCTGGGATCCCGAAACGGGCTTCGCATTCTTGCAAGCACACCTCAACGAGACTCCCGGCGTGTTGGAGTTTGAATTCGTCCGGTATCTCGGCTGGCCAGGACAAGCACCCAGCTATGCCATCGGCAAACGAATCTGGCAGCAGATTCGTGCTGCACACGAACAAGCACCAGACTTTGACCTGAAAACCTTCCACACCCGCGCCCTCCAACTGGGCTCCATGGGACTCGACATCCTAGAAAGAGCGCTGCGATGACCATTCAACTCGTGCTCGGATCGGCTTCCAGTGCTCGAGCCGACATTTTACGTAGGGCTGGGTTGCCTTTTATTCAACGCCCAGCCGATATTGACGAAGCAGCACTCGCCGCCGGTATTGCGCTACCTGGCGACCAAGCCCAAGCGCTTGCGATAGCAAAGGCTCATGCCGTGGCTGACATACTGCTCTCAGAAGGGCAGGTTGCGGTTCCTACCTATGTCATTGCCGCCGATTCGGTCTTTGAATTCGAAGGACAGGCCTACGGCAAGCCCTTGCAGCCAGGCGTTGCTCAACAGCGCTGGCAAGCCCAGCGCGGCAAGAGCGGCATTTTGCACAGCGGTCACTGCGTCATCGCGATACGAGGCAGTGAAAAGCGCCACGTCGCCGAGGAAACCGTCAGCGCGGTGGTGTCATTTGCCCAGGTGAGCGATGCTGTGATCGAAGACTACGTGGCGACCGGTGAACCGCTCTACGTTGCCGGCGGCTTCACGCTTGAAGGTCACGGTGCCACGATGATCGACCGGGTCGAAGGAGATCCCAATGCCGTGCTAGGACTGTCGCTGCGGGCAGTTCGCGAACTCCTCGAAAGCATGGGCGTTTCCCTCACGAAACTCTGGAAGACAGCAAACTAGACCACATTATTGTAGGTTTCCTACAACAATCCGTGCATTTTTAGCTGACGCGGTGCGTCATTCTGTATGGTTTCCACGGATTCGTCCTAAGCTTCTTAGGATGGCAACGGTACGCTAGCTCTATCGTGTGCCTGTTCTGCGGAGCGTTCCAACCAAGGAGTTAAGTTTCTATGTCCATGACCACTGCGTCATCCTCAATGGTCTACCGACCCTTCTCGAAGGTCTTGATCGCTAATCGAGGAGAAATCGCGGTGCGTATTATCCGCGCTGCACAAGATGAAGGACTAGAAGCCGTCGCGATTTATGCGAATCCAGACCGCGATGCGATGCACGTCCGGCTGGCCGATCATGCGTTTTCCCTCAACGGGGACACGGTAGCCGACACGTACTTGGCCATGGACAAGGTGCTCAAAGCAGCTAAAGACTCCGGCGCCGATGCCATCCACCCCGGTTATGGGTTTCTCGCTGAAAATGCCGACTTTGCCCAGGCCGTGATCGATGCCGGCATGATTTGGATTGGTCCTCCCCCTGCGGCCATCCACGCACTGGGCGATAAGGTCGCCGCCCGTCACATCGCGCACAAGGTTGGTGCTCCGCTAGCACCCGGAACTGCTGATCCGGTGGAATCTTCCCAAGAAGTCGTAGACTTCGCCGATGAATTTGGCCTGCCGTTAGCAATCAAAGCCGCCCACGGCGGTGGCGGCCGCGGCATCAAAGTCGTACGTCAACGTTCTGAGATCCCTGAGGCCTATGAGTCTGCCGTCCGGGAGGCCACGTTGGCTTTTGGACGGGGTGAATGCTTCGTTGAACGCTTCCTGGATGCACCGCGCCACCTTGAAACCCAGTGCTTGGCCGATAAAGACGGCAATGTCGTGGTGGTCTCCACGCGTGACTGTTCACTACAGCGCCGCAACCAGAAATTGGTCGAAGAAGCTCCTGCACCATATCTCACCGCGGACCAAGAACAACAGCTCTACGATGCCTCGGTGGCACTGCTGCAAGAAGCAGGTTACGTTGGGGCCGGTACCTGTGAATTTCTCATCGGCCAAGACGGCACCATCTCATTTCTTGAAGTCAATACGCGCCTGCAGGTCGAACACACCGTTTCCGAAGAAGTCACCGGCATCGATCTGGTTCGCGAACAGTTCCGCATCGCTCGCGGTGAATTGCTGGGATATGACCACCCCAGGGTCGAAGGGCACTCGTTCGAGTTCCGTATCACTGCCGAAGATCCCGGCCAAAACTTTATGCCCGCTCCCGGTACCATCACCAAGATGCGTCTACCAGGCGGACCGGGGGTTCGCATTGACACCGGTGTCGAAGAAGGCGAAACCATCTCAGGAGCCTTTGACTCGATGGTCGCCAAGCTCATCGTGACGGGCAAGGACCGCAAAGAGGCTCTGCAACGGTCACAGCGCGCACTCAATGAAATGCGCATTGCGGGCCTGGCAACCGTTTTGCCGTTCCACCGCACGGTGATCAAAGACCCAAACTTTGCCCCGGAACTGGATCAGCCCGGCCAAAAAATCTCGACCGAGGGTCCTTTTACGGTTCACACTCGCTGGATTGAAACCGACTTCATTAATGAGTTGCAGCCGCAATCGGTGGTGCCCGGCATTGCCACTGAGGACGACGTCGAGCGTCGAGTCGTAACCGTAGAGGTCAATGGCAAACGCGTTGAAGTGACCCTGCCAGATTCGCTGGCGGGTATCGCCGCGGTGGATGTCAACGCGAAACCAAAACGTCGTCGTCCTGGTCGCAGTGCCACAGCAACTAGCGGTGCTTCTGCTGCTTCGGGTGACTCGGTAACGTCTCCAATGCAGGGCACGATTGTCAAGCTGGGCGTGGATATCGGGGACGAGGTCTCCGAAGGCGACCTGATTCTGGTCCTCGAGGCGATGAAGATGGAACAGCCCATCACCGCCCACAAGGCTGGCAAAGTCACAGAACTAACCGCAGAACCGGGCGCCACCGTCAATGCTGGTGCGGTGCTGGCGACCATCGAAGGGTAATACTGGGTAGGAGTTCCCCCCACGTGGTCGCGGCCGACTTATAATTAAATGTTTTTCAAGGTGGCGTCTTTGAGACGCCACCTACATTCTTTTGAACTCACAACAAAGGTACTTTTGATGTCAACGCAACCCGCAGTGACTTCGCATGGCATTCACGATGATGAGCTGGGCGTGCCCCGGTGGAAAATCATCATGGCCTCAGTTGTAGGCACCACCATCGAATTCTACGACTTCTACATCTACGCCACCGCAGCGGTCTCAGTCTTCCCGCTGATCTTCTTCCCGGGTGGTGATGCGCAAACCGCGCTGCTTGCCTCAATGGCCACCTTTGGTGCCGCCTTCGTCGCCCGTCCACTCGGATCAATTATTTTCGGTCACATGGGTGACCGGCTAGGACGCAAGGTCACGCTCATCGGCGCGCTGCTGACCATGGGTATTGCAACCTTTATCATCGGTCTGCTGCCCACCTACTACCAGATTGGTCTGTGGGCGCCAGCCATGTTGACCATCATGCGCTTCTGCCAGGGCCTGGGCCTCGGCGGGGAATGGTCCGGCGCCGCACTGCTAGTCACCGAAACCGCCAAGCCCGGTAAGCGTGCCACCGCTGCAATGTGGCCCCAGCTAGGTGCACCCTTCGGTTTCCTATTGGCCAACGGGTTCTTCCTGATTCTGACCCTGACCTTTGGGTACAACTCTGCCGAACACGGCGACAACCACGTCTTTATCGACTGGGTCTGGCGCATACCATTCCTGGCGTCGATCATTATGGTGGCCATCGGCCTGTGGGTTCGTGTTTCACTGGAAGAAACCCCGGTCTTTAAACGCGCTATTCAAAAAGACGAACGCGTCAAAGCTCCACTGAAAGATGTGTTCCGCAAGAACTGGTGGCAGTTGATTCTGGGTACATTCATCATGTACGCCACCTATGTATTGTTCTATCTAATGACCACCTGGATCCTGTCCTATGCCATCGGTGCACCAGAGGCCGGCGGCCTCGGCACTTCTTATAACGACTTCTTAGTCATCCAATTAATCTCGATCTTGTTCTTTGCCGCATTCGTTCCGGTGGCTGGGATCCTGGCCGACAAATTCGGACGCAAACCGACCATGCTGGTCATCACCTCGCTGTTGGTCATCTTTGGCCTGCTGTTCGGTTGGTGGCTCAACGCTGACATCATCGTCAGCGCGGATGGCAGCCTGAACACCACGCGCATGGTGCTGTTCATGATCGTTGGTATGGCTCTGATGGGTCTGACCTTCGGTCCCATGTCGGCCATCTTGCCGGAGCTGTTCCCAACCGAGACCCGCTACACCGGTTCCGGTATTGCGTATAACGTCTCGTCGATTCTAGGTGCGGCACTGACGCCATTCATCGCTACCTGGCTCATGGGTACCTTCGATGTTTCCTACGTTGGCTACTACTTGGCCGCGGCATCCGTGATCACGCTGATCTTCTTGGCTCTGAGCCCAGAGACCAAGTACCGTTCACTATCTGACCTCGATCAGAACGAGATTCAGCGAAATCGTTGAGTTTCTAATCCTCAACCCTAAAATGCCCGGGCGCACACCGCACCCGGGCATTTTGTATTTCACACACGTGTGATTCTTGATACCGAGCGACTCGTCCGTACTTTTGGGGTCAAGCTGAGTGTTATTGCAGCAAGCGGCAAAGGACCTATTTGGTGTAGTTTGCCGCGTAGTTCAGAAACCATTTCAACACATCGGGTTCTGCAGCCGTTTCGGTGGCGACCTTTTCGGGGGTCATGCCCTGGAAGACGCGTTTGATTGGGACCTCCATGAGCTTACCGGTCTTCGTCATCGGCACCCCGGGCGCGATGATGACTTCATCGGGCACATACCGTGGGGATAACTCGGTGCGAATGGTCTCGACCACTTTGGTTTTGAGCGCTTCGGGGTCTGTCTTGGGGTCACGGGGCACCACGAACAACGGCATGTAGTAGCCGCCGTCATCGAGTTCGACACCAATAACCATTGAAGCGGTGACTTCATCGAGCGCATCCACGACCTGGTACAGATCAGATGATCCCATGCGAATCCCGCCCCGGTTGAGGGTGGCATCCGAACGGCCATGGATAACAAAGGAGAACCGTTCCGTTTTGGTGGCGAAGTCGCCGTGGTACCAAATGTGGGGATCGTGGCT
>ERZ1032895.37-NODE-37-length-39701-cov-5.138904_pt1 | contig 39701 bp, 34 predicted proteins | sample MGYA00516687_ERZ1032895 | MGnify/ENA primary metagenome ERZ1032895 (study PRJEB33719, sample SAMN04261600) | wastewater metagenome | biome: rural village; feature: latrine urine exit; material: soil | place: El Salvador | collected 2013-01-14 ... | reverse complement strand
ATCTACGAGATCGTGGAAGTTTGCGGCCCCAATGGACAGGACGTAAAGATCACCCAGTCTTCTGAAGGCAAAGAGCACTTCAAACAGAAAGCCTCTGTCATGGAAGTCAGAGCATTGGAAGCAGAACATGCTAAGGTGAATCCAAGAGATCTCGCTAAGAGTATTTCGACTGAACCCAAGAAGCTGACTCAAGCCGAGCAGGCCCAAGAGTATTGGGACAAGGCTCTCAATCAAGATACTGCGGCAGCTCAGGAACTTCTGGTATTCAAGAAGAAAGCCAGGAAGGGATGGACTGCCCTTGGGCTTCCAGCTGATGCAGGCGAATTCCTGAAGAACATCGCAGGCAAGTAAGCAGCATGAAAGAGTACAAAGAGTGCCCCTCTTGCTTAGGCAAGGGGGTCACACACACCAGAATTGATTCAACAACCAAACTCTGTACCAAATGTTTTGGAACAGGGCGTATTCCAAAGGAACAAAACGATGTCTGATGGATTTTCCGTTGGCGTGTTTTTCATTTGGCTTGCCGTAATCGTATTCATGGGGATCGGTTGGATCCTCAATCTTGTGAAGATCTTTTCCAGTGACTCTAGTCTGGAACTGCTGATACGAATCATCGGACTCTTCTTGGCTCCAGTGGGAGCATTGATGGGCTGGTTCTTCTAAGATAAAGAACTCCATTCTTTGGTACCTTCCGATGCCTTTCTTCCATTGCACTTCCGATCCAAGGTTCTTCCTGATTGACTTCATCAATCAAGGGCCGATGTCCCAAGGACTGGCTCTATTGCCTGATCGCATGGATTCCATCAATGCTCGGGCACAGATGCTGAAGACTGGATTGCAAGAATCCAGATTGGAAGAAAGGCGTCAGCTTATAAATACCAAGAATGGTATTAAGCCTCTCGGTCCAGCTGCTGGTCTCTGGCAGTTCGAACGAGGTGGCATCCAAGGCGTTCTGACGCACGTTGCCACCAGAGACCACATACGGGTCGTCTGCCATGCACGGGACGTTCCTGCGAACGTGGAGGCGATCTGGGAGGCTATCCAGTCTGACGATGTACTAGCTGCTGCTCTGGCTCGACTGAATTACTGGTGGAGCCATAAGCCAATGCCTGATCTTCATGATCTGGAAGGCAGCTGGAATGAGTACCTCTGGTGCTGGAGACCAGGAGCTTATTCCAATGGCAGCGAAGCCCAGAAGACCGAGCTGTTCAAGAAGTGGAGCCAACATCACAACCGCATCCGTGATTACTTCTCGCTAATGCTGAAGTAATCAGTAGCAAATGAGAGCCTGCCCTTCGGGGCAGGTTCTTTTTTAGGGGATCTTTATGAAACCAATGCAGCGCCAGAAACTTCTGGTGGGATTTACGGCTGTCGATTTTATCGCAGACCTGAATCAGTACCTCAAGGAATCAGGGACCAAACTGATCCTTGATTTCGAAGACAAGAAGCGAGCATTCCTGATCGCTGAAGACAATAATAACTACAGGACTATCGCCTCAGCGAATCGAAGGTTCACTACTATCTTTCCTCACCACATTGTTGAGATTGCAAAGGATCATGGAGGAAAGCTGTTGTTTGCCGTGCAGAAGCCTTTCAACAAGAAGCAGATCTGCAAGATCCAATTCCATGTTGAAAGTGCCAGAAACATTGCCCTGACGATGGCTGAAACAGTTCAAGGAACCAAGGAGGAAGTGTTTGAATTCCTGCTCCCCGGAGAAGAGACATGATCTATATGAGATGCGCTGAGTGCGGATCCAGTGAAGTAAGCAGGGATGCTGCAGTCAGATGGAACTACGAAGAGCAAAAGTGGGAAGCGCAGGATCCATATGACGATGCCTACTGCGATAAGTGCGGGGAGGAAGTGGATCTTATGGAGAGCGAAGAATGATCATCAATGGAACTTCTCTGTTAACCATGGCTCCCATCAAGGGTATGGAGACAGAGAAAAAGGTTGCTCATGGAACCAGCTATGGACTGTCTGAAGCTGGATATGACATCAGGATCAAGCAAACCATCATCTTCCACCCCAATGGTTGGCAAATGGATGATCCCAACCCCTGTGTTGCCAGCAAGTGGCGCGATGAAGATGGTAAACAGTATGGGAAGATCCATGCAGGAAGATTCATACTGGCTTCCGCCATCGAAGAATTCCAGATGCCTGATTGCCTAGTGGGTGTTGTCCATGACAAGTCCTCGTGGGCACGTAAGGGACTGTCTGTTTTCAACACCGTAATCGAACCGGGGTGGAAAGGCTTCCTGACGTTGGAGCTGGTTTACCATGGCACAGATAATCTGTTGATCTCAGCTGGCTCAGGAATTGCCCAAGTCCTGTTTCGCCAGCTTGAAGTACCAGCTCGGTACGAGGGGAAGTACCAAAACCAAGAAGATCGACCTGTTGCTGCAAGAGACAGCAAGGAGGGGTAATGCACCAACCAAGCGTAATCGTCCAAGCAAACGTAGACGAGTTGATTGACAGGGAGAGAGTTGGTCTGAACAAGTACGGGGTGACCTTGGACAAGGCCAACCTGTCTCACGTAGAGCTTCTTCAACATGCCAAGGAAGAAGCATTGGATCTGGCGAACTATCTGGAGACTGCCAAACGTAATAGCCAGATGGAGCGCCAAAACTATCTGGAGCTACTTGAAGTCTTCAACTATGCCTTCAGGAGAATGGAACAAGCACAATGCTTTTCTTGCGATTGTGATCGACTCGACCAAGCTGTAGATGACATCAAGGCAGCCCTGCAAAGCCACATCAGTATGAGAATCGCCAGAGGGGATTTTAGAAAAGATGGATGACGCAGATAAGACTCAAGAACGGGATGAGATCTTGCATTCTGCTTTCTTGGCTGCCCGCAAGCCCGAAGGACCCCCTGCAATAGGGCGGTGTCTTACATGTGACGAACCCCAAACAGAACCCCACCGGCGTTGGTGTGATGCCGAGTGCAGAGACCTGTGGGAACTTGAAAACCAATAGAGAATAACAATGTCTGAATTCGATCTTACCGACGACCAGAAAGCGGCTATGGCCGCTTTCGCTCATTTCATGCTATCGGATGAGTCCGAGATGGTCATCTCAGGTCAGGCAGGTGTCGGTAAGACCACTTTGCTGGCTCACCTGTTCAACGAGAGACCTCACGAAAAGCTGGCAAAGATGATCAGGCAGCCTGTCCTGACCAACTGGCATTTCACTGCCACTACCAACAAGGCTGCTGAAGTCCTAAGCCAGTCTCTTGATTACGAAGCCACCACCATCCACAGCCTGCTTAGCCTGCGGGTTTACAACGATATTGAGACCGGCAAAACCAAGATCACTCGCAGGGGTGATGCAGATGTAATCACGGATTCCATCATCATCATCGATGAAGCATCCATGGTAGACACCCAGCTGCTTTCTTTCATCAGGAAGGGCACCTTCCGATGCAAGATCGTATTCATCGGAGACCATTGTCAGATGGCTCCAGTGATGGAACCAAACAGCCCTATGTTCTTCAATTCGGATCCAGTCTTCATCAACCAGATCGTGAGATCCAAAGGGACTCCTCCGATCACTGCCCTGTCCAAACAGCTCAGGCAGATCGTGGAGACTGGGGAATTTACTCCCATCCTTGAGGTGCCGGGAACGATTGACTACCTCAATTCGAAAGAAGCCGAGGAGTTGATCCGAAATAAGTTCCACAGCAACGAAACGGATTCCCGGATCCTCTGCTACACCAATGCCACCGTGGTTGCCTACAACAGACATATCCGCAACCTACGTGGACTGCCTGAAGAACCTTCTCCCGGTGAGCATCTCATCACCAACAATGCGGTGAAGATTGGAAAGAGAATGCTCCACATTGAGCAGGAGATTGTCATCAACAAGAACTTGGGTGAGTCCGAGTTCCGACCGACTGATACCAATCTCTTGCTACCAGTACATCTGGTGGACACCAATGCAGGTGTTCTTTCGGTTCCTGTTAACGGACAGGACTACCAGAACATGATCAAGCAGTGTGCTCGACAGAAGAACTGGCCCGCCTACTTCAGCCTGAAAGAGCTTGTAGCAGACCTTAGACCAAGGGATGCCTGCACGGTTTACAAGGCCCAAGGGAGCACCTATCGAGATGTATTCGTCAACCTTACCGACATCGGTAAATGCACCAATCCATCGCAAGCTGCCCGGATGTTGTACGTGGCTTGTACCAGACCCACCCACAACATCTATTTCATAGGACAGCTTCCCGAACGATTCCAAGGGAAGTGACATGAATGAAGAAATCGGTCTAGCTGAGATCAAGCACATGGTTGCTCAGTTGACTCATAAATACACATGGCAATTGAGAAATGAAATTGAATCAATAGCCCAACCTTTCGAGTACATCACTGTCAAAAACAGTGCTTATGGTCCTAACTTCATAAGATTTGAAGCTCGCGTTAGAAACATTCACACCCGATATCCTCTGCATACCGACAAGGGGGAGAGGTTTGTCAAGTGGCTCAAAGACAGAGACGAGTGGATCAAAGATGCTAAAATCATTTCACAAACTTTGTGTTCTTTAGTCGCTTCTCTCCCTTCCTACAAAGAATCAGCGGATCGCTTGTATATCCTTCCAAGGTTCTTGGTCACGCCCATTGCTACTGATGTTTATCTTGGTCCAGACATCTCAGTGTCTCAGCCGAACCGAGAAGAGGCTGTGGCAAGATGGGGAGAGGATGCTGTACTGAAGTGGGAGCGCATCGCTCCCCGTGTCGCCTTCTATAGAGCGCAGGAACTGCTATGAGATACTTGGTGTTCGGGCCAGAGGGGGATCGCTACCCCATTGCTTTATTGGTTCGCCATCTAGTTCCTCTGGAACTTAAACCTTACATTCAAAGGTTCCCTGAAGAAGTGGTGGCTTATGCCATCACTTCGCCTCTCAAGGCAAAGGTTTCGGAAAACGCAGCCTTTGTGGAAGAACTCTTCCCAATCCTGTGCGAGCTGCGTACCGAGTATGTAGCCGTCACAGACGGTGCCTTATTCAAGTACCTCACCAAATCCCCCCGCGTGGATAACGTGGGGGGATACGTTTTGCCCTGCAAGATCCCCGGCTTCGAACACATGAAGCTGGTGTACCTTCCTAGCCCCAAACAGCTCCTGTACGACCCGTCACTACTCGCCCGAGTAGAACAGGGTATGGATGCCTTGGAGATGCACAGACGGGGCACCTACGTCGATCCCGGCGGTTCTATCGTCAAGTTCGAAGAGTACCCCCAGACCGAAGAAAGGATTGCCTACTGGCTCAAGAAGCTGGTGGACAAGGATTTGTCCTGCGACATTGAGGCATTCGATCTAAAGCACCACAAGGCAGGAATCGGAACCATCACCCTCTGCTGGAATCAGCACGAGGGAATTGCCTTTCCTGTGGACTACAAGGAGAACGTTGGAGCCATTGGCGCTCCCTATGGAAGTCAGGGATTCAATGCACCAGTTCGAGCCATGCTCAAGGAATTTTTCCTTGAACGAGCCAAGAGGAAGAAGACCAAAACCCTGTTCCACAACGTCAGCTATGACGGATACGTGCTGATCTACCAGCTCTTCATGAAAGATCTCTTGGATACCAAGGGAATGCTGGAAGGATTGGAAGCTGTTCTCAATGGCTTCGTGGACACCATGATCGTGACCTATCTGGCTACGAATTCATGTGCTGGAAACGAGCTTGGCCTGAAGCCTGCCTCACAGGAATTCACAGGCAACTATGCAGAGGACGTAAAGGACATCACCTTGGTTCCTCTGAAGAACCTCTTGTCTTACAACCTCAAGGATGGGTTGGCAACTTGGTATGTGTATAACAAGAACTGGCCCAAGATGGTCAAGGACCAACAGGAGCCTGTGTACAGAAACCTGTTCTCACAGATGGTTCCTGACATCATCCAGATGCAGCTGACAGGCTTGCCCCTTGACATGAAGGAGGTCAAGCGTGGCAAGGCGATCATGGAGAAGGATCGTGATAATGCCTTGGCCCGATTGGCTGATTCCCCAGTCATCAAGAAGCTTGAGGAACAACTCACTCTCGATTATATCGAGAAGAAACATGCAGAATGGAAAAAGAAGAGAGTCACTCCTGAAGAAGTGGCCCACAAGGAAGAGTGCAAACTCAACATCAATTCCCCCCTAAAGCTACAGAAGCTTCTGTATGAGGTGATGGATCTTCCTGTCATTGCACATACCAAGACAAAGCAACCAGCTACTGGTGGCGATGTCATTAAGGCCCTGAAGAACCATGCAACGGATCCAGACCACATTGAGGTACTGGATGCCCTGTTGGATTTCATTGCTGTAGATAAAATTCTGACAGCTTTCATTCCTGCCTTTGAGGCAGCTCCACAAGGACCAGATGGCTGGCACTACCTGTTCGGGTTCTTCAACATTGGTGGGACGGTCTCTGGACGCCTAAGCTCCAGTAACCCGAACCTACAGCAAATCCCATCTTCTGGAACCAAGTACGCAGCAATCATCAAGAGGATGTTCCGTGCTCCCAAGGGCTGGCTCTTCGTGGGACTGGACTTTGATTCACTGGAAGACAAGATCTCAGCCCTGACCACCAAGGATCCAAACAAGCTGAAGGTCTATCAGGGACACATCGTATACGAATTGACAATTGATGGTGTTTGCCATCATATCCGTGACGATGCCACCATTGTTTATGACGGTAAAACCTACACGGGGGAGCAGTTCTATGCCGCTTTTGGTTCCGATTGCTAATTTCGAGAACAAGTACCAGATCTCTTCGGAAGGGAAGATCTGGAATCTCCGTAACAACTCTTGGAAGGCGCAAACACAAAATCCGAATGGATACATGAAGGTGTTGTTGTGCCTCAACGGCGTCAAAGAACAACACCTGGTGCATCGCCTAGTTGCCTTGCACTTCCTACCCAACCCGTACCTACACCCGCAGGTTAATCACCGTGATGGTGACAAGACCAACAACACAGTAGACAACCTTGAGTGGGTCAGTCGCATTGATAACGTCCAACACTCATTGCAGATGGGGTTGCGTGGCGGGTACATGTCCCTCAATGACAAGCTCGCACTTGTCCAGCGCGTTCTTGCTGGCGAGCTAATTCGTGACTTGGCTAAAGAAACCAATCGCAGAGAAGAATCGCTTAGCGGAATGCTTCGACGCGCAGCACAACAGCATGGTCAAGGCGAAGCTTGGGTTACAGAAATGAAGAGGAGGCGTATCAATGTCGCAATTCGCAACCTTGAAAAAGTCAACGCATGAGATCCCGAAGGGGGCCAAGTTCTCTATCCGGCGTGTGGGTAACACCGATGGCTATGACGGCCACTCGCTCCGAGCGTTCTACTACTTCGGAGACCAGATGCAGGGCATTGACCTGTCGGTGGATTCGATCAATTCAATCCAGACCAAGTACAAGGAACTCAGACAGGAGTCAAAGGGACCTACCTTCCTATTGACCTACGGTGGGACCTACCATGGACTCATGAAGAACTTGGGTTGGCCTGAAGACAAGGCCAAGGCCATTGAGGCCAACTACCACGAACTCTACAAGGTGTCCACTCAATGGGTGCAGGAGAAGCTTGCTGCAGCTGCCACCGATGGATACGTCACAGGAGCCTTTGGCTTGCGTGTACGTACACCTATGCTGAAGCAGGTGATCCGTGGTACAAAGGCAACCCCTTATGAAGCCGAAGCCGAGGGGAGGACGGCAGGGAACGCACTAGGGCAATCCTACTGCTTGCTCAACTCAAGAGCAGGCGTCGAATTCATGCAATTCGTACGCCAATCCAAGTACCGCCACTGCATCAGACCCTGCGCTCAGATCCATGATGCCCAGTATTACCTTGTCAGAGATGACGTAGAGCTTCTGGGTTGGATGAATGAGCATTTGGTGCTATGTGTTGAATGGCAGGAGCTGCCAGAGATCCAGCACGACCAAGTAAAATTGAGCGGAGAGCTGGCGATCTTCCATCCAACATGGGCAAATGAAATCACCATTCCGAACGGAGCAGATGCTTCGACAATCCCACAGCTTGTTCAGCAAGCTATCAACAAAGGAAAGACTACAAGTGAGCCAAGAGAATCAGAAGCAGGAGAACCCCGTCGAGAGTATTCATAACTACTCTCTGATCGTTGCGGAAGTCCTGATTGACGAACCAGAGGGCACTCGCAACTTCCGTGTTCAGCTCCTGAATCGTGACGAGAACAATTACTTCAACGGTGCCCGTCTGGACTTCATCCAGAATCAGGCTGCCCGCCAAGCCTTGGACCAGATTGCCAAGACTGAAAATATGGACACCGATGCGCTTCAGAAGATGAACATTCGGGACGTGCTGATCCTGAGCATTTGCAACCTTGGTCGCATGACTGAGAGCCAGTGGCTGGAAAAGGAAGAGCCTGCCGAAGCTGGAGACTGAAGTCTCAATTCGTGATACCTGACCGGCCCACAATGGGCCGGTTTTCATCTAAGGAGGTCCTGTGACCAGATACACCAACAACGCAGGCGTGGATATCTCTGCAGCAGTATGGCTTGCATATGATGATTACGACTACGTTCAATCGGAGAACTACATCTCCGTAACGACTTTGATCAAGCCTGTAAGGCAGATCATTCTGCCACAGCGACTTCCGAAGGATACCCAACCGCCTGACCTGATCGATGTTTTCAGGTCACGGTTGGGGCAAGCCTTCCACCGGGCTGTCGAAGACGCTTGGAAGCACCATTATCGACAGTCCATGGAAGCTCTGGGTTATCCCAAGAAGGCTATTGATGCCGTACGGATCAATCCAGAGAAAGAGGAGCCTGACACGATTCCGGTTCATACGGAAGTCCGGTCAGAAAAGGAAATCGACGGATACACCGTCGGTGGCAAGTTTGATCTAGTCATTGAAAGGCGATTGCGTGATGTCAAGATGACAAGCGTATGGTCTTTTATGAACCAGAAAAATGTTGGGAAATGGAGGCTGCAAGGCAGTCTCTATCGATGGTTAAACCCGGAGATAATCCAACATGCTGACCTTGTTATCCAGTATCTGCTTACTGATTGGAGTGGCGCTGGTAGAAAGCGTGATCCAGTCAACTATCCCGCTCACCCAGCTCCTTCTCGCTCTTTTGAGTTGATGGGTGTGCAGGAGACCGAGCAGTGGGTCAGAAACAAACTGCGGCTCCTGCAGCAGTACGTCAGTGCGCCAGAGGATCAGATTCCAGAATGTTCGGATGAAGACCTCTGGCGTACTGATCCTGTCTGGAAGTATTACGCCAATCCTGAAGTTGCCGAGCGCAATGGGCGTAGTACCAAGAATTTCAACTGCCCGACCGAAGCTGCCAAATTCATGGCAAGCAAGGGATCCAAGGGCGTCATCAAGGAAGTACCGGGATTGGTTCGTGCGTGTAACTACTGTCCTGCCGCACCAATCTGTTCCCAATATCAACGGCTGCTAGCACAGGGCCAAATTGCAGAGTGAACCAATGAGAGACATTTCTACTGTTGAACACCATCCTGTCATAGAGGAAATCGTAGATCTGCTCTGCTTGAGGACTCAGAACAACGACAGGGCATTCTTCCGAGTGCCTTTGGCGTATTTCTTCGGGAAGATGGCTGCGTCCCAACGCGCCACTCTCGTAACCAAAGACAGGGGAGAGATCCCAGTCAACATCTACGCCTTGTCTTTGGCTGTCTCTGGAGCAGGCAAAGGGCACAGCATCAATCTGATTGAGGATGGGTTTCTGGAAGGGTTTCGTTCCCGGTTCCTCAATGAGACTTTCCCTGAAGTAGCCAACAGTCATTTGCTTCAACTGGCTCAGGATCGTGCCCTGAGAAAAGACAAGCCAGAAGAAGAAGAGCTGGAGCGAGTCAACAAGGAGTTCAAGAGACTTGGTGCCTTGGCCTTCACCTTCGACTCTGGCACCACGCCAGCAGTGAAGCAGATGCGTCAGAAGCTACTCATGGCAAATGCTGGGTCCATCAACATGCAGATCGATGAGATTGGATCCAACCTGATCTCAAACACGGAAGTTTTGAACGCCTTCCTTGAACTGTATTACCAAGGAAAGATCAAGCAAAAGCTGACCAAGAACACGGCTGAAAATGAACGCATGGAGGAGCTGGATGGGAAGACCCCAACCAACATGCTCTTGTTCGGTACACCTACCAAGCTGCTTGATGGTGCCAAGACCGAAGACGAGTTCTACAGCTTCCTTGAGACTGGCTATGCCAGAAGGTGCCTGTTTTCTTACGGACATCGCTATAGGGCTGCCCACGACAAGTCACCGGAAGAGATCTACCGTCAGCTGACTGACAACAAGAACGCCTACATCATTACCAAGTGGGCTGATCATTTCACTAACCTCGCTGATCCAGACAAGTTTGGCTGGAAGATCTACGTCGAAGATGACGTAGGCATTGAGCTAATGAAATACAAGGTCCACTGCGAACGCCTGTCGGATCGGCTCCCTGAGCATGAAGAGATCCAGAAGGCAGAACTGAGCCACAGATACTTCAAGGCCCTGAAGCTCGTTGGAGCCTATGCCTTTGTGGATGGTTCCTCCGAGATCACCATGGACACTCTCTACCACGCCATCAAGCTGGTGGAGGAATCAGGAGCTGCCTTCGAACGGATCTTCACTCGTGAGAAAGTGTACGCCAAGCTGGCGAAGTACCTTGCCGAAACTCGTACGGAAGTTACCCATGCAGACCTGACCGAAGCCTTGCCCTTTTACAAAGGAAGCCAAACCCATAGAAATGAGTTAATGACCTTGGCTGGTGCATGGGGCTACAGGAACGCCATCATCATCCGCAAGACCTACGAGCAAGGGATTGAATTCTTCAAGGGTGAATCCTTGGATGAAGTCAATCTAGACAAACTTAAGGTGAGCTATGGAACCCATGTAGCCTACGATTACCTTTCCGAGGAAATCAGCTTCAAGAACCTTGGGAAGTTAGTTGGATCCAGCGGCTACCACTGGATCAATCACTTCCTCACGGACGGTGAGAAGGGCACAGGCCATCGACAAGATGAGAAGGTAATTCCTGGCTTCGATTTGGTTGTCTTGGATGTGGATACAGGGTTCTCTTTGGATGCAGCAAAGGATCTGCTTCAGGACTACACCTACCTGATTCACACCACCAAGAGACACACCGATAAGGAGAACAGGTTCCGAATCATCCTGCCCATGAATTACCGATTGGAATTGGATACAGATGACTATCGAGAGTTCATGAAGAATGTCTTTTCTTGGCTCCCATTTGAGCCAGACACCCAGACTGCCCAGCGTGCAAGGAAGTGGGAATGCTTCAACGGCCAGCAGTTCTACAACGAAGGCCAGCTGATCGATGCACTTCAGTTCATCCCCAAGACCGCTCGCAATGACGAGTTCAGGGAGAACATGGTCAAGCTAGAGAATCTGGGGAATCTGGAAAGGTGGTTTGCCCAGAGGATGGTGACAGGCAACAGAAACAACCTGATGCTCCGTTTCGCCATGATCCTCGTGGATAGCGGGATGTCCTACAACGACATCGAAGACAGGGTGATCGACTTCAATTCCAAGCTGGACAACAAGCTGTCCGAAAACGAGCTTCGGTCAACGGTACTGGTTACCGCTGCACGGAAGATCCATTCAAACAATGACTTGAGTGAATAATGAACCAATTCAATGATCATCTGGTTCTGATCTCAGGAGCGACTGCCACAGGGAAGTCGGCATCGCTCCGGGATCTGAAGAACCAAGAAGGCGTTGCTTACGCCAACTGTGAGTCAGGCAAGAAGCTACCCTTCAAGAATGACTTCGCAGAATTCAAGATCACTGATCCATATCAAGTCCTTGAGCTGTTTGATCACCTCAAGGAAAACGACTATGTGATCAAACATCCAAGGACGAAGAAGGAAGTAAAGATCCACACCATCATCGTGGACTCGCTTACCTTCCTCATGGATATGTACGAATCCCTGCACGTTCTTGGTTCGGCTGACACCATGCGTGGATGGTCGAATTACCAACAGTTCTTCAAGAGCCTCATGCAGGAACGTGTATCCGTTGCAGAGTGCTCAGTGATCTTCACTGCCCACACCCTCACGATCTACAACGAGGGGGATATGGTCATGGAGACCAAGGTGCCCATCAAGGGTGCCTTGAAGAACAACGGGATCGAATCCTACTTCAGCTGCGTGGTGTCTTCCAAGAAGGTGCCGCTGAAGGCTCTGGAGAAATACAGCAATGACATGCTGGAAATCACGGAAGAAGAAGAGATCCTTGGTTACAAGTACGTCTTCCAGACCAAGCTGACCAAGGACACTGTGAATGAGCGTATTCGCTCACCCATGGGGATGTTCACCCAACAGGAGACCTTCATCGACAACAACGCACAGAAGCTCCTTGACCATCTCCACAACTACTACTCCCACGAGGAATAAAACCTATGAGCAACATGTTTGAAGATTTGTCTACCGAAGGTCTGGAAGAATCCACTGACGTTCTGGGTGGAGGCGGTCCGCTGGAATCGGGTGCCTACGATTCCGTCATCAAGATGGCCTACGTGACCGAGGCTGCCAGCGAAGCCCGTGCAATCAATCTGGTTCTGGATGTTGGCGGCCGTGACTACTGGGAGACGATTTACGTCACCTCTGGCAAGGCCAAGGGCAAGAAGAACTACTACGAGCGCGATGGCAAGAAGTACCCGCTGCCGGGCTTCACCACTGTCAACGATCTCTGCCTGCTGGCAACTGGCAAGGATCTTGCCAAGCAGGACATCGAAGAGAAGGTTGTCAACGTGTACGACTTCGATGCCCGCAAGGAAGTCCCGACCAAGGTGCCGGTGATTACCTCAATCATTGGTGAGAAGGTCAAGGTTGGTATCGTCAAGATTCGTGAGAACAAGTCGAAGAAGAATGAATCGACTGGGGCTTACGAGCCAACCAGTGAAGAGCGGCTGATCAATGAAATCAGCAAGGTCTTCCATCACGAGACCAACAAAACCGTGAGCGAGTACATCAACAAGACCGAGGAAGCCACCTTCTTCGGCAAGTGGATGGAAAAGCACAATGGCGTGCTCACGGACAAGTACAAGGAAGTCTCCGGTGGAGGCTCCTCGGGCAAGCCGGGATCCAGCAAGCCTTCTTCTGGCAAGGCGACCACCAGCCTGTTTGGCGACGAGTAACGGTAAAGGTTAAGATCCCCTCATCTTATTGAGGGGATCTCCTTTGAAACCAGTTGTCGTTTCTGTACCCATTTCGGTACAGGTCTCCAAGAAGAAAAGGTTCTACCTGAACCTGAATCAATATAGGAACGCTCACTTCCGAACACTAGACAAAGCCAAGAAAGTGTTTCTGGAAGAAGTATCTCCAATCGTTGAGCCACTTCCTTTCTTTGAACAAATCGCTCTGACCTTCACACTTTATCCGGGTAAGGGAATCATCCCTGATACGAGCAATGTGTGCTGCATTGTTGAGAAGTTCTTCAACGACGCCTTAGTGGATCTAGGAAAGATCCAAGACGACAACCACAAAATAGTCCTTGGCTCCCAGTACCTGTTCGGAGAGAAGGACATCACCAACCCACGGGTGGAAGTAAAGATTCACCCTCACAGGAACCACAAGAGATGAAGCTGATTCTGACTCAGAATGAGATTGACGAGGCCCTGAAGGCCCACGTTCTCAGCACCATTGCCCTGCGTGGGCAGACCGACATCACGATCTCCTACACTGCTGGTCGTGGCCCCTCTGGCCTGACTGCGGAGATCGACATTGAACACGTTGCCAATATTGTGCAGCGAGAGCCAATCAAGACTGCCGTTGCCAAGGAAGAGGAGACTCTGACTGCAGACGATGAGGTTGCAGACACCGACTTCCCAGAGGATGCTCCGAAGGGATCGGGCACCAGTAGCCTGTTCTCCGAAGACTGACCATCAAAGAAGCCCCCTTAATTGGGGGCTTCTTTTTAGCGGGCCTTTTTTGAATCAGTCAACTGAATCAGAGATCTGCTTCCATGCAGTCATCTCTGGAGCAGAGAATAACTGACCATACCCAGTTCCATATTTCCAGTTGGCATTGGGAGCAAAGGTATCCCACATGGAATCAATTCCTGTTTGAGATCCAGCACCAATCGAGCCAAGGAATCTTACTGGGTTGTTCCTCATATTCCGTAAGATAATCTTCTGCATACGAAGCTTGTAGTTCATGAACCAAGTCATCCCCATGCCTTCCAGATATGTTCTGGATCGACCGGGGAGCAGGTTGTAGTTCACAAACGTCTCACTGACGTAACGCAGAGCCTGATCCTTGGACATGCCCTCTGCAATCTTCCTATCGTACACAGCAGCCTTGGCAGTAAAGTCACCCAACTGGATCATTCGATTCAGGCCTTGGTATAGAGCCGTGTCCTTGCTGATGACAGCATATTTGGCAAAGGTACTGAGTCCATCAGGAAGCTGCTCGGTCTTACTCTTCAGCCAGCTGCTCACATCATTGAGGATGGTGTAGTCGTCTGATTCAGTCAGACCTTCCACGATGCTTGGAAGCTCACCGTTCTCCAGCAAGGGCCAGATCGTCAGCTTCTTCAGCTGATTCTCCAATCTCTTGATCTCACGTTCCTTGTTGATTCTGTTGGCTGGGTTACTGTCGCTCTCCAGATCCAATCTGAGCTGGGCAATTCGCTTGCCGTTACGCAAGTAGATCTCAGTCTCGGCACCCTTCTTGGCAAGGATCTTCGGAATCTGCAGCAGGGGCACACCTTCAGCCATCAGCTGCAGGACGTTGGACAGGGCGTTTGCCACAGCCACGACACCAGACCTGACGATGATGATGTTCTTGGCAAGGCTCACGGCCCCCTGTACGCCTCTCTCGGACAGCACGAGGTAACGGTAGGCGTTAGGCCCAAGAGTCGCCAGAGCAACGTTACGGACGCCCTGCTTGATTGGCTCAGGCAGGTTGCTCAGGTCGGTGAACACATCAGCCACAGAAGGCGTTCTGTAGCCAATGGTGTTGTCCACCATGTTCCTGCGAACCATGATGCCATCATCTCCGAACTGTTCGAACAGCTCTCTGCGAGTCTCCTCGGGAATGCTGTTCCAAGCATCTCTTTCGATGTTGTTCTTGGGCTTGGAAATATCCACGAACTCGTCAGCCTGAAGGTGCTTGGACTTGTCCCAGTCGGCCTTCATAACTTTGATGACTTGCTTGTTCACAGTCTGGGCAATGGATTCCTCTGCCTGACGACCAAGCCACATACCAATGGATTGGGTGATGTCTTCCCTGCCTCTGGTGTGCTGTTCCAGCTCCCGTGGGGAATACAGACGCTCATAACCAACGATATCTCCGTTGTTATTGAACACAGGACGCATCTTGTGGGCAGCAGCCTTGGAAATCTTGTTCTTGGTAATAGATCTGACGACCTGTGGTACATGGATTGCAGTGCCTGCCATTGGTCCGACCATCTCACCAGTCAGCATGTTCACGCCATTGGTGGTGCTATCCACGGTCTGCATGACCCCTTGGTTGTAAGAAGCCTGTCCAGCGTGACCTTTGGCAGCAAAGAGCATTAGCGGAGTGCTTGGATCATTTGGATCCATCTCAGCCATGCCCACCGCCTCGTAGCCCAGCTCACGGTACTTCTTGATTTCAGATGCCTTGCCAGTGATCAGCCCATAGCGGGGATCCCTTGACGAAGGAATGTAGCCCTTCATGGAGTTGTACCGCTGGTCGTGGGCACCAGTCTTCTGGTTCTCGGTCTTCACCAAGTAGTTGAGCAGGGTCATGATGGATTCCATACCCGAACGCTCGTTCGTCAGAAGATCCTTGAGCGTCTCCCTCTCCACTTTGTCCAACTTGGACAGGGCGTAGAGGGAGGTCAGTTGGTCGATCAGTGGAGTAGCTGCTTCAACCTTCTTCTGCGGAATATTTCGGTTCTGTCCTGCCTGACTGGCAATGGATTGGGCATTGAGATACAGCAGCTTGCCGTGTCCATTGACCGCTTCCCCATGAACCATGAGGTCAGACAGATCCTTGGCGTTGTTGACGTACTCTGGATCCAATGCCTCCAGCTGCTTCTCCAGACGCCGTACAGCGCCGTTCAGGGATCTCCCGTCACTCACGTATTGGGCGAGCTGGTCGTAGCCCACAGCCTCGTACAGGCTCTGGATATCGGTCCTGCCCACCGTCTTGAACATGCTCTTGGTCTGTTCCTTGGTCAGCGGCTTGCTGAAGTAGGAGTGGACCTGAGCTGGTGCCTCGTCACGGAGCCTCTGGCGAACCGTAGCCACCATCTCCTTGGACTGGTTCAGGAGCTGGTGAATCGGCCAAGACTCTTCGGTGGTGCCAATAATCTCAGACACCAGTGAGCGCAGACCCTTCACACGGTCGGTCTGGTTGATGATGGACAGGACTTGCCTCGATGCGTTCTTGGCTCCCTTGTCGGAAACGAAAGCCCGCATCATGTCCATGGAGAAGGCAGCAATACTCATTCCAGCATTCTTGCCATACATCTGCTTGGTCGCTTCAGCGATCTTGTCGTCACCCTTCTCCGCATACTTACGGATGGTGGCTTCTGCACGATCAACCAAGGAATTACCAACCTTCTTCTGTTGGTTCACCATCTTCTCGTTGAGGTTGGCGAGACGGAACAACAGATGATCAACAGCTTCCTTCTGGCTCTGGTTTGGCTTCAGGCCCGCCAGTCTGGTGAAGGCCCTATTGAACGCTCTGGTCGTGTTGTGGCGAATGAATGAATCCACCCCATCGTATTCAGGCAGCTTCTCGGTCTTGGGAAGCTTCATGTTGTCGAGCTTGGATCGGAAAACTGGATCCACCACAGCCAAAGCAACGAAGTTGGCAAGAGGAGACTGTCCGGCGTCATTCAGGGCATCGTAGCGAGCCTGAGCCAGTGCCATGTCTTCGGTGTTGGTGCTTTCTGGGTTGTCGAGGAAGTCCCTGACCGTCAGCTGATTCATGGCCTCCTCATGGATCATGGAAAGGGCAGTCATGACGCCCGCATCCAGAGGCAAGCCAGAATTCATGACCAACTGGATCTTGGAAAATAGCAGCTGCTGGTCGTTGTCCAGATCGAAGTTGGCTTCCACGAACTCATCAGTGACCTTCCAACCTTTACGAAGAGCGTCGTTACGGGCCTTCAAGGTCTGGAGTCTATCCATGCCGTCCTTGGGCACAGCAGCGATCAGCCTGTCCACCACGCTGTTCATGGCAGTCAGGTGATCGTTGAGCCTGTTGGACAGAGAGTGGGCTACCAGATTGGAATCGTTGAAGTAGTGAACCTCACTCAGGGGGCGTCTCACGACACGATGGAACTCACCCAATACCTGAGTCATGAAGCTCTCAGTGAACTGATTCTTGGGAAGTCCAAGCATCCTGCGAACAGCGTCAATAACGCGCTTTGCCATCTTGCCAATGGCACTGGTTGGCTCTCGCTTGGACAGCTCTACTCTGGTCTGTGGGTTGGTCACGGCATAAGCAATGAACTCACTCACAGCGTCGTTAGGAAGATTACTATCCAGAAGAGACCGGACTACGTTTTGTGAGTGGGCAGCCTGCCCCGCGTCACCCAAGTCCATCTGGGTGAACTCACGAGCCATGGTTTCCAGATTACGGATAGCCTCTCTCTGGGCAGCGGTGATGCCCTTCAGGTTGCCCGAATAGAAGTTATTGATCAGCCCTTGAGTTGCCAAGTGGACAAGCTCATGGATAACAACCTCTTCGCTTCTGGAGACGAAGTAAGCTTCCTTGCCATAGACCCAAGCACTATTCTCAGGATCGAACTTCACCCCCGGATGATTACGGGTGAACTCGGCTTCCATTTCTTCCTTGGTTCCACGGTAGATCACCGCATCATCAGGGATCAGGTGACGAATGGCCTTGTAGATTGAGCCATTCACCCTGTCCTTGAACTTCTGCTTGTCGAGCAGGCCCTTGAACTGGGCACCACTGATCGCCGTTTCGGGCAGGGGAGTAGCTCCGTGGACGGCTTCTTGGACAGCACCAACGATGTCAGGAACCACAGGAAGGTCTGGGCGATAGGCAGCCTCACCTGTTGCCATGTGATCGACGGCAGTAGGGGACTTGTTAAACACTACATCCTTCGCCGCCTTGTTCTGAGCAGCTGCCACCTGAAGCTCTCGGGCAACATCCTTTGCCACTGCCTTGATGGCAATTCTCTTCTCAGGAACAGTCAGATCATCATCAATATAGAGATGCTTAGCGAGGTCAATGATGTCCTTGGCAGAGAGGTCATCGATGTACTCAGGCTTGAATCGGCTGAAAGTCTTCTGGGCTTCACTAAGCACGTCGAACTTGTAGTTGTCGTGGACAACCTTATTCACATGTTCAGCGATTTTCTGCACATCCTTGGGTGGTACTTCAAAGCCATCGTAGACATGCAGGTAGCCGTCATAGTAGGTCTTACCAATGCCGGTGATCATGGCTGCATCACCAACGCTGATGTTGGCAAGCGCAGCAATTCGAACACCAGGACTGGTGAAGTCATTTAGGCTGATCGAAAGCCTTGGACCACCACCCAAAGCAGCCACCACAACTGGCCTGTTCTCGTTCTCCTTGGACGTACGCATAAGCATTCCGTCTCTGGAGCCATTGAGAGCAGACACACCTTGGTTCGGGTCACTTGGATCCGTAAAGGTAGTGGCAATGTTGGGAGCCAAGTGAGCCAGCGACTCAATGATCTGTCTTTCTTGCTTCCTGCTTAGGGCGTCAGTTGGGCGAAGCTCACCCTTATCGATGAGCTTCTTTCTTTCTGCTTGGTAAGCAGCTCTGTAGCGAGCAGAGAAGTATCCAGACTGGATGATGCTGGCAGTGAACAAGGTATTGAAGGCTTCCTGCACATGATGCATCTCCATGTCCACAGCAGAGTTGAGGAAGCCACCAACACTACGCTTAATGTGCTTACGGTAAGTCTTGATGTCGTCTTGGTTGAAACGGAAGGTCTTGTACTGGTTTCTGTCAGACAGGATCTTCTTGGGGACACGAGTCATGTAGTGAATGGCTTCCACGTACTCTGGATCCATGTCCGCATCATTTGCCAGCAGTTCGCTCATGTGCTTGTAGATCGCATCGATCTGCTCACTGACAAGCTTGTTGATAACCGAGTTGGCACCCGCCGCATAGCCCTTTGGAGTCACTGCAGTCTTGGCAACATTACGAACAACCTTCACCGAAGAAGTGTCGTCGTACTCAGCCTGCCCCGCCAGATCCATGAGCATAACGGCATGAGCGTGTAGAGGATTATTTGATGCAAGAGCCTTCTCAATCAGGCCCTGAAGACGTGCAGCCACAGACGTATAGATGTCCCCAAGCTTGCCGCCACTATCAGAGATGGCTTGGTTCAAGGTCTTGGCAATGTCCGAGTTAAGGAAGATCCCACCCTGAGCCAACTGGTTCAACATGTAGCTGTTGAGCCTGTGTAGAGCCATATGGACGAAGGCGTTGATTGGCCCGTCCGTCTTGCCGTCCAGTTCGATGGGCAAGTAGGTGGTGAAGTTGTCGTGGGTGTTCTCAGCCATTGCCTTCTGATAACGCGCCCACGTATGCAGGGCATGGATGGCTCTATCAGTGCGAGGCAGACTGAAGTTGACCGGAGCGTTTCCACTCATCCAGTCATTGATTCGATCCACAACATCTGAAACCTGTGAGGCGTCAGGGTTGTCAGTGGATTCCAAAGTATTGATGGCTTCCACCAGATCATGGACAAAGGGAGTATCCAGATCGTTTACCAGATCTTGGGTGTAGTCCCCCCTCGGACGAGTCTCGGTTTTGATGCCCATGGCCTGAGCCACGGAAACCATAAACCATGTGATGTCTTCTGGATTGGAATCCAGATCCATAGTGACTCTGGTGGACGCCACCATCTCACGAGCAGCCTTGCTGTTCTGCGGGGTGTAATGACCCACCTGACGAATTCGGCTATTGGAATCCATCGTGTGCGGGATATAGACAGGAACTTCGTCCACATCCAAGCCACGAGACTTGGCTTCTTGGATCCAGAAATCCATGAATTCATCCGTCATCTGCTCAGCAGACTGGATGCCTAGATTGGTTCCCCGCACGGAACGTGCATGGATTTCATTGAGACCATCGATCTCTGGATCAAGGCCCTTCAACAGTTCCATGTTGTCCTTGCCGAGCTTGCTACGGAAGGCATGGAGTGGGGTGTTAAACCAGTAACGAGCCTTGTTGAAGTTGTTGATGACTTCCTTCTGCTTATCCGACAGACGGATGACAGAGTTGTTCTGACGCTCTGGCACTCGGTCGATCGGAGTGAAGGAAGGAAGGTCAACGCTATCTGGAGTAAGCAGGCGAGCCAGCTTCATGGAAGAAAGGTTGTCCCTCATTTCCTGCAGGGAATTGCCTCCCTCTTCCTTGTTGAAGCGAATGAAATTCAACTGCTCAAAGCCGACGCTGTTGGCGACACTCTCATCAATAGGAACCTGTCTGACTTCAAGGATGCCAAGCTCATTCATGGCATGAACCACTTCCAGAGCCATGGATTTGGAAACACCTTGAGGCCAGTTGGTAGGAACGTCAGGATTCTCAGACAAGCCCATCATCTGGATGATGGAGTTGGCGAGAGGTTCTACCGTATTGTCAAAATTGTGGAAGTCGTTAAGCAGCTCCCTGATGTTTTCAGGAACACCATCATGGAACATTCTCTGTTCCATCTTATCCACATCGTGATCAGGTGGGATGTTGATGTGATCCAACGCCCACTGGATGCCAGCCAGAGCTGCTGCTTCAGCAGCCTTCTGATCGTAGGTCAGGTTCTCTGGATCACCATTGGTCAGGTGCAGAGAAAGTCGGTTGTGGTAACGCCAATTGTTCTTACCGTTCTTGACTGGGGTCTGGCCGCTCTTGCGGAGGTTCTCATTGAGCTGGTGAACGATCTTGGGAACAAACTCATTGGCAATACGATCCAACTGACCGATTTCACGGTTATTCCATTCGAGGTGTTTGTCTCTCCTCACCAGAATTGGAGAGATGTCCTTGTTGGTGATGGCGTCCCTGAAAGCCTTCAGAGGCTCAGCAAAACGAGCAAACAGGGAGTTGGAACGAGGCCTTGGACGGAAGGAACGAATGAACAGATTCTCTGAATCCAGACCGTCATCCAGTCCAAGGTTCTCCAGTACCGTATTGAAACGATCACGGACACTCTTGTGCTTGGGACGAGTGCGTGCATCCTCACGCCGATCAATTTCAGCAAGGATCTTGTTCAGTGGTTTCTCGGAGTTGTGGTGCTTCCCTTCCTTGTGTCTCCAAGCAGCGTACATGCCCTCACGAGCCAGCTGCTCATCAGTCCACTGGGACAGCAAGGGAGGAAGATCACGCAGCTCCTGACGACGCCTCTGGGTTAGCATGTCATCAGGAGTCAGCTCGGACGTATCTACACTCTCTGCACGCTCCTGTTTTGCTTCCGTCTCAATCCTGTTACGGAGGTGTTTCTCGATCTTCTCACGTGCCTTTGGGTTCTTGGTTTTTGCCAGTTCGTCCTGCAGTTGGTCAATCGTCCACTTGTTGAGATCCGATCCTCTCGGAGTAGTTGCCCGTGGAGTTGGATCTTCAGCAGGGCGATCATCAGTTCTGGCATCAGCAACCTCTGTAGTTTCTTCAACCACATTCTGAGCGGGAGCTTGGGAAGGAGTAGCCGAGGACTCTTGCGTAGCTTCAGCCGAGCGCCAGCGAGGCTGACCAAGCGGAGCAAGGGGCCGAGGCGTTCTAACCAGTTCCGGGTAGCTCTCAATCAGGGAGTTGTAGGCGTCAGTCACCAGATCGGAGTCTGACACCACGGCATCGACAAATTGCTCGCCACCTTTGAATCCAATATTGACGTAAGCCTTGAGATTCTTCTTATTGCCCTGTGCGTCCTTGGTGTTGTAATCAACAGCTACCTTGGTGTCAGGACGACCAGCCTTAAACTGACGCATGGCTTCAGCGTCGATCACCTTGGCCTTACGGCGCATGTGTTCAACGAAGTGGGAGAAAGACCTGAAAGCCTCTCTGGCAGTTTCCATATCACCCTTGCCCATGGCATCAGTGATGTTGGAAACGTGCTGACTGATTGAAGGAAGTTTCTTGCCTCCTCTATCAAACCCATCATTCGTGATCTCTTGGGTCACGATGTCGAGGGTCTTGGTTTTTGGATTGATTGCATCAATCCTTTCCTTGCGGGCAGAGTAAGACTCTCTTGCCTCAGCAAACTTCTCTGCAGCCCTGACAGCCTTCCACTTGGGGCTGTCTGGATTCATGTTGCGGCTGTGAGCCAGCACCCTCTGAGCCACCTGTCTGGTGACCTTCTCTGGAGCCTTGTGAGCCAGATCAACCACCTGCTCAATGGCTCGGGCAACCTGTGGTTCTGGTGGCGAGACCTCAGACAGGGCTTCTGAAACAGCAGCAGGCTCTGGCACAGACTGGAAGATACGATCCAGTTCTGCTTCATTGATCTCTGAGACAGTGTTCTCAATCTGCCGAACCAAATCAGAATCAAGCAGGCGGGTAACCTGTTGCCTGTAGTTGGTCAGGGCTTCCTTGGTTGCCTCGTCCTTGGTCTCTCTGATTGCTGGTTCGATGACTCTGTTGAGGTGTTCCCTCATCTCCCGTGAAGTACGGGCAGTGAAGAAACTCATGCCAATACGCTCTGCGTCATCCTCAATTTCAGAGAATCTGGAGAGCACTTGGCTCAGGGACATGAGACGGTCTGCAGACTTGGTTGGGACCTCCTCTGGGGTCTCAATAGCCTCAGTCTGGAATTCTGCTACGTCACTCTCTGGAACAAACTTGAGTTCTTCAGGCAGAGTCTCATTGACCGCAGCCACATCCACGGCACGGTTGGAGACATCAGCAACTTCCTTGGCAAGCCCTTCCTGCTGAGCCTGTTCATTTTCTTCCTTGATTCTGTCGAGTCTGGCTCTAAAGGGAGCAGCAATGGTTGCTTGGGCTGCCGCTACAGCAGTTGCTGGAGCACGAAGGGTGCCAGACAAGCCAGCTGCCCCTACGATTCCCTCACCAACGCCAGCACCGATGCCCTCAAGGTAATCAATGTTTTCTTCACCAGACAGCGCCCGTCCTGCCGCTCCTGCAAGCGTGCCAGTGACTGCCTGAGTGGATTCCTCAAGGATCTCTCCTCCAACGTCCTGAACAGCATCCAGCAGCCCCTGACGCCCTCTCTGGCGAACTGCCGCAGCACCAGTCTGAGCGGAGATTCCGAGAGGATCCCTCTGAAACGGTGCTCCCAGACGAGAAGCTGCATAAGCAGCAGGAGCTTGGATCGCCGTACCGATATACGCACTGCGATTCGCAAGGGATTCCCGTACAGACCCATCAACATCCCGGCTCAGGGCTTCAGCTTGATCAGGGAATCGCTCAATGAGTTCTTCCAAGGGAGCATCCATGATGTCCCGGTAGTTTTCGGCATAAACCCCCGGAGCCTCCATGGCAGCTACACCAGCACCAAGATACCGATTGAACAGCTGATCTTTGGTGGCACCGCCTACTGGAGCCAACCCACGACCAGCACGGTCAATCCGGCGCAACCTGTGGGCACGGGAAGCAATGGAAGCGGCTCGGCCCAGACCCAACGTAGGAGCTTGGGAAGTCACCAAGTCAAAGGTGGCAGTAGGGTTGTCCCAGTAGTTGCCGAGCGTGTCCCTTAGATTGCGAAACTCACGATTGAAAGCGCCCCAGAGATCCTGTCCACCACTTTCCTCTTCGTAGCGTCTCTGGTTCTCAGCCTGATCCCTCGCTTGATCCTGAGCCAATCTCTGGGCATTGAGCTGGGAAATGTCAGAAGTGCGATCAGTGAGCCACTGATTTACGGATTCCCCCGCATCAAGAATGGATCCAGTGCCAACTGGAGAAAGGGTGGCAGCAAGGTTGAAGCCCACGTCGGAAACAAACCGACTCATGCCCAAAAGGGCATCTCCAGTCAGTTCTCCCCCTGACCGATCTCGATGGGCAGACTCCCGAACAGTATTCTGCTGGATAACAGAATCGATGATGGGGAGGTCATACGGATCCGGGCCAGCGATCTGTGCAAGATCAGCCTTTTTCTTTTCAGCTGTCTGTGCAAGCCTCTCCTTTTTATCGAAAGAAGTGTTGTCGAAAAACTCCGTAGAGAATCGAGAGAGAGGCATATCGCGGTTCCGTAGGAAGGAAAAAGAGGGATCTCGAAAGACCCCTCCAGCTTACATCAACTGGTTCCTCGTTTGCTCTCAGCAATCCTCAGAAGTTCAATCAGATCCTGCCTCCTTTTGTCAGTAGAGACTCGGGGGATTTCAGATTGAATTTCCTCAATAATGCTATCCAGCTGTTGGTTAGTGAAGCTGTTCAGATCTTGCTCAAACCTTGCTGGATTGCCAAACGACAAGGTGCTGAAAATTATAGAGGATGGTGTATACGAATTTCCTGATTGAGCTGAGGCAACAGCTGCGGCAGGTGGGCTTTGTTCGGTGCTCCCCAGTTCATCCATGGGCGGCAAGCCGATTCTTTGAAGTCGCCTCCTCCTCTCTGCTATCGCAGTGAAGGGGTAAAGCACTGCTTCACCGAATGCGTTATTTGCATCAATCAGCGGCTGATATGGTGCAGCAGCATCCCTGAAAAAGTCCCTTCTGGCTTGAGCGGCCCTTTCACTTTCTTGCTGCATTGCCCTTCTGGCGATTTCAGACTGAACAGGGGAGATCATGGATCTGGTGAAGCCGTTGGAATTCGCCCATTCCTCTTGTGCTCGCTGGATCTCAGGATCGCTTCTGACTTCTTGCTCAATTTGCTGCCTAGCGGCACGGGCTTGCTCCTGCTGTTCCCGTTTCCTCTGCCTTGCAACTTCGGAAGGAGAGGCATCAGGACTCAGATTGCCCCTGGAAGCTTCTTCCCTGCCTCGATTGGAGAATGCTTGGTTCACACTCCCCATGAAGTCTCTAGCGCCTTGGAGAGTTTCCCCGCCAAGATCCATGCGAGACTGGTCACCCGTAGTGGCATCCACAATGGCCCTACGTTTCTCCAGCTCCATACGCTGCATGGCTTCAGTCAGGTGGCTGGTCTCACTGGACAGAAGGTTTGAGAGACGGTCTGGGCGACTGGACCTGTTGGCCTCACCTACCCCTGCAGCAATTTGACCAATGAAGGTTTTGTTGCGAGTGAACATGCCCCCTTCATTACCAAATTCGTCAATAGCAGCACTCAGAACTCCGGGGGGGACTCTATTGCGGGACAGGATGTTACGAAGCTCGGACTGGGAAAGACCTGTCTTCTGCTGAAGATCATCCATAGTCGTTTGATCGTATGTTTCTTGGTTCTCCCTGTATCGAAGGGCAGCCGCAGATTCCCTGTCAGAACTGAACAACTCATCCCGCTTCCTGTCGATGTTCATGCGGATGGCACTGATCTGGCTATCAAGCGCACCAACAAATCGATTAGTAACGGGATTCGCCATACCTTCCGTTTCAGACATGCTCGAATAACTCTGGTGCAGGTCATCGAACTGTTCCAGAACCATATTGGCAGCGTCGGGATCATTCCTCTGAAGCTCTCTGAAGGTGTCATCCCGAAGCAGTTGGCTCCGTGCCCCTTCTGCGTTTGGATTCAGTCGAGCGAAGTGGGCAGCAAAACCATGGGCAGCTTCTTGTCCTCTTTGGGCAGAAAGCTGCTCCCTTTCCAGTTGAGTTCGGGCACTCGCCATTCTTTGGTTATGGTGCCTTTCGGTCTGGTTGAATCTCCGCATCCATTGATCGTCAGCTACAGCGTCTCTGGACTGCCTATAGTTGAAGTCTCTGGTATCGCGGACATCGCCAAGATGTCCTTCCAAGCCGCTGATGTATCGATCAGAAACATCTCCAGCGACATAACCAAAACCATCCTGCTGTCGCAGTTGCTCCAGCATTTGGTCTGTTTCTGGATCACCTTGTCGGGCAGCAATATGAAGGGCAGCGATTTCTGGGCCAAACCTGAGCTGAGCCTCCTTACCGAGAAGATTGTGCTCACTCATCCGTTGGTTCATGAGGCGATCTACGCCTGCCGCTCTGGCCTCCATGACAGCTCTGGCATTAGCATTTGGATCCAGTCCAGCTGCGCCTTGAGCCAATTGAGCACGCAAAGCGTCGTAGTCAGTGATCGCCAGATCATTGGCAATGGCCTGATCAGTGGCACGATTTTCCAGCATCTGTCCACGGTTGTTGAACAACTGGGCCAAACGATCAAAGCCCCCCAGCATCATCTGGGAGGCGTCTCCGTACTGCCTGAGATCCATCCTCGGAGCGTCAACGTTACGCCAAGTGAGGGTGCGGGGCATTGGTTTTCTCCTTACCGGCTCAATCTGTGGCGAGCCAGATACGCCTGAATATCTGCTTCATTGGGATTGGAGGTCCGCCCGCGAATCCGATCTTCCAACCGGGTGTTGTAGGACTGAATCGAGTTGTTGAGGTTGGCGTTGAAGGCTTCACGCTGCAGACCCAGCTGCTCACGAGCCAGACCCAGCTGACGGTTACCCATGTATAGGCCACCAAGAGCACCTAGTCCCTGAGCAATCGTGCCAAGGGTCTGCATGTTGTTGCTGCTTCCCATCCAGTTAGAGAAGCGATCCCACATATTGCCTTGTGGTGCAATACCAGCTCCACCAACCCCATAGCCAATGGCAGGCATCTGAGCACCAGAAGCACTCAAACCAAGCAGTCTTGGATCCACAGATCCAACACTGGAAAGACCGGCCATTGGATTCTGCAACCCATTTGCCATGGTGGGGTTAAATGCAACAGCCATGTTCATGGTTTTGATCCTCTTGAGTTAACACATTATCCAGAAGTTGGAAGCTCTAGTCCAAGATCAGCAAAGTTTTCGATCATACTATTTGTGATCCTAGCTACATCACTACCTGTAAGTAGTGTACGAGAGAAGAAGGTATTGGGGTTTTCATACATGAAATGGTTTCCAGCATCTATGAAACCTTCCAGATCCAACAATCCTGCATTGGGGTTGAAGAACTCTTTGTAGAGAGCTTGAATCCTCTCGTACTCGTGTTCGTACTCTTCCCGCTCCTTTTCCATGTCTTTGGCAAGTCCAACAATCTGGCCTTGTACATAGTTGTTGTAGGTATCAACCACAGCCATGGATCCACGCATCACCTGAGAAGCCGTCAGGGATTGCTTAGACATATTGTTGAAGGTGTTCTGCCAGTTGCCCCAGTTCATGGCAACCATGGTGGCAATGGCACCGATGATTTGACCCAGCTCCTCGCCAAAGAGTGAGGTGGCTCCGTCAATCAAAAGGGAGCTGAGAACCATAGCCCCGAGCACATAAATCGTGGCAGCTAGGTAGGTGAGAAGAAGTCCTGTAGCACCTAGAGCAGAAGCAGTAGATAGAGACCAAGCCCAAGCCAAAGAGGATCCACCATCCGATCCCATGGTCACTACAGTGATGACGATGGCAACGATCACCATAAGCACCTTGAACCAGCCTCTCTGGTACCAACGCTTCTTCACGACCTGATAGGAATTGAAGACCGCGTGGGTACAGTTGTAAGCCAACTGGGTCACATGCTTCAGGGACATGTCCTGAAGAATGGCTCGGTTCAAAGGAATGATGAATCCATTTTCATCTGGATCATCAAAGGCATCTTGGGTGGTCAGGATGACTGAGTGGCCGTTATAGACGTGGTTCTCATAGACCAGTCCCACGACCCTCATTTCCTCATAGGAATTCTCTGTGATCTGCTTCCTGACGTAGAGGGTGGATGCGTCCAGAACCATGTCAGTACCGCGAAAGTTCCAAGTCACACCTGTGCCAGAAACAATCTGAATATCCCCAATTTTTCCAACGGATCCAGTTTCAACAGATGTCTCAATGTACTGCCACTGGAGTTCAATGTTGTAGCGATCCTTCTCGTAGCGAGGATGTCTGATCCTCAGCGTGTTGGTTTTGGGGCTGCCATTGGATGGCCCACCGGAGTTTTCCCACTGCTGGAAGTCATCCTTGACGTACATGGACATGCCATCGAGGTGTTTGAAAAACCTCCACAGGTATTCCTTGGTTGCCCAGTTCTCAGTTTTAATATCCACACCAAAGACAATGAACGCATAGTCGATTTCATCGATCTGATCGTTGTCGTTGATGTTGTCAGCGATCTCGTGGATGTCGATACCCAACTTGTCCAAGAACTTCTCACTGGTCTTGAACAACTGGGTCTTCTGATGTTCCTCCGTGGTGTAGTCCTTGTTATCCACACGCAGGGGAATGCTTGGAAAGTAAGGCGAAGCCATCACTTGGTTATGAACCAAGTTGTCCAATTCAGGATATTTGCCTCTACCAATCCTGTAGAAGAAGTACAGAACCTCTGAGGTCACAACCGTGTTTGCTTCGGTAGTGATCGTGGTTTTTCCGTCACTGATCTCAACCTTGGTCGTGGTCGTAATCACACGGGTAGAGCCACCACGATAAGTGGTGGAAGTGTCGGTAGTAGTTCCTTCGGTATCCCCATCCTCATAGTCTCTGGTTTCCGTCTGGATACCAGAATTGAAGTTCTCCTCGGTCCTGTAAGCACAGTGGACGTAGGTGTAGATGGGGAGAGTTTCGGTAGGCCTGTATTCCAGAACTCTGGTATCACCATTCTGGTTGGTCAGGATGATGTACACCAGCCCGCTGTGCTGAATGTCATAAGCCACAAGGGCATCTTTCTCGACACCCTTGGGAGGGCGCAGGAACTGTTTTACGGTCCTGTCGTAGCCGTACTCAGAAGCAAGGTGGGCCTCGACCCACCAAGTAAAATCTGCCGTACCTACGTAGGTAGTGAGCAGGGAAATCTGTGCCCTTCTGTGCTGACGCTCCAGCACATCAACAATTGCTTGTTGGTTCGGAGAAGCCATGAAGACTGCCTCGGTCTCAGGCAGTCCATCAAAATAGTGATCCCTTGCATAGTTGTAGCTGGACCTCAGGGACACTCCTTGTCCCCTGAGATAGCCTGAAGTGATCGTGTCAGCAATGTTCTTGTTTTGCATTACTGACTGAAGCATGGTGTACTTCAGGAAATCGATTTGATCGTCTTCCTCTCCTGCAAGGTTGTAGGCAACCGAACCAACATAGGTTTTCTTACTGGAGCTGAAGAGACCCATTCTACTCTCTGTTAGAAGTCCAGATTGTTCTTGTACTTGCTAAGGATCTGATCAATCACGGTGTTGTCGATCTGGCTAGGAACAGGCACACCCTCGTCAATCGTCTTGCGAGCCACCCAAGTATCCAGAATCATCTTGGTGTACTTGGATTCCGCATCGCGCTGATAGGACGTGATCTGCTGTCGGTAGAGATCCGTCTGTGCCCCAAGGACGCCCTTGATGTTTTCGCCAGAGGAGAGGGTGCTACGGACCTGAGCACGCAGACCTTCATACTGCTCGTTGACCGACAGGACCTGAGCTTCCTTGAGCTGCTTCTCAATAGCCAGCAGACCTTGGATCTGGGTACCACCAGCCAAGGTGTTCTTGGTCTGTGCTCTGGCAGCGTCCACCTGTTCCTTGATCTGGTCCCTTTGGGCCTGCTTGATCTCCTTATCGATGGCAGCCATACCAGCCACAGGGGATCCATCAGAGAGATCATCCCTGATTTGTGCCCGAGCCAGTTCGTACTGCTCTTCAGTGAGCTTGTTCTGGACCTGCATCTGCTCCATGCGGGCCTGCTCAATCTCCTTCTGGATCGCCACCATACCGAGGATGGGAGAACCATCCATGAGGTCTTCCTTGGTCTGGGCACGGGCCGTATCCAGCTCCTCTCGGGCAGTGAGCATCTGGGCTTCCAGAAGTTCCTTCTGGGTCCCAATCACACCAGCCACAGGGGAATTGTCAGACAGGGTATCCCTGACCTGAGCACGAGCATTTTCGTACTGCTCACCCACCAGCTTGATCTGGTTCTCGCTGGCGAGGATGTTGTTGTAGGAGGTCACGAGATCCATCTTGCTCAGGGCGTACTGGTTCTTACCAGTCAAGGCCTGTAGCTTGATCCGTGCCTGTTCATACTGTGCGGTCTGGATCTGGAGTCTCGTCAGTTCCAAACGGCCCTTGGCTTCCACCTTGTTGATGTAAGCCAGCTGAGCATTGACCTGTGCGTTGACCGCCTGCCAGTAATTCTGATCCCGAGCCAGCATGTATTGGATCGATTGGTTCAGCACCGACTCAATGGATGCCGAATACACCTTGGCGAAGTCACCACCAGTAATCCTTCCATTCTTGTGCTGTCGCTCAATATGGAGGTTCACCGCATTCATCAGGACATCGAAGACACCCCTGCCTTCAAGATCTTCCTCAGTCAGTTCCTCTAGGGTCGGACGAGGAATAGGGTCATAAACTGGACCCTCCTCTTCTGGCATGGAGATATCGGTATCGACCTGTAATTCTGGCAGATCAAGATCGATATCCAGATCAGAAGCAAGCTCTGTATAAAGATTATTCGCATCTTCTGCGACTTCTGGAATAGTTTGCTTTGTCACTGGTGTCTCCGATGCCTGATGAACTTGGTTTACTAATTACTCGTTGTTGGCTGCCATCTGGGCACGAGCCAGCTGATCCAGCTCTTTCTGAGTAAGCTGGGGCAGGACTTCAATAGCAAACTCATTCACCAGACGAGTTTCTGGAATGAGAGTGCCATTCGGACCCTTGCGAGTGCGAACAGAGTTGAACTTACGGCTCTTCATCTCCTCATACAGGATATGGGGGATGTGGTAGCCGTTGTCGGTAGCCTCACCGAATGGAACGAATTTGCGGACGGTGCCCACGTACTTGTTGGCAACAGTGAAGATCTCACCCTTCAGATGCGCCTTCAGCGGATTCAGGCAAGTTACACGGACCCGAACCAGCTTCATCTGCTCCTTCTTCTGTTCCTGTCGCAGCTTCATCTGAGCCGAGGACTTCCGCATGTAGCGGGGAGTCGTGGCAGCAGGAGTTGCTTTGGCAGTCTCTTCCAGACGCTCACTAGTATCTTCGCTTTCCCGTTTCTGGCGAATGCGTTCACGCAGGGTGTCAATGCCAATGTTGCCAGAGACCTTGATGCCCATGAGCTTGGCTTGCTCCTTCAGGAGATCCAGCTCTTCTTCTTGGGTCATGGTTTCTTCGTTCTGATCGATCTCAGTCATTTTCTGGTCCTGAGTTAAGTAGAAAAAAGGGAGGGCCTTTGCAGACCCTCCCGGTGGGACTTAATCCGCCCGGTTGGGACGGTCCTAGATTACTGCGGAGCCACGGTCTTTGCGAGGCCGATGCGCTCCGGGCGGTACACGAGGGTGCCGTAGTACCACTTGATGGAGCTGAAGCCAGTCTCACCGTATGGATCGGTGCGATCAGCAGTCCTCTCTCCCGGCATCTTGGTGATGATCTTGAACTTCACGACCTTGCCGTTGGTCTGGAAACCAATGGTCGAGAAAGCATCATCGCCAACCACCAGCAGAGGGAATACGTCATAACGCTCGACGCCGCCCACTTCAGTGGTGGAGTAGCCGGGGTTAGCTCCAGTGGCTTCTGCGCCTTCACCAGCCCAGTGCATCATCTCTGGCACAACCACGATGCGGAAGTTGTGGATGTGTCCTTCCTCACCGACCAGCACGTTGCCAGCATTCGCGTACTTGTGGACCGGAATGAAGGCAGCATTGCCGAACGGATCTTCCATGGTTTCGACCAGTGGCATGATCTCCGAGCCAACGTACAGCACTCGGCCACCGCTGATGGTGCGGGTATCCACCATGCGCGAACCAGAGATGATCTTGGTCTGCTTCGGGGTACGGTGGTCGTCCAGAATCCGAGACAGACGCTGCAGGGTCGCATAGTCAATTACGGTAGGGTCGTCACCTTCGCCCGCCACAGTTGCCTGACTGGTGGCGGCACCTGGATACACAACGGTACCGGCCGACAGCAGCAGATCCTTCTGGAGCAGGTCTTCGGAGATTTCCGCAGCACCCTTCACCAGCTCCTCGCTCAGATGCGAGAACAGGCTGGAGTCAGAGTCGAAGTCCAGCATCTCCTGAGTGAACTCGTGGAAGAAACCGAGCTTGATCAGAGTGCCTTCGTGCTCAACTCTGGTGAAGCCGACACGGTTCACTCGGCCACCAGTCTCGGTCAGAAGCGGCAGCTTGGAAGTGATGGTGCCAATGTCCTTGGACGAACCGTAGAGGTTGCCGTCCGCGATGGTGGCACCAGTGGCATCAATACCCTGATCATTGATGTTGCGGTCATCCAGCAGGGGGATGTACTCGTGGATCTTCATCCGCTTGCCGAAATGCTTCGGCATGTTGCGAACCGAAGCCAGCTGGGTGAAATACTGCTCCTTGCGGGCAGTAACCAGAGCCTTCTTGATGTGGTAGTGAGTAATCGACTGTGGGCCGATGGTGCTCGGCGTAGTCGGCGGATTCTTGTACTGCTGAGGATTCAGGTGGGACTGTGGCATTGTTCTCTACCTTGGGTTGGGAGGTTTAGAGCCTTCCATCCATCTGCTTCAGGAACTCATCATCTGGCATATCCAGATAATCAACTTCCGTAGGCTTGCTGGAAGGTCTGCTCTTTGGTGCCGCAGCTGCCCTTGCCTTGTCGGAATTGCTCAGCTTCTTTGGCTTCGCAGTCCGACGAGCCAATGGCTCCTTTGGCACTTCAGGTTGTTTTGGTTCCATCCCCGGCAGAAGTCCTTGGTCAGCCAGCATGTCGCCAATTGCCTTGTACGCCTGCAGGAAAGGAATACCGTTCAAATTACCAAGAGCCTTCTGACGATCCATTTCAGTAGTGATGTGGTCATAAATGCCAGCGGCCTTATGCTCATTGATCACTGGGATAATCGAAGGATCCCGATATACAGCCTGTTTACTCTCCACATCCCACTGTTTCGCAATGTCGGTGATCAGTGCCCGTCCTGTTTCGGTCATTTCGACCTCATCCAGAACTTGGTTGAACCTCATCTCAGCATCGCTAACTTGGTGATTCGTGGGTCGGTACGACTCGGCTTGTTCTTCATCAACCGACACTGGATCAAACTTCTTGTCGGCAATGAGTTTCTGAATGGCTTGGGGGTTTCCCTTATCCAAGTCAATCAGGAACGACAATTTGTCTTCATTCAAAAGGTCGTTATTTTCCAGCATCTTAACTACACGTAGAGCGGGTTGCAATACCTGCATCTTCTTAGTGTAGTTAGCACCCATCTGAATAAGCTTCTTGGCTTCTTCAGGGGACTTCAGTTGGATCTCTTTCCCATTCGCCTTGATCGGGGAGCCAAGGATCTCATTGTAGAGGGCCTTGTAGAGAGCCTCATCAGGCTCAGCCTTCTTCTCAGTATCCTTCTCACCCTTCTCTTCATCAGGCTTGTCGGTATTTTCAGAAGTAGCTTCAGCTTCCTCTTCATTGGCGGGATCAGGAGTTTCCTCCTCTTCCTCTTCCTCCTCTTCAGAATCCTCTTCTTCTTCCTCTTCCGTGTCCTCGGGATCCTCTGAAGTTTCTTCTTCCTCTTCAGTTTCTTCCTCGGTCTCGGTCTCGTTTTCCTGCTCTTGATCGATCCCTTCCTCTACCTCCTCTTCAGTGGTAGGTGGATCGGCAGGAATCTCTGGTTCATTCAGACGAGCAAAATCCTCATCTGGAAGGTCGAGATAATCGGGAGTGTTTTCGGTAGACATTATTCTTCTCCTTCAGCCTCCATCTGACGCAGCTCATCCAACGTATCCTCGTGCTGTTTCACTTCTTCACGAAGATGGTTGGCTTCCATACGTCGCATGTGGAGGTAGTAGTTGAAGATGCCGACGCCAGTCATGTCACGAAGGATCTCTTCCCGACCCTTTTCAGTAAGATTGGCGTCGCCTAGAAGCTTGACGTACCGAACAGCTTCCTTCTCAAAGTAACCTTCCAGAACAACCTTCTTGAAGTCGCGGTTCTTGAAAAGCCGTTCGATTGCATCACCCATGGCGATGATCTCTTTGGCTTCCTCAATGGTGAGCTGAACTTCTTGGATGTCTTGCTGGATATTGCTCATCTGTTGTGTGTCCTCTTTGCAGAGATTTCAGTTGGGGTGGTATCACCGGGTCCGTGGTTCAGTGGCTGCTCTCACGACACCCTTGGCGATTTCGAGTTGGATGTTGCCCTGAGCTTGGGCCTGCTGCTTGTCAACATCCCGAGCGTGCTTGGTTCCAGATTCCTGTTCCACGAAGTCCAGATCCCTAAGATCTGCTTCAGAACCAGCAAGCCTTGCCCGAGCCAGTGCATATTCCGCATCAGCCCGTGCCCTGATTGCCTCAGATTCTGCCTTCTGGACCTTGGCCCGGAGTTCCTCCACTTCCAGTTCTGCCTTGGCAACAGCCAGAGGATCAGGTTCTGGTTGGTAGTTCTCCAGCATGTGAGCCAGAGTAGGCATCTTTCTGAGCTTGGCAATCTGACCCAGAATCATCTGGGTTGCTTCCCAAGGAGCACTATTGCCCAAGGTCTGGAGCATGAATTCCAGACGTGCTGCCTTGGCTTCATCCTCACCCGCAGTAGAAATCTGCACATCCATGTCAAACCGACCTTGGATGTCATCTCTGCGGATACGGACAAACTTCTTGTTAGTAATCCGAACCACTTCCTCATCAGTGAGGAACATCTGGTTCATGGCAAGGATTTTGGCTCCGATCTCTTCCATACCCTTGGACAGGCGACGGAGGATCGACATTTCACGACGGTTGGCTGCTTCCAGAGCACCTCTGATACCGGCAGCTACCTTGCCAAGGGAACTGGAATTAAGGCCGTCATCAAACGTCTTAACGCCGGTAAGGGCCTCAGCCTCCATGTTCTGCATTTGGGTCATGTTGAACGCCGATGCCGGGATTTCCGGGTAGGTGTGTTCGATGACCGCAGTCGATGGGTGCATGTTGGGGTTGAAGTCGTAGTCCTTACCTGCCTCGTAACGCTTCCGGTTGGTTACATCCAGCATCCCCTTTGCCATGCCACGTTGGCCGTTGGCAGACCGAGCCAACGTATCAATAATACCTCTGGTGACAGCACCGAGAATCTTTTGGTTATCTTCCAAAATCTCGCCATCTGGCTCACCCCATGCCTGATCTTTGATCGGCATGTAGGGAATGATGACAAATGGTGGCTGATTGTCAGGAAAGGGGTTCTCTTCCAGTCTGACTACGGTATCCCCGATCCAGCACATGAGAATGGGGGTCAGGTGCCCGTCTCCCTCAATGTCATAGAGACCGTAGTATTCGGTCATCCAGACCTTCTGACGGGATCTCTCCTCAAAGTTGATCTCACGAGGAGAGGGGGTATAGACATCAGGCTCAGTGAGTGGGCTGACATCCCAACGAACCTTGTCCAGATTCTTGTATCTGCTGTCACGTTCCAGATCCCCACGAGTCACCTCATAGGTGTATGCCTGAAACATGGCCTTAGACAGGTCACCCTTACAGGTGGTGTCGTAGATGAAGTTGCAGGTTTCAACAACCTCAACGGTTGGATGGTTCTTGAGAACCTTCTCCTGCTCGACTTCTTCGTAGTCCGAAACCACAGCAACAACAGGAGTCTGATTCTCAAGGGTAAAAGAGACTGCTTCCTTCAGCTCATCAGGAAGCTGATCGAACTCAGCCGGATTGGTTTCCTGAAGCTCCATGGCAGTCTGCAATTGCTGCATCTGCTCTGGATCAGGCACTGGGTAGAACTCATACACAGGGACTGTCACAGTCTCTGTCTTGGTTTCCCGTTCCCAACCCACCCGAACTACAACACTTCCTTCGTCCACGACACGATGTACGTAGTCGTCAATGAACTTGACGAAGTTAAGCTTGGTTCTGAACTGCCAGTTGAGCAGGACTTCATTCTGCTCGGCAGCATCAAGATCTTCCCAACTAGTGGGGTTTACAGAGAAGACTTTCTCTGCAGAAAGAAACGGCTCAGACAGAGAAGAATATCTCCACTCGGCCTGTTTTCTGATCAGGCGAGGCTGTACGCTGGAACGCCCTTTATCCGTAGCAACAACAGCGGATCCCTCAATATTAAGATTGTCCCGCCACTTTTGAATACGCTGAACATGGGCCTGCTGATCAGGACGAGCCAGCTCCAGATCCTTCTTCAGCTCACGAAGATTCGGCTCTTTCGCCCAATTGGTCAGCTTGGGCTGGGCCTCAGTTGGCCCTTCGACCGCATTGGTATCAATCGCTGCTGAAGGCATTTTTTAGTCTCATCCTGTGCTGTTCTCAGCAAATTATGACAGAGTTTATCCCACTACTGGATCCATTGAACAATATGATGAACGTATCACTGATCTCAATAGTGAAGGAAGGAACCCGAGGGGACTTGATCAGAACCCTTGAGAGCCTTTCTAGCCAGCCCACGGTTCATTGGAATTGGATCCTTGTAGTCGAGGACAAGACTTCCGTCCTTGATGTAATCAGGGAGTTCCAGAAAACCTCTACCCATCCTCTGAAGCACAAGATCGCAGTCATTGTAGATACGGACTTGACTGCTATCCGCAGGATCAACGAACAACTGTCTCTCATGGGTTCTTGGATTGGCTTCATCGAATTCGGGGACTTCCTGAGTGATGAAGCATTGCCGGAGATGGTAAACGAATCAGAGGGTTATCACATTCTCTATTCGGACGAAAGACATGTTTCCCGATGGGGCTGGATCTCCTTCATCAATTACAAGCCGGGTCTTAATCCCCACAGGCTCAGGTTCCACAACTACCTGCAGGATCTCCTTCTGGTTCGGAAGTCCACGCTCACGGCCTTCGGTGGGTTTGATGAAACAGTGACCGATGATCCAATGCACGATGTCATTCTCAAGGTGTTGGATGCCTACGGAGTTAGTGCATTCAAACACGTTTCAAACATTTTGTATTCCCACCAGAGGAAGCCATTGGAACCAAGGAGCAGTGATCCAAGAGAACCTGAGTACATTCCTCAGTACGATCTTCAGGCCATCAAGCTGGATCTCGTGAGGCGAGGAGTTCCTGCTGTTGTAGAGCAGATCCATGGGATCCCCAAGCATCGCTTGCTGATCGATGAGCAGCCTGAAGTCACTGCTGTTGTTTTCCTTCCCGATGACCTGAAAACAGGTAGAAGAATCCTGCTAGAACTGGATTCTCAGGACTACCCTAGATTACATGTCAAAGCGATCTCTCGGATCAAATCCGTAGAGTACGAACAAATCTGTAAGGATCTTAAATTTTCTTATCAGAAAAATCAGGCTTCAGAACCAACCATACTCAATGAAGAGCTGAGCAACACCAATTCCAGACTGGTTCTGGTTCTTAAAGGTCTGCCACTTGGATGGGATTGGCTCAGGGATTGGATCAAGGAAACAATGCAGGACTACAAGATCTGTGCCATTGGATCCAAGATCTTTTCAGGGAGAACCCTTACGCAGCCTGGAATCATGGAATGGAAGTACGAAGGATTCGACTGGAACCACAGAGGAAGATTCAGTGAGATCGCAGTACCTCATCAGGTTTCCATGCTGAGTCCTGTAGGCGTATTGATTAACGTGAGTCTTTGGAAGAAGGGAGAACCCTTCAACGAAAACCTTCCCACCTATTACATGATGGAGTGGGGTCCTCAAATGGATACAAAGGGTTACCAACTCATCTACACCCCAACTGTGAGTGTCGTCACACAAACTAGAGTAGATTCACTGGAAGAGTTCGGTTTGGTTGAAATGTCGCAAGATCCCTACGACTTACATGGATGACAGATAGCCATGTCTGTAGAATCCAATGCCATCTCGTCTCAGGTGGGGTTCCGATTTGTGAGAGGATTATATGTAACAACGGCTAAAGCTATTGTGGGGGCAGTAGCAGCAGTTACTGTTGTTCCAGAGATGGTGCAACAAGTGGTTCCGGGGGAAGCCACCTTTCTAGGCATCCCCCTTTCTATTTTATATGTGGCTTTGGCTGGCAGCTTCATTGGATTCGTTATTCTGCCCGACTCAGATGCACGTCGAACCAACTCTTCTTGTAAGAAAAAAGGACTGACTCTTCCTCTGCTGAAGCAGACGGCGGCCCGATGGGTTGGCTTGGGAGCCTTCCTTGCTCTCTGGGCCATCATGGCTTCTTGGCTAATCTTGGTCATTCCTCACTTTTTTCCTGCTCTTGGCGGCATACCAGAGATGCCAGCAGCAGGACTATCTGGTGCTTTTGTTCGCAGATTCCTTCCCAAATACCTGAAGGTATTGGAACAGAAGACCGAGAGCCTTGGAGAAGAGAAGGATGATTAGTGCATTCTTAAAGCTTTTGAACTCCATCGGAGCCTTCATCTTGGAGAAGATCCGACACGGAGTCGATTGGCTGAGACAACCCACGCACACACTAAAAGTAATCTGTGCTCTCTTCGCAGCCCTGACCTTGTTCCTAGGGTTTGTGGCTTACGAGAAAGAACAAACCATCAAGAACCTGCGTGTGGTGATTGTTGAAAGAGAGAACCAGTGCAGGATCGACATTGCCAGCAGGAATGAAAAGCTGACCATGATCGCTGACATTCTTCAAGAAGAGGTTATGGCTCTTGAAAGAATGAGAGAACAGAATGCAGCCATCCTTTCCAACTTTGCTGAGCAGCAAGAGAAGATTGAGACAGGCAGACTGGAATGGAAACATAGATACGAATCTCAAGATGACATCTGCAAATCAGCCCTGCAGCTTCTTGACAGCGCCTGCCCTGCCTTGGAGGGATATTGATGAATAAGGTTGTAGCTCTGTCTCTGGCGTTGTTCCTGATCGCCTGTGCAGCCAAGGAGGAAGTTGTACAGCCTGCTCCTCTGCCTGAGATTATCGAAGTCCCCGTGCCGTATTACGTGAAGGTCCCAGAAGAACTCACAGCCTTTTGCAAATGGGTTGAGTCAGACCTACCAAGCAAGGTGTTTCTGGTTTCTGAAGGAAGAAAGGCTTGCCTGCAGAAGTACGAGAACCAGTTCAGAGCCATACGGCAGATCCAAGGAACACCAGTTCCAAATGAAAAGCCCCGGTGATCCCGGGGCTTTTGTTATTCCGCAGATTCTAGTGCTTCTACCCTAGCCACCAACGCAGCCAAGTCCGCTGCTGTGGCGTAGTCGCCGTCATGGTTATGGTTGCCCGCAGCTGCCGTGCTGGCTGTTGTGCCGATGGCAAGATTGGAATTGCCAGTGCCCGCACCGATGGCCGACCGAGCAGCTGCAGCATCCGCACCCGCCCCGATCACTGCAGGCTTGCCAGTAACCTGTGCCCAAGTGGGATGGTAGTTGCCTGCCTTCGCTGTACTGGCCGTGGTGCCAATAGCCAGATTAGACGTACCTGCACCAATAGCTTGCCGTGCTGCCGCAGCATTAGCTCCTGCTGCAATTACTGCAGGTTTGCCCTCAAGAGTGTCCCAGGTTGCATTTTCACTACCTGCAATTGCACCCACCTGCTCTTTCAGGGATTTGACTTCATTCTTCACACTCGCCAATCGTGGATCGTTGATCCCCATAATTTCACCTGTGGTATTCGCCAATAGTAATGCACATGGTCTCATAAATCAGATTTATTCCAGTGGTCGTCAAGACCCGCAAGCCCCCTCTCCGGAGGGGGTTTTGCGTTTCAGCGTGCTACTCGGGGTTTTCCGCCACCAGCATCAGCCCCAGCCTGTCGAACGTCTCAAACGGCCCCTCGTCGGTCCACGTGCCCTGAACCCGCAGGCACTCGCCGCGAGTGATCTCAATTGCGCTCATTTGTGATATTCCCCTAGTGCGATGTGCATGATCTCGTGCCCCAGCGTGCAGGTCACCGCGTCGTCAACTCT